>Ga0187886_1002913_pt1 | contig 13231 bp, 10 predicted proteins | sample June2016WEW_20_1_FD_133001 | JGI IMG/M metagenome (GOLD analysis project Ga0187886, IMG submission 133001) | Peatland microbial communities from SPRUCE experiment site at the Marcell Experimental Forest, Minnesota, USA - June2016WEW_20_150 | ecosystem: Environmental > Terrestrial > Soil >...
CAGGCAGACGAAGGCCGCACCGGAAAACGCGGCCACCGCCATGTCGTTCGTGGCCAGCCCGGCGTGGGCCAGGACCGGCGGCAGGAACGTAAACAGGAACGTCGCGAGCGTCGCCACCAACCCACCAAAAGCTTTCCGGCTCCACCAATACACAGCGAACGCCGCAACCCAGAAAAAGGGAAGCGCCCCCAGCCGGGCCAGCGCCAGATCGCGCTGGTAGTGGCCCCCGGCGTACAGGATCAAGGCGCCCTGGCGGAACGGGCTCTCCTGGTAGCGCTCTTCGCCGCCTTGAGATCGCGCTCCAGCCAGGTAAGGCCCCAGCGCATCCAGGATGCGGGCCAGTGGCGGGTGATGTATCTCCAGCTTGTAGACCTGCTGGTCGAGCCACTCCATCCCGCAGGCGATGTGAGCCGGCTCGTCAATGGTGTGATTGAACACCGGGTAAGTGGCCGCGATCCGAAGCGAGGCCACGAGGACCAGCGCGACGAAGCAGCCGAGCGAGTGCTCCTCCAGAAACGAAAGAACCCGGGCGACACGCTGGTTGGGCTGGCGCTTGTCCCGCGGAGCCTCTCGCCGGGCGGCGCGCTTCGCGCTGTGTTTTGGCACGTTGTCAGGCCATGGTAGCATTCGGAGACGATGCCGGCAGGGTTCGCTCCGCCTCCGCGTTAGAATTGCTGATGGCCATGCCGCGCAAGAAGCGAGAGGGGAAGAGACGAGCCGGGGCGGACGCCGGGAAGGCCGCAGTCGCAGCCCCGAGCCGCTTCTCGCCTCGGATGCGCGTGACGCTGCTGCTGGCCGCGGCCGTCTTGGTCTTCTACTGGGTTCCTCTCACCAGCCCGAACACGACTCCGCAGTGGGACACGGTGGATGTCCACCTGAGTGCCCAGAAGTACTTCTCGGAGGAGATCCGGGAGGGCCGGTTTCCATTCTGGTCCAACTACGCGTACTCGGGCTACCCGTTCCACGCCGACCCTCAGACCGGCGCGTGGTATCCGCTGAACTGGCCGTTCTTTCTGGCCGGCATCACGCCCAAAGCCCTGGAAGGGGAGCTCGCGCTGCATTGTCTTCTCGCCTGCATTGGCGCGTTCTTTCTGGCGTCGCTATGGGTGGACGGTCTGGCGTGCGCCGCTTTCGTGGGGGTGGCCTACGGTTTCTCGGGCTTCTTTGCGGGGCACAGTTCGCATCTCGGCATGTTCCAGACCGCGGCCTGGCTGCCGTGGTTGCTGTACGGCTCGCACCAGGCGATTCGGAGCCGGTCCTGGCGGCACGCGGCGATCACCGGGCTCGCGGCGGGCACGATGTTCCTGGCCGGGCACTTCCAGACGGCCCTGTACAGCTTCGGTGCGATGGCGCTGTACGCGCTGGCGGTGGGGATCTTCGTGGAGCGCCGGTGGAGCGCGACGCTGGTGGTGGTGGTTGCCATCGTGGCGATTGCGGCGCTGCTGTCCGCGGTCCAGTGGCTGCCCACTATGGAACTGGTGGGGAACTCGGCGCGCGCATCGATGACCTTCACTGGCGGGACGAATGCGCCGCTGGAGGCTCGCGGGCTTTGGACTCTGATCGCGCCGAACCATTACGGATCGGTGAGAGGCGACTACAGCGGCCCGGACGACAGGACGCAGTTCTTCTTCTACGGCGGCCTCCTGCTGGCGCCTCTGGCGGCCTTTGGCCTTACGGACAGGCGGATGCGGTGGGCGGCGCTGGCGTTGGTGGCGCCATTCGCCTGGTATGCGCTGGGGCCGCGCGCGGGGCTGTATCGGCTGGTAGCGAGTTTGCCGGGCTTTTCGAGCGTGCGCGCGCCGGTGCACGCCTGGTTTGCGATCGCCCTGGGCCTGGCGCTCGCGGCCGGCTCGGGGCTCGCCTGGGTGAGCGCTCGGTGGAAACTCCGCTGGCTGGCGATCGCCGTGGCCGCGTTCACGTTCCTGGACGTCTTCTACTGGAACTCGCTGGAGAATCAACTGGCCTACGGACGGATGAGTTTCGAAGAGCGCTACGGAGCCTCCCAGGAGCGCTTCGCTCGGGCGATGCGGCAGGCGCTGCCCGCGGGCACGCGGTTCCATTCGCCTGTGGCGTCTCCGGTTTTTGGCCCGCTCAACGGCGCCTTCGATACCCGGACCGAAGTGACCTACGGTTACAACCCGCTGGAGTTGCAGCGCTACATGGAGTACTTCGCGGCATCGAAACGCAATCCGAAGCTGCTGGACGCGCTGAATGCCGGCTTGCGAGTGACCGAGGCCGGCGACACCGAGGCAGCGCCCGGTGTTCTGCCGCGTTTCTATTTCGCCAGGAGCGTCGTCCCCGCGGCGGACAGCGCCCAGAGCCTGGCGCGATTGGGGAACCTGGACCCGGCCGTCGCTACGATCGTCGAACAGACGGCGGTGACGGGCGCTCCGGATCCTGCCGGGACGGTGTCCATCCTGCACGCCGACCAGGGTTCCTACCGGCTGAAGTACACCTCGCGGACGCCGGGCATTTTGCGCGCCTCGATTCCATGGTTCCCGGGTTGGAGGGCGGCCATGGAGGGGAAAGCGCTCCCCCTCAGAGTGGCGGACCATGCCCTGATCGGCGTCGAAGTGCCTGCCGGCCAGAATGAGATCACGCTGGAATACCACTCGATATGGTTCCTCCCCGGCGCGGCGTTGAGCCTGGCGACGCTGCTCGCTCTGGGGGTGGCTCAGTACGCCAGGATGCGGCCGGCTTCGCGGACAATATCCTCCACCTGAGGGAGGATTTCGTTCTCCAGTTGGGGGTTGTAGCCGATCCAGGTATCCAGCGCGGCAACCCGCGCGACGGGGGCGTCCAGGCGGTCGAACAACTCGCTGGCGAGGCGCGCGGCCAACTCGGCGCCGTAGCCCCAGGCCAGGCAGTCCTCGTGGGCGATCAGCACGCGGCTGGTCTTGCGGACGCTGGCCGAGATCGCCTCCCAATCGTAGGGCGCTAGGCTCCGCAGGTCGATGACCTCGACGGTCGAGCCGGGGGACTTCCACTCGATCTGCGAGGCGGCTTGCAACGACTTCTGCACCAGGGCGCCGTAAGTGACGATGGTGAGATTGCGGCCGGTCTTGACCAGGCTAGCCTTGCCGAACGGGATCATGAACTCGGGGCCGGGGTGCGGGGAGCGGTTGTAGGGCTCGCGGTAGAGGCGCTTGTGCTCGAGGAACAGGACCGGGTCGTCCGAGCGCAGGGCGGTGCGCAGCAGGCCGCAGGCGTCGAGCGCGTTCGAGGGCATGACCACGCGCAGGCCGGGGATGTGGGTGAACTCCACTTCTCCGCACTGGCTGTGGTAGATGGCGCCGCCGGTCAGGTATCCGCCGATGGCCACGCGCACCACCACGGGGCAGGAGTACCCGCCGTTGGAGCGCCAGCGCAGGGTAGCGAGTTCGTTGCGGATCTGCATCATGGCCGGCCAGATGTAATCGAAGAACTGGATTTCGGCCACCGGCTTCATTCCGCGGGTGGCCATGCCGATGGCGCGGCCGACGATCGCGGCCTCGGCCAGCGGCGCGTTAAAGCAGCGATCCGCGCCGAATTCCCGTTGCAGGCCCGCGGTGGCCTTGAAGACGCCGCCCTTGCCCTTGACCTGGGCCAGGGTGCGCTCGCGGCTGCAATCGGCGACGTCCTCGCCAAAGACCACAATGCGCGGGTCGCGGCGCATCTCCTCGGCGAGAGTAAGGTTGATCTCATCGACCATGGTGCGCGGCTCGCCTTCGAGGCGCGGCGGCGAGGAGAAGGCGGCGGAGGCGGGATCCACGGTTTCCGAGTAGAGGCGCAGCAGGGCGGAGCCGCGGGCGGGAGGCAGGGCGTGCAAGGCAGCCTCGGTAGCCTGCTGGATCTCCAGGTCGATCTCGTGAACGATGGTCTGGAGTGCGTAGCGGTCCAGCACCCCCTCGGCGACCAGTTGCTCGGGGAACTTCAGAATGGGATCGCGAGCGGCCTCGGCGGCGCGCTCGGCTTCGGCTCGGTACAGCCGCTCGTCGTCGGAGAGCGAGTGGGAATACGGACGAATCACCTCGGCGCGGACCAGCGCGGGGCCGTTGCGGGCGCGGCACCAGGCGGCGGCCTCGCGCATGGCCTGGAGAGAAGCGACGAAATCCGTGCCATCCACTTCCTCGACTAACAGGTTGGGGAAGGCGCTCACCAGCGCGGCGATGTTGCCGCCGGCGGTCTGCTTCTCGACGGGGACCGAAATGGCGTAGCCGTTGTCCTCCACCAGGAACAGCACCGGCAGCCCGTCCAGGCAAGCCACGTTCAAGGCTTCCCAAAACTCGCCTTCGCTGGTGGCGCCCTCTCCGGAAGTCACCAGGGTGACTTCATCGCTTTCGGGGCACAGGCGGCGGCCCGCATCGGCGCATCCGACCGCTTGCAGGTACTGGGTGCCGGTAGGCGAGGACGCGCTGACAATGTGGAGCTGGGGAGCGCTCCAGTGAGACGGCATCTGGCGGCCGCCGGATCCGATGTCGCCGGCGGCGCCTACGGCGGCCAGCAGCATCTGCTCGGCGCTGAGCCCGAGCATGAGGCACAGGGCGCGATCGCGGTAGTAGGGATAGAACCAGTCGTGGCCGGCGCGCAGCGCCATTCCCGCGGCGGCCTGGATGGCCTCGTGGCCGGCGCCGCTGATCTGGAAAAAGATCCGGCTCTGGCGTTTCAGCAGAATTTCCCGGTCGTCCAGGCGGCGGGCCAGGTGCATCACGCGGAAGGCCCGGATGAGAGCGTCGGAATCGATCCCGGCGAGGCGGCCGGCCAACTCGGAAGCGGCCTGGACTCTGGTGCGCGCGGCCATGCGAAAGCGCCTCCCAGTCCAAGTGTAACCGAGGGCGGGGGAAGTTTCATGGGCTTGCCGCGCCGCCAAGTTCTTGCCGCTGCTCGCCCGACGCTTCGCCTTTCTTTTCAGCGCGTTCCTTGTGGCAGCGCGCTTGCCCCGACAGTTGGCATGAATATTACTGCGATTTCCAACCTGCTACCCACCTTGCTCCAAACCAGCAACAGCAGCGCCACCGGCCAGACCAGCCAGACTTCCCTCGACCCGTCGACGGCGAGCGACACCAGCATCTCGCCGCTGGCCCGCTTTCTGAGCCTCCTCCAGCAGCTTCAACAGGAGGACCCGAACAAGTTCAAACAGGTAGTCTCGGGCATCGCGGACCGGCTACGAGAGCTCGCCAAGACAGCCGCAGCCAACGGGAATTCCTCGCAAGCGGACCAGATCAACAAGCTCGCCGATCAGTTCCAGAACGCGGCCAAGGATGGGCAGCTCCCCACGGCCCAGGATCTCGAGCAGGCCGGCTTGTCCATCCATCACCACCACGGCCGGCACCACCACGGACAGGAGAGCGCGGCCAATCTGCTCTCCCAGTTCCAGCAGCAGGCGTCCGACAGCAACTCCAACAGCCTGCTCACCAGCATCCTGGGTTCTTCCACAGACAGCGCTGCATGAGCAAAGCACTGGCCTTGATTCTGCTTGTCGCGGGGATCGGTCTGGCACAAGACAAGCAGATGATCGAGCGCCCGGCGGACCCGCCGAAGAGCCGGCGCCCGATCCCCATCGTCATCCTGGACGACGGCGTGCTCTACGCGGAAAGCCCCTTCGCCGGGCAGACCGCCGAAGAGCGGCAGCGTGCCTTCCGCGCACTGGTGGAAGCGGTCAAGACCGCGTTGCGCGAGCTGGATGAAGAGGGATTCTTTTCCAGGGACAGGAAGTGCACCGTGGAGGCCCCGCCGCGCAAGTGATTCCCGGGGCTCGCTCCAGCGGGATCGCCCGAGTGTGCGATCATTTTACTGCATGAGGAACACAAGCTGGCGGGGGCGAGCGGTCGCCGCCGCATTCTCGCTGTTGTTGGCGCCCGTTCTCTTGGTGGGCGCGGAATTCGCGGTCACGCCCGACGTCGAGGCGGCGCTCGACCGGATCTCGGCCGACTCCCTCAAAGGGCACGTGTCGTTCCTGGCTTCCGATCTGCTGGAGGGGCGGAACACGCCGTCGGCGGGGCTGGACATCGCAGCGGAGTACATCGCCGCGCAGTTCCGGCGGGCCGGGCTCGAGCCCGGTGGCGACGACAGCTACTTCGAGACCGCCAGGTTCGTGAACGTGAAGCCCAGTCTCGAGGGATTCGAGCTGGCGCTGGAGAGTGGCGGTCGGAGGGTGACGGTGGCGAAAGAGAAGGTGACCTTCGAGCGCGCGCTGGCCGGCCTCGAACTCGCGGGCGCGCCGCTCATCAAGGCGAGCGTGCAGGATCTGGCGGACGCGTCCACTTGGACGCCCGAGCAGGTGCGGGGGAAAGTGATCCTCACGGAATTCCCGGCCTTCGGTTCGTTCGCCCCCGAGGCCGTGCAGAGAGTCTCGCAGACCATGCGGGAGAGCCGCGCAAACCTGGCCAGGCTGAAGCCCGCCGCGGTCATCATGGTGATGCGCGGCGGATTCGGCCGGGACGCAAGGACGCTGGTCGACCCAGGCGAGCCGGCGGGCCCGCCGACGATCCGGGTGAACGATCCGGAGCTGCGGAAGGTCTACGAGGCCATGAAGCCCGGCGCGACCGGCGCCACGGTCTGGCTGAAGATCGCCGCGCCAGCGCAGGAGCCGGTGAAGCTGCGCAACGTGGTGGGGATCCTACGCGGCTCCGACCCGGCGCTGAGGGACACCTACGTGCTGGTCACCGCGCACTACGATCACCTCGGGATCTGCTCGACCGGCGAGGACCGCATCTGCAACGGGGCCGACGACGACGCCAGTGGAACCGCCTCGGTGATGGAGCTGGCCTCCGCGCTGGCGAAGATGCGCGAACGACCGAAGCGGAGCTTGGTGTTTGTCACCTATTTCGGCGAAGAGAAAGGGCTGCTTGGCTCGCGTTATTATGGGCGGCACCCGATCATTCCGCTCGAGAAGACGGTGGCCGACATCAATCTCGAGCAACTCGGGCGGACCGACGATACCAGCGGGCCGCAGATAGCGCGCGCGTCCCTCACCGGGTTCGACTACAGCGATATCGGCGCGACCTTCGCCAAGGCCGGCCAATTAACGGGCGTCACCGTATCGAAAGACGAGAAGAGAAGCGATTCGTACTTCGCGCGGAGCGACAACCAGGCGCTGGCGGACGTGGGGATTCCGGCGCACACGCTGGTGGTAGCCTACGAGTTTCCGGATTATCACCGGCCGGGCGACGAATGGCAGAAGCTGGACTACGCGAACATGGAGAAGGTCGATCGCATGATCGCCGCCGGGCTGCTCATGATCGCGGACGACCCCAAGCCGCCGGAGTGGAACGCAGCCAACCCCAAGACCGAGCGGTACGTGAAAGCCTGGAAGCAGCGGATGGGAAACTGAAGACATGTACGACCTCGCGTTCTTTCGAGCCAACCTGGATGCGATTGCGGCGCGCCTGGCCGAGCGCGGCTTCGTGCTGAACGTCGAGGAATTCCGCGATCTCGACCGGCGGCGGCGGGCGGCGGTGACGGAGGCCGAACAGCTCAAGGCGTGGCGGAACGCCGAGAGCGTGGAGATCCAGAAGCTGCGGAAGCAAGGCGCGGATACCGCCGAGAGGCAGCAGGCGGCGCGGGCCGCGGCCGAGCGCATCTCCGCGCTCGACAAGCAGGCGGAGGGGCTGGACGAGGAGTTTCGGCAGGCGCTGGCGAGTGTACCCAACCTGCCGCACGCCTCCGTGCCCAGCGGGCGGACCGCCGAAGACAACGTCGAAGTGCGGCGGTGGGGCCAGCCGCGGCAATTCGATTTTCCACCCCAAGCGCACTGGGACCTCGGGCCGGAGCTGGGCATTCTGGACCTGGAGCGGGCGGCCAAGGTCACCGGGGCGCGGTTCGCGGTGTACTGGGACCTGGGCGCGAAGCTCGAGCGGGCGCTCATCAACTTCATGCTCGACGTGCATACGCGCGAGCACGGCTACACGGAGGTGCTGCCGCCCTTCCTGATCAACTCCGCCAGCCTGTTCGGGACGGGCCAGTTGCCGAAGTTCGCCGAGGACCTGTTCAAGATCGAGAACACCGACTTCTGGCTGGCGCCCACGGCCGAGGTTCCGGTAACCAACCTGTTCCGCAACGAGACGCTGGACGCGGACCGGCTGCCTATCAAGCTGTGCGCCTATACGCCGTGCTTCCGCAGCGAGGCTGGCGCCTACGGGCGCGACGTGCGCGGCATCATCCGCCAGCACCAGTTCCAGAAAGTGGAGCTGGTGAAGTTCACGCGGGCGGAGCAGAGCTACGAGGAGCTGGAGCGGCTGACCGCGGACGCCGAGGACATCCTGCGCCGGCTGGGGCTGCCCTATCGCACGGTGGTGCTCTCGACCGGGGACATGGGGTTTTCGTCCGCGAAGACCTACGACATCGAGGTCTGGCTGCCGGGGCTGAACGAGTACAAGGAGATCTCCTCGTGCTCGAACTTCGAGGCCTTCCAGGCGCGGCGCGCCTCGATTCGCGCCAAGTCCGCCAAGGGGAAGTCCGAATTCGTGCACACGCTGAACGGGAGCGGGCTGGCCATCGGGCGGACCTGGGTGGCGGTGGCCGAGAACTACCAGCAGGCCGATGGCAGCATCCTGGTGCCGGAAGCGCTGCGACCGTATTTGAACGCGGAGCGGATCGGGAAACGGGATTGATCACAACCTACCCAGACAAATATCCCTCTTTTCCGCCTGTGACTTAGCTCCCCGATAGGGGCGCTGAGGCGGGCAGGCTGCGGCACACTGAAGCCGGTAGTGTGCTCCCTGCGCGGGCCCGGGTTGTTAGTGAATCCGGGCCCATTTTTCGGAGGCCCATGATGAGAGCGGTGGTTCGCCGGCTGGTGGTGTTGACCTGGTGCTTCGCTACGGGGTGGGCGGCGCCGCCGCTGACCACCATTCAGGACGTGCTGTACAAGGCCGACGGCACGCCGTTCAACGGCATACTCCTGGTGGAGTGGAAGAGCTTCGAGGCGGCCGACACGTCGAACATCGCGACGCAGAGTCTGACGACGCCGATCGTCAACGGCGTGCTGCGGGTGCAACTGGTGCCCACCACCAATGCCTCTCCAGGCGCCAGCTACTCGGTGAAGTACTCGAGCGACGGGCGGGTCCAGTTCCAGGAGACCTGGGGGGTGCCGCCGAGCTCGACGGCGTTGCGGGTGAGGGACGTGCGGGTGGCGACCTCGTCGAGTTCCTCGACGCTCCCTCCGCCCGCGGAAACCACCGAGGTCCAGGAAAGCGACGTGGTGGGGCTACTGGCGGACCTGGCGATCCGGCCGGTGAAAGGACCGGGGTACGCACCGTCGCGGGCGGTGTACGCCACTGAGACTGGAGCGCTGGAGGGAGTGGTGGGGAACCTCACCGATTGCGTGCGCGTGGACGGGTCGGCGGGGCCATGCAGCACGGGCGAAACCACGAGCTCGGGTCCGGGGTTCGTGGATGCCGAGACGCCCGCGGGATTGATCAACGGCTCGAACGTGGTCTTCACGCTGGCGAATGCGCCCAGCCCGCTCAGCAGTCTCACGGTGTATCGGAACGGCCTGCTCCAGACTCCCAACCTGGATTACACGATCAGTGCCAATGTTGTCACCTTCGCCACGGTTTCGGCTCCCCAGGCCGGGGACGTGCTGGCGGCGAGCTACCGGCTGGCGGACCCAGGCAATCCGGTGGGGCAGGCGGGTGGCGCGCTGACGGGCACGTATCCGAACCCCTCTTTGGCAATGGGCATGGTCTCCGACGCCAATGTCGCGGACGTGGCGGGCATCGTCGAATCCAAGTTGGCGCTGAACTACCCGACGCACTCGAGCGCCAACGACCCGACGGCGGGCCAGAAGGCCGCGCTCGCCGGGACCTCCGGGACGCCCTCGGCCAGCAACAAGTACGTCACGGACCTGGACCCCCGGATGTCGGATACCCGCGTGCCCACCAGCCACGCTCTGTTGGGCACGAGCCACGGCGACACGGCGGCAACGGCGCCCTCGCGCGGCGACCTGATCGTGGCGCAGGGCACCTCGCCGACGCTGTGGACGCGGGTGCCAATCGGTCTGGCGAATCGCTGCCTGATGTCGAATGGGTTCGATGCCGTGTGGAACACCTGCCTGTACACGGGGTTCACGACGGGCGCGATTCCGTTTGTCGACTCCAGCGGCAACCTGGCGCAGAACAGCGCGCGGCTGCTCTGGGACAACACCAATCGCAAGCTGTCGCTGGGCAACAACCTCGGGACCACGACCCTGTACGTGTACGATGCCTTGCCCTCCACCGGCTCGACCGGGTTGACCCTGCGGGCCGGGCAGGGGCAGAGCACCGACCCGCTCCAGCGGTGGTTGGACTCGAGCGGAACCGAACTGGCGCGGGTGGGCTGGGACGGCCGGTTCGCCGGCGCTTCGTTCAGCGCGGCCACGTCCTCGACGCGGGCGGCCTGGCAGGACTCCGGCAGCTCGACGGACCCGAGCACGACCTCCGAGGGCGACCAGTGGTTTAACACCAGCCAGAAGGTGCGCAAGACCTTGGAAGCGGGCCAGACCCACACGCTGCCCCAGGTGCTTTGCGGCAGCACCGGAGTGAGCACCAGCGCCACCGGGTTGACGCGGCTGGGGAGCTGCACCGTGCCCGCCAACTTCCTTTCGGCGGGCGACCGCGTCGAGATGCGGTTCGACTACTCGCACGAGGGAGCCGGGACCGGATTCTCGTTCGAGGTGCATTGGGGCGGCAGCGTGCTGGTGTCGCGCGGCGGCGGGGCGAGCGAGTCCCTGGTGTCGGGGAAAGCCGACGCGGCCGTGCACTCGAGCGGCGCGCAGTTGAGCGTGTTGAACTGGGGCGCGACCCTCACGCTGCAATCGCTGGTGGTGGCCTCGAGCGAGTCGCTGACGGCCCCCCTGACCATCGACTTCCTGGGCAAGATGAACGCCACCACCGGGGAGACGGTGACCCTGCGCAACTTCACCGTGGTCCGGTACCCGGCGCAGCAGAACCCGTAGGAGCGGCAGGCCGAACGGCCTGCCCCACCCGAATCCCCGCGAAGTAACCGTTAACGTGAGCCGGTCTGGTGTATAATGGCGGATTCGCTCGCAAGCGCCATCCGCCATGAACCACACCACCAATTCCCGACCCAATCAGACCCCGGCTGAGCACAAGGTGTTCTCCCGCCAGTACCTGGTGCCCTTCGTCCTGGTGACCGCCCTGTTCTTCTTCTGGGGCATTCCCAACAACCTCAACGACGTGCTGATCAAGCAGTTCATGAAGTCGTTCGAGATCAGCCGCTTCAAGGCCGGGCTGCTCCAGTCGGCTTTCTACATGGGGTATTTCCTGCTGTCCATGCCGGCTGCGCTGATCATGCGGAAGTACAGCTACAAGGTAGGCCTGGTCACGGGATTGTTCCTCTACTGCGCGGGCGCCATCCTGTTTTGGCCGGCGGCCGTAGTGGGCCAGTACGGCTTCTTCCTGTTCGCCCTGTTCGTGATCGCCAGCGGCCTGGCGTTCCTGGAGACGGGGGCGAATCCCTTCATTGCGCAACTGGGCGATCCGGCCAGCTCCGAGAGGCGGCTGAACTTCTCCCAGGCGTTCAATCCGTTTGGGGCCATCAGCGGCGCATTGATCGGCACGGTCTTCATTTTCTCCGGCATCGAACATGGGGTGCAGAAGATCAGCGCGATGAAGGCTGCCGGGACCTACGCCGCCTACCTGCGCGGGGAGACCATGCGGGTCATTACACCCTACGTCGTCCTCGGCTGCGTCGTGTTTGCCTGGGCGCTGCTCATGATTCGGACGAAGTTCCCCAAGGTCGCCGGGGAGGGCGTCTCGGAGGCCGGCGGGGACAAGGGCAGGTTCCTGGATCTGTTCCAGTACCCTCACTTTGTCCAGGCGGTGATTGCCCAGTTCGTCTACGTCGGCGCGCAAGTAGGCACGTGGAGTTACTTCATCCCGTACGTGCAGGACTACACGCATCTGTCGGAGAAGAGCGCGGGGTATTTTCTCACCGGGACTCTGGCTGCTTTCGGAGTGGGAAGGTTCTCGGCCACTTACATCATGAAGTACGTTGAGCCCCGCAGGCTGATGGGGACTTACAGCATCGTGAACGTCCTGCTGGTTGCGACCGGAGCGTTGTTCCCCGGCTGGATCGGACTCTGGGCCATCTTTCTGACCAGCTTCTTCATGTCCCTGATGTTCCCGACGATCTTCGCCCTGGGCCTCAAGGAGCTGGGGCCCAACACCAAGCTGGGCGGTTCGATGATCGTGATGGCCATCATCGGCGGCGCGGTCTTCCCGCCGCTGATGGGACTGGTCTATCAGGCAACCAAGAGCATGGCGATAGGGATGCTGGTGACCTTGATCTCGTACGCGTTCATTGCGTACTACGGATTCATCGGATCGCGGGTGCGCATCCCCGCAGCCAGGCGCGCCTGAGCGCCCGCACGGCCGCCGCCGGCTTGTTTGCTAGAATTGGAGTTCACCATGAGTACCAAGGAAAAGAAGCCCCGGCAGCCGATGCCGCCCTTGAGCGTGTGGGGGCCGTCCGTGGCCCTGGCATGGTGTATTCCGGGCGGAGGCCACTTCCTGCTGAAGCGCCGCGGGAGGGCCACGGTGCTGCTGGCTTCCATCCTGACCCTGTTCCTGTTCGGACTCATGATGCGCGGCGAGTTCCTGAAACCACAGGGCGGCGACCTGCTGACCATCCTGATCTATTACGGCGGCTTCCTGTGCAACCTGCTGTCCGGCATTCCTTATCTGATGGCCACCTGGCTGGGTTACTCGCAGCCGGATATCGCGGGCGCCGTGCACGACTATGGCACCAAGTTCCTGGTCACCGCGGGGCTGCTGAACGTGCTGGCCATGGTGGATGCGTACGAAATCGCGGTGGGGAAGAAGAGCTGATGCCCAAGGTCAACCTCTCTCATTTCGAGGCCGCGCTGCTGTTCTCGCTGTGCACCTCGGCCGTGCTCGGGGTGGTCACCAAGAAGACCGACCGCGAGCGCCTGCGATACGGCCTGTACTGCTTCGCCTGCTTTGTGGTGGCGCTGTTCGGGCTGGGCTGGCTGATGTACCTGGGCCACGGGTAGGATCGGCCTCCAGGCCGGTCCAGGGGCCAAGCCGTTGCAGCCCGCTACTTGAACTGCTTCTTGTACAGCAAGTCGATTCCGAACAGGCCGTTCTCCTCCCGCAGGGCCACCGCCGACCAGTTCTTGTTGAGATCCAGCTCCACGCGGATGGTTTGCGCCTGGGCGCGCGACAGGTCGGTGATGTAGGTGAGCGAGAGGTTGCCGGAGATCTGCTGCTCGACGGTCACCCGCGCCGCC
>Ga0187886_1002914_pt1 | contig 13230 bp, 9 predicted proteins | sample June2016WEW_20_1_FD_133001 | JGI IMG/M metagenome (GOLD analysis project Ga0187886, IMG submission 133001) | Peatland microbial communities from SPRUCE experiment site at the Marcell Experimental Forest, Minnesota, USA - June2016WEW_20_150 | ecosystem: Environmental > Terrestrial > Soil >...
GAAAACGTCCACCTGCACCAGTCGGCGCGCGCGCTCACCACCGACCTGGAACACCGCGTCGCGGAACGCACCACCGCGCTCGAGCGCGAGCACCAGCGTTCGGAAACTTTGCTGCGGATCACGACCGAACTGGTGACCAGCCTGGATCTGGATCAGGTGCTCGCCCGCGCGCTGCAACTGGTCAACGAGGCGATCGGCGCCGACCAGGCGGCGATCGTGCTCCTCGATCCCGAAACCCAGCTTCTGGTGTACCGCGCCTCGCTGGAAAAAGACGCCCCTCTGCCGAGTGGCGGCCGCTCCCTGCCCTTCCGAGCCGGCGAGGGATTGGCCGGCTGGGTGATCCAGCAGCGCCAGTCGGTCATTCTGCCGGACCTGGCCAACGACCCGCGCTGGGTCCACCTCTACCCGGAAGAGCCGATGCGTTATCACAGCGCGCTGGCGGTGCCGCTGATGGTGGGAGCGGACGCGCTCGGAGCGCTGATTCTCCTGAGTCAGGATCCTTCAGTGTTTAATCCAGATCAGTTGCGGCTGGCGTCCGCGGCGGCCAACCAGGTTGCGGCTGCGATTAACAACGCCGAACTCTACCGGTTGATCCGCGACCAAGCGGAGCGCTTGGGCGGGCTGGTCCGCAGCCAGCAGGTGGAATCTCGCAAATCGCGCGCCATGCTCGAAGCCATCGCCGACGGGGTGATGGTGACCGACGACGGAAACCGGATCGTGCTTTTCAATGATGCCGCCGAAAGGCTGCTGGGGCTCCGGCGCGACCAGGTGGACGGAAGGGCCGCAGGCGAGTTCATCGGCCTGTTTGGAAAAGCCGGCCGCGCGTGGCAGGAGAGATTGCGCCGCTGGCAGTCCGCCCCGGCAGAAATCACTGGCGGCGAATACCTGGCCGAACGAATCACGCTCGACAGCGGAAAAGTTCTATCGGTGCATCTGGCACCGGTCTCCAGCGGCGAGGAATTCATCGGAACCGTGGCGGTCTTCCGCGACATTACCCAGGACGTGGAGGTGGACCGGCTGAAATCGGAATTCGTCGCCACCGTATCCCACGAACTGCGCACGCCGATGACGGCCATCAAAGGGTATACGGAAATTCTGATGATGGGAGCCACCGGCCCGCTCAACGATGCCCAGCGGCAATTCCTGAAAATCGTCAAGGACAATTCCGACCGGCTGGGTTTACTGGTCAACGACCTGCTCGATATTTCGCGGATTGAATCCGGCCAAACGCATCTGAACCTCGACGTGGTGGAAATCCCCAAGCTCCTGGAAGAGATCGCCGCCGAGTTGCGCGAACGATGCCGCTCCGGCGGAAAATCGCTTGAGATCGTCGTTCAAACCGAACCGGACTTGCCCTTGATCCAAGCTGATCCATCCCGCGTCGGCGAGATTCTGGGAAACCTCGCGGAGAATGCCTTTCTGTATACACCCGATGGCGGGACGCTGACCCTGCGGGCGCGTGCGCATGCCGACGGCGTGCAAATCGACGTAAGCGACACCGGCATCGGCATCGGTCCGGCCGAACGCGAACGGGTGTTTGAGCGGTTCTACCGCGGCGAACATCCGGTGGTAATGGCCACTCCCGGCACCGGATTGGGTTTGCCGATAACCAAGAAACTGGTGGAGATGCACGGCGGATCGATCACCGTGGAAAGCGAGGGAGTGCCCGGAAAGGGGAGTACCTTCCATGTCATCCTTCCGCGGGACGCGGTACAATTCTGACAAGGACGGTATTCATGGCCAAGATACTGATTGCCGAAGATGAACGGGATATTCGCGATCTGATTATTTTCACCCTCACCTACGGTAAACACGAAGTGATTGCCGTGGCCAACGGCGAAGAGGTATTGGAAAGCGTGCGTCGTGAACAACCGGATCTTATCCTGCTCGACGTGCGCATGCCCCGCATGACGGGGTATGAAGCCTGCCGCCGGCTAAAAGCCGACCCCACCCTGCGGCATATCCCGGTGGTGTTTCTCTCCGCCAAAGGACAGGAAACCGAAGTTCAAACCGGTTTGGAATCCGGCGCCGCGGAATATATTCTTAAGCCCTTCTCTCCGGACCAGCTGAACAAACGAATTTTGGAAATATTAAAGAAAAGCCCGGAAGCCTAGAACTCCGGGTTCACCTTGCCATTTCCCCGCGCAATGCGATCCGCGGGCTTCCCTGCGCCGCTCAGCGGCGCAACGAATTTTCGCTCGAAGCAGATCGAATCGAATTATTAAGGGCGACACCTGCGCAACCGTGAGGAAGTGACGGGCCGTCCTTTTTTCTCCAGGGGATTGTGGCGATAGCGAGTTTTGAAATAGGGGAAAAAACGGTCCCCGGAATCGAAGAAGCTTACCCCTCGAGGTAAAACGTCATCCGCTGCATGTGGGCGCCCGGGTCGATATTCTGCACGTAAACTCCTTTGGGCACAACCAGAGATGTCGGAGCGTAATTCAGGATTGCCTGCACTCCGGCTTCCACCAATAAATCGGAGACATTCTGCGCGGCGTCGGCCGGAACGGCAAGCATTGCCACGCGGATTTTTGCGGCGCGCACTTTTTCCACCAATGTGGACAAGTCCTGAATCGTATACTGCGATAGGGACTGGCGGACTTTGGCCGGATCGTTGTCGAACACAAACCGGATTTCGAACCCACGGTCGTGAAAACCGTGATAGTTCGCAATCGCCCGCCCCAGATCGCCGGCCCCGACCAGTACCACTTCCCAAATCCGGTCCACTTTGAGAATTCGCCGCAATTGGACGATCAAAAAGGAAATGTTGTAGCCCAAACCCTGTTTTCCGAATTCCCCAAAATAGGATAGGTCCTTTCGAATCTGGGCCGAGGTCAATCCCAGACGATCGCCGAGTTCGGACGACGAGGTAATCTCCAGCCCCTCACCGGCTAGGGAACGAAGCGTACGCAGGTAAAAAGGCAATCGCCCGACGACAATATCCGGAATAGGCCTGACGGGAGGTTGTTTGTGCGGCATGGATTTCTCCGTCTACGGGAGCAATTATCCTTTATGATATAAGGGATAAACGCGTTTCACCGATTGAGAAATGTATCACAATTGAAGGGTTTGGGCAAACAATGTTTTTAGATGAAGCGGAGATCACCATACGCGCCGGCCGGGGCGGCAACGGCATGATGCATTTTCACCGGGAGAAATTCGTCACCCGCGGGGGACCCGACGGCGGGGACGGGGGACATGGCGGGAGCGTTTATCTACGGGTGGATCGGAATCTCAACACCCTGTACCGCTTCCGGCATGTCCGTGTATTCCAGGCCGAAGACGGCGCGAACGGCAGTATCAACGATAGGACCGGAAAATCCGGAGCCGACCTGATCATCCCGGTCCCGCCCGGAACGGTTGTGCGCGAGCTTTCCCCGGACAGGCTGCTGGGGGATTTATTGGAAGAAGGCCAGCAGTTGGCCATCGCCCGCGGCGGACGCGGCGGACGCGGGAATCCGCATTTCGCATCGGCGCACAACCAGGCGCCGCACGTCGCCGAGAAGGGCGAGCCGGGCGAGGAGCGCCGGTTGCGCCTCGAACTGAAGTTGATCGCCGATGTTGGCTTGGTGGGATCGCCCAATGCGGGAAAATCCACATTCCTAGCCGCGGTGACCGCCGCCCACCCAAAGATCGCCCCCTACCCTTTCACAACCACCGAGCCCAACCTCGGGGTGGCCGTCCTGGACGGATTCCAGACCATCGTGCTGGCCGACATCCCCGGCCTGATCGAAGGGGCGCATGCCGGCGTCGGCCTGGGATTTACCTTCCTGCGGCACATCCAACGCACGCGGGTACTTGTTCATCTGCTGGACGGCGCAGCCGCCGACCCGCTTTCGGACTTCTCGCAAATCAATACCGAACTGGCGCTGTTCGACCCGGACCTGGGCCGCAAGCCGCAAATTGTCGCGGTGAACAAGACCGACCTTCCGGAAGCCAAAGCGCGCTGGCCCTCGCTGAAAGAGGAATTAAAGCGAAGGGGATTTGAAGCTTACGCGGTTTCGGCGCTCACCCGGCAGGGCACGCGCGAGATCGTCCAACGGGCCGCGCAACTACTGGCGGAGGTTCCGCCCCCTCCGCTGGTTGAAGCGGAAGTTCCGCTATATCAAGCGCAGGATGATCCGACGGCATTTTCGATCGTGCAAGAGAGCGACGGCGGTTGGCGGGTGAAAGGGAAACGGATCGAACGCGCGGCGGAAATGACCTACTGGGAATTGGAAGAGGCGGTGACCCGTTTCCAACGCATCCTTGAGGCGCTCGGAATCTATCAGGCATTGAAAGAAGCCGGCATACAGCAAGGCGATATCGTCCGCATCGGGAAGCACGAGCTGGAATGGAACGATTAGGGATTCTGGGCGGAACGTTCGATCCTCCCCACAACGGCCATCTGGCATTGGCCGCCCGATCGCTGCGCCAACTTCACCTAACCAGCGTTGTCTGGGTGCTCACGCCGGATCCACCGCACAAGGATTTTCCGGATATCACGGCATACAGCGTGCGACGTGAGATGCTGGAAACCGCCATCGCCGCGAATCCAGCTTTTCTATTAAGCGAGGTGGAGTCCGAGAGGCCCGGCCCGCAGTATATGGTCGATACGATTTCCATTCTTCAGGAGCGAAACCCGAAGGCTGAGCTTACTCTGCTTCTGGGCGAGGATTCACTGCGCGATCTGCCCACCTGGCATCGTCCAGGAGACATACTCCTTCTGTGCCAGCTTGGCGTCCTGCGCCGGTCTGACCGGAAAGCGGACATGGTTGCGTTGGAAACCAAGCTGCCGGGCATCGGGGCGCGAACAACTTTTCTGGACGCGGCGCCGCTGGATATTTCCTCCACCGAAATTCGGGATAGAATTCGACGCGGAGAATCCATCGAAGGGATGGTGCCGGCCGGCGTCGAAAAGATCATCCGGTGGAACTGTCTTTATAAATCGGCTTAATCAGTGGATTCGCTGATTTATCCCCATCGTTACCTTATAGAGAACCTAAACGCAAAGACGCTAAGCCGCAAAGAGAAATTTTTAATGTCTTGGCGCCCCCCGGCCCGACCCCCGGGGGCGGGCTTAGCGTCTTTGCGTTAAGAATTTAATAACCGATATCCGCAAACATCGAATTAAGAAAACCAAAATGGGTTATTTCCAATCTCCGAGGATCATTCTCGCCGTTTCGCGACCGAGGCGCACGGCGTAATTCGTTCCGCGATCCCACGGATAGACCTGGCTCATGCCGGCAAAATACAGGCCCGGAAGGGGAGTTCGCACGGGGGGGATGTTGCGCGAGTGACGGATCAGCGGAACGGGTTGGGCATACTCGGTTTTAAACAACCAGGATTTCTTCACCCAAGATGACTGGAATTCCGGATTGATCCGACGGAGCGCGGGAAGGAACCGCTTCTGCAATGCCTCCCGCGTCATGGAAAAATATTCGTGACCCAGCGGAAGGTAATCCCCGCAGTAAACGATGTGATTGCCGCCGAAATGTTCCGGGGGCAGGAAGTTGGTGTGTTCGACCAATCCCAAGAAGGGGAATCCTGCGTCTTTGGGTAGATTGTGCCAATACACCCCCTGCGTGGAAAGCCGGTGGGAAAGTTCGAACACCATCACCACGGCGCCCATGTGCCGGAGCGAACGCAGTTTGGCGAGATAATCCGCCGGCAGCGCGGGTGCCATCGCGGCCAATTGATGCGGTGAAAACGTCGCCAGGCAAACGTCGAATCGCTCTTTGCCGAACGGCACCTGGAGTTCGAAGCCGCCTTCCGGATGAGCAACCATGCTTTCGACCCGCGCCGAATAGCGCAGGCGGACTCCCATTTCGCCAAGTCGGCCGGCGAGTTGATCAAAGAATGCCTGCATCCCCCCCTGGTAGGTAACCAGATTCGGCGTGCGGGAATGCATCCGGGCCCAAAACCACGCCATATTGATCAACCGATAATTTTCCTCACCGAATTTGCCGACCAGGAGCGGCTTCCATACTTGATCGTAAATGCGGTTCCCGAACCAGCGGCGCATCCAATCGTCGGCCGCATATGCTTCCATCCATTTCCAAAAAGGATTGAGCTTCAGGATGAAACCGGCAATGAACAGATTCCATACCCGCAAGGGAAAGGGCAGACCCGGGAACGCCAGCCAGGAGGGAATGCTGTCGTAGGCGTAGAATTTTTCTTTATAGTAGATCGCCGTCACCGGCCGCCGGACGACGATGTTCTTTTCCCAACCGAGTTCGCGGATAAACCCGAGAACGTCCCGGTCGGAGGTGAACCAATGCCGGTAATATTTCTCGACGCTCCACTCCCAATCCGGCTCGCGGAATCCGCCCCCCAACCCGCCGGGTGTCGGGTCCGCCTCGAAAACCGTCACCGCGTGTCCGGCGCGCGCCAGATCGTACGCCGCCGACAGTCCACCCGCACCCGCTCCAATGATTGCCACCCGCATGGATGATCCTCCCTACCCGAAGTTGACTCTCTTACGATGGATTTCCGGTTTCTCGGATCCGCTCGTGCGGGCCGGGATTTCCGATTCCTCATCCGATCAGCGACCGCGAACGCCGGCCGGCTGACGTCCTATCGAAATTATCCGTCCGGTTTCGAGCACACCCATGCCAATTCTTTGGACGTGTACATGTCGTATTCCCATTTTCCGGAAGGCGAATATACCGGGCACCATTTTTCGCCAAGCGCCTGCAGAGAGACTCGCAGTCCATCCTGCAATTGTTCCGGCTGGGTAGGCACGACGAAAAGAATACTTTTGGAATCCGTCAAAATCGGCAAAGTGGATTCCGGCAAAAGGGGACTATCTACCGCCACCTTTTCCAATTGTATGCCGGACCAGGACCGAGGGTAAATTTCCTTAAACCGCAGGAAAGGGTTCAGGCTCCAGTCTGCATAGGTCACAAAGACATACTTTTCCGGGGCAGCTAAACTTCCTCCGCGGATTTCACCGGCCAGCCGCAAGACGAGCGATTCAAACACTTGACGGTCCAGCCAACGATCGTAGGAAATAACGGTCGCGTAAAACAGGTTCGTCGCTACCAGAATCGCCAGGACACCGGCGAGTATAAACGTTTGGATTCTGCCCCCAGCACTTCCCATGAAGCGAAGCTGATCCCGAAGCCAACTTAGACCAAACGCGGCAGCAAGAGCCCACCAGGGAAGAACGACGAACATTCTGGTCGTGGACGGCAAATCGGGCGATCCGATGATGCTCGCCACTGTCAGGAGAAGGATCCAACCCAGGAGGAAAAAAACGGCGAAACGGCTGCGGCGAATCCAATACAGGATCACGAAGAAACCTATTCCCACAAAAGCGGCGGTCATCCAATCCACATACGACATCGAGACAAAATGGCTTTCATTCGTTATATACAGATACGAGAACCACGAAGTCAGAATGCGATTGGCCAAAAACTGAACAGGGCCGTCGGGGAAGGGATTTTTTTCCAAGGTGGTGAAAATGGTAAAACCGAAACCCGTCTTCCAAAATGCAGGCTGGAAACAAAGCGGGAAACAGAGCATTCCAAAACCGCCTGCCAGGACCGCCCAGCGTAACCTTGCGGGACGGGAAATTGGAGGCGCAAAGCAGAGTAAAAGAAGGATAACCAGCGGAATGGAGACAATAGCAATGCCAAACACGTAGAAATTCATCGCCAATACAACACCGCAGAGTGCGAATGCCGCCGTTCGCCCTGATCGCGCCGCCCAAGCGGCTACCGCGAGCGAAATCGAAAGGGTAAACAGGGCCTGCAGACTGACGTATCCGATCTTGCTGAAATTGATCAGATAATGGGATACGGCCAGAAAGAAACAAGCCAGAAGGGCCACCCGCCGATCCAAAAAGGTCTTAAAAAAAATGTAGAGGAAGAGGATGGAAAGAGCAATCAGATAGATATTGCTGAATCGCCATCCGAAACTCTGGGTGCCAAATACCCGCAGAAATAAACTTTGAACGATGGAAGCAAAATAGGGATTTTGCCCATATACGCCCATCTCATCGAACAAGTGTGCCGCGACGACGGAGAGATTGGTTTTTTCCAAGATCTCCCGCGCACTTTCGTAAAAGCCATACTCATCTCCGACTACGGATGTCCACCAGGCATTGATATTGATGGAGAATAGAATTATCCCCAGGGAAAATATCCAATAGATCGTCGGGATGCGATGCCGGAAACGGAGAAGGAAGATGATCGCCAACACCAAAACGGCCGCGAAGATCGGAAGGTAATTCGGAGAGGAATAATAAACCGCAAGGACCATCACCAAAGCCGAATGCGCCAGCAGGCAAGCAAACATCCAACCCCGGTTCTCCCAAAGGATCTTCCATAAACGGACGAGGGAAATATCCCGCAGCAACCACCCTGTGACGTACGTCCCGGCGACTAGCGCCAGTTCCGCCCCGGGGATTCTACGATCCGCCACGTTAAACGCGGCGATGGCGGCAAACCCCGCCAGCGAGATCCACCGCAACAGCCGGCTGATGGTGATCTGCATGGGGGAAATCCCGGCATCGGACCCGGTGGCGTCCGCACGAAGCTCGAGAAACATTTGCCGTCCAAGCGGGAAGAGAGCGATCAACAATCCCACCGCCAGCAAGCAGAATAAAATCAGCAGGATATATTCAGGCAAGGGCAAGGCGCACAGAAGGGGAACTTTGCACCGGAGGTCGGAGAAGAGAAAGCGGATCTTCTCCAGATCAAACCAACGATCCATTACCACAAGCGCGGAAGGGATCACCGCAAGGATGAGAATCGAGCAGAGGAGGATCGGCCGGATCCACGGGAACACCACTCTCCATAGACTCTTCCAACCTTCGTTATCCTGGTTCACGTTTCGATCTGATCGATCGACCAACGGGAGGAAATCGTTCTGGAGAGGGTTCTTTTCCGCCGGGGAGGTTTCGTTAACGTTCCGCCTTGCACGCAATTTACGCTGTGCGAGTATCCATGCAAAGTCAAACAGGACGCCGAGCAGCACGGCAATTCCCGTGAGAATTAATATTTGCGAATCTCGCTCAGGGGTCATTTCCTTCCTCAATCGATCCCCGCTGTAGTTGGTAAGGGCACGGATTAGAGCACTCCCGCTTGTTTGCCGTCCTCCAAATAATGGCAGCCGATGCTCACTCGATTGTGCTTGGCGGCCGTGGCGACGATCAGCGCGGTTTGGATGCTGTGCCGCAAACCGATGAGCGCGTCGTTGAGACGTGTGGTTCTGTAAAAGCCTTCGATTTCTTCCTTCAGATGATAGAGATCGCTCAGCGCCCGGTCCAATCGGACGGCGGAGCGGATCAAGCCCACGTAATGCCACATGGTGTATTGAATGGTGCGGATATCGCGCCAGATCAGCGCCGGGTCGGCATCCTCGCTTACGCCGGGTTCCCAGGAAGGCACCTCGGCCGGATCCGTTTCCGGCAGCGCGCCCATTTCCTCGATATCCTGCGCCGCGCGCTCCCCCCACACCAAGCCTTCGAGCAGCGACGTGCTCGCCAGGCGGTTGGCTCCATGCACTCCGGTGCAGGCCACCTCGCCGACGGCATACAAACCGGGGATGGTTGTCCGGCCCCAGGCATCCGTCCAAACTCCCCCGCAAGAGTAATGTTCGGCCGGCACAACCGGGATCGGCTGATGGGTAATGTCGATGCCGGCCTCCAGGCAGCGCGCATAGATATTCGGGAACCGGGTGCGGATAAGGTCCGCCGGCAGGAAGGATATGTCCAGCAGGACATGCGGATAATCGTGCTCCACCATCTCGCGGTGGATCGCCCGCGCAACGATGTCGCGCGGCGCCAAGTCTTTCCACTCCGGAGAATATTTCGCCATGAACGCGATTCCATCCGGGGTCAGCAGCCGTCCGCCTTCGCCGCGCACGGCCTCCGAAATGAGAAATCCTTCGGTTTCGGGCGCCGCCAGGACGGTCGGATGGAACTGGATGAATTCGGCGTTGATCACGCGGGCGCCGGCGCGATACGCCATCGCCAATCCGTCGCCGCGGGCTCCCTCCGGGTTGGTCGTGTAACGGTAAATCCGTCCGAGCCCGCCTGTGGCGAGGATCGTAGCCCCCGCCAGAAAGCGATGCACGGTGGCATCGGCTTGATCGAAAACGTACGCGCCGTGACAAGTGATGGGTTGATAGATGGCCAGCGGGTCGCGGGCATGGTGCGGGAAGGTGATCAAGTCCACACCGGTGGCCGAATTCACGAAGCGGATGTTGGAGCGTTCCCGCATCAACCGGAGCAGCGCGCGGATGATGGCCTGACCGGTCGTATCCCCGACATGCAGGATTCTCGGGCGGGAGTGAGCCCCTTCGACCCCGTAATCCAACTCGTCGTTTGGGGTACGGTCGAACGGCACCCCAGCCTGGTCGATTAACACCTCGCGCACAAGAACGGGGCCTTCTTCGGCAAGGATTCTTGCCGCCGACGGGAGGCTCAACCCCGCGCCCGCTGCGAGGATGTCCCGAACGATCGAGTCGACGCTGTCTTCCTTCCCCAACGTTACAATTCCGCCCTGCGCATACTTGGAATTGCTCTCTTCGGGATCCGAGGCGCGCGTGATGACCGTGATTTGGCGCTGGCGGTCCTCCGACAGACGGAGCGCCGCGCTGGCGCCGGCTATTCCGCAGCCGACAATCAACACATCAGATTCGACAGGACTCATGCACTTGCCTCCAGCATCCTTTGAAGCGCGGTGCTCGCCGGGCCGGCAACCGCTTCCGGTACACGGATTGGGTTGACCAATTCCCCGCGTACTAGTCCGTCCGTCACCCGCGCCAGTGACTCCACAGTGGTCTTGTTCATGGTAATGCAGTTGTTGGGGGATGGCGAGAGCAGGTGGATTTCCTGTTCGGGATGAGCGCGCGCCAGGCGGTTTACCAGGTTTTCTTCCGTGCCGATCGCCCATTTTGTCCCTGGCGGCGCGGCGTCCACCATCCGGAGGATGTCCGTGGTCGATCCCGCATCGTCCGCCAGACGCACCACTTCCTGAGTGCATTCCAGATGCACCCAAACGCGGATTCCGGGGAAGCGCCTTCTCGCGTCGATGACGTGGGTGGGGAGGAAACGCTGGTGAACGTAGCACCATCCCTTCCAAAGGATGATTTGCGCATCAAGGAGTTCTTCGCGGCTGTTGCCGCCCAGGGGTTCGCGCGGATCCCACAACGGCATCCGCTCCAGGGGAATGCCCATCCGCACCCCGCTATTCCGTCCCAAATGTTGATCGGGGAAGAACAACGTCCGCGGACGGCGGTCGCGGGCCCATTCCAGAATTTTGCGTGCGTTGGAGGAGGTGCACACCGATCCGCCGTGCGTTCCGCAAAAGGCTTTTAAATCCGCCTCGGAATTGATGTAGGTGACCGGCATCACGTCCCGTTCGGGTGACATGCACCCCTGCAACTGGCGCCAGGCATCCTCGACCAGCAGGCGGTCCGCCTTTTCCGCGAGCGGACAGAGCGCATCCGATTCCGGCAGCAGAACCGTTTGACCGGGCTGAGCGAGGATCGCCGCCGTTTCGGCCATGAAGTGCACGCCGCAGAAGACGATGAATTTCGCCGATTTGTTCGCAGCGGCCGTGCGCGCCAGCTGCAGCGAATCACCGACGGTATCGGCGAACCGGATTACTTCATCCTTCTGATAATGGTGGCCCAAGATGACCAATTCGCCGCCAAGGCGTTCCTTGGCGGAAAGTATGCGCCGTTCGGGGGCGGAGGATTCGTCCATCATTTGGTCGAGGGGCGAGGATCCATCAACCGACAAGTTCCAGGCTGACGTCCAGCGCCGGCGCGGAATGGGTCAACGCGCCGATGGATATGTAATTCACGCCGGTGGCGGCGATTTCGCGGACGGTATCGAGCGTTACTCCGCCGGTAACTTCCAGAGGAACCCGTTTATTCACCAGAGCCACAGATTGGCGGATCGTGGTCAAATCCATATTGTCCAGTTGGATTATATCCACCGGAAGCGAAAGGGCTTCCTTCAACTGATCCAGGGATTTAACTTCCAACTCGAGGGAAAGGGCGGGGTAGCACTCCCGGGCGCGGCGCACCGCAAGGGAGATCGACCCGGCGGCATGGATATGGTTGTCCTTCACCAGCAACATGTCGTGCAACCCTTGCCGGTGATTTTGAGCTCCACCGATCCGCACAGCGTATTTTTCGAGCACGCGGTACCCCGGAGTGGTTTTGCGGGTGTCGAGGATCACCGCCCCCGTGCCCTGTACGGCTGCGACAAAAGCGGCGGCAAACGTGGCGATGCCGGAAAGACGCTGCAGAAAATTCAAGGCGATGCGTTCAAAGGAAAGGATGGAGATGCCCGATCCTTCAAGGTTCACAAGAACGTCCGCAGGCTTCACGCGGGTTCCGTCATTGATCACAGGAGCCACCTTCACACGCGAATCACCCTTGAAATATACTGCCTTGACTACCGGCAATCCGGCGATAATTCCTTCCGCCTTGGCTACGATCACCGCTTTGACTTTCATCCCGGAAGGAATTACAGCAAGGCTTGTGGCGTCTCCGGATCCGATGTCCTCTGCGATTGCCGAAACGATCAGCCTTTCCGCCGATTGAAGGACATCTGCAAGCGAGGGAGAAAAATTCATCGCCATTCTCCTGCCAATGAAATAAGGTTGATTATAATATCGGAAAGGAGATTCCGGCATTCAGGGGGCTCCCTCCCCGCCGGAGACGACGCCTGAAAACCGGGGAATTACTATCTCGGCCTCGGGTGGATGGTTCTCGGGTGTTTTTTCTCCAGCCAGGAGTGACGAACGATATCCTGATCCCTATTCTTCAACCGGCGGGCTCACCGGCAATCTCACCCGCAGCCGTCCGGGAACGCGGGTCGGACGGATTGTGGCGGGTGTTTTGTTCCTGGGGCTTCGGAAGCTTTTCAGACACCGGCTTCTTCGTGCACGCTGGCGGATCCTTTCCCACCAGAGGTGGACGGCGTTGCAACGGGCTTCCGGCAGGCGGAAAAAACCGGCCGACCCCGTCGATCATCGCAACAATCACACCTGCCTTACCTATGAAACCGGTTGCCTCGACACGTTCGCGTGGAATTCTCCCCTCCTCGCCCGATGCGTCTCCCAATGCGCCGTTGACGCACCGCGTCCGGTATGGTATAAATTCGGCCCGCACCCCGGGGGCGTGGTGTAGCTGGTTAACACGCGGCCCTGTCAAGGCCGAGACCGCGGGTTCGAACCCCGTCGCTCCCGCACGATGTACAACTCGAAGGAGTTGTACTTTTTTTAA
>Ga0187886_1002915_pt1 | contig 13227 bp, 12 predicted proteins | sample June2016WEW_20_1_FD_133001 | JGI IMG/M metagenome (GOLD analysis project Ga0187886, IMG submission 133001) | Peatland microbial communities from SPRUCE experiment site at the Marcell Experimental Forest, Minnesota, USA - June2016WEW_20_150 | ecosystem: Environmental > Terrestrial > Soil >...
GATTTCCGGGATGAAGCCCGTAAAGATGGGACATATGCCTGTGACCGGGTTCCGGTTCTTCGAATTCCTGAGGCCATTCCATTATTCGTCCGTCAGAGCCGATTTTTGTGGGAGCAAGCTTTTTAAGAGTCTTTTCCATCTTTTCCCCGAATGACTTGTCTATATTTAGTACCGTACTGGCGGTTATGGTATTCTGAAGAAGATCGCGAATGATCATGTGGTCCATGGTAGGTCCCATAACCATGCTGGCATTTCCGTCTCCGCCAGGAATCATAAAACTATTCTCAGGTGAAATGGATGGACCGGAAACAAGATATCCTGTTTTTGGATCTTCAACGAGCCAGTCCATACAAAATTGAGCCGCTTCCTTCATTATGGGATACGATTTTGTTCTGAGGTATTCTTTATCGCCTCCAAACTGATAATGGTCCCAGATATTCTGGCAGCTCCAGGCAATGCCCATTGGCCACATACCATACCTGATGGCGCCGGTAGGTTCTGTAAAATGCCACGGATCTGTCGTATAATGTGCCACAATGCCCTTCATACCATAAACCTCCTTTGCCGTTCTGCGTGCATTCGGACGCATGGCATCTATGAAGTCGATAAAAGGTTCCGCCATTTCACTCAGGTTTGTTATCTCAGCCGGCCAGTAATTCATCTGGATGTTTATATTGATATGATAATCGGCGCTCCATGGCGGGCGAAGGCCATCGGCCCAGATGCCCTGGAGGTTAGCGGGAAGTCCTCCCGGACGCGAGCTGCTTATAAGAAGATAGCGGCCGAACTGGTAATACAATTCAATAAGATCAGTATCGGGATACCCGTTCTGCATGGCAGCGATCCTTGCATCGGTGGTAAAATAATTTCCATCGCTTGAGCCGAGATCAATTGATACACGATTAAAAAATGACTGGTAATCAGCAATATGTTCGCGCCTGATTTCAGAATATGTTTTTTTTGAGAGAGATTCCATTCTGTCGGCAGTCGTAACCGAAGGATCCTGTCCGAAATAATCTGTGGCAGCTGTAAGTAAAACTGTAACTTCATCAGCTTTTTCCACTCTGATAGTATCACCTCCTGAAGCTGTTTTTCCTCCAGAGGCTATAAGTTTCAGCCTGGCAAACATCTTGACACCGTTACCGTTGCCAATATGTTCATGCATTTCGATATCATTTCCGATGGCAGATATCTCAGGTTTTGCCCCCTCGCGTGATAGCCTGAGGGTGAATGTAAGTGCGCCGGGCTTGTCGGCGGTGAGCATCACCACGAGACCTTGGCCGGGAGCACTGGAAAATATTTCACGCAGATAATTCACACCGCCGGCATTGTACGAGACACTGGCTATTGCATCTGATATGTCAAGTTCACGCCTGTAATTTGTGACTCCATGCTGTGGTCCGAACCTGATATATATATCCCCCAGAGCCTGGTATGAGGCAGCAGGATTTGCCGGTTTATAGTTAAGAATGCCCTGCTGGGCCAGAGCTTCAGCCTCCTTGTACTTTCCTTCGAAAAGAAGCTGGCGCACTTTCGGGAGTGTCTTCAGGGCATCAGGATTTGCGTCCCAACGTTCACTTCCAGTCCAAACCGATTCTTCATTCAATTCAAGCCTCTCGTTTTCGACATTGCCGAAAATCATCGCTCCCAGTTTGCCATTCCCTACCGGCAATGCGTCGTTCCATGTATCGGCAGGCCTGCTGAACCATATTTTCATATGGGATGGCTGGTTCTGGCCCATAACTGATAAAGTGTTCGTTAACCGGATCGCAGATAGTGCCAATAAGAGAATGAAGAGTTTCAATTTCATCATACAGATATTTGCAGGGTAAATTTATAACATTAAATTCATCACATGGAAATAAAAAAAGGACATGTGTCCGCATGTCCCTTTAATTTGATCTGTCGATCTGTTATTTCTTCAGCAGGTCGCGTATTTCTGTAAGCAGATTCTCTTCTTTTGAAGGAGCAGCGGGAGCTGCCGGGGCTTCTTCTTCCTTCTTTTTAGCCGCATTAATGGCCTTAATGAGCAAAAATACAGCGAAAGCAACAATTAAGAAATCAAAAGTCGCCTGGAGAAAATTTCCATAATTCCATGTAACCGGGGGATGTGTATCTGTAGCTGCCTTCATCACCAGTTTAAGGTCGGTGAAGTTGACACCCCCAATGAGCAGTCCGAGAGGCGGCATGATAATGTCGCTGACCATTGAAGTCACGATTTTGCCGAAGGCAGCGCCAATGATGATACCGACTGCCATATCGACAACATTTCCCTTCATTGCGAAGGCTTTGAATTCGTCAACTAGTTTCATAATATCAGGTTTTGGTTATTGGTTATTAGAATTTATATGAAAATCCCACGCCTAAAATTTCCTTGAACTGAATTTTTGATCCGACAGATTCACCTGCTGCAATGACTCCGTCGCCATTCTTGTCAAACGGAACCTTGATCTTGTCGTCATAAATAAGGTCAGTACTGAAACTGGCCGAAATATATTTATTGATTTTCATGGCGATAAGATTTTCCCAGTTCACAACAATATTCTGTGGATTTTTAAGATAGTTGGAGAAAAGATCGATCTTGGTAGTCAGGGAGACATTTTTCATGAATTCGCTTTTAAAATCATTCTTCGTATAAATGGCTCTGATATATCCTCCAAATTCACTTAATGATTTATCTCCGGGATTTACGCCAAATGCACCTGCATCAGAAAGTGTTTTGTCAGTGACGATGGTAAATTTGGCAGTAAGAGGTGCTATGAATGCGCTGAAATGAGGATTTGGCATGTAATCGAGACCAAGAGCAAAAAGTATGTAGGCAGGGGCGAAGAGATCTGAAATTTTATTTGTAACATCAGGGTAATTATAGCCAGGGGTCATCTGTGTCTTAAAGTTAAACAGAACGGCATAATAAAAATGGCTGAAGGCCTGTCTTCCATATTTTGAAAGGAAGTCGATCTTGTCATCTGTTTTACGGGGGGAAGTACCTTTCCCCTGTTTCAGGATCCCGTAACCCATGTCGAGTGAATTATTCCATTCAGATTTACCTTTTTTTAAGTTGGCAAAACAACTTAAAATGCCATTTATAGTAACAGAATTCTGTCCCCCGGCTGCCCAGTTAGTCAGGGATGTCTGAGCCAGGTTGACAGCAAAAACTCCTCCTTTTTTCCAGCCCTGAGTGGTGTCTGCTGATTGTGTCCTGAGGTTTTTCTCACCTTCCGTAACCTGTCCGAAAGTAATAATACAGGAGAATGAAAGTAACGCAAGAAGGGCAATGAATTTACGTTTCATGGTGAAGAGAATTTATTTCACATATATATCATAAAACAATGCAGCCACGCATTGCATGGCTGAACTGGTTTTTAAAAGCCTACTGTCAAAGATTATTATTTCTTCACATCCTTAATTTCAGCTCTTGCGGCATTTCTTTTTACTGAATCGACTCCGTTATCGCGGCCGCTTTCGCTTTTATAATTCTGGCTTACACCGATTATCTGACTGTTGGCGGCGGTAACTGCAAAGCGAAACATCTTATTGGGAGTCTGTGTTTTTGTAACTCTTTTTGGATCTTTTGCATTTTTCTTTACTGATTCAATCCCGTTCATGCATGCAGCTCTTGTAGTATAGCCTTCGCTGCTGAGGATAGTTTGTCCGTTATCAGCTTTAAGGCGAAAACGGAATTCATTTTTCTTTCCACTCTGGTAAACTTCAAATTTTGCCATAGCATTAATAATTAAGTTTATAATCGAAGTGTCTAATAATATTTACAGATCGGCAAGTAGTCTTACTGTTTATTGAATAATTTTCCGAGAAGACCTCCAAGACCTGTTTTTTGTGCAGTACCAAAGATTTCATGAAGCGGTGACGGATCGTTATCGGGAGTTGCACTGTTCTTCTGAGTGATCATGTTTATCAAAGCCGGAACAGCAGTAGCTGCAACGTTTTTAGCCATATCGGGGGAAATACCGAGCTTGCTGACCAGGCCGTCTATAACTCCAGAGTGCAAATTAGACTGTATCTGATTTGCTGCTGCATTGTTTGTTTGGTTTGAGAAAAGATTCATCACATTCTCAAGTCCGCCGCCAAGAATGTGACCTGTGACTTCTTTTTTTGCAACGTCACCAAGGACTTTAAAAACACCATCAAGATGGGTTTGTGGAAGCTGGGCCTGATTTAAAATCTGACCTCCAACCTCTGATTTAAGTGTTCCGAGTAAATTTTCTAACATGGTATTTATATTTTGGTTACAGATTATTTAAACAAAGATAAGAACATTTCAATAAACATTTAGATAAATTAGTATATGATTATTGCTTATTGCTTTTTCAAATTCTGTGAAACAAAACATTTCTTTTAAATGATAATTATTGAGTTATTCCTGCGGGCAAAATTTCCCTATTACTTATTTCAGCGAATGCAAATATTCAGTTAAATTGCAGCATACAAAATAGTCTACATTTGTTTTAAATATTCATATTATGGACAGGAAAGCAGCATTTACATCACTCATTAATGACGGATACGACTGCAAGGGCGACAGCATAATACTCGGCAGTGCGATCCTTGACGGTGCGATAGTTAACGGCACTCAGGTAAAGATCGCACTCAAGACCATGAACAGGCATGGACTCATTGCCGGTGCAACAGGCACAGGAAAAACAAAAACCCTACAGGTTATTTCTGAACAGCTTTCGCAGAGGGGAGTACCGGTACTCCTGATGGATGTGAAGGGAGATCTAAGCGGTATTGCGATGCCTGGAGAGGTGAAACCATTTATAACCGAACGCCATGCAAAGATCGGACTGCCTTATTCACCTAAAGGTTATCCGGTCGAATTGCTTTCGCTTTCACAGCAGGAAGGAGTAAGGATGAGAGCCACCGTTTCTGAATTCGGGCCAGTCCTTCTGGCAAGGATTCTCGACCTGAATGATACGCAGGAGAGTGTACTGGCAATCGTGTTTAAATTCTGCGACGACAGACAGATGGCTCTTCTCGATCTGAAAGATCTGAAAAAAGTTCTTCAGTATATCACCGAAGAGGGGAAAGATGAACTCGAAAAAGATTATGGAAAAATATCCCCGGCTTCGACAGGAATAATCCTGCGCAAGGTTATGGAGCTCGAACAGCAAGGCGCAGACCTCTTCTTTGGCGAACTTTCGTTCGACATCCACGATCTTTTGCGTCGCGACAGGAAGGGATATGGTTTTGTCAGCATTATGAGACTGACGGATATACAGGACAAGCCTAAACTTTTTTCAACATTCATGCTTTCGCTTCTTGCAGAAGTTTATTCTCAGATGCCTGAAAAGGGCGATGTTGATAAACCAGAGCTGGTTATCTTCATCGATGAAGCACATCTCATTTTTAACGAGGCAAGCAAGGCCCTGCTTGACGAAATTGAAACAATCGTAAAGCTTATCAGATCAAAGGGCATAGGAATCTTTTTTGTCACACAGAACCCGACCGATATTCCTGATGGTGTTCTTGCACAACTTGGTCTCAAAGTTCAGCATGCTCTCAGGGCTTTTACTGCAGTTGACAGGAAAGCAATAAAACTTACTGCAGATAATTATCCCACATCGGATTATTACAAGACCGACGAAATCATCACATCCCTCGGTATAGGAGAAGCCCTGGTAACAGCACTCAATGAAAACGGGATACCGACACCCTTGGCAGCTACAATGATCCGGACTCCGGAAAGCAGGATGGACATCCTTACTCCCGATGAGATATCCGCTATAAACAGGTCATCAGAGCTTGTACACAAGTACAGCCAGGTAATCGATCGCGAGAGCGCTTACGAAATACTCAGCCGGAAGGTGGATCAGATCCAGCAGGAGAAAGCTGATGAGGCAGCGGATAAGAGCAGCGGCGGAGATCGAAACGAAGCGGAGATTCCGCAAAGCGGAAGGGGGAGAAGTACACCCGGTTATTCCGGAAGGACTTCAGCAAGAAGACCTGCCGTGAGCCCTGTCGTAAAAATACTGACAAGCGCCACGTTTATCCGCGGCGTCATGGGAATCCTGAAAAAAGTAATATAAATCCCGATATTAATTTATCCGGACAGATTTCCGGGTAATATGCAATGACTTTCCGCGGAAAATTATCTTTTTACTTTAACACTGTCGACAAGATAAGGAGAATCGCCTCTCCAGAATACAGCACTGTTCTTCTGCCTGTAATGAACAATAATAGTTGAACCCTGGAGAGTGTCAAATTCCCTGACAAGGTTCCTATTGGTGACCGTGAAAAGAAACTTCTCCGATGCTATTGCAACATCGCGGTTCGACGAAACACTGCTAAGGATCATTTCTCCTTCATATGTCTTGAAGACTACTCCCTTATTGGAGAATTTCTGTAACAATCCGGCACGATAACCCTGGCTGTAAGTATAAAAATACTTCCAGTACACAAAAACCGCCAGGAATATTATCAGGAGGGATATGAACCATTTAAAAAACTTTTTGGTTTTTTTAACCACCCCAGACCAGACTTCAGATCTGGATGATGCTGAATTTTGGCTCATCGTACAAGTTATTTATGACTGTACAATTTTACGAAAAATATATTTAACCCAACCACCTGAATCTTAAAATTTTCAGAGCAAGATAGTCCGGTTTAACGAGGGACCAGAAAAATATTTTTACAGTTAAAACATGGACCACTCAGTATATCGTATAACGAAACTTGTTCCTTTTACCCATGCTTGCAGTATCATAATGATAGATACGAAGAATTTTGAAGCAGCTCGCAAACGCACAATTATTTCCTGTTTATTTCAACCTCCGTTGAATTTTTAGAGAAGACAGGATTTTTAACGACACCTGGTTCATTTATCTTCATAGAACTGAATTTAATGCCATGAACATCATCCAGAACTATCGCGGTTCTGTAATCTTTTTTTGCGCAATAAAGAACCACATTTTCAAATACAATTCCCCTTGCATGACGTATATAGAATCCCCATGCAGGCAGTTCCTTGAACATTGAGAATTCAGGATAGCTTGCAGCCATTTCGGGTACTTTATCAAGCTCATCGAGACCTACTTTTGCATAATTTGGATTTCCTCCTCCGGGGTAGTGGATTTCGATATTCCTGAGTGTGACATTTTCAATCAGAGCATCGGGCATACCGGCTATTGATGAAGGGGAAATATTCCGTGGATTATCTTCAACAGGTCCTTCATAATTGTAACCGGCATCGGGTTTTGTTGCGGGAACCTCGGCATATACATTGGAAATAGAAATATTATTCATCTTTCCTTTTTTCCCTGCTCTTCGCTCCCCGATGCGCAGGAAAATTATGTTGCCGGTGTTAATGGATCTCAAGCTGTCAACAACAACGTTTTCCACAATACCTCCATCGACGGCTGCAAATGTGATCGCCGACCTGAAAGTGTCAAACACAAGATTATTTATGATCCGGATGTTGCGGAATCCGCCAAGCGATGCTGTTCCGAATTTTATCCCATTGGCGCTGGTACGCACTTTGTTATTATGGATAAAAACATTCTGACAGATGAAATCTTCAGAATGCGACTTAAGGCATATGCCATCGTCAGCAGCATCGAAATATGAATTGGTGATGCTTACTGTATCGCAGTCGACAATGTCAACACCGTCATTGTTCCAGTAAGACTTGCTGTCGACCGTTATGCCGTTTATGGTCACATTCCTGCACTGATCATACTGCTGGTTCCAGCTCCCCGGATCCTTCAGCGTTATGCCCTCGATTCTTATATTCCTGCATCCCCTGAAATAAATATTCTGAGGGCGGATTGTTTCCCTTGGCCGGTCATTTTTCAGCGGATCGCTTACAACCCCTTTGTGAATAAGGTCGACAAGATTACCGGTAACCTGGAAACCCTGCCCGTCAAGGACACCTTTTCCTGTTATTCCTATATTCTGCTGATCAAGCGCAAAAATCATAGCTGTCCAGTTAAAATTCTGCTGATAGTCGAATGGATTGACTGACCCTGCAAGAATAGCTCCTTCTTCAAGCTGAATCACAACATTTGATTTGAGATAGATTGTCCCGGTAAGATAGCGGCCAACATAAAACACCAGTCTGCCGCCGCCATTGTCATGAATATAATCGATCGCCTTCTGGATAGATGTTGTATTAAGCGTTGTGCCGTTCGATTTAATGCCGAAAAGTGAAGCATTATAATCCTTGGCTGTCACAGATGCTGAAGTCAGCAAACAAATAGCGAACAGGATTATTTTCAATTTCTTCATATCTGAATCAGGTCATTAGTATAAGACACGATCATCAAAAAATATGTGGATTTATTAGATCTTGCCGGCATTCAGAGAGTCAATTCTTTTTCTGAGAAGCGAAATCTTTTCCTCGTTCTCAAAGGAATAAGTCTTTTGCTCGTTGTCAATGAACTCAAATAGAATAAGCGCCTTTTGTGAGAATTCCAGGCTCTCCTTTTTCTTTCCCCTGGCGAGTTCCAGTTCAGCTTCTGCATAAAAAAGCATTGCAAGGATCTCAAGATGACCATTATTATAATTATGCCCCCGAAGCAGCTTTTGTGTCAGCTCTTCCTTTGGAATTGCAATGAAAAATGATGAATCTTCCCTGAGGAAACCGGCATAAATTTTTTCAATCCCTTCATCAGCTTTATCAAGTTCTCCTTTTTTAATAAGCCCGAGAATTCCCATGATCAGTTCCCTGACCATTTCGATCATTCGAAGGATGAAATCTCTCTGGTACATGGAATAAGAGGAATTTTAACAAAGATACAAAAATCTCTCCCTTACGACCTCACGCCATCAACGATTCCAGTTTTGACTTTCATCATTTTTACTTATATGAAGTTTTAAACTTCCTTCCGTCTTCCTTGCATATTTTCTTCATCAGTCTTCTGCCCGACATCACACCTGTAGGCAAACCGCCTCCCGGTTCGACCCACTGACCGCACATATAAAAGTCATTCAGTCCCGGCAATGTCTGCTGCATTGGTTTCATCATTACATTGGCATTCAATGGCGTAACAAGCCAGCCTTCAAAGCATCCCTTCCAGTTTCCGGTGTACCGTTCAAATGTCGTCGGAGTGGCTAAATTCATCATTTCAATCTGTGATGAGATACCGGGAAATCTCTGCTCAAGAAGCTCCTGAATCTGACTGCCAACTTCTTCTTTTTTTCTATCATAAGCAGCTCTATCTTCATAAAGTTTCTTCCAGTAGTTAAAGTCCGATGAAAGCATGACCGTCATCACTGTTTTACCGGCAGGAGCAAGCGTTTTGTCCTGGTTGTAAATGTGAACGGGTAATCGCGCAATTGTCTTATCAGCAACCAGAACGGGTTTTTCAAGCTGAAAAGAGAAACCCGAAACAGTTTTCGGTTCATCATCAAAAGTCCTGTTGACGCCAAATCCTGCAAAGATGAGAGACGGGAATGTAGGCCATTTTTCATAAGGTTCATGTGTTTTTTCATCGGCATATTTATCGTCGAGCATTTTATAAATTGTGCTGTACCCATCGGCTGCAGAAACAACTCTTGAAGAATGAAATTCTTTTCCGTCACATAGCCTGATCCCTGTCGCCTTATTATTTTCCGTCAGGATTTTTTCAACTTTTCTTTCATAGTTGATGACACCACCCAGTTCTTTATAACGGGCTTCAAGTGCTTTTGACATAGGCAACGAGCCGCCAATGGGATAACCTGCGTTTTTCTTATGAAGATATGCAAAAGTGAAGAGCATGAACATCATTGAAAAATCCGGAAGCCATAGTTCGTTAAAAGCATTCTTCAGCATCGGGTCGCTTAATCTGGAAGTGAATTCCTGTGGCGTTGTTTTACCCCATTTTTTAAATAATTTCCCATTGGTGATTAATGCATAAAAGATCCTGATTGTTTTACCGATTTTTTTCAGAAAAGGAGTATCTGCGGAAGGCTGATCAAAATTGAGAGCAAATCTTATCCCCTTTGTAAACTCAAGGATCGGCTCCCTGTCCTGCGGTGAAAATTCAAGCAAGTGCTTTTCAAGGCGGTTGACATCACTGTAAAAAATAACTTTTCTGCCTTCCGGACCTTCAAACCGCATGTATTCATCAGCGTAAACAAACTCCCTGCCCTGAACTACCCCTACTTCTTTCCAGAAATCATACATGGCGGTCGAAGGCGACGAGCCAACCAGCCAGTGTATACATCCATCAATTATAAATCCATTTCGCTTCCACGAAGTGCAGAGGCCTCCGGGTTTGTCATGCATCTCGAAGATCTGGGTTTTATAACCATTCATCTGCGCGTAAATACCGGCGGAGAGACCGGCAAATCCTGCTCCGATAATGATAATTGAATTATCACTTGCATTTGTTTCCATGTTTCTTTTTTTGAATAACAAATTTACTCCAGTTTGCATCGTGGTAAAAGAAAAAAAGGCGAACTGACAGCGGCTACCGGTTACCGGCTACCGGCTACCGGCGATCGGCTCCCGATAGATATCGGGACTGGACAGGACGGGACGGCGACAGGCAACCGGTAAAGGAGTGATTTCAATGTTTCATTTCTGCTTCTTGCCTGTAATGATTATACCAGAAAAGAGCGACATCGGCATAAGAATAGTTTTCCGTTTTAAAAAGCTTTGTATTGAAAAATTTCTTCCCTTCCATTTTGATTATTTCCTCTTTGCTTTTCCAGAATCCTGCATTGTAGGCCGTAGCCAGAAACTTTATTTTTGACTCTTCATCCAATTGATCCAGAGTAAAGCGATCCCTGCAGATTGTATAAAATGCAATTATATAGTTAAACTCACTCTCAGGGTCTTCGAGGTCAGTGATTATTGCAGTCCGGTAATTATAATCTGATTTATATGAAGATCTCTTTTTGAAAAGGACCTTTGCCTTTTTCCCCATAGTTTCAGGAGCCAGGTCCCTGATCTTTTCCGCAAAGGAAGGCTTTACCTGGAACACTCCAACAGAGAAATCAGCATAATCTTCTCCCAGGTTCCGGTAAAGTGTTTTCAGCAGGGTTATCTCCATCTTATCGCGGATGGCAGAATAGCGAACAAGCTCCGGAAAGACCACAGAAACTGCTTCCGGGTAAGGGATATTGTATTTCTCGAGTGATGGTTTTATCCAGGAATTGTTTTCCTCGATAAATGTAAGAGCCTTTTGCCAGTCGCTGCCAAAGATTTCACTATAGTTCAGAGATTGTGCCGAAGTTATTCCAGGCAAAAACGACAATACAAAAACGGTAAGGTATAATCTGCCTTTTTTATTTTCACTCACAATAGCCCCTGGTTAATAGCAGGATGAATTACCAGGGAATCTTACACTGCATGATTGCATTTTTCTTTGGCGAATAATACATATATGCAAGGTAAACCTGTGAACCTGATTTTACCAGGTGAGGATTAAACAGGCTGGAAAGGCTGGTACCATCACTGAAATTAATTGTACCATAGTTGTAAGTCGCGTATTTTGTGTTTGCTGTGTTGATAAAGATGTCATTAATTCCAACATCATTTTGTCGCAAAGTTATAAGAGTTTTTCCGGTAAGATCATTTATTTTATCATGTGCCGCCATTGTAAGCTCATCATATTTAGCATTCCCATTAATAGTCTCATCCATGTATGTTGAAATGTTGGTAATAGCCCCAGGTATATTTGTCACCAACTTCGGTGCCATTCCTGCAACACCTCCGCTCTGAAGTACTTTTTGCTGGATCTGCTGTGCATATTTCACGGAAAGCTCCATTTTTTCCTGATCAGTCTTTGCATTATTCATTTCCTGTTCCATTTTTTTGCTTTCAGCTTCATTTGCGACAACATTTTCTATGACAATCGCCGCAAATTTGTCTTTCGATTTTGGCATAACAAAAGAATTGATCTGGGCATAGGGACCATATTGCTTTCCTCCGAAATTTATAACATATTTATCTCCTGATTTACTGATATAAGCTTTATATCTTAATAATAGCACCGCACTCTGATCACTGTTGTTATCTGACTCATCAAAGCCTGCCAGTCTGGGATCTCCCTGGGTCAGCGGGCCGGTGGTTACGTTATCCTTAACTATGTAATAATTTCCCGAAAGCCTGTCTTTCAATAAAAGAGAACCATCATCCATGGTGCTGATTTCAGCTTCCTTATAATCGATTTGCAGCTTGCCTCCGAGACCAACCACCTGTTCTGCATCGCTGCAAGCGCATGCTGGTTCCGGATCGGTATTACCTTTCTTGGATCCAAGCAGTTCATCCTTCATAGAGTTTGTGACCTTTTTAAACAAACTCTGGGAATTAACAGTAGAAGTGCCTATCAGGCATAATGTGAGCATCAGGAAAATTGACTTTTTCATATATTTATAGTTTAACATTATAAAATTATGAAAAATTTTCTTAAACAACGCCATCAGGAACCATTCCAATCAGCTTGCCGCCCGTTTTTTAAGAAGATCGAGATTCTGCATGAAAAGAGCTGAGTCGAATAGCGGGTTATATTCCGGATTGGCTATGATTTCACCTGTCTTGTGATTGATATATCCTTTGACAAACCTGTTGGAGAGCTGGTAAATAATATCTCCATTCTCATTCCTGAAAGGGGGCATGACAGTCAGCACATTTTCAACAACAAAACCCTTCAGTCCGCTTTTATCGAGTTCTTCAGAGTAGTGACGGAATATCTTTTCCGAAATGCATATTATGATCAGATAATCGCCAAATGATTTTCTCCCGTTATGCTTTATTAAAAGATCAAGCCTGTCATGCGAAACCGGCAGGGCAGTTTTATAGAATGAGTCAGCAAAGCGGAACCCTGTCCTGATTATATTTCTGGCATCGGCTTCTTCTTTGGTATAATGGATATAGATCTTTGAATTTTTCTCATCTTCAAGAAGAAAACCCATTGGCTTCTCTTCAAACAGCTTATCGGTAAAAAATGTACCGTAGTGACTTACCTTTTTTATCTCATGAAGAAAACGCATCATCTCCTCGGGGCTCCAGCTCTGCTCTATGCCCGCAAGGCGCTTAACGGTTGACTCAATGAAAAGGTTCTTTCTTACAATCCGGATATGCAGGAATACGATATATCCGAGCAGCAATATGATAGCAATGATTAAAAGTATCTCTAATGTCATTTCAAAATATTCTAATTATTCAACAGTATCAGAAAACAAGCAAATCCACGATGTCAGCATTTTTTCGGCATTCCTGTCCTGCAGAGAAAAATGCAAGTTACTAATTTTAAAAAAATTATAAGCTGTTTCAACAACAGA
>Ga0187886_1002916_pt1 | contig 13227 bp, 5 predicted proteins | sample June2016WEW_20_1_FD_133001 | JGI IMG/M metagenome (GOLD analysis project Ga0187886, IMG submission 133001) | Peatland microbial communities from SPRUCE experiment site at the Marcell Experimental Forest, Minnesota, USA - June2016WEW_20_150 | ecosystem: Environmental > Terrestrial > Soil >...
TAACGGAAGTCCAATGGCGGTAAATAATCATCTACCTGTTTTACCTTGCATTCGGAGATAGTACAATGTGGCCTTATCATGCAGGCGACGGCACGAGAAGCCACCGCTTGTGAAGGTTACCATGTACCAGTTGTGTCGCCAGTCACTATACTCTCTCTGCCCTTGACACGTAGGTGCTACCAATGTAAGCAGGCCAAGATGCCCGCTCGAAGCCTGTCTTACCTGGCTCCTTTATGGTAGGTCATGGTAGGTCCCTGGTCGGATGGGGTAAATCACAGACCTGACCAGGGACCTACTACTGGTAACCGACTGAGGTTACCTTGGTCGGTCACCCTTTTTTAGGTCAAAAACGAGGCTAAATCACGGTTTTTTTCGGTAGTCTTCCCTGGTCACTGCCTGCTGGTCTTTTCTGGTCACCACCTGCTGGTCTGACTCGGTCGTACTACTGGTCACCTGTGGTACACTAAGGAGTACCTGTGATTTCCCACCAAGGTGATGTCCGGTTGGACTAATAGTCGACAGGAGTTGACTCGCACTTCACGGTATGGTATTTAGCCGAGAAATGGCCGGAATATATAATGTACCGAAAATGAGCCTCCCCAGTTATATATGCAAATATATATTGAGGCTGCAACCCTGGTCAGCTAATATAGCCTGGCCCTTAGAACTCATATCATCGTCGTTAGTAAATTCTTGAAAAATTGAACTTTTAGATGAAAAGTGACTCTTGCTGTTGGTTGAGTATCTGCAAGAAGTCACGGTTTCAAGATCGGTATCCGGTCATTGGGCGTATGGCACCTTAAACTAAATGGAAGAAAAGTAGCAGGGGCTTGGTCAGCCGTTGCATTTGTATTGTATTATGAATCATAATATATGCCTATCCTGTGCGCAGGAGGTTTTTGATGGGAATTACTGAGGACGTACTAAGTCTGCCCGCGGGAGCGGGATGGTTGAAAGCTGACTTGCATGTGCATACTCCAGTTTCACGTGATGTGGCGGACAAGTGGAAAGGCGTCACTGCCGAAACTGTCGTAACACTGGCTCTCGAAAAAGGGCTTGACATGATTGCCGTTACCGACCATAACACCGCCGAATTCTGTGATAGCATGACGAAAGCGTCCGCCGGCACTAGACTTACAGTTTTCCCGGGAATAGAGATTTCAACGGCGCAGGGTCACGTTTTGGCGATCTTTGACGTTGGTACCCCTGGGAAAAAATTAGAGGATCTTCTCATAGGACTTGGTTTCAAACGTGAACAATTTGGGGTGCTTGAGGCTGCGACTGACCGCAGAATAGTTGAAGTATGCGACGCAATTGAGAAGGCTGGGGGAATTGCGATAGCAGCTCACGTCGATGGGAAAGGCGGATTCCTGGACGTAATCAAAGTGGGTGATGAGAAGAGAAAGGCATATCTGGCACCTTATCTCCGAGCCTTGGAGATACGAAATATCAAATCTAGAGAGGTACATCAGCGAGGTGTAAATGCTCTCTACCCCCGGCTTTTGGCTTGCGTTCAGTCTTCGGATTCCGGGGGGAACGGTTTACCGCAACACGACCTTGACGGCATTGGGGTTGTATTCTCTCTATTGAAAATGGATGATAGATCTTTGTCCGGACTAAAACTGGCACTAATCGACCCAGAGATGCGGGTTAGATTGCCGGGGGACTCGGTACCTAAGCCCGGTAAAGTCATCCTTGGAATGTGGGTTACAGGCGGATTTCTAGATGGGCAAAGATTCCGGCTGAACGAGAATGTAAACTGCTTTATTGGAGATACCGGTGCGGGAAAGTCCGTGGCTTTGGAATTACTCCGATTCGGTCTGAATCAGGGAGCTGTAGTAGAGAAGATTCAAAAAGAAGTAAAAAGCCTGCTTACGGAGCAGTTAGGGAATCTCAACACTGTACATATCCTGATTGAGAAAGGTGGCTCAAAGTATCTGGTTGAGAGGGCGTGGGGTGAGCCTGCATCGGAACCCATGGTCACGAGGCTTCAGGGTGGGAAAGACGAAAAGGTTGAAGGTCCCATCGACATGCACCTTTTCTTTCCTATTAAAGCGTTCAGTCAGAGCGAGATTATAGAGTTTGCGCGGGAGCCGGAAGTCAGGTTATCGCTAACGGATGACCTAATTGATTTCACGGCTGAACGCGCAGCAATCAATGAAGTAAAGGTGCAGCTGCGCGATAACGCATCAAGGATCCAGACAGAAGAGGCCAAGGCTTTAAACATCAGGGGTGAAGTGGCCGAACTACCGACACTGGTCGAGGCAATGAATAACATTGATAAGGTCTTAACCGCCCCCGCGATAACGAATCACCAAGTTTGGTACGAAGAGAAAGCTCTGTTCGGACAAGCTTTCGAACAGTTCAGCAGTCTATTAGTGCAAATTGAATCTGCCTTTTCCTTTTTGAAGTTGTCTGTGGCAGTGCCGGAGCAATTAGATAAATATCCGAATAGAGAGCTCATTGAAGAGATTAAGGAATTGAATAGTCAAGTCGACAAAGTTCGGGAAGGATTGGAAAATGAAGCTAAAGAAAAGCTGGTGGAACTCGTCGAACAGATGTCACGTTTGAAGGAGAGATGGGACGAACGTTTTGTGCAGTCTGAAGCAGAGTACAAGAAACTGCTGGCTAGCATAGATACTGACGGGAGGGGACTTGAAGCCCTTTCAGAAAAAAGACGAAGTTTACAGGAGCGAATTGGGGTTCTACAGGGACGCAAATTGGAACTGGAGACGTTAGTGCAACCGGAGCTTGAGAAATTCGGGAAAGAAAGGGATATCCTGCTGACGAATCTCCAGAATCTTAGGAGGTTGATAACCACGAAGCGGGAGAATAAGGCCAAGGAGCTTAGCGAGAAGCTCGACAATAAAATAAGATTAAAGGTGCACGCGCATTCGAACAAGAGTTCTTTCCGGTACAATCTCGCCAAGGTGGGCGGGAGTTCCGGCCTCAGGGAAATTGAATACGATTCCATTTCAGAAAAGTGCCATCCCGTGTCGTTCGTGAAGAAGTTGCTGAGCCAAGATTTGAAAGGACTTGACGATGAATCAAGCGTGGCAGCAAACCGACTGGCAAAGATTTGGGAAACAGTAGTGGATAGAAAGCGACTGGACCAGTTATATGAACTTCAACTTACTGAAGTTGATGACGTGATAGAAGTGATGCTGAGGGTAGGCAAGGAGGAGTATAAGCCAATCGAGGAACTGGCACATGGGCAAAAGTGCATGGTTGTCCTTATGGTAGCGCTAGCGGAAGGCGATTTCCCTCTAGTCGTAGACCAGCCTGAGGATGCACTCCATGCACCAGGGATTGAAGAGGGAATAGTATCAACGATGCGATCTCGACGAGGAATAAGACAGTGCATATTTGCGACACGAAATGCAAACATTATAGTCTCGGCGGATGCAGAGCAGATTCTTGCTTTGAAGGCTGACGCGCACAAGGGTGTGTTGGCCAGTTGCGGTTGCTTGGACCGGTTCAAACAAAAAGAACTCGTCATTTATCATGTGGAGGGCGGACCTGAGGCATTTGAAAGGAGACAGCGTATATACTATTTGGCTCCCTAGCCGTTAGAACTGAGGCGGAGTCGGCTCGGCCAGACCGTGACTTATGCAACATATGACTGAACTTGGAGAAGCGTTGTTAACTTGACACTTGGGGTATGGCTTGATTTCCCATCTCAGTTTTCATAATCGTATGCATCACACTAAATGACGTTGTGACCTCCACGACGGTGGCTTGCCTAGACTTAACAAGATCCCGTACGCAGTGTTATACTAATCTCGATATATTAACAACTTGTAGACCATTGAGCAGATAGGAATCTCAGCATGCCATTAGACCGAACCACAAATGAAATGGAATTCCAAGGAAATGTAGTCTCGTGGATTAATGCTGAGTTGGCTAGGCGACCAGCTCTCGGTTTGGAACTCGCAACCCAAGAACCAAGCAAGATCACACGGGACAGAAACGACGTTGTCGTCTGGCGCAATCGGGCTAGCAATGACGCCTTCTTCACTTTCGAGCTTAAGACTCCTGAGACGTCCATTTCTGACCAATCCTTCTTCGATGATGCCTGTCAGAAGGCTCAAAGATGGAACGCTCCTTTCTTTGCAGTCTGGAATATGCAGAATGCCGAACTTTACCGCACGCCTCCGGCCACCCGCCTTGCCAATCCCCAGGACCGAATAAAGCAGTTCCCGACACTTACTACGGTTCGATCTGTCGCCGACTGGATAGACTCGAACATCAGGGAGCAATTACGACAACAAGCTCTTGGCCTCCTGGATGCCGCCTGGATCGAGGCCACACACCGGGGCTTCCAGTTCCCAATCGATGCTTCCGTCTTTGTTGATAGACTTACACGCCGGATATACGATCTTAGAGCGGAGATTCAACCAGCCCTGGCGAAACGCGCTTCTAGCAGTCGGAGTCTACGCACCCGCCTGAGGCAGCTCGCCGCTGCCCAGGGTTTCCTTGGGTTCGTTGACGACATCAACACTGCCATCGCTGGCCAGTTCTGCTATCGGCTTGTCGGACAGATACTTTTCTATTTCGCTCTAAAGCGAAAACAACCATCGTTGGCTATACTTGAACCAGACAGGGCGCAGTCATTTCTAGAATCAGTCAGGCCATATTGGGATAGTGTTCGCCATTTCGATTATGAAGCCCTATTTGAACCTCAAGAATTAGACCAATTAGTTCCCTTAACCGACCATGCGCAACGGCAACTTTATGAGCTTATTGAGGGGTTCAACAAGTACGATTGGAACATACTTGCAGATGATGTACTTGGTGCGATTTTCGAACAACTCATCCCAAGACGTGAACAGGTTCTACTTGGTCAATTCTACACACCAACAGCTGTAGCTGACCTACTATTAGGCCTAGCCATTGATGGAGAGTGCCCTAGGCTCCTTGATCCCGGTTGCGGCAGTGGCACGTTCTTGCTTCGTGGTTACCAATACTTGCATAACACACAACAACTTAATCATTCCCAGCTTCTTCCAATGCTCTGGGGATTCGATATAAGCCCTTTCGCAACCGAGCTAGCAGTCATAAACTTGTACCGGCAAAATTTGACTGAATTCAATAACTTCCCGCGCATCTTATCCGGAGACTTCTTCCAGAGGTTCGTTGGCCAACAAGTTGACTTCCCTCCGGCCCGGGCTGGGCTTCAGGTGAAAGTGACATTGCCAATCCCACAATTCGACGCTATAGTGGCTAATCCCCCATACCTTAGGTCTCAACAGCAAGATGACCTGGACCCCGAATACAAGAAACGCCTTACGCTTTGGTCGCTAGAGAGCATGGAATAACCGTGCCAGCGAAGACTGACCTCTTTGCTTTTTTCATATATCATTCGTATGATTTCCTACGTCCCCTTGGCCGGCTCGCCTTTGTAACTTCAGCCAGCTGGTTAACTGCTGATTATGGATATCAACTCCAACGATTTCTCCTAGAAAAGATGCGCCTTGTTGCAGTGTTTGCATCCGAGACCGAGTCGTTCTTCAGCCAGGTAGACCAAAACACCGTTCTTTTTGTGACTGAGAAACGTCAAGATAACCAAATTCCCAAGGAAGACGAGATTATCCGCTTTGTCACTCTCAAGAAACGACTTGATGAACTTCTACCCCTTGACCACACTCATTGGTCATCGCTACAACAGCTCGTGGCTCGCATCGATGGCGTGAGCGATTATTACGAAGACAACTCAATGCGCATCCGATGTGTTCCAACAGATGCCGAGCTCGAGAATCTCAGGCAAACGATCCAGCCTCGTAACTGGTCATTACCGTTGAGAGCGCCTAACGTATACTTTTCCATTATCGCTGCCATCAGGACTAGGCTTGTGCCAATGGAGAAACTGGCCGACTGTCACTTGGGCTATAAATCACTACAGAATCAATTCTTCTACCTTGACTCACAGACAATTGCTAAATATGGAATTGAGGCAGAATTCTTGAAGCCCGTTTATCAGTTGGGAGACCTTCAAGAGGATCGGTTTCTTCAGCAGTCCAAGCCGCGAGTTTTCCTGTTCCATTGTGACCGTCCCGAGACTGATCTTCGGGGTTCCGGCGCTTTTAAGTATATCCGAGACATGGAAAACAAACCCGCCACGGTAAAGAAACAAACTGGCCATATCACAACCATTTCAGAGGCTCTTGAGAAACAAGGTGGCACATATTGGTATGGGCCCAAAGCAATTCCACAGGAGGCTCATGTTTGGGTGAGAAAGGCCTTTGATAAGACCTACTCGCCGTTTCTCTTTGATCAACCACTGGTACTGGATCAGAGATGCAACTACCTTCTCCCTCATCAAGGAATCTCTTGGCAGGCGCTAGCATCAGTTCTGACTTCTTCCATCTTTGCTCTGTCTATTGAAGCTGCCGGATCCGCAAGCATGGGTGGTGGTGCACTCGAGATTCCAACCACAAAACTATCTAAAGTAATGGTTCCCGATATTCGTCAGTTCCCGCGAAACAAACTAGACCGACTCACCGATTTGGCTAAGGCGGTCTGGGAACACGACAAACCCATAAACTGGAGAAATTCTGCGAACCAGCCGTCACCTTACCTTCGAGATCTGGATGAATTCCTTTTGAATGAGGTCGGAGCCGACATTTCTCCTGATAATGTTTATGAAGGTATCCGACATACTCTATCAGTACGCATGAAATTGGCCCAAGAAAAGGCTAAGAGCAAGAGACTTGCCGAATCAGCCGACATAGCTGCGGTTGCCAGAACTATCCTTTCGAATTTTAAGCAGTTGCTAGAGTCCACACGCTTCCCTGAATCATTCACTACACCAGACACCGAGACTATACCTATTGAAATCGATCCTCAACTGAGTCTGGACATCTCCGTTGAGCCCTTTCTTGAGGAATGCGAAATCAATATTACCTCTGCCGAGGGAGAAATAATTCTTCATTTGAACCTAGTGCGGACACTTGCAGATGTACTTGTGCGAGCTCTCTTAATGGGTCGACGACGCTTCTCTATCCCTTCTGACCCAGACATAGCAAGGCAGTTGATGCAGGAGTTTTGGGATTGGCTGCCCCCTTTGCTCAACAATATCAAAACGGACTGCGCGTCATCCTCACTCGGCACCAGATTCGAAGGCGAAATTGAAAAGGCCGCAATGACTATGCTTGGGTGGTCAGACAGACTCAGCGAACCTAACCCCTATGGACATTTTAGGCTGCCCCCGACAACAGGCGAGTTAGATGCATAGTTAGTTGACCAATGAGCAGGAACGCCAGTGACAAATATCCGTTCTGTCACAATAACTCATCTTGTTGACGCTGAAGAAATTCGAAGAGGTAACCGATAGATACTATGCCTTCAAAATATCTTTATGTCTCAGCGCCCGCTCCAGGGAAGGCTGCATCTTCATCTCACGGAACTCTTTGATGGCGAAGTCCAGGTGCTCTAATGCTTCCTTTTTCTCCTCCGGGTAGTGCTCAAGCAGAAGCTCGGCAAGCTGTAGGCGTGATAATGCAAGCTCCGGGCGGAACGGCATTTCTGTGCAGACTTTGATGGCTTCTTGGTAGTATTTACGGGCTTCGTCATATCTGCCCAGTAGTGCCGCCGCCCCGCCAAGATGTCTAGGTATGCAAGTCAGAAAAGCCTGATATGTTATAGAAAGCCCGTAGTCGGATAATCGACTCAGTAGAAGCTTAGCGGTCGGGCGGTGCCCAACCAGTACACCCAATTCTAGAAATATAGTATCCATATAAACCGCTGTCTCATCATCGACGGTACCGATACCGGGGCGCGTCACGACGAGCTTTTCCAGTATCTCGCTTACTTCAACATCACTTCCGGGCTTTCCCTGGCACCAAACCTTGATGAGGTTGGAAGGGATATTTAGAGGTCCCCTAAGAAGTTCGTCAGTCCTACCGAGGCGAATTAAAGGCATAATTTTTGTTAGCATTACCCATATAGCGGCGAACTCAGGGATACCAAACTCTTTGCCGCGTGTCTCAATATTCTGAGCTATTTCTAAAGCTTCTTCAAAACGGCCGTCCAGAGCAGCCAGTATGCCATCCACGCGCATCGACATTAAAATGGCGGTATTTAACTGGGTACGTTCGGCAAGTGCTTTGAGATAGTTACAACATTCTTCAAAACGATTACGCAGACCAGACTCGAGCCAGACAGAACCGAATAATACCAATGTTACGGGATTCGGACAAGAACTTAATCTCCCTACCATTTGCTCAGCAAGTTCCCGCCGCCGCGTAGCATATTGTGGCGTATATGCGTAATTAATCCAGATGGCAGGAATATGCCAAAAAGCATCAATGTCATCAAGGCGGAGTGCCAACTCTGAAGCTCGGTCGAGTAGCTGCATTCCTTCTTTGTAAATCTGGGGCTGCGGAGAATAATAGCCCGTTAAACATTTAACATATCCCATGCCCATGTCGGCCCAGGCCCGGCTCACTGTTTCCGGTGCGGCGTAGCGGTCGGCACGCTCCAGCCATGTAGCTGCCTCAGGTCTGGCCCAGGATTCCTGCGAAAACACGGCAGCTATACCATATAACTTTATCGCTAGGGTACAGGCAAGCGATGCTCGTGTCCTGTCACCGAGAGCCTCAGCCAGCGAAAATGCCTCCGGCAGCTCTTCATCAAGGGCATGCCTGTGTCCTCCTGTGAACCATGAAACAGAGCTTAACTCCAGTAGCAGGTCGCATATATTCCCCTTATCATCTGGATCGAGTATCCTCTGCACTTTGAGGGCCTGTTCCAGCAACCGTGCTGCCTCACCGTAGGCGTAGACACTAGAAGCTCGTTTGGCAGCCATCTTTCCATATTCAACCGCCTTGATGAGGTCACCCGGGTCGGTGGACTGGGAGAAATGCTCGGCCAGCTCGGCGGCGTGTTCCCCGAGTCGTTTTTCATACTGCTCTTCTAGGGAACGCGCCACCTGCTGGTGCAGCTTCAGGCGCTGCGGGGCAATCATCTCCTCATACAAGGTCTGGCGGAAGAAAGCGTGTGTAAAGCGATATCGCACCACACCCACCTGGGAGCGCTCCTCTAATACGGACAACCGCACAGCCTCTTTGAGGGCGTCGACGAATGCTTTTTCTTTCATACCGGCGACCGCTTTCAGCGTCTCCAGCATAAACTCCCGACCAATGACCGAAGCTATGGAAAGAAGCTGGTTACATTCTTTGCTGAGCAACGACAGCCTCTTACCGATGACATCCCTGAGCCCCTCAGGAATGTTCATCTCCAACGGGGTATCCTTGGTGGGCCGCCAGCGCCCTTCTTTCTGGGTAATCAGTCCTTCTTCAGCAAGATAACGCACCACTTCCTGTACGAAAAGGGGGTTCCCTTCTGTCTGGCGGTGCACCGCCTCGGCCAGTCCCCAGGGTATTTCTTCTCGCGTAATGCTCTCCAGCATGCGCCTGACCTCATCAGCGTTAAGTCCGTGCAGGATGACACGACCGTAAGTTGAAATCCTTCTTAAATCGGCTAAAGCCGCCGACAAGGGATGGCTGCGGTCTACCTCCACGTCCCGGTATGTTCCGACAATCAAAAGCCTCGTCCCGGCCAGGTGGCGCGATACATGTGTTAGCATATCTAAAGTGCCTTTATCGGCATCGTGCAGGTCTTCCAGGACAACGAGTAAAGGCTGGACGCAGGCAGCGTTAGTCAGGAAACTTGTTACCGCCTGTAATAATCGGTATCTTTCCTCTTCAGGGTCTTTCTGAGGTCGGAGCTTTACCTTGAGTCTTTCCCTTATCTCGGAGACGATACGCGCCACATCGGCGGCGCCGGTGCCCAGCTCTTCCCGCAGGTCTTTAATATCCCGGGAAAGTACATAAGAGCGCATGGCCTCGACAAAAGCCAGGTAGGGCAGTGATAGCGAGCCTTCTTCATAGCAATGGCCAAGGAGTGTCCGGCCGCCGCGTAATGTAACATAAGTGGAGAGTTGCTCGCAGAGAGCCGTCTTGCCGATGCCCGGCTCGCCCATAACCATCATCAAGGCACCCTGCCCGGACATGGCTCCGTCAAAAGCACCCTGGAGTTGTCTTAATTCCGGCTCCCTGCCGACGAACACTATTCGGTACAGGGGATTTTCAGAAGGGGCAGTCTCCCTGGATGGCTCTTTCTTAAACTTGCCTGACTCTATAGATTCCAGCGCCTGGAGGACAACAGTAGCCGATTCCGGACGTTTTTCGGGGTCTTTCTCCAGCAGTTGCATGATAAGCGTCTCTAAAGCTGGTGGTAAATCGGCCCGGTGCCAGGTGGGGGAAACGGGTGGGGTATTGATGTGCTGCCCGATTATTGAAACCGAGTCGTCCCCTACGAAAGGAGGCCTTCCCGTCACCATCTCGTAGAGCATGGCTCCCAGGGAATAGAGGTCGGCTTTAGTCGTTACCTTGCCGCCCATGGCCTGCTCCGGAGGCATGTAAGCCACCGTGCCCACCATCATGCCGGACTGGGTAAGGCGGGAGAGGTCAACCGCCACGGCCAGGCCGAAGTCGCCTATCTTAGCGGTGCCATCGGCGCTCATCCAGACGTTGCCGGGCTTGAGGTCGCGGTGTATTATTCCTTTGGCGTGGGCGAACTCCAGGCCCTTACAGACCGACCTGGCAATCTCGATGGCCTTTTCGAGGGGTAAATGGTGCTCGGGGGCCTTCTCAATGAGACCCTCGACATCGCCGCCGGGCATCAGCGGCAACACGATGTAGGGCTGTCCTTCGTGCTCCCCCATATCGTGTATGGTAACGATGTTGGGATGGTCTCCGAGGCGTCCCATGGCCTGGGCCTCGCGGATGATGCGCGTCCTGGCCACCTCGTCGAGCTTTTCTGTCTTAATTAGGGCGAAGGCTACATCCCTGTCCAGCGTGGTGTCGTGGGCGAGATAGACCTTTTTCTTGCCGCCTTCCCCGAGGAATTTCTTGACCTTATAGCGGCCCCCGGCAAATGAGGTGGGTTGCGTAGGTGAAGGCGGTTTGGCTGATTCTGGTGCTTTCGTAGGGGTAAGAGACTGACCACACTGGAGGCAATACTTGGCTGCCGGAGGATTGACATGCCTGCACTGGGTACATACGAGTTCGGTCTGTAGCGTCCTCCCGCAGGTCATACAGAATTTAGCATTGTCGGGAAGCTCAGTCTGGCAACTTGGGCACTTCATTAAATGCTCCTCCCACCAAATGCTGATTTAGTGTAATGCTAAGGATTACATAAGTCAAGACGCTCAATGCATGACACTTCCTAGTATTAGTTGGGTGACAGTTAAGATTATTGTTTGGTCACATTTGCTTTATGATTTGACTCTAAAATTATTAGTTAGCTATTTCGTCTGTGTATATGACAAAGCATACCCTTTTCCCTCAGTGTAGATATACCTACAGCGGAACAGTGATGCCTATGTTCGTGTAGTGGTAACCACGAGCATAGGCAATTGTCAAAAAACAGCTTCAAGGACTTTTAACGTGGCTATGCCTTGAGTATATCCTTATTCCGCAGAGCACGCTCCAAGGAGGACTTTAACACTTTACTCGATGCCAAGACTCTTTGAACCGGCCAAACAACGTCGTGGTGGTCATAATGGCTTTTTCGCTACACTGAAAATTGCAGGAATATTTAACCAAAAGCCCTGGTTTGTTCTCAGGGATTCCACTTCGGAAAGATGCTCTGTTTTGAATTTTTCAAGGTCAGCCGGACTCAGACGAGCCAATAAAAACCTAAACGTTAATGAAATTTCCTTCCAGTAGACTGTCGTATCTTGAAGGTAGTCACCCAACTGCTCTTTAGTAATTTCTATATCTTCAAACCCGGCGCGTTTGAGTAATTCCCGGCATTTATAGGGTGTACCAGTTTTCCCGCTGGGTTGTCGAACTGGTGGCGCTTGTCCCCCATACCGATCCAGGCGTTCGAGCAATAACCTCGAAACTGGCTGCAGGTGGTTTTTCCCGTAACTCGAAAAGGCTACCGTTCCTCCTGCCTTCAAAACGCGGCGCCATTCATGGAGCGTTTTGGGTATGTCCCTTAGCAAGTATATCGCCGTTGCGCAAATTACAACATCGAAAGTGGCGTCGTTGAATTCCAGCGCTTCAGCGTCTCCCAAGCGGTACTCCACGTTTGACAGACCCGCCGAGGCGGCCTTCCCCCTAGCTACATCTAGCATTTTATCAGCTATATCGATGCCAATGACTCTTCCGGTATTACCCACCGCCCGTGCCGCCGCCATCGTCGCCCAACCAGTGCCGCAGGCCACATCAAGAACTCGCTGCCCCGGTATTATTTTTGCATTTACAACCAATCGCTCAGCAGGTTTAAGAGGAGACATGACATTATCGTAAATATCAGCAAATGTGTTGAAGTCGAGTTCTGCGCGTCCATCGTCCATAAAGCACCTCCCACAATAAGTTACTCAAGTGTAATTCCATAGATTACATAAGTCAAGGCTCTCAACAAATGGTATTTGAATATATTGTTAGGTAACAAATTGGTAATTTGTGACGAACCGGTGGGTAGATCTTCAATACAAAGTATTTCAGCCTCACATTGCACTTTCTAGCGATTTGTTCAACATTTTAACTTTTTAGTAATCGATATTCATACTATACATTGACAAACACATAAACAGGATTATAATTGAATTATTTGATGTGAGGCATTTTTAAAAGATAGATGCGTTGTTGGAAAAATTCGGAAGATAAAAGAGGACCATTGGAATCGCTGAATTATATGGCGGTGACCTGTTTCCTTTTTATTGGGGTTGATTAGATAATTTACGATGATATGGTGAGTCATATGAAGTAGGCATATGCATAACCGGGCTGACTTAAAAAGTAGGAGGTTGATAAGTGAAAAAGACATTTTTTATACTCATAGTATTGTTAATGGTAGCTGCCATGGTTATTACCGGCTGTGCCAAACAGGCAATATCCCCAGCCCCGTTGACTACGTCACAAATTATCGATAAATCTAGCGTGAAGATGCAAGCAATAAATGCTTTTCACTTCGTGCTAGACCAGGTGGGAGGGGGAACCCCTATTGCCATGGGCATAGAGATGAAGAAAGCGGATGGCGATGTAGTTAGACCTGATAGATTGAAAATGACGATCTCCGGAACAGTCTCTGGTATGTCACTGGAAGTGCAAATGATCACAGTAGGTGGAGTAATGTACATGACGAATCCTCTATCCGGTAAGTGGGAGTTACCTCCAGCTGAGTTTAAAGTTCTAAGTGTGTTCGATCCGAATA
>Ga0187886_1002917_pt1 | contig 13226 bp, 8 predicted proteins | sample June2016WEW_20_1_FD_133001 | JGI IMG/M metagenome (GOLD analysis project Ga0187886, IMG submission 133001) | Peatland microbial communities from SPRUCE experiment site at the Marcell Experimental Forest, Minnesota, USA - June2016WEW_20_150 | ecosystem: Environmental > Terrestrial > Soil >...
AGAACGCAACATGAAATGCGGCCAGGGGTCCTGTGGTCATTGCCAAATCGGTCCGTACTTTGTGTGTAAAGACGGGCCGGTGTTCCCCTTCTCCGCCGTCGAGCCGTATTTCAACGTGGAGGATTTCTAATGCCAGCGCCCTGTAAAACAACCGTAGCCGTTTTTAAATTCTCCTCCTGCGATGGATGCCAATTGCAACTCCTGAATATGGAGGATGAAATCCTGTCTCTGGCCAATGAAGTCGAGATCGCCTACTTCCTGGAAGCCCGCCGGCGTACGCTGCCGGGCCCGTACGACGTGGCGCTGGTGGAGGGTTCGGTGACCACTCCAGACGAAGTGGAACGCATCAAGGCGATTCGCGGTCAGTCGAAATTCCTCGTCGCCCTGGGCACCTGCGCCACTGCGGGAGGAATTCAAGCGCTGCGGAATTATGCCGACGCGGACGAATATGCCCGGGCGGTTTATCCCCATCCGGAATACCTTCACTTCCTTCCCACGGCCACGCCGATCGCCGAGCACGTCCCGGTGGATTTGGAGCTGTGGGGATGCCCGATCAATAAAGGCGATTTTCTGGAAGTCATCTCGGCGCTCCTGCAGAACCGGAAACCCAACTTACCCCAGCATTCCGTGTGTCTGGAATGCAAGCGACGCGGTCTGGCGTGCGTGATTGTGGCCAAGAACACTCTGTGCCTGGGTCCCGCCACGCGGAGCGGATGCGGCGCGCTTTGTCCGTCCTGCGGGAGGGGTTGCTATGGATGTTTCGGGCCCCAACCGGGAATGGATCTGAACTCCCTGGTTCCGACATTGCGAGCCATGGAGAAGGAGCGCGGGGAAACCGCCCGGCTGCTGCGCCACGTCTCGGGGTATGCCCCCGCGTTTTCCAAGGCGGCGGAATCAATCCTCGAGGAGGAGAAAAAGCAATGACCGCCTCAAACACAAAAATCGTGAACAACATCGAAGTCCCGGCTCTGGCCCGCGTGGAAGGCGAAGGCGGTCTCTACATTGGCGTCCAGGACGGGAAGATCAAGGAAATCCGCGTCGACATTTACGAGCCGCCGAGATTCTTCGAGGGGTTCCTGCGCGGCCGTTCCATGTTCGAAGTGCCGGACATCACAGCCAGAATCTGCGGCATTTGCCCGGTGGCGTATCAGATGAGCGCCGTCAACGCGCTGGAGGCCTCGCAGGGCGTCACCGTCACGCCCGCCATCCGCGCGCTGCGCAAACTGCTGTATTGCGCGGAATATATCGAAAGCCACGCGCTGCATATTTTCCTTCTGCAGGCGCCCGACCTGTTGGGGCAGGAAAGCGCTATCAGTCTTGCCGCCGTCGCTCCGGAAGTGGTCACTAAGGCATTGCGGATGAAGAAGGTCGGCAATGCGATCCTGCGGGTCATCGGCGGCCGGTCGGTGCATCCTGTATCAACCGTCGTGGGGGGATTTTACCGATGGCCGGAGAAGGAAAACCTAACCGCCCTGCTTCCTGAACTGGAATGGTCTCTCACCGCCGCCGCCGAGACGGTGCGCTGGGCAACGACCTTGCCCTATCCGGATCTCGAGATCGATTGCGAATATGTCGCCCTGCACCACCCCCAGGAGTACGGGGTTCTGGACGGCGAAATCGTTTCGTCGTCCGGTCAAAAAATCTCTGTTGCGGAATATGAAAAGTACTATTTGGAGGAGCACGTCCGCCACTCCAACTCGCTCCACAGCCATACCCGCGATGGAAAAAAATATATGGTCGGCCCCCTGGCGCGATTGAATCTCAACTCGGAACAACTCGGACCCGCGGCCCAATCCCTGATGAAGGAATTGAAAATTAAACCTCCGATCCACAATCCTTTCAAAGCCCTGCTGGCCAGAACTTTAGAATTGATCGATGCTTATGAGGATGCCATTCGATTGATTAAAGGGTATAATCCCGAAGGGCCCAGCCGGGTGGAGTTCGAACCGAAGGCCGGCGAGGGATGCGGCGCGTCGGAAGCCCCCCGCGGCCTGTTGTTTCATAAATATTCGGTCGACGGGCAGGGATTGGTTCAAAAAGCGCGTATCGTGCCGCCAACCTCGCAAAACCTCGCCCGGATGGAGGCCGATCTGTGGGAGTTTGCGCCCAAAGTTCTGGATAAACCCCACGAACAGGCCACCCTTGCATGCGAACATCTTGTCCGGTCGTACGACCCGTGCATTTCTTGTGCGACTCACTTTGTCCGTTGGGAGTGTAAGGACGGCGAATAAATGGTGCATCGAAGCAGTTTATTGATCGCTCTATCCTGCTTCCTTCTCCTTCCCGCCTTCCCGGTGCAAGCCAAGGAACCGACGATTAACGCCGTCCTCTTTTACAACCCAAGCTGCGGGCAATGCACGCAGGTGATCAACACAATCCTCCCGCCATTGCTTGTGAAATACAACCAAAGCCTTTTGATCTTTACCATCGACGTTTCGAAGGGGGACGGGATTTCCCTCTACCAAGCGGCCATCGCCACTCTCCGCATTCCTCAGGATCAACAATTCGTGCCTTTGATGGTCGCCGGGAACAAGGTTTTTTCCGGATCGGACTCCATCCAAAACCAGTTCCCTGCCTTCATCGATCAATCCCTTTCCCAGGGGGGAACGCCATGGCCCGTCTTTCCTGGATTGGTCGATGCCTTGGGCAAAGCGGGGCTTGAGACCGCTCCCCCAAACCCAATGGATAAATTCCTCGCAGATCAACCGGCCAATAGCCTGGCGGTCATCGTCCTGGCCGGTCTGATCCTCTCGCTGGTCGGCTCCATTCTGTTCACCTTCCGCGCCACCCCCAAGAGCCTCGAAGCAATTCCCGAATGGGTGTTCCCCGCACTGTTGGTCATCGGGTTGGGAGTTGCTTCTTATCTAACGTATACGGAGCTCACCCGGTCCGAGGTTTTTTGCGGCGGGATCAGCCATTGCCAGAGCGTTCAAGACAGCCAGTATTCCAAAATCATGGGTGTGATTTCCATCGGCGAATTCGGTATCATCGGATACTGCTGCATCGGTTTAGCCTGGATCATCCACCGCTTTTCGCAAGGCTCCCGCAAAGAGATTGCGGCCATCGCCATGTTCGGGTTGGCGATATTCGGCGTAAGTTTCTCCATCTACCTGACCTTCCTGGAGCCCTTCGTCATCGGCGCAAGCTGCCTGTGGTGTCTCAGTTCCGCGATCCTCATGGGATTGATCCTGCCGCTGACCACCGGCCCGGTTCGAACCGCGATTCTGGAAAGCGAACCCGCGTCCAAGCAACCCCCCATCCTCTTGAAATGAATATCACCCTGGTCGGGATCGGCCAACCGTTGCGGGGCGACGATGGAGTCGGACCCGAAGCGGTCCGGCAATGGTCCCATGATCAGCCCCGGACGGCCTCCGATCCAAACATCAAAACAATCATCATCGAAACACCGGGGCTTGAACTCTTGGAGCTTATCCAGGATAGCGACGTCGTTATTCTGGTGGATGCCGTCGACGGCGGGGATCCCGCCGGCACGGTGCGCGTCCGCACCGCGCTTCCCGAAGCGAACTTCACGCCCGCGGAAAAAACCGCCCACGGATTCGGCGTTGCCGAGACGGTTGCGCTCGCCAAGAAAATCGGCGCCTGCCTACCGTCTCATATCATTTTCATCGGGGTGGAAGGTTCAAAGTGGAAATTGGGTGAGGATCTTAGCGATCCGGTTCGCCGGGCGGTTCCGGACGCAGTGCGGGAAATCCAGAATCAAATCGAACGCTGGTCTTCCGGATAAAAACTTATGGAAACCTGTGATATTCCTGGCAATATTATTTTTGAAACGTCTGAAAATCATCATTCGTCCGGATTTAAAACTCCGAACTATCAACAGCGCTCGGCTCGAAGCCGGGCTTTAAAGCCGGATTTATCCGGCGCTGTTAATAGTCGGGGGATTTATCCCCCCGACGAGCGGACTTTTTCAGAGGTTTCTTGTTAATCATTTCTCGGCGAACAGTTGCGACTCCTCGCCCTTTTCGGAGCTCGGAGTTACATACTTAAAGTTTCTTTAGGAACGGGGACCGTATTTTTTCTGCCAGGAAAATAATTTACTAAGCGCTTCCAGCGGGGTCATAGAGGAGAGATCCAAGGCATTTAATTCATCCATGAGTGGGGTGGCATCCGAAAACAACTGCAATTGGGCGGGCTGCTCCAATTCGATTTTTTCCCGCCCGGCACCACTTTCCAACTCCCCGAGGATTTCCTCCGCGCGCGCGATCGTCGGCCGGGGCATCCCCGCCATCTGCGCCACGTGGATCCCGTAGGAACGGTCCGCTCCGCCGGGGACGATCCGGTGCAGGAAGACCACGGTTCCCCTCTCTTCAGCCACCGAAACGTTATAGTTTCGCACGCCGGGCAGCAGAGAAGCCAGGCGGATAAGCTCGTGATAATGGGTGGCGAAGAGCGTCCGCGACCGCAGGCGGGGATGATTATGAATGAACTCGATCACCGCCCAGGCGATCGAAACTCCGTCGTAGGTCGACGTTCCCCGGCCGACCTCGTCGAAGATCAGCAGGCTGCGTTCCGTCGCGTGGTGGAGGATGTTCGCCGTCTCCACCATCTCGACCATGAAGGTAGATTGTCCGGCGTGGATTTCATCCTGTGCCCCGATCCGCGTGAAGATCCTGTCCACCAAACCGACCTTGGCCGAACGGGCCGGAACAAAGGATCCGATTTGCGCCATCAGACACAACAAAGCCGCTTGGCGAAGATAGGTTGATTTTCCGCTCATGTTCGGTCCGGTGATCACGCGGATGATCTCCCCCTCTTCCAGGGTGAGGTCGTTGGGGACGAACCGCTCGCCGGACATGAACCGCTCCACCACCGGATTCCTTCCCTCGCGGATATCCAACACTTCCTCTTCCACAACTTCCGGCCGAACGTAGTCGTGCTTCCCGGCCACTTCCGCCAATGCCGAAACACAATCCAGCCCGGCAATGATCCGGGCGGTCTCCAAGAGCTGGTTGCGGCGCGCCCCGATCCGGGCACATAGATCCCGGAACAAGCGGGATTCGATTTCGCGGATTTGTTCTTCGGCGCTCAGCACCCGGGTTTCATATTCTTTCATCTCCGGTGTGATGTACCGCTCGCCGTTCACCAATGTCTGCTTGCGAATATAATCTTCCGGCACCGACTGGACTTGGCCCCGTGAAACTTCGATGTAGTATCCGAAAATTTTGTTGTATCCGACCCTGAGAGTTTTAATTCCGGTCCGGGATTTTTCCTTCGTTTCCAGATTGGCGATCCACTCGCGGGCCTCCCGCGCTCCTTCCACTACCCGGTCCAGCTCTTCGCTGTATAGCGGCCGGATGACGCCGGTCTGCGAGAGCGTTGCGGGTGGGTCGTCGGGGAGCGCGCGGCGAAGCAGATCCAGCAAGTCGGCGCAGAGGTCCGGCGCGCGTAAAGCCGGCCCCTCCTCGACTCTCAGCCCCTTGATTGCCTCCACCACTTTCGGCAAGTTGGAGATCGAATCCCGCAGTGCAGCCAGATCCCGCGGCACGGCATTTCCGGATCCAATCCGGTTGGCCAGCCGCTCGAGGTCGTCGAGACCATGCAACGATTGGCGGAAGGCGGTCCGCGACAAACCCGCGTCGAAGAAGGCCTGCACTTCAGCCTGTCGCACGTGGATTTTCTCAAGGTCCAGCAGCGGTTGCAGGATCCATTGCCGAAGCAATCTTCCACCCATGGGAGATACAGTCAGATCGAGGACGCCCAGCAGCGATCCCTTCTCGTCCCCCGTGCGCAGTGTCTCGGTTAGTTCCAGCCCCCGGCGGGTTGCCGGATCGAGGATCATGAATTCCGAACGCGAGTACGTGCCGATCTCCTGGATGATCTCCAACGCAGCGGGTTGGGTCTCCTGAAGATACTGGAGGAGAACTCCGGCGGCGCAAACGGCCGCCGAGCGTTTGGCCAGGCCGAATCCCTCAAGCGATGCTGATTCGAATTGATGCAGGAGGGCTTGTTCGCACCGCCCCGCTTCGAACCGCCACACCGGCCACGCAGTCCGGGCGCCGGGCCCTTCGGGATAATAATCGGTCCCCTCTGGAAGGAGCACTTCCGCGGGTCCCAGCCGGGTCAATTCCTCCCGGACGGCGTGAACCGCGTCATCGGCTTCAAACTCCGTCACGCGGAATTCGCCCGTGGTGATATCGACGAACGCCACCGCAATCCGGCGCCCCTGCACGACGGGGCACGCCAGATAATTATTCCGGGTTGGCGATAGCATTCCCGGCTCGACCACTGTTCCCGGGGTGATCACGCGGGTCACTCGGCGCGGCATCAATCCGTTTACGGGTTCGCCCACCTGATCGCAAACGGCCACGTGATAACCGCGCTGAATCAACCGGCCGATGTAGGTTTCCGCGGCATGATAAGGTATCCCCGCCATCGGGATGCGCGATCCTTTGGCCACATTGCGCGACGTCAGGACGATCTCCAATTCGCGCGAGGCGGTTTCGGCATCCGCATCGAAGGTTTCGTAGAAATCCCCCAGCCGGAAGAATAAAAGGGCGTGTGGATATTTCTCCTTGATTTCCAAATATTGTCTGCGGATCGGCGTCAGGTCGTCATCCATCTTTTTAATCTGCTCGAAAAATCGGGCTGCGGATATTAGATCAAAATCGATTATATCTGCCTTAGGCGCGGTGCGGCGATGAAGATCACTGCGGTCAGGATCAAGCTAATGGCGGCGGAAATGCCTACCCCCGCCGCGGCTCCAAGCCACTGGGCGACGGCTCCCGCTTGGAGCGCGCCGAGCGGGATCGCCCCGAAATACGCCAACAAGTAGATGCTCATTACACGGCCGCGACGATCGTCGGGCACCAGGGATTGGATCATGATATTCAGGGAGGTATTTTGCACCACCAGGCCAAATCCCGTCACTAATAAAAGGCCGAACGATAGCAAATACGAATGGGAAAGCGCAAAAAAGATCAGGGACAAAGGAAAAAGAATGCTTCCTAAAAGAAGCGGGGCCTTTCTATTCTCGGAGCGGCTGATGTAAGCCATAAGGAGCGACCCCGATACCGCCCCGATTCCCACTGCGGCGGTGAGCACACCCAGGGCCGCCTCGCCTTGATGCAATACTTCGACGATATAGGCCGGAAGGATGGTGGCATATGCGAAGGAGAAGGCGGCGGACGTTGCGGTCAGCATCATCAGCGGCAGAATGATCGTGTGACGGACCACATACTGTAAGCCTTCCCTCACCTGCTGGATCGGAGGTTGCGCCGGCGGCGGAAGTGCCGGCTTGAGCCGTATCAGGAGCAATCCGACGATCACCGCGATGAACGAGATACCGTTCAATCCGAAACACCAGACAGCCCCCCATGTCGCCAGCACCAAGCCGGCGATCACCGGACCGATCACACGGGCAAGGTTGAACATCGTGGAGTTTAATGCGATAGCATTTAATAAATCTTTTCGATCTTCGACCAATTCCACGGTCAGGGCTTGACGGGCCGGCGCATCGATCGAATTCGCAATCCCCAGAAGAACGGCCAAAGCAATCAGATGCCAGGTCTCCAACCGCCCAGCGGCGAGGAGACCTGCCAGGAGAAACGCCAGCGCCATCATCGAGCCCTGGGTAAACAGCATGATCGATCGCCTGGAAACACGGTCGGCCAGCACGCCGGCCGGAAGCATCAGGAAGAAGGTTGGTAAACTGTTGGCGAAAGTGATCAATCCCAGGAGAAATTTCGAGCCGGTGATTTCATAGATCACCCATTGCTGGGCAACCGACTGCATCCACGTTCCAATTAGAGAGATGGATTGCCCGAAAAACCAAATTTGATAGTTCCGGTGTCGGAACGCGCCGGCAAGAAAAGGAATGGGGATATTTCCCCGCCTTTTAGGAAACATTCACATACCTTTTACGTCTTTTTTCGGCTGAATTCCGATCCAATGGGTGGGCATTCGGAGTATAATCGATTTCATAGCCATAATTTGTCCGGATCATACCGGCAAGTCGGTTTTTTTTTCAAAAACAGAGCCGAAATCGCCGTTTTTGGATTCGTATTTCTGGGCAGGATGGCTGTCGAGGAATTGGTCCGGATGATGGAATTATACCAGCCGGATAATTCTTTCAGTGTCCCCGGCTCGCCCAGGAGGAGTTGATGCAAGTGTACAATTACACTCCTTACGAAAATTTCAGCGCTTCCCCCGAAGAAAAGCCGCTGCGGATTCTTTATATCGAAGATTATGCGGACAATCGCATGTTGATCCGACGCGTTCTGATGGCTGAGGGGTATGTTGTCCTCGAAGCCGCAAACGCCCAGGAGGCATTAAAGCTGGCGCTGTCCGATCCTCCGGATCTGATCCTGATGGATATCAATCTCCCGGAGGTGGACGGATATACGCTGACCGCGAGGTTCCGATCCACACCCCTGCTGGCTCGAATTCCAGTTGTCGCTATAACGGCGAATGTTATGAAGGGAGACCGGGAGCGGGTTCTGGAAGCCGGGTGTGACGGATACATTCAGAAACCCGTGGATATCGACCAACTTCCATGGCAAATTTCAAAATATCTCCGGAAATCCAAAGGATTCTAGGTTTATGGAAACCCGGCCGGATCTGCTACCTTTATCAAGTTCCTCCCAAGGATCTGACCCCCTTCGGAAATGGAAGGTGGTCAATCCAAAGGATGCCACCATTCTGGTAGTGGAAGACAATGTCTCCAACTTCGTGCTCATGGCGCGGATGCTGGCGTATTTGGGCATTCATTGCGAGTGGAAAACCTCGGGGTACGAAGTCGTCGAATATGCACACACCTTGCCCCGGGTGGACCTCATTCTGATGGACATCCGCCTCCCCTATGAAGACGGTTACGAGGCGCTGAGAAAAATCCGGACCTCCCTATACAAGGAGATCCCCGTCATCGCGGTTACAGCGAATGCCAGCCAGGATGAGTTAAACCGCGCACGTTCATCCGGGTTCGACGGATTTATCGGCAAACCGCTGGATCCCGATCGGTTCCCCGACCAGGTTCGCCGGATGCTGCAAGGGGATCCGGTCTGGGAGTATTCATAACAAGGGATTATCCCTTTAGGAGCGTTCGGGTATGGCTGAACGAGCTGGAATTCGGTCGAACCCAATAGTCAACCTTCTGGTGCCGCGCAACATGTCGGCGGCGTTCATTGGGATTTTGCTGCCATTTTTAATTCTGCCCCTTCTCCTGGGATATCTCGGGTATTCGCAGGCTAGAAATTCACTGGTTCAAACCGCCGGCTCCGATCTCAAGGGAATTTACCAAGGCCTCAATCCGAAAGTAAGTCAATGGCAGACCAACGGATTGACTCAAATTCAAACCATCAGCAGCACCGCCGAGGTTGTCCAGGCGGCCGGCGATTTAAAGTCCGCAACGTCTTCCGGTTCGTCCATAACGTCGTTTTTCGATGCCGTATATAAAGTACAACCGAAGGGATCCGTTTTTTCCGAGTTTGTCGTCGTGGATTCGACGACCAATGGAATCATCGCGTCGACGAATGCCGCATGGATAAACCAATCCCTGTCGGGAGAAAATGCCCTGTCCACGGTTAAGGATTGGACCCTTCCGTTTTCGGTTGTACTTCCCAGCAACGGAATCTTAAGCCCGTCCCAATTAGCTGTTCTCGCAGGTTCTCCATTGCAGGTAGGGGCCAATCCAACGGGTCTGGTTCTGGTCGGGGTCCTAAAAATCCAAGACCTGACTGCCATTCTGAATAATCCCTTAAACAATCGGAATGCCGATTTAATACTGTTGACCCTTAACGATTCGACTTTCACACAGATGAATCCTTCCCAGGACACGTTGACGAATATACAAGTGATCCCGTCCAGCAGCCAGGTTCCCACAAATACCGGCGCCGTTTCCGAATACACTGATATCGCGGGTCGACCCGTGATCGGGTATTCCCAAACGCTTTCTTTGTATAACATCTCGGGAACATCTTCCACAACCGCTTCCGCGCTGAAGATCCTGATTGAAAGGAATCAATCCAGCGCCTTTGCTCCGTTGAACGCCCTTTCGACCATTATCGTTTTAATCCTGATCGCCATCCTGCTGGCCATGGCGGTTGCCGTGGCGCAAGCGGTGTTCTTCATCGTGCGCCCCACCACAAACCTGGCCGCCGCCGTCAACCGGTTTGCGGCCGGGCACACCGAAGAACAGATCCCGGTGTACGGGACGTCGGAGTTCGTCTCCCTAGCCACATCGCTCAACCGTCTGATCAGTTCTCTGCGGGAGGTAACCCAACTCATTGGAACCGGCAGCCAAGTGTCCACCCGTAAGGTGGTGGTCTCCGCCGAGTTGATCCAATCCTTATCCGGAGTCTCCACACTCGACGAGACTCTGCGGATCGTGGTTAATCTGGTCAAGGACCGGCTGGGTTTTGAGTTTAGCGCGATTTACCTTGTAGACGAAGCGGGCCAGTTTGCTGTATTACGCGATGCGACCGGTGCCGTCGGCGAAAAACTTAAAGCGCAGAACAACCGCTTCCCGCTTGGTTCCTATTCCATTATCGGCTCGGTCGCCCAGGCGGGACGCTCGCATCTCGCCGCAAACGTTTCCGAAGATCCGATGTACATCCGCAACGACCTCCTACCCGAGACCCGGTCGGAGGTGGCGGTCCCGATCCGAATCGGCAAACGGACGATCGGAGTGTTGGACGTCCACTCCATATCCTCCAATGGATTCTCTTCGGAGGACGTCGACCTTCTGCAATCGATATCCGACCAGACCGGTTCCGCCGTTCAAAACGCTCAAAACCTCGAGGCAGCGCGGGTAAGCCAAGAAGTTTCCCAACAGCTGTTCCGCATCGGCCGGTTGATCTCCATGGCCACCAACCCCGAGGAAATATACAAGGCGGTCATCGATGGTCTGAAGGGTACGCCGTACATCGTGACGATCCTACAAAGCGGCACGACTACGCTTCCCATTGCCGGGTTCTACGATCCGGTCAATCCGCAGGCCGAGCAGGCTCCGGTGGCCGAGATTAACGAAACTCCCGATACGTTTTCGCACCTAATCCCATCCACCGCCCCGGTGGTTGCCAAACTGGAAGGCGGTCTGGTCCGTCTTCCGTCGGGCATCCGGCAATACCTTGAGACGGTGGGCGGAAAAGTCGTCGCCTTCCTCCCCTTGCGGCAAGGGGACCGGATGCTCGGGGCGCTGATGTTGGCCTCGCGCGATGAAAACGCGATCACCCCCAACAACATCCGGCCACTCACCCCGATTGCGGAATCGATCATCTCCGCCCTCGAGCGGCTCGATTTGCTCCATACCACAACCGAACGGCTGAACGAGTTGGCCACCCTCAACCGGATCAGCCAATCGATTTCCCAGGCGCTGGACATCCAGGGACTATTCGAAATCGTCCATGAGCAAATCCGATCCGCCATGGGCGATCTGGACGTGATCATCTCATTGTACGAACCCGGCCGCGACCTGCTGACATTCCCCTATGCGTTTCTCCACGGCGAATCCGCCACGCTGGATCCAATGCCCCTGGGGGAGAGTCTATTCTCGCTCGTTGTGCGCAATGCCCAACCGCTCATGCTGACGGAAAATATCGAGGAGCGCGCTTCCGCGCTGGGAGTGCGTCTTTCCAGCCCAATTCCGAAGGCCTGGATGGGAATTCCCCTGGTGAGCGCCAATCAGGTCGTGGGCGTTCTCGTTCTTCAGGATTCCGGCCAGGAAGCCGAGCTCTCGGAAGAAGAGCTCGCACTGATGAAGACGGGAATGTACCGGGCCGGCAAATCCCATCCGGAGACCCGTTTCAACGAAAACAACCTCCGGCTGATGACGACCATCGCCACCCAAATCGCCTCGACCATCCGCACTTCCACACTGCTTTCAGATTCGGAGCGGAAGGCCGTTCAGCTGCAAACCGCGGCCGAAATCGCCCGCGAGACCATCGGCCTCCTCGATCTGGACCGGCTGCTTTCCCACTCGATCAATCTGATCCGCGAGCGGTTTGGGTTCTATCATTCCTCGGTGTTCCTGATGGATGAGGAACGGAAATTCGCCCTGTTGCGTGAATCCACCGGCGAAGCGGGAAGGCAAATGAAAGCCCGCGGCCACAAGTTGGGGGTCGGATCCCAATCGATTGTCGGATGGGTTACGCAGAATGCCCGCCCGCGCGTGTCGGACGATGTAACGGCCGATCCGATGCATCAAGCCAACCCGCTGCTTCCAGCGACGCGCGCAGAATTGGGAATTCCCCTCCGCATCGGCGAGACGGTGATCGGAGCGCTGGACGTGCAATCCACGACCCCGTATGCGTTCACCACCGACGACATCACCATTCTCCAGGTTATTGCCGACCAGATCGCCATCGCGGTGGAAAACGCCCGCCTGTTCTCCACGACGCGCGATTATCTCGCCCGCCACCGTTCGCTCTATCAGGTGACGACGGCAGCCGCATCCAGCACCACGCTCGACAACGCCCTATTCAGCGCCGCTCAGGGTTTGCGGGTCACCATGAACGGAGCGCGCATTGCGATCTTCCTGCTCAGTCCGGAACAGGATGCGCTCGTCGTCCGCGCCCATTCCGGGTTCAACTCGCGCGAAGTGGAATCCATGCGCGTGCCGTTCGGGCAAGGTGTGCAGGGCTGGGTTGCGGTCAACAAACAACCGTCGCTGGTCGCCAATACCGCTACCGACTCGCGCTACCTGATGATCGATTCGGACGTCCAGTCGGAACTGGTCGTGCCGCTGATCCACCGCGACGAATTGCTCGGCGTACTGGACATTCAGAGCCAGCACGTGGCGGCCTTCTCGGAAGACGACGTGACGCTTCTGGGTACGGTCGCCGGCTCGCTGGCCGCAATCATGTCCTCCACGGTGCTGTTTGAACAAGTTACCCAGGAACGTGAACGATTGCGCCACCTCTACGAGGAAGCCATCGGCATGGCGGGCCCGCCGGCCGGCGATATGGATACCCTGCTGCGGTCGGCGCTCGAACGCGTGCGCAGCGTCTCGGGCGCGGATTGCGTCTCGATCGCATTCCCCTCCGGTCCGGAGGAAGTGCGCGTCGAAATGTGCACATGCGAACCGAACCTCAAACATCTGACCGGATTGGTCGCACATTACGGACAGGACGTGATCGGAGAGGCGCTCTCGACCAACCTAGCGGTGAAATACACGCCCGCTAGCACCGGCACGCTTTCGCGCTCCTTGGCGCAGGCGGGCATCCGCACCGCGCTGGCCCTGCCCCTGCAATGGACCGGGCGCACAATCGGCG
>Ga0187886_1002918_pt1 | contig 13225 bp, 13 predicted proteins | sample June2016WEW_20_1_FD_133001 | JGI IMG/M metagenome (GOLD analysis project Ga0187886, IMG submission 133001) | Peatland microbial communities from SPRUCE experiment site at the Marcell Experimental Forest, Minnesota, USA - June2016WEW_20_150 | ecosystem: Environmental > Terrestrial > Soil >...
AGCAGGATGTTACATAAAATAGTCAAACCGAGGAAGACCCGTGTGAGAGACAGCAGACCAGATAACCAGGCTACCAGTCCATTGAAGTAAAAGCGTGGGCTGGAAAGGCCTGATGTGCTGTTTAAATAAAAATCATTGGAGAGGTAGCCCGGGTTGATCGTACGCAAGATCTGGGGTAAGAAATCCGGAGAATTGTTGCCAAAGTATTGATAGCCCCACAGGGATGAAATCACCCCGACGATGACACAGAACAATACCAGGTAAAGCAGGGGCAGGCGGTGTTTTGAAGAAGATGAATGGTCCATAGAGGATGATTATAACTTGCAGGAAGGTTGAATCAGGTTTAGTTAGCTGCTCGAAGCAAGTTGCTTTGTACACCAGGGGCGAAAATTAAATATTCCTGGCGGGCGCGGCTGAGGTCGGAATAGGCGCCGCGGTAGGCAGGCGGAAGCAGGGCGGCGAGTTGGTACATGATCTCCGTGGTGATTTCCTGGCGTACATCCCGCCCCAGGCTGGCGCGCTCGGGATTCAGTCGGAATGGATTGCCGGTCACAATGTGGAAATCGGTGCGCCTGATGTGTTTGACGTTGTCGCGGAACTTTTCACCGCCATAATAGACCAACGGCTGGAGAGGAGCGGCGCTGCGCAGGGCGAGCAGCACAATCCCCGAGTGACCCGCCTGCAAGCAGCCATTCCCGCTGCGCGTCCCTTCTGGGGCAACGGCTACAATCCTTTCCTCCTTGAGAGCAGTCTTTGCCAGGTGGAAAGCCTTGAAATTTGGTTCACCGCGACGGATTGGGATGCCGTTGCAGAATTCGAAAAATTTGCGCGCCCAGAAATGATCCCAGTTTTCTGCTTTTACCAGGACTGACATGGGACGCGGCGACAGATGAGTCAAAAGCACCGGCACTTCGAGGAAATTGACGTGGTTGGCGACCAGGATTAAAGGACCTTTTGAGGGGACACGCTCCAGTTGAGCATCGTCGACCCGGCATAATAAAGTGAAGATGCCATGGATAAAAGAGATTGCCAGCCTACGCCCAAAACTCATAACACTTTTTCAGGCGCCACGCTGATCAATACGATTTGCCTGGGGAAGATTTCGATTTCCAGACTGGAGCCTTCTTTGCAGAATGTCTCGCCATCGGCGTGGACAGGCAAAACGCCTTCCAGTGCGGTGACAGAGACTTTTTTGGCCTGGCACAATCTGATTTTGGGATGACCGGCCTGTTTGCCCTGGATGTAGCGCAGCATCAGGAGTAGATTTTCAAATTTGCTGGCCTGCTGGACGATATTCAGATCGAATTCATTATCATCGGCCAGGCCGTTGGGGGCGAGCATAAATCCGCCTCCCAACCGCCGCCCGTTCATAACGGACACCATTAAGGAGGGCTGGGTAATAGTTTCAGCTCCATCCAATACGATTTTTACCAGGGGCGCCTTATAGTAGATAAAAATGGTTTCAAGGGCAGCCACGAGGTAAGAGAGAAAGCCGCTCAACGGTTTCAATTTAACGGCGATGAAGCCAACCACCGCGTCAAAGCCGATGCCGACCCCGTTGCCGAAATAGCGGCCTTCCGGGAAGTCGCCGCCGGTTACCAGGCCAATGTCGATTTCCCGTTTCAAATCTTCTGCGATCAGTTTGCAGCAGGCCTGCCAGCCGGCTGGGATACCCATACTGAAGGCAAAGTCGTTGCCCCGGCCAACCGTAATGACCCCCATGGCGGCTTTACCAAGGCCGGCTTTTTTGGCCAGCATCAGGCCGTTGATGACATCGTTGGCCGTGCCATCCCCGCCGGAGGCGATTACGTAATCGTATCCCTCTGCTACAGCTTGTTGGGTCAGTTTGACAGCATGCCCGGGGTACTCGGTCCTGACCAGGCTGAAATCCAATCCGGATTTCCGGAAAGCCTCTTCGATGTCCGGAATGTGCCGTCCTCCATCTCCCCGCCCTGAAATGGGGTTGGCAATGATCTTGTATTTTGTCATAAGTAATATCCTCTCCGGGGAAAATCCACATGATCGACATTAATTATCGATGAGTAATTCTAACCGAGTTAGGATAGGTGTCAAGCGTATGTTCGGAGGGGGGCGCACGGTTGGGCGCGGGATGGTCGAAATGGAATTTTATTTCAGAACGAATGTCCTAAATTGGTTCGAAAATCTATTGACTTTCCCATTAAACCGTCGTACAATAGCATATAGAACATAAATTCTAATCTGGGTAATATGGAGCCTGAAATGGCTGTGACTTTTTCTCTACAATTTGGACGTGGATTCTTGCGCAGTATCAAGCCTGACTCTGCCGCGATGGATAGGCCCGCCTCCGCTGGGATGGAAACCGGGGAATGCCCACTTCCTGATGCGATGGACCTGACCCAATTCTTACACCGGTTTAACCATTTGCCCAAACTAACCCTGCCCATCGGGATCGATGAAGACTGCAATCCGGTATTGTTCGACTTGAAAGATCCCCGTCCGGGTCCAATCCTCGTCCTTGGGGATGAGCCGGACGGCAATACCAATTTCTTACGCCTGCTTGCCAGCGCTATTGACGCCAGCGGAGACGCTCCGGATACCAAATTTATGGTGATCAGCTCGCAACCTGAGCAGTGGAATAGTTGGATTGGCGCGCTTAAGGTTCCCGAATGCTGCCTGGGGGTGTTGAACAGCCAGGGCGGCGAGGCGGATGAATGGGTGATTCGCCTGGCTGAGCGGGTCGAGCAGCGTTTGAACGGCCGGCGCATGAACGGCCCGATTTTATTTATGATCGACAATTTCGATTTTATCACCCACAGCGATACTGACGTACGGTTAAATTTCGAATGGCTGTGCAGCAACGGCCCGGAGGCGCAAATCTGGCCGGTATTCACTTTACCTACCCTACCAGCCCTGGAGATGGGCCGTTGGATTCGCTATTTTCGGACACGGGTGATCGGCAAAATGGCTAATCCGGCTGTCGCCCGCCTGAGCATCTATGGCGGCCTGGATACAGGAGGGTTTGACGCCAAAAGGCAGTTTGCCATCCGTGTCCAGGACAGGTGGCTGAAATTTTGGCTGCCTATTCTTGATTTTGATCCAGATTCGCGCAACGAGGAGGTTGAGCTATGAAGACGGGAATGTTATGGTTTGATAATGACCCTAAGACCGATCTGCCCACGAAAATTTCACGGGCAGCCGCTTATTATGAAAAAAAATATGGCCAGATGCCAGATGTTTGCTTCGTTCATCCAACCATGGTTGGCGGAGCCCCGCTTAAATCGCTGGGCATCGAAGTCCGACCGACACGGCAAGTCCTCCCGCACCACCTCTGGCTGGGGGTTATGGAACCCTTGCCCGCCAGCCTGGCCGGATGAGGTTTCAGTTCTGGATCTTTGGGATTTCCCGTGGAAGAACTCAGATTTTGAGATATGAGCGTGCGTACGCACGCTCATATCTCAAAATCTGGTGATCCAGGCCGGTAATTCCCAATGAGCGTCAGCCCTTCATCTTATCGTGCAGCCGGGTGACGATGAACTGCCGGAGCCTTTCCAGGATGGATTGGCGGATCGGCGGGCGAGAAGAAAAACGCTGGGTGAAATCGACGGCGGCCTGTTCGAGACTGGTTTCGCATTCCGGGCATTCTTCCCGTAAATACCAGAGGTGCTCGATGATCCACAGGTAAAGGTCGGCTTCGGTCCGCCCGGAGAACTTCTGCAGGATTTTTTCCTGGCGGATGACTTTCTCCAGGGGCAGGTAGACTTTATCGTACCAGTGAGCGACGGCTTCGGCGTAAGGGACAGGCAACTTGCGTTTTTCACCCATGAACCAGCGATGGACATTGATGTGTTCCAACAGCTTAGGATACCCAGCGGGAAGAGTCAGCTCGATATCCGCCCCAGGACGTAAGTCTAGCAGGTGGGTGCACAGGTAGAATTCGGTTTTTTCCTGCAGGCGGATCAAGTCGTCGATGTCGGCCTCCGTGTTGATCGGGACGCCGACGTCGATTTCGATGACGTTGGCGTCGATGTAAGCCTGGCCCTTACGGCGCGCTACCGATACGCGGTGGTTGCCATCCTTTACGAAATAAAATGAGCCGATCTTATAAACCTCAATGGCTGGAAGGATGATATCTTGCAGGTGGGCAGCGTCGATGCTGATCCAACGGCTGCGGGTTTCTGTCCGGCGAGGTAAGAAAGCCCGGTCAAAATCGTTGTAACGGCCAACACTGCCAACGATCTGGTCCAGAGGGATTTCTCTCAACCCGATTTCGTGCATGCCTTGCATGGGAACGAGCTTGCGCACCTCATCGAAGGGCAACAGCTCGTTGCGGCTTTGGGTGAACCAGCTAAACAGGGAACGCCAGAACCCCGTTCTCAAGGCAGATTCATAATCATTTTTGGCAGCCTCCTGGATGGGTGTGGGTGTGTTGTTTTCGGGTAAGTAATCGAACATAATGTCCTTTAGCTGAGAAACTGGTGATTTATCTGAACCCAGAGAAATATTTGGAATGCAGGTCCAGCACACGGTAACCGTAAGTGTTGAGCACATGCGTCTGGCCTACCACGGTCTCGACAATCGTGTCCTGCCGGTAAATATGGATATGACCGTGTAAATGGTACAGCGGCTTGAACACATCGATCAGCCACCGGAAAGCCTTGATGCCTATATGGGGGCGGTCGGTTCCATCGTGGATCTTCCAGGGCGGCGAATGGGTAACCAGGATATCCAGGTAGCGGCCGAAGCGCATGCGGTTGATAAGCAGGCCCGGCACGAGGTTGACGGCGATCAGCCACATTTCGCCCTGTGAATATTGGTGTGGGCCGTTATTATAGCGGATACTGCCTTCGATGCCGGACAGCAACATTCCGGATTGGTCGTGTTTACAACTGCGGTGCAGGTCGATGGCCCCCCAGGGCGAGTCGCGGTCGCCGCCGGTGGTGGACTCGATTTTGCTGGCATGGTTGCCGCGTACATAATAGAGGGGCACATCCAGCATGCTGAGCATATATTCCAGGTAATAATAAGGCAGGTCGCCGCAGCTTATGATCATATCCACGTCGCCGAACCGTTGGGAGATGATCGGGCTGTATAAAAAGGGGGTCTCGATATCACTTACCGTCAGAATCTTCATGCTGCTACGACTTCATTAATCCCCACAGGCGACTGCCACGGCAACGGCAAACGCACTGGTATGGCTGATGCTAACCGTCCAGGTGGTCAGCCGCTGGTCGCCGGCTATCTGGCTGGCCTTTCCGTGCAGCACCAGCAGTGGTTCGCTGTTCTGCCCGCGCAGGATCTCGATTTCCTGCCAGCTTACCGGGCCGATCCCACAGCCCAGGGCTTTCACCACCGCTTCCTTAGCCGCAAAGCGCCCGGCCAGATGGAGGTTAGAATCGCGAGCGTCTTCCAACTCCTGGGCAGTGAAGACCCGCCTGAGGAAGCGCGTGCGGATGGCAGGTTCCACACCTTCCAGGCGACTTATTTCTACGAGGTCGATGCCCGAGCGCAGGGTCTGCATGGCTCAAGGAACGTCCGGAACAGACGCGGTTCCGGCGCTGATGATAGCCAGTTTTTGGGGGTCGATATAGCTTTGGGCGGCTTCCAGGATCATTGCCGGCGTCACCTGGCTCACCATCTGGGGATAGCGCCGGTAATAATCCAGGCCAAGCTGGAACCTTTCCAGATTCAGGATGGCATTAGCTACCCCGGAGTTGGACTCCATGGAAAGAGGCAAGCGACCGATGAAGTTCGACTGACTGTCTTCCAGCTCTTCCTGGCTAACTGGTTCGGTCACGAACCGCTCAAGCTCGGAAATGACCAGGTCCACCGTCCGGTCTAGGTTTGCCGGGTTGACCCCGGCGGAGACTTCCCAGGAACCCGCGCCGATCCAGGCGTTCAAGCTGGCGCTGGCGTGATATGCCAGGCCAGCCTGCTCGCGCACCACGTCTCCGATGCGCCCCATCAGCCCGAACTGACCCAGGATGTTGTTACCTAATGAGGCAGGCAGGAAGTCGGGTGAACAGCGTTTTGGACCTAGGGTACCCATGACCAGGTCGGTCTGGCTTTTCCCAGGGATATTCACTTGCTCACGGAAGGTGGCCTTGAGCGGGGCGGCTTCGGGCATGCTGGCGGGCTCGAGTTGAGTCGGGTTGGACCAATCGCCCAGGGCGCGCTGCACCTGGTCTTGCGCCTGTTCGGCGGTGACGGCTCCAACGATGACCAGCACCATCCCTTTTGGCCCATAATGGGCCTGGTGAAAGTCTACCAGGTCCTGGCGGGTGATGCGCTGGACGGTTTCGGTAAACCCATCTTCAGGCCGTCCGTAGGGATGCTGCGGAAAAACTACCTGGTCAAAACGCATGGAGGCCATTTCTTCGGTATCCTGGGCGCGGATGGCCAGGCTGGTCATCAATTGAGCGCGCAGTTTTTCGACCTGGTCGGCCGGAAAAACAGGCTGGCGCAGGCATTCATTCAGGATTTGCAGCAGCACCGGTAAATCTTCAACCAGCGCCCGGCTGCCGAAACTGGTGGTGTGTACGCTGGCGCTCAAACCCAGGCTTGCCCCGACCGATTCAAGGATCTCAAAGATTTCCTGGTGCGCGTGAGATTGGGTGCCTCGCATCAGGGCCGATGAGGTGAAATACGCCAGGCCCAATTTTTCGTCCGGGTCGAACTGGCTACCGCTGGTCAGGTAGCCGCTCATCACCACCGAAGGGCTGTTGAAATTGGCCCGGGTAAGCAGGGTGATCGCGTTGGATAGTTCAAGCCGGGTAATATCTTCAGGTCCAGGCAGGCTGTTCCAACTGGTTGTAATGGACGGCTTCATGCTTCACCTCCCTGGTTCCCATCCGGTAGGTAGGCGCCGATCACCCGCCGGGAAGGCTGTAAATATTCTTGGGCGATTTGTTGAAGATCGGCGGTGGTCACTTTGCTCAACTGGTCGAGATAATTTATGAACCAGTCGTAGTTGGCAAAAATTTCTGCATAGCCCAGCCAGAAGGCCTGGTTGGTGATATTCTCGCTGCTGTAAGCGAACAGGGCGCGAGCCTGTTTGATGGCGCGGGTGATCTCTGCGACGGAAATAGATTCTTCCTGCAGGCGCTTGATCTCGGCGTCGATGGCAGCCAGCACCGCTTCAGGCGACTGTTTAGGATGGATTGTGGCGGTTATTTCATACAGATAAGGATCGAGGGTGGCTTGGAGACTCCCACCGACGTGAACTGCCAGCTCTTTTTCGACCAGCAGCCGGTATAGCCGGCTGGTCTTGTTGGAAATGCCTCCTCCGCCAAACATGCTCAAGCTGGAAGGCCCGGTGAGCAAGCTGTCCAGCAAAGTGAAAGGAAAAAAATCGGCATAGCTGGCAGACGGGGCCCGATACGCAATCTTCAAGAAGGTGGTTTCGCCCGGCCCTTTAACCTCTACGTGGCGTTGGCTGGTAAGAGGCGGCTCGGGTTGGGCCGGATGCGGGGGAAGCGGCGCGGGGGGGACGTTCTTGTATATTTCCTTGATTTGCGCCAGCATCTCTTCGGCCTTGAAGTCGCCGGCCGCCGCCAGGATGGCGTTCCCTGGGGTGTAATAAGAGCAGTAATGCTGGTAAAGATCCTCCCGTTTGATCTTGTGCAGGTCTTCGATGCTCCCGATGACCTCGTTCCGGTAGGGATGGGACTGGAATGCTTCTACCTGCATGGCCTCACCCAACCGGAAAAGCGGCTCGTTTTCACTGCCTTCGCGCTCGGAGATCACCACTTTGCGTTCTGACTCGATCTCTTGTGGGTCGAAAGTGCTGTTCACCATGCGATCAGCTTCCAGCTCGAGGGCCAGGCCGATCTTGTCCGCCGGGAGGGTCTCAAAGTAGGTTGTCCAATCCATGTAGGTGAAAGCGTTCCAGATTCCGCCATCCCGAGAGATGGCTTTATCCAGGATACCGGCCGGGAAGCGCGGGGTGCCCTTGAACTGCATGTGTTCCACCCAATGGGAGATGCCGGTTTTACCGGGGATTTCATCCCGCGAGCCCACCCGGTACCACATCCAGTGGCTGATCAGCGGGGCGGTGTGAATTTCTTTTAACTGGACGGTTAGACCATTGTCTAAAACTGTCGTGGCGATTGGAGTTGGCATAATTCCTCAAGAAGCGTTTATGGGATTATTTCTTTAACTATTGGTTTATCATTTTGAGCTAGGGGAGGAGATGCCTCGACAGGCGCCCCCTCTGGGTAGGGAACTGTCATGGGTTTCGCCTGGGCTGTATAAACTTGCATAACTTGTTTATAGCATAGAGTAACAGTTTTGAAAAATGAAAAGGTATAATAAACTCTATGCGAGAATAATCCGGAGGGATATCTGGATGGGTAATAGCCTTCAGCATCAAGTAGTTGTGATTGGCGCTGGCCCGGCAGGGCTTTATGCAGCGCGTGAACTGGCAATTAATGGGGCTGGTGTGGCGTTAATCAACCGTGACATCAAGCCGGGCGGCCTGGCAGAATATGGTATCTATCCTGACAAATTGAAAATGAAAGACGGCTTACGTTCTCAATTTCGCCAGGTTATAGCCCAGAATGCCATTTCCTATTATGGAAATGTATCTGTGGGGCTGCACGGCGACCTGAGCCTGGATGAATTTAGAGGTATGGGATTCCAGGCCATATTGGTGACAGTTGGCGCTCAGGGCACAAAATGGCTGGGCCTGCCCGGTGAGCAATTGACCGGCGTTTACCATGCCAAGGACCTGGTCTACCATTACAACCGCTTGCCGCCCTTCAGCGAGCAAGACTTTGCGATTGGCTGCAAGGCAGCCGTCGTCGGCGCAGGCAATGTGATGGGCGACGTGGTGCATTACCTGACCTGCGAAGCCAAAGTCAATGAGGTATATACCGTGGCCCGGCGCGGCCCGGGAGAAGTAAAATTCGATAAGAAAGAAATGGAAGCCATCGTGGCGCACCTGGATATGGCGGCGCTCGAAAAGGAGATCGACCGGGTCGCCCAGGTGATGAAAGCCCTGGGCCAGGACCCTGAGGCTTCCAAGGAAATGTTCCGCTCTATCTATGCAAAGGGCGCGCCGGCCTGCGCCGACACCCATTTCATCATGGATTTTCTGGCTTCTCCGACCCGCATCCTGGGAGATGGGAATGGAAAGGCAGCCGGCCTGGAGGTGGAGAATAACATCCTGGTGTTGGAAGACGGACAGGTCAAAGCCAGGGGACTCGGCACTTACCGGGTATTGGATGTGGATACTGTTATTTTCGCCATTGGCGACGCGGTGGACAGCGAACTGGGTTTACCTGTCGCCGGGAGTGAGTTTGTCAAGAATCCAGCGCCGCGCTTTCCCATCGAGGGCATTTCGTTTGAAGCTTACAACCCCAAAAGCGAGCAGGAACTGTCGGATACCTTCGTTGCCGGCTGGGCGCGCAAGGCCAGCACCGGGTTGGTGGGAATTGCCCGCCGGGATGGCACGAACGGGGCCAAAGCAGTCCTGCAGTACCTTTCAACTCTGCCAACCGCAGACGACTCGCCCTTCAAAAAACTCAACGAACGGCTGAGTCACCTGGGCAAGCTGGTGGTTGCTAAAGAATACCTTGGGAAACTGCTCGAAGCTGAACGCGGGCAGGCGCTCAAGCTGGGCGTGGATGATTTTAAGTTCCAGGACAATCAGGAAATGTTAAGAGTGATGGACTTGTCCTGATTCTCAGAGTCTGGCGTGGAATTTGGTTGGGAAGGTTTATAAAATAGCGGCATCAGCATCAAGAACCCGATGATGATGATTACTTCGCCGCCCATAACCCCACGCGCCTGCCACGGTCCGAAAAAGGGGGGGTTGGGTGGTTTGTGAGTGCCCAGGCCGAACACGTCGGCAAAGCCGGAGAAAAAGGCGATCACATAGCCAGTGCCTACCAGCCGCAGGCCGATATCGGCTGGAATGCTGAACGGTTGGACTTTCCATAGGGCGACCACGCAGATAAACCCACCCAGGCAGATGACCAACAGGCCGGTCAGAAAAATGACGATCTGCACCAAGCCGACGATTGGGCTGCGGTCCATCCCTATTAAATTCGGCTGACAGCCGATAATAAATGCGATAAACCCTGCCATGGTGATCACCAACCCAAGGCGAATGCGCAGGTCGTGATCCATGGCCATACGCAGCCGGTTGAAACTCGCAATAGGGCGGGGGGTTATGGGTTGTGGAGGGGGATTGTCAGGCTTGCTCATACTGCTGGAAGCGCCCTTTCGAGAAAACGACGCCAGTTTCCGCCGAAGATATTCTCGATATCTTTTTCATTATAACCGCGTTGAGACAGCAAAGGAACGATTTTCGGCAGGTCGGCGATGGTATCGATCCCGTCCGGCACCGCCGGCCAGCCAAAGCCGCCGTCGAAATCTGTACCCAGGGCGGCGTGTTGAGAATCACCCGCCATCTGGCACAGGTAATCGATTTGGGCGGCGACCAAATCCAGCGGAACGGCCTGGCGGCCATCGGCTAATGTCCAGGTTGGGACTAAAAAGGGATTGAAAGGGATCACCCCCATTACCCCGCCGCGTTCGAATAAACTGCGCATAACCGCATCGGTAAAATGACGTTCTCCTGGGGGATTCTTCAACAGGGCGCGGGCGTTGGCATGGCTGGCGATAACGGCGCCGGGGTAACGATCCAAAGCCTGCAGGGCGGACAGTTCGTTCATGTGCGAGATATCCAGAGGGAAACCTGCTTGCGCCATTTTTTCAAGCAGCCGGAAGCCTTCTGAGGTAAATCCACCCGGCTCTAAAGTGCCTCCACAAAAGCGGGTGCCAGCCCATACCGGCCCGATGATACGCAGGCCGGCTTGCCACCATTCTTCCACTTCCCCCGGGTCGCCGATGGCTTCGGCGCCTTCCATAAGCAGCACCAGCCCAACCGGGTGAGTCACCTGTGGGAAGGCCGCCGGGGCCTGATCCCAGGGTTTCAGGACATCCTCCAGGTCGCGGCGGCTGGCAACCAGCCGGAAAAAGTCGGGGGCGTTTTCGCACAGGCGGCGGTAGGAATCGAGCTGGGTGAGCAACTTCGGACGGGCTTCCTGGAAGTCAGTAAATACCTGGGTATCCCAATTTCCCGAGCTATAGCGGCGCGGGGCTAAGAACAGCGTGCCGAACACCACGGCGACCTGCGCCCGCTGGTAATCCGGCCAGCCTATCAAGGCCTGGCCATTATGTTCCGGAACGCGGGTATCTTTTTCGATTTGGCGGATTTCAGCCGCCGAGCGGCGGTAATCACGCCCGAAATTTAGCATGTTATAAGCCAGGTCTTCGTGGCTGTCGATAATGAGCGCCATATTGTCCTTTGAATAAAGAGAGCGCACCTGCGCAGGTGCGCTCTCGCCGTTTCAGGCTGTTTTCTCTGCGTCCGGTTTGTCTTCCACCGGCTCGTCTTTCTTTTCTTCTTCCAGCAGCGTCTGCCAGTCCATATCCGCATACGCCATCGATTCAACCCGCCGCAGGCTGAGGCCAACGCGGTGGTTCTCGGGATCGATCTTGATGATGCGTAGGGTGACTACGTCGCCTTCTTTCAGCACCTCTTTGGGATGCTCGATGCGTTTCTCACTGATTTCAGAGATGTGGATCAGGCCTTCCAGGTCGCCTTCCAGGCGGGCAAATGCCCCAAACTTGGTCAGACGGGTAATGGTGCCCTGGATGAGCTGGCCAACCTGGTAATGCGCCACCTGGCGCGACCAGGGATCTTCTTCGAGCTGGCGGATGGAAAGGCCGATGCGTTTCTTTTCCTTGTCGATGCTGATAATCTTGACTTTGACCTCTTGCCCGACCTTGAGCAATTCGCCGGGATGGTTGATGCGGTCCCAGGAAATTTCGGAAAGATGAACCAGACCATCTGCGCCACTGATATTGACGAAAGCGCCGAATTCGGCCAGGCTGGTCACCCGCCCGGTGCGGACTTCGCCTTCTTTCAGTTCTTCAATGACGCGTTCCTTCAAAGTTTCACGCGTTTCAGTGCTGGCTGCCCGTTCGGAGAGGATCAGGCGGCGGCGCTCACGGTCAACCTCAATGACACACACATCGATTTCTTGGCCGATCATCTTGCTCCAGCGCTGCTCAGGCGTATCGCCGGCCAGGCTGGCCCGGCGGGATAGGCTGATCTGCGAGGCCGGAACGAAACCGCGCAAGCCGCCTATCGGCACGATCAGTCCGCCCTTGTTGTAGCCGATGATCGAGCTGTGGGAGGATTCCTTGGAAGCCAGTAGTTCTTCTACATGCTGCCAGCCAACTTCTTCGCGGGCGCGTGTATAGGAAAGCACCAGATTTCCATTCTGGTCCTCGGGGTTGAGGACGTAAACGTGGATGGCCCGTCCAACTTGCAGACCGGTCAGTTCGTCGGGAGGAATCTGCTCGTATTCTTTGCCTGTGATGATTCCTTCAGACTTGGTTCCGATGCTTACCAGGATCTGGCCGGGGGTAATACTGGCGACCACACCTTTTCGAATCTCGCCCTGTAGGGGGAACTCAATTCCGAGACCCTCCTGCTCCAGCAAAGATGCCATGTTGTGATTCTCGGCACTATTATTCTCGGGCGTTGCCCCCTGCTCGAGTTGGGTGTCATTTTGGTCCATACTTTTTATGTACTCCGCTGCCTAAGGATTAAACCTGATTATAAGGGTTAATCAAGTTCTTGGCAACCCTTAATAAAAGTCAAGAAAATGCAGTACGCAGAAGACCCTCACCTCTGCGGGCACCTCTTCACGCCCTTGGCGTACCCGCAGGGTAGATGCACCTGACGCCCGGCAGCGCACCCGACGCTCGACAGCGCACCCGACGCTCGACAGCGCACCCGAAGGGGTGAGGGGTGAGCGGTGAGGGGTGAGGGGTGTGCGCCAAGGGGCGTCGACAATCTCAGTGTAACCTCTTCTAGTGACGACGGCGTTTCTTTTTCTTCTGTTCCTGCACTTCATTCTGCGGGGCAGGGGCGAGGGCGCTCTCTTGAACTTCGACCGTTTCCTCTTCTTCCTGTGCGGCACGCTCGACTGCGGCAGCGGCGGCGCGGCGCGGGGCATAGGTGAACATACGCCCGATGACTGCCAGGCGGATATCCGCCAGCAGGCTCTGAAACATCTCCGAGGCGCGGGCCTTATACTGCACCAGCGGATCACGCTGTGCATAGGCTTCCAGACCGATCGAAATGCGTAAGGCTTCCACACGGGTCAGGTAATCTACCCACTGCTCGGAGATAATGCCCAGTAGGATCTGGCGGTAGGCTTCATTC
>Ga0187886_1002919_pt1 | contig 13225 bp, 11 predicted proteins | sample June2016WEW_20_1_FD_133001 | JGI IMG/M metagenome (GOLD analysis project Ga0187886, IMG submission 133001) | Peatland microbial communities from SPRUCE experiment site at the Marcell Experimental Forest, Minnesota, USA - June2016WEW_20_150 | ecosystem: Environmental > Terrestrial > Soil >...
AACACTTGGAGATCTGATAGTTAAAATTGGCAATCAACACATTGAATGAAAATGTTCAGTCTTGAAGGGAAAAAAATTGTTATAACTGGTGCCTCATCCGGAATTGGAAGGCAATGTGCCATTACCTGCAGTAAAATGGGAGCCTCGCTCTTTATATTTGGAAGAAATCAGGAACAGTTAGAATATACTCTTTCTCAACTTGATGGTAATACTCACTTTTCTTTTGCTCAGGACATAAGAGAAGTTGATAAGTTTGGTTTTGCTATAGAAACCGTGGTTGCAAAGCAAGGTGCTATTGATGGTTTTATTCATTCTGCAGGGATCCAAAATACTCTGCCACTCAGGTTGCACACTAATAGTATTTATTATAACCAGTTTGATGTAAATGCTATAGGGGGTTTTGAATGCTGTCGGACACTTACGCAAAAAAATAATTTTAGCAAAAAAGGCGGAAGTATAGTATTAATAGCTTCAATAAGAGGAATTATTGGTGCATCAAACCAGATTGGTTATGCTGCAAGTAAAGGGGCTGTGATCGCGGGAACAAGATCTTTAGCATTAGAACTTGCTTTTAGAAATATTCGTGTAAATTCAATTTCTCCAGGGATGGTAGAAAACACTGAAATGACAAAAAAACTTCTTGCAAAATTACCACCTCAATGGGAAACAGAAAGCAAATTGGAATATCCATTAGGGTGGGTTTCAACAAATGACATTGCCAGCACTTGTGTTTTTTTATTATCGGATGAATCAAAAAAAATTACAGGGACTAATATTATTGTCGATGGAGGTTTTAGTGCTAAATAGAAACATTTAAAATGAAGAAAAAAAAGGTCATTGTTTTTGGTGCAGGGGGGTTTATTGGAACATATTTAATTGATGAACTGTTAACCCAAAAATATAAAGTGCTTGCGTCTGACATAAGTCCTATTGGTGAAAGGTATTATAATGATAATAATATACCATATATATCTATTGATATTACTAACAAGAATGATTTTGATAAAATTGAAAAGAAATATGATGCTGTGATTCATTTAGCAGCACTTCAACCTGCTAATGTTAGTGAGAAAAATTTTACCCCCCAAAATTATATAAAAGTCAATGTAATAGGGACATTAAATATTCTCGAGTTTTGCAGAAAAAATCATGTGGGTAAAATCATTTATGCCTGTTCTCATAGAAATACTCAGGGGTTATGGAAGAAGAACAAAGCAATCAAGGAGGAAGAGGGAAGAGCCTTGAAATATTATGGAGAATATGCAATGTTTAGCATTTCAGAAAGTGCAGCGCAAGATTGCATAGAATATTATAAGACGCAATACAATTTAAAAAGTACTATATTAAGATTGCCCCCGGTTTATGGTTATGGGCCACATACAGAAATATTTAAAAACGGCAAACCGGAAAAAACAGGTTTTTTGACCTTTTTAGAAAAGGCAATGGCTTGCGAACCTTTAGAAGTATGGGGTGATAGTAATATTGGTCGTGATATTATATATGTAAAAGATGTAGTATCTGCATTTATAAAGGCTCTTGACAATGATAAAGCCCAAGGCTTGTTCAATATAACTTCCGGTAAATATTTGAGTTTAAAAGAACAAGTTGAAATTACAGCAAAGATATTTTGGGCTAATAATACGAATCCTAAAATTGTTGAACTAAAAGGAAAGCAAAATTGCATGGATTCTTTTCTGTATGATAACAGTAAAGCAAAAGAAGAATTAGATTGGACACCTCAATATTCATTTGAGGAAATGATGATAGACTATAAAAAAGAAATGGAAAATAAAAAGTTCGAATATCTTGTCAAAAAACGCAAAACAATGTTTAGAAACAATTAATCTATTTCATTAAAATTCACCGTGCAGAGTTAATAATTCATCAAAGGACTTAAATAACGACCCACTCTTAAGTTCTGGCGATAAACAAAAAAGATATTAATGATTGACTTTAATAAACCGTATTTAACAGGTAAAGAAGTCCAATATATTAATGAGGCAGTAAATAAGGAGTTACATATATCAGGGAATGGCAAGTTTACAAAGCTCTGCCAGCAGTTTTTTGAACGGCGATATGGTTTTAAAAAATGTCTTCTTACAACAAGCTGCACAGATGCCTTGGAAATGGCAGCAATACTCTGTGATATTCAACCCGGGGACGAGGTCATAATCCCTTCATTTACATTTGTATCCACAGCCAATGCATTTGTACTCAGGGGTGCAAAAATTGTCTTTGCAGATAGCAGAAAAGATCATCCAGGAATTGACGAAAGTAAAATAGAATCTCTTATTACTTCACGCACAAGAGTAATCGTTCCGGTACACTATGCCGGAGTTGCCTGCGACATGGATATCATAATGGATATTGCAAAACGGCATAATCTTTTAGTTGTTGAAGATGCAGCGCATGCAATTGATTCATTTTATAAAGGGAAACCACTTGGTGGAATTGGGCATATGGGATGTTTCTCTTTCCACGAAACCAAGAATATTCAATGTGGTGAAGGAGGGATGCTAATTATCAATGATGAACGATTTAGTAAGCGAGCTGAAATAATTTGGGAAAAAGGGACTAACCGTGCTGAATTCTTCAGGGGAGAGGTAAATAAATATGGATGGGTGGATATCGGATCTTCTTTTTTACCTTCTGAAATTATTGCAGCTTTCTTGTACGCACAATTAGAAAATATTGAAGTTATACAAAATAGACGTAAAGAAATCTGGGAACAATATTATTCGGGATTGAATAAAATAATTTTCCGAAATCAGTTCAAATTGCCTTTCCTGCCTAATTATTCAACAAAAAACGGACATATGTTTTATTTGGTTTGCAAGAGTCTTGTAGAACGATCAGCTTTAATCGATTTTCTCAAGAAGAATAACATATTAACCGTATTTCATTATCTCAGTTTGCATAAAAGTCCATTTTTCCATAAACAACATGATGGCAGAGAATTGCCTGAAGCGGACAGATATTCAGATTGCCTGTTGAGATTGCCATTTTATTATGAACTGAATGAATCTGACCTTAAGTTCATTTTAGACACCATTGAGACAATTTGAAAAAACGCTTCTCTTTTGACACAATAATATGCTTATATTCATAAATAATTGATTAGTTTTTATTTTAATTTATACAACCCGTTTGAAGATTATAGAATTGGGAAAGAACTCTAAAATCAGATTAAACCTGAAAAAAATCAGACTGCCTGACATAATATACAAATCTTTAAATAGAGATTTAATCATTATTATTGTTTCCTGTATCTTGTTTTTAATGATGGAATTACCGACACTTGTAAACGGTCGTCCAATAATGATTGATGAGGCCTGGTACACTAATCCAGCATATAATTTTTCGCAGGGACAATGGATTCACAATACAAATGTGGGATCAGGAGGTGACGTGAATTTTATATTTCCATTTGTTCAGGGAATTCTGTTTGCCATTTTGGGCTATTCAATTTTTTTAGCCAGATTTACATCTGTGTTAGCTGGATTTTTTTCAATAGTTGTTATATTCAAAATACTTAAACAATTCAACATAAATACTAATGCAGTTATTATTGGAATTCTTGCACTTATAGCAATACCGGTCTATCATTCTGTTTTCAGATATGCAAGACCAGAATCCTGGGCAATTCTGTTCGTTTTGCTTTCTTTACTTTATTTTATAAAATATATTCAACGGGCTGCTTATAAGAGAATTTTATTTACCGGAATATTTTGCGCTTTGGGATTTCTCGCTCATCCATTTACTACAGCCGTTTCTCTTTCAATAGGTATAATATTACTATTCCATTGCTTTAAAAACAAGAAAATAATGCCATTGATTCTCTTCACCGTTCCTATCATAGTTTCTATTGTTGCCTTCATTCTTAATTATATTCATTTACTCGGCATTTCCGGACTAAATCAGGATTTTGGAAGGCTTAACGGAGGCGGAGCAAGTTTCATAAAAAACATCTCTAAGGATTTTAAAGTTATCATAGACTCTTATATTCTTAATAAAAATGCCATTTATTTTATTCCATTATTCTTAGTCTTGTTGTATGGTCTGCTTCTAAAGAAAAAAAATCATCTGGCTTTTCAGTCTTCCTTAATGGGCATTATTGTTTTTTGTGTTTCATTTGTCTTGTTTTCAAGCGGTGGTTTCAATATAATATTATACTATGTATTTCTTTTCTCCATTCTTAATTTCGTATTTATTTTAAATAATAATGCGAATAAAGTAGTTTTCATTCCAATTGGTTTTTATTTATTAATAATGCTTTTTGCAAATGTCTATTACGATGCAAAAAAGTATGAACCAGTCAATTCTTCGCTTGCAAAGGAGCTGAAGGTTATTATCCCTAAAAATGCGAAAGTAATGGGGCCTACCGAATTCTGGATGTTTCTTCCTGAAACACAATTTAAATCAACAGGCTATAGATGGGATTCTGCAGTTGATACTAAGCAGTTGCCAGCTAAATTTGATTACTTTTTATTATTTTCAGAAGATAAAACCAATGTATACCAGGATGTATATAATACTAATCAGGCATTTAAAGGATTTCCAGGTACTACACTTATATATCATATGCATTCGAAGAACTACGGAGAGATAGCAGTCTATTCATTAAAAAACTAGAATGGCATTATATGCATTGTTTAAAAATGAGTTGCTTTACATTACTACACCACCCCACTATAATTTTATATTATTGGAATGTAATTTCTGAAAGGAGTATTCTTATACTCGGCTTATAATAAAATATTTAAATATTTTCTGAAAATGTCAATAAATGTATTTGTACCAAGATTTCATACTGATGAAATTCTTGAAGAAATGCGTGAATGTCTTGAAAAAGGATGGACTGGATTGGGATTCAAGACAGTTGAGTTTGAAAATAAATGGAAAGAATATACAGGTTTCCCGTTTGCTCATTTTCTCAATTCAAATACTTCTGGCCTTCATCTGGCCGTTCATCAACTGAAATTAGAAAACGAGTGGGAGAATGAGGATGAAATAATTACCACTCCAATTACATTCGTTTCTACAAATCATGCGATATTATACGAACAACTCCACCCTGTTTTTGCTGATGTCGATAAATATTTGTGTCTGGATCCTGATGATGTAGAACGAAAAATTACCTCAAAGACACGGGCAATTATGTTTGTTGGCATGGGCGGGAATATGGGCCAATATGAACGGATTTTAAAAATTTGTACTAGGAATGGACTGAAACTTATTCTGGATGCCGCACACATGATGGGCACATTTTACAATGGCAAGCAAGTTGGCCGAGATGCTGATGTTTCAGTGTTTAGTTTCCAGGCAGTTAAGAACCTACCAACAGCAGACGCCGGCATGATATGTTTTAATAACGAAAAATCAGATAAATTAGTTCGTCAGTTAAGCTGGCTGGGTATTTCAAAAGACACATATGAACGATTTAACAAAAGTGAAGGAAGTTATAAATGGCGGTATGATGTGCCTAATATTGGTTTTAAATACCATGGTAATTCTATTATGGCTTGCATAGCGTTAATTCAGCTAAAGTACCTTGCTGAAGATAATCTTTACCGTAACAAGCTAGCAGATTTTTATATTGAACTTCTGCATAACGACTCTAAAATTAAAATAATACCCATGGCTCCGGGATGTACTTCTTCGCGTCATCTTTTCCAGGTTCTTATTCCCAACAGGGATAAAATTCTTCAGACTTTATACGATAATAAAATATTTCCTGGTGTGCACTACTGGGACAATACGGATTATCCCATGTACAAATATGCTAAGGGAACATGTCCGAATGCATGGAAATATTCACAAGAACTTCTTAGCCTCCCCTTGCATTTGAATCTTTCTAAAACTGATCTTGAACAAGTTGCCGAAATACTGATCAAAGCTGTAAAATAAGGAATGCTCTATCCTAAAGTAATAGTCCTGACACTTAACTATAACGGCAAACCACTTTTAGATGATTGTATTGCGTCTTATCTTGCAAATGATTATCCCAATTTTGAAATTGCGATGATTGATAATGGTTCGACCGATGGTTCGGTAAATTATGTGGAAAATACTTACCCAAATGTAACATGCATTCAAACTGGTAAAAATTTGGGTTATTCAGGCGGTTTCAATTTTGGCTTAAAATATGCTTTCGAAGAAAGGAAATCAGATTTTGTTTTAATCACGAACAATGATGTCAAAGCAGACAATAAAGTGATCTCTGAACTGGTTAAAATAGCACAGACTGATGAAAGAATCGGATTTGTTACAGGAAAAGTCTATTATTTCAATCGACCTGATATTCTTCAGACTGTTGGTAAAAAGATAGACCCTATCAGATGGAATGGTGATCATATTGGAGCACATGAAAAAGATATCGGTCAATATGACAAAATATCAGAAAGACTATTCATTGATGATATATTCACACTTGTAAGCGCTAAGCTATATTCTGAAACAGGCGGCTATGATACAACCTTCTTTTTGCAGTGTGAAGAATATGACTGGCAGGCCCGGGCTAAAGAACTGGGGTATAAGATCTATTATACTCCATATGCAAAAATATGGCATAAAGAAAGTATGACCATTGGCAAATGGTCACCGCGAAAAGCATACTTTAATGCTCGTAATCTGCCTATTGTAATAATGAAATATAAAGACCCGGGTTTTTTCAGACGTTATTTTTGGTGGCACACGGCTAATATAATCTTGATAGGTTCACTGCGCAGTGCCAAGAATTTGCGTTTCAAGATTGCCCTTAAACTGTGGCAAGGTGAATTTTCAGCAATTCATTGGGGCATAGTTAATAAAAAACTTACATGGAGCCATTTTTTTAATTAATAGTAAGTTTGTTTTTAAAAATGGGAACAGAACACACTAATAATACTGGCCAGAATATAAATTTATGGACTGAAGAATGGCATAAGCTTTCCCCCATAAGTGAAATACAAATGTGGGACTTTTATGGTGGAAGACAATGGGTAACAAAATACACACCTCGCTTTGGTAAAATTCTTGAAGCCGGATGTGGGCTTGGGCGGTATGTATTTTATTTATCTCAAATGGGTATTGATATTGATGGCCTGGATTTTTCAGAAAAAACTATTAATTATTTAAATCATTGGAAAGAAGAAAATCAACAGGATGCTAAGTTCATAAAAGGCGATATAGTTTCATTACCTTATGCCGACAACAGTTTATCGGGTTACATATCATTGGGCGTTGTCGAACATTTCATAGAAGGTCCACAAAAGCCCATTGCAGAAGCGTTTCGATCACTACGTCCAGGAGGAATAGCTATAATAACCACACCTAATATTTCTTTCCTGGTTCTTTATAGAAATATATTATCAAAATTGAAAGATCTTATTAAAAAAATCATTGGCAGAAAAATAATTAATCCGCCATTTTTTCAATATGAATATACTCCCCAAAAACTGGAATCATTTTTACTGCAACAAGGATTTCATGTCAGCAGATCAGAAGCATGTGATTTATTATATCCTTTCTGCGAGATAGGAAATTTTAATGGGGAGAACTTAAAAAAAGGCAAATTTGCTTATTGGTTTGCAAGTAAATTTGAAAACACATGGTTAAAAAAATTCGGGGCACAATCAATTACAGTTTCTATAAAAAAAGCTCCTGTGATGTATTGCTTTTTAAGCGGCAAAATGACTGCAACTCCAGAATCTTTAGAGAACTTTGATGTTCCTATTTCTAAAGAGTATCAGGATACTGAATTGGCAAAATTGTTTTTAAAGAACAGAAAGATCACATACTCCGGACCTTATGATATCAATCCACCGATCATGCAATCTAAAGAAAAAAAATGTGATTTTAGTGGCAAAAGATACTTCACAGACCCAATTTTTGAAAACTTTGGATTCAATAAGAATGTTTCTTCCGAAATGCTTAAAATCCCTGAAGTGAATATTGAATTATGTGCCAATAATATTAAGCCTATCTGGAGAAGAAGAAAACAATAAAGATTAGAGATTTTTACTTTAAACAGTTAGATTTTGATTTATAAACAACACATTTAATTTTAATGGGTTTAGGTATTATTAAGATTTTAAAAGGAATTCAGGTCTTCTGGAATGTAAATGAATTTGGTATTCGTAAAAAACTGCTCGGATTTGAAAATGCAAATGCTTTTTTACGCAAGCTTGATAAATGTTCCATGATCCCTATATTAAAAAAGAATGGAGCAATAATCGGCATTAATTGTGATATAGAAGCTCCACTTATTTTCCATAATTGTCAGAACTTCTCAAACTTGGTAGTTGGGAACAATTGCCATATTGGAAAAAACTGTTTTTTCGACCTCTGTGATAAAGTAGTAATAAATGAAAATGTCGTGATATCGATGCAGAGCACATTTATCACGCATCTTGATATGAATAAATCAGAGTTGCACTTTTTATTTCCTGCTTCACATGCGCCTATTTATGTTGGGAAAAACACTTATATTGGTACAAATTCAACTATATTACAAGGAGTAATATTATCAGAAAGTTGTTTTTTAGCTGCAGGTTCTGTTGTAACTAAAGGCGTCCCTTCGTTTACCATGGTTGGCGGAGTGCCAGCCAAATTTATAAAAGTTATTTCAAGACCGGATTTTTATTAATGAGGCATTATGTTTTTTAAAAGAAACAAAGAATTTCTTGAAATACTATTTTATTTAATTATTTCAATTATACTTGTTTATTATATTCCAGCGCCATTAAACAAACTAATATTTCTTGGAATCCTGCCTTTGATTTGGAGAACTAAAAAAGACTATTTATGGCTTGCTTTTTTCTTTGTTATTGAGGATATTCCTGGCGGATTATTTTCAGGAGCAAGTGCAAATGATATTTACAGGCTTCCCCTCTATACGATAACACGAGGGATTTCTTTTTCAATCAGAGAATTGTATTTATTACTACTTTTAGTTAAGGTACTTATCAAAACTGAATACAAACAGAGTCTTCAAAAGAATTATTTCAGCAAAGAATTGTCCTTAGCTGGCTATTATTTAATATTCCTTCTTCTTATTTCTTCTTTGTTAGGAATGACATTTGAAGGATATAGGAATTATTACAAAATGTGCATTAACTTAACTCTATTTGTTAGTGTACCTATGATTTTTAGAAACCGCGAATATTTAATAAACTTTTTAAACATTATTTTTCCTTTTGCTATAATTGCCATTTTGCTTCAGGTTTATTCCCTTACTTTTGGACGGCAACTAATAGCTGTTTTTAGCCCCGGGGTATTAATTACTCAGGGTGTTTTATTTGGCAGCGGAAGCACAGAAGAATGGCAAAGGCCAATAGAGATGATACAAGTATTAATTGTTTGTTTTACAGGCAGTTTATTTTTGTTAAATAAAGGGAATACGTTTTTTAAACCAGGGTACCTGATAATAATTAATCTGCTTAGTTTTTTAGGAATATTTTTAACAGGGACAAGATCATGGTTTTTAGCATTAATCGCAGTATACATTTATTTTATTATTACAAGGGTAAACCAAGTGTCCTTTAAAATGATAAGGAATGTATTTATTGCTGCAATGTTTATAATTAGCATTAACCTTTTACCGGTGGTGCATAATCAGATATTTAATGCATGGAATCGATTAGAAACACTTGAAAAGGTTGCAGAAGGAGATATAACTGCTGGCGGGACTGCTTCTCGTTTTAACGTTCGTGCACCTAAAGTTATGGAGGGTTTTATGTCCAGCACAATTTTAGCTGGTGCAGGATTCAGTAATCTTTATTACCAGTATCAGGATGGTCATGTTGGATATCATAATATGTTACTTAATGTGGGGATAATAGGGATGATACTATTTGTAGTGATTATTCTAAAAGCAATTTTATTGCCTTATCAATTAAGCAAATCAAAATTTTTGTCCACCCAAACAAAACAGGAGCTAAAGGCAAGCAATTTGCTTTTGATCGCACTTCTGGTAATTAATACAGGTACGCAGACGTTAGGTTATACTCCGGATGGTGATAACAGGTTTTTATTAATAGTACTTGCACTAACTTTTATCAACCAGGCAATGAATTTCGCCATAAAAAGCATAAAACAAACAATTAATGTCACTTCAAATTAATTTAGGTGGCAGAAAATAATGAATATATCATACCTGTAAATAACCAGGCATATAGTTTATATTTTATTGAATTAACGAAAAAATTCTTAATAGATCCTAATTCTGATCCCCAATTCCAAAAAGAGCTTGACTTTTTTATAAGATATTCAAAAAATTTTGGTCGCGGTAATAATTTATTGGAAATAGGGTGTGGTACAGGACGCACATTGATTTTTCTAGCTAAAGCAGGGTATGAATGTTATGGAATTGATTTTGATCCAATGCAAATAAAATTTGCAGAAGATATCAAAAATGAAATGGGAATCAAAAATATTTATTTTTTAACTGCTGATGTAAATGATATAGTCTTTAATAATAAAAAATTTGATATTATTATTTCAAATGATTTGGTTGAACATCTTCCTGATAAAGAATTACTAAAATATTTTAGAAAAGTACATAATTTATTAAATGAGAATGGTATATTTTTAATTCATTCAAAACCATTAAAATACACCTATTTATTGAATAAAAAATTTATTTTGTTTTTACTATTAGGATTTTTCTTACCCGAAAAATTATTTAGCAGATATTTAAGATTATTGGATTATACGATTCCAAGAATATTTAAACTTATAACAGGAAGAAACTTACAAGACACCTGGCAAGATTTGCCCCCCGGCCATTGTAATCCACCTGATGAAGAAATTATTCAAATTCAACTAGAAACCAATGGTTTTAATGTAGAAGAAATTGCTACTTATCATCCGGGTATTCGGAAATTTAGTGGGATTTTCAGGAAAATATTAAGATCAAAAAAATTAGATTCATCTATTTATATTTATTGTACAAAGTACAAGGAATAGTCTTTTTGCTTAGTTCAAATATTAATGCTTAAACAAAAATTTATTCTTACATACGGGATAGAATTTATAAGCCTTTTATTTGGTATCGCATCAGGCATAATAATAGCAAGAATTGGGGGACCGAATGTAGTTGGTACTCTTGCTTTTGGTATGTCTTTTGTTGCAGTATTTCAATTCATTACTGATCTTGGAATTGGGACAGCCCAACAAAAACTAATTACAAGTACAGATGATATAGGAGACTATATAGCAACGTTTACAGTATTAAAAATAACGACAACGTTTTTGTTTTTGATTGTGATAGTTTCTTATTATTATTTGCAGGTACATTTTTTGGGCAATCATGATATTAATAAACCGGAAATTAGAACTGTTATTTTTATTTATATTGCAATTTATTTTTTTGATTCCTTAAACTATATTTTCAGAACTAATTTTATAGCTAAAACCGAAAGAGCTAAAGTAGAGATTCCAACTTTTTTTCAAACGACATCAGATAAGATATTGCGTATAGTTTTAATACTCCTTGGCTTTGGAGTTATTGCTTTAGCAACGTCATCACTTATTTTTGTCATCTTAGTAATTCCCATAAATTATTATTTGTTCAAGAATTATAAATTTGGAACATTCAGAAAAGATTTAATTAAAGGTTACATTTCAATTTCCATTCCAGTAATCATAATCATATTTACTCAGCAATGGGCTGACAACATAGACAGGCTAATGCTAAGAAAATTACATGGCACTTATGAACTAGGTCTATATATGGCAGCTTTCTCTCTTTCTGCTCCGGTAAAACTTCTTGGGAGCAGCGTCAGCAGTATATTGTTCCCGTCTTTTTCATCACTTATTTTTAAAAATAAAATATCAGAAATTTCAGCGCTAATATTAAAGTACCGGAAATACCTGGTGACATTTATTTTACCTTTTATCATTCTGATGATTTTATTCAGCTCACAAATAGTTTTATCTCTGTTTGGTGAGAAATATACTTCCACAATTATTTACTTCCCATTTATTATAACAACATTGTTCATTTATATTTATACATTGCCTTATCTAAATCTTGTTTATGCAAATGGAATGTTTAAGCAAATCGCTGTTATAAGTGTTGTGGTTTTAATAATTCAAGCCGGACTAATCTATTTTTTAACCGCGAAAACAGGATTTAACCTTAAAGGGCTAGGCACATCAATTGCATTATTAATAACCAATATAATTATTTTTCTTATTTATAATAAAATCTCAAAGCAAATTCTCTTTATAAAAACAAATAAGAAGATTCATTTAATGATAGCAATTCAGATTGCGTTAGGATTTCTGGCAATGATTATTTTAAAGTCAGATCTCATAATACTATATTTTGCGGTTCCAATTTTATTCTTAGCAATAACTTTTCTTATTGAATGGGGAATTAAAATAATTACAAAAGATGACATACACTTTTTAACCAGCATTATTAATTTAAAGCCTATTTTAAAATACGTTAAAGATGAAATAAACCCGGATAAACCAAATGAAACCCCTTAAAATTATTCATATATCCGGATTTTCCAATAATAAACCGCCAATTCATGCTACAAAGGATAATGACTATTATTTTGTTTCATCCTGGGCCGGCTTACTAGCACGCAGACTAAAACAGTTCAGACCCGAATTAGATATTGAAATCTGGCGTGCTGAAAATGAATTTACTGAAAAAGCTGAAAAAGAAGTTTTTAATATTAAAGGAATTATCTGGCCATATAAATATCCTTTAATCATAAATCTTCTTACACTTGCTATGGTCAAGCGGCTTAATGAATTAAAAAAGAAGTATTTTATTATCTTTCATTATCACGATCTCTTTAATCTAAGATTTGTGATTTTTATAAAATTTCTGTGTCCCGGAATAAAAATTGTTTTATCACATCATGGAGGTGTCCCGCCAAAGAAAAACACTATTAAGAGATTGTTTATGAGCCTTTTTTATAATGAAGGAAGAATTTCTTATATGACATATTTAAGTCCCGGGACAAAAGAGTATTTTACATCCATAAAACTACATCCTCCATTAAAATTTTTACCGGTAGGTGCTGATTTCAGGCAATTCGTACCATTAGACAAAGTAGAGATACGAAAAAAACTAGGATTGGACCAGGATAAGATTTACGGCATTTATGTCGGCAGTTTTTATACATTAAAGAGTGTAGACCTTATTCTTAAAGCATTTAATACTTTTAAAAACAGATATAACTTTAGTATAATTTTTGTCGGTGGAGCAAAAACACCTGATAAT
>Ga0187886_1002921_pt1 | contig 13216 bp, 5 predicted proteins | sample June2016WEW_20_1_FD_133001 | JGI IMG/M metagenome (GOLD analysis project Ga0187886, IMG submission 133001) | Peatland microbial communities from SPRUCE experiment site at the Marcell Experimental Forest, Minnesota, USA - June2016WEW_20_150 | ecosystem: Environmental > Terrestrial > Soil >...
CACGGGATGGATCGTGTATTCCGTGATCGTGACGTTCCTTTTGTTTTTGGCCGTTCTGGCAGGTTTTGTTCTGTTCGCGCTCGCATTCGGCGGGGGCGACCGGGCAGTCGGCCTTGAAACACGCCATGCGAAATACGAGGAGCGGTACCTCCAAGGCGATACTGGCGCACGCAACAAGATCGCCGTCGTCTATCTGACAGGCGTTATCTCGGAAGCGGATGGCATGACCAGCGACCAAGGCATTGTCGGCGACATTAAGGATCAGATCGACCAGGCGCTGGAAGACAAACGCGTCAAGGCCATTATTCTACGAATCAACTCCCCAGGCGGAGAGGTCGTCGCTTCGGACGAGATCTACAGGGCGGTGGCGGCGGCGCGAGAGAAAAAACCTGTGGTCGCCAGCATGGAAACAGTCGGGGCGTCCGGTGCGTATTATGCCGCGATGGGCGCAAGCTACGTGATGGCGACGGACCTGACAATCACGGGAAGCATCGGCGTCATCCTGCAAAGCTTCACGTTCTCGGGGTTGATGGACAAGGTTGGTGTGAAGTCCTACACGTTCAAGTCCGGCGAATACAAGGACATCCTCAATCCCACACGCGAGCCGACCCCCGCCGAATCAAACCTTGTGCAGAACCTGATCATGGAAGTTTACGACAAGTTCATCGGCATCGTCGCCAAGGAACGGAAGATGGACGTGGAAGAACTGAGGTCAGGTTTGGCTGACGGCCGGATCCTTTCCGGCAAACAGGCCAAGGAAGCCGGCTTCGTTGACGGGCTCGGTTACTTTGACGACGCGGTGGAGAAGGCGAAGGAGCTGGCGAACATCCGTGAAGCCAGAGTGATTCGCTACATGGCGCCGTTTTCGCTGCGCAATCTGCTGAGGTTTTTGGGGTCGAATGATCGAACCAAGATCGAGCTTCAACTCTCGCCGACCACGTTCAAGCTTGAGAGCGGGAAACTGTATTTTCTTCCCGCCTACATGTTCCAGTAGCGACTAGCCCGGATTATTCACGATGCGCTTAAACAACCCACAGTGTGTCACTGCTCGAACCCTCACCTTGACCCTCTCCTTTGGGAAGGGAGAGGGGAGATCTCCTCGCCCCGCTTGCGGGGAGAGGATTAAGGTGAGGGGTTGCCGGACGTTTCAGGTGGTTCATGAATAGGTCAGGCTAGTGCTCTGACAAGGTTCGTCTGATGTGTAGCCGCACCCTTCAGGGTGCGCAGGCTGAAGCCTGCGTCCACAGAACTGGCCATCAAATCGACTGTGACAGAGCACTAAGGTTTCTCGGGCTGGTCAAGGTTGTCCACTTTACCGCCCCAGGAAATGATCGTGGCCTTGCCCTTCTCCGCTTCGGCCATCGCTTTGTCGCCAGCTTTCAGGTAGTACATCGAAAGACCCGTGTGCGCTAGCATATCGTTGGGATTGATTTCCACCGCCCGTTTGCCAGCGTTGATGGCTTCCTGAATCTTCCCCGCACGAAGGTATAGGCCATGCCTTGGTCGTAATACTCTTCCTTGGTCATCCCTTCCTTTGGAGTGCGGTGGTTTGACACCGCTTTCCGTCGGGCACGGCTTGACGCGCCATCTTTACCGCGGGGCAAGCCTCGCGAAGCAAAGCTGCGTCAACCCCGCTCAGAGCGTGATCAAGCCGCAGCACTCCGAAAAAGCTGCAAAATCGCCTCCACCAACCCGGGAATCGTGTGCACCTTCGCTTCGACCGCGACAGGCAACCCCTTCGCCACCGCGGCTTGCGTGGTCTGCGGCCCGATGCTGACAAACCGCATCTTCGGGAACTTTTCCGGCAGCGCCGCCACGTCGATCAGTTCACAGAAATTCGCGACGGTGGACGAACTGGTGAATGTCACCATGTCCGCCCCTTCGCTCAACAACCGCGCGCGATGACCGTTCCGATCCTCTGTGTCGGGTACGGTTTGGTACGCATCGAGATCGTCAACGATCCCGCCAAGTTCCTCGATCCCTCGGGCAAGACGCTCATCGGCCAGGTCTGCCCGTGGCAACAGAAACTTCAAATTCTCGCAATCCACCGATTCCCTGAACTCGGCCAGCAACGCCTCGCTTGTAAACTCGGCAGGCTGCAAATCGACGGCTAAATGAAGATCCGCTAGTTTCTGCGCGGTGACCGCGCCAATGGTCGCTACCTTCACGCCGCCGAGATCGCGCACGTCGCTGTGGCATTGGAAAAACTCACGGAAAAACGCGTCCACGCCATTCGGGCTTGTGAACACCAGCCAATCGTACGTGCCCATGCCTTTGATCGCTTCGCGCAGCGGCCCGATTTTTTTCGGAGGCTTGATGGAAATTGTCGGAATCTCAAGCACGTCCGCACCCAACTCCGTCAACTGCCGCACCAGTTCGCTGGCCTGCTCGCGGCTGCGCGTCACGACGATCCGCTTGCCGAACAGTGACCGACGCTCAAACCAGTTGAGCTGCTCGCGCAACCGCGCCACTTCGCCAATCACCGTCACCGCGGGCGGCTTGAACCCTGTGCGCTCGGCAACTTCGCCGATGCTCGCCAACGTGCCCTGAATCGTTTGCTGTTGTCCCGTCGTGCCCCAGCGGATCATTGCCACTGGCGTCTCCGCCGGGCAACCGTACGAAATCAATTCACCAGCGATTTTGCCGATGCGCTCGACCCCCATCAAGATGACGCGCGTGCCCTGAAACTCGGCCACCTGCTTCCAGTTCACAGTGGCGCGGGCGTCCCGCCCGTGATCCGGGAGACAGGCCTCTTGCGCCTCCATCGTTGTCTCCGGCGAGCAAGATGCCCGTCCTACTTCTTTCGTCGGATCTTCGTGGCCCGTCACGACCATGAACGCCGAGGCGAAGTCGCGGTGCGTCACGGGGATTCCCGCGTAGGCCGGCGCGGCAATCGACGAACTGATCCCCGGCACAATCTCGAATTCAATCCCAGCCTTCTGCAATTCCTGCGCTTCCTCGCCGCCGCGTCCGAAGACAAACGGATCGCCGCCCTTCAACCGTGTGACGATTTTGCCTTCGCTCGCCTTGGCCACGAGCAGCGCACTCGTCTCGTCCTGTGTCAGTGTGTGCTTCTTCGGGCTCTTGCCAGCAAAAATCAATTCCGCGTCAGGACGGGCATATTTCAGCAACGACGGATTGACCAGGTTGTCGTAGAGAATCACGTCGGCCTTCTGGATGCATTCAACGCCGCGCAAGGTGATCAACCCCGGATCGCCCGGTCCCGCCCCGACCAAATATACTTTGCCTCTTCGTTCCATCTGTCGCTCAACTCTATCGCGGCCTTTCCAGTCCGCCAAGCGTTAACTCGGCAAAACCGACCGACCGCGGCGGGCAGGATTTTAGGCTTGAGTTTCGGGCGGCGAAACGAGTAAATGCCAAGGTTGCGAGACTGCTGTGGCGGGGGGAAGGTCCCAGCCGCTGACAGCAGGCTCAGGTGAGATACAATGAGATCTGCGACCCAACCACTGCGGGGTCGATTTTTCTCCCGACCCCAACCCCTGTGCGAACTCGCTGCCACTCCTCACCGCTCCACAATCCGTCAACCAACCGGGAGGCTCACCATGGCACGACCATCATTTCTGCGCTTCAATAGCTCGAGAACAAAGGTGCGGCTGCAAGAAAGCGGGCAAGACGCTCGTTGCCGACGTGCTGACCGACGTGGTGGTGAAATGATAAACCGAATTCAAACGGAAAATGCTGGAGGGAGTAAAACATCATGAAGACCACGAGATTCGTTTGGATCATACTGTTGTCAGTAGCTGCGGTGCTAAGTGCGCTCGCGCAAAACAGTCCGCAGGAACAACAGCAACCGCTGACGCCGCTCAAGAAAGTGTTAAATCCCAACGGGACGCTGAACCCCACGAACGGTTTCAGCGGCAGTCTGGATCCTGCCGGCTGGCAGATGGTGACGGAGGAGAACGGGCAGCCCCGGTTTGTCCGCACGAGCGCCATTTCTGCCACCGCTGCCTCTGAGTCCGGAGATGAAAACTGGGATGATCGGTTTGCCTTGGGTGTGGACACCAACGTTTACGCCATTGCGGTAAGCGGGAGCGACATATATGTGGGTTTCTTCGGTAAGGGTACCCAAGTCAGCGCTGGCTACATCGCGAAGTGGAACGGCTATAGTTGGTCCACTCTCGGTGGTGGCGTTGATAATCATGTCTTCGCCATTGCGGTAAGTGGCAGCGACGTGTATGTGGGCGGAGGTTTCACCAATGCCAGCGGGGTGAGCGCCAACTACATCGCCAAATGGGACGGCAGCAGTTGGTCGGCCCTCGGCAGCGGGGTCAGTGGCCAATATGGTGGCTTTGTAGACAGCGTCGCCGTCAGCGGCACGGATGTGTACGCGGGCGGATGTTTCACCAATGCCGGCGGGGTGAGCGCCAACAACATCGCCAAGTGGGACGGAAGCAACTGGTCGGCTCTCGCAGGCGGGGTCAGCGCGGCTGGCCGCGTCCTAGCCATCGCCGTTAGCGGCACGGATGTCTATGTGGGCGGAATCTTCACCAACGCTGGCGGGGTGAGCGCCAAGAACATTGCGAGGTGGGACGGCAGCAGTTGGTCCGCCCTCGGGGGTGGCGTGGATGGTTTCATCTTTGCCATTGCGGTGAACGGGAGCGACTTGTATGTCGGTGGCACGTGCACAAACGCTTATGGGGTCCCCGTCCCAAAAATCGTCAAATGGAACGGTAGCAGTTGGTCAGAGCTCGGCACCGGGGTCAGCGGCGGATTCTATTTCCACGACTATTATCCGACAGTCTATGCTATGGCGGTAAGCGGCGCGGATGTGTACGTGGGGGGTAATTTTACCTACGCTGGTGGGGTGAGCGCCAACGGCATCGCCAAGTGGGATGGCAGCAGTTGGTCGGCGGTGGGCGGCGGGATGAACGAGGCGGTGCGAGCGATCGCAGCAAGCTGTGGTCACATCTATGTCGGCGGTGACTTTTTGACGGCTGGGGTACTCACCGCTAATCATATCGCCAAGTGGGACGGTACCGGTTGGGGGGTTTTCGGGAGCGGGGTGGGTGGTCCGGTAGGAGGCGTTGCGGTAAGCGGGAGTGACGTATATGTGGGAGGCTCATTCCGAAATGCTGGCGGCGTCAGCGTCTTCAATGTCGCCAAATGGGACGGCAGCAGTTGGTCCGCGCTGGGCATCGGGGTGAACGATGCGGTAAACGCCATTGCTGTGAACGGTACGGATGTATACGTCGGAGGCTATTTTACTACTGCCGGGGGCGTGAATGCTGAGCATGTCGCCAAATGGGATGGCAGCACTTGGTCCGCACTAGGTAGTGGAGTGGCTGGTCAGATCCATGCGATTGCGATCAGTGGGAACGACGTGTACGTGGGGGGAAGTTTCACCAATGCTGGCGGGGTGAGCGCCAACTACATCGCCAAGTGGGATGGCAGCAGTTGGTCCGCCCTCGGCAGCGGCGTGGATGGCTACGTCAATACCATTGCGATCAGCGGGAACGACGTGTATGTGGGGGGAAGTTTCACCAACGCGGGTGGGGTCAGCGCCAACTACATCGCCAAGTGGGATGGCAGCAGTTGGTCCGCCCTCGGTGGCGGAGTCGCGGGGCCGGGCTATTATTATTATCCCGCGGTCTACGCTGTTGCGGTGAATGGCGCAAATGTGTATGTCGGTGGCCACTTTACGTCGGCGGGTGGGGTGAGCGCCAACAACATCGCCAAGTGGGACGGCAGCGGTTGGTCCGCGCTGAGCGGCGCGTACCAGTGTGATGAGGTCTGGGCCGCAGCGGTGAGCGGCAGCGATCTGTATATATCAGCCTGCCAGTATGGATTATGGTGGTGTATTGCCAAGTGGGACGGCGGTAGTTGGTCTCACATTGGCGGCGGCGGCGGGGGCGGCGGCGGCACCATTGCAGTGAGTGATGGCAACGTTTACGTCAACTGCTTCGAAACGGTCGGCCTCTGCTGGACATCCGGTGAAATACCTTCCTATAATTTCGCTATTTGGCACGGTATGGGTTTCTGTGCATTCTCTCTGGTACCCGCGGGCCAGTGTTTTGATCTGAGCGTCGGCGACGGCGTCGTCGCTGTCACGACAGAAACGAATTGTAATTGGACGGCTGCCAGCAATCACCCGTCGTGGCTCCACATCCTTAGTGGCGCCAGTGGTACTGGCGATGGTTCCGTCAACTATCGCGTCGACGCCAATACCGGCGCTGCTCGCATTGGTACTCTCACTATCGGTGACCGGGTGTTCACCGTCACGCAATTGGGCGAGTCCTGCACGTATTCAGTCAACCCGCTCAGCGTGTCAGTCGGTCCGGCGGCCACCAATGGGACGATCGGTGTCACAGCACAGGATGGCTGCGCTTGGATCGCAGCGAGCGACGACTCTTGGCTGACCGTTACGGCTGGTGGCAGCGGTGCGGGCAGCGGGACTGTGAGCTACTCGGTGGCGGCCAACAGTAGCACTACCGCTCACAACGGAACGCTAACAATCGCAGGCCAGACATTCACGGTCACCCAGGCAGCGACCGGCGAAGGCTGCACGTTCACATTGAAGCCGACGAGCATCAACCTCCCTGCGAAGGGCGGCTCCAAGACCGTGAAGTTGAAAGCGCAAGGGACCGACTGCACGTGGACGGCGGTCAGCAACGATTCGTTCATCACCATCACCGCCGGCAGCAGCGGCACGGGCAACGGCACGGTCCGTTATTCCGTCCCCGGCAACACAAACACCGTGCCCCTGACCGGCACGATGACCATTGCCGGCCAGACGTTCACGGTCAACCAAGCCGCTGGAGGGTGCACGTTCTCGCTAAGTCCCAAGAGCGGCAAATTCAAGGCCGCGGGTGGCTCCAAGACCGTGAAGGTGAAGCCCAACTTCAGCGATTGTGCGTGGACGGCGGTCAGCAATGACTCGTTCATCACGATCACGGGTGGTGCCAGTGGCGTTGGCAAGGGAACGGTCAGTTACAGCGTCGCCGTCAACACCAACACCGCACCCGTTACTGGTACGATGACCGTTGCCGGCCAAACGTTCACCGTAACAGAGTCGGGTGCACAGTAAGGCGTGGTCGCCGTCGCCATGAGAGGGAGATCTGAACCATAAACCAGCAAATGAATTGAAACGAAAGGAGAAACCGTGAAAGCGAGAAACATTGGTCTTTTCGGCCTGTTGGTGGCGGTCTTGTTCAGTGTTCAAGCTAGCGCCATCGGAGCGGATGCGAAGAAGTATTGGATCGGGAAAGAGCAATACTTCACGCAGACGAACGCCGCTGCTCCCACATTGATTACGCCGGGGTTCGAATTCGATTGCGGCGTTGACTCGTGGGACAACACGCCCGGCCTTCTGCTCGCGGGCACACTGCAATTGCCTGATGGCAGCACAGTCTCTCTGACTCCGTATGAGGTCGATGGGGACTTGGATTTCGAAAACCAGTGGTTCGCAACCGAAGCAGCCATGGATGCCGCCTTTCCCAATGGCACCTGCACATTCACCGTGGAGACGGCGCACGACGGCACTCGAATCCTGCCCTTGACGCTTACGGGTAATGCCTATCCTACCACACCGCACATCACCAACTGGACGGCCAGCCAGAATGTGAATCCAGATGCTGACTTCACGCTGGTTTGGAATGCCTTTACCGGTGGCGCGACCGATGATTACATCCGCGTGCGCGTTGCGTACGAAAATGCGGACGATCCAGTTTACCAAAGCCCTGAGTATTCGGATCTGAACCGATTGACGGGTACGAACTCCTCCTTCACGATTCCTGCTGGCATTCTGCTGCCAGGCACAAACTGCGACGTTTCGCTCGAGTTCTACAAATTGGCGGATTGGGACACCACCTCTTATCCCAACGCGGTTGGTGTCTCAAGCTACGGCAAGCGGACGGATTTCACCCTCCGCACGACCGTCGGCACCGTTGTCCAGTGGCCAGCGTCGCAAGGAGGGAACGGACACTGGTACAAGGCGGTTTTGGCGTCGAGTGGGATTACTTGGTACAATGCTCAGAATATCGCTACAAGTGTTGGCGGATACCTTGCGACGATTACTTCTGCAGCCGAAAATGAGTTCGTGTACAGCTTGGTCGCATCCAATTCCGCGTACTGGGTCTATGATGACGCCTTTAACCAGTGGTATGGCCCATGGCTGGGTGGATTTCAGCCTCCTAGGTTTTCAGGTCCGGCTGCCGGTTGGGAATGGGTTACGGGCGAAACTTGGAACTACACGAACTGGTGTACGGGCGAGCCAAACGATTATTTGGTCAACGAGAACGCGCTACAGTTCATCGGTCGTCCTTCCATCACAGATTTCTGTTGGAATGACAACTACGGCTCCAACGAATTCAATAGTTTTATCATCGAGTTCGACTCCAATCCGAATCCGGCCGCCCCGTCGATCACGACCAGTAGTCCGTTGCCGAGCGGGGTGGTGGGCACGGCCTACAGCCAAACGTTGCAGGCGACCGGCGGGACGACGCCGTACGGTTGGTCAGTGGTCTCGAACAGTCTACCGGCGGGGCTGGGGTTGGTGGCGGGCAGCGGCGCGATCACCGGCACTCCAACAGTGGCGACGACGGCCAATTTCACGGTGCGGGTGAGTGATGCAAACAGTCAGTCCTCTGAGAAGGACTTCAGCCTGACAATCAACCCGCCACCCGTACCGCATGACTTGGCCATTCTGTCGATCAAGGCGCCGAAGAAGATCACGCTGACGAGCAAGAAACCTTCCGTTACGTCGTCGGTTATCGTCCAGATTCAGAACCGCAGCCCGGTCAGCGAGGTGATTTCCAACGCGACCGTGCTCGCGAACCTCGTCACGCTGTCGGTCGAACCCATTGCAGGTGCGTGCCCGGGTTTGACGCCGGTCTTGCAGGTGCCGACCACGTTCCCGATCACGCTAAAGTCGAAAGGAAAACTCACGGTACTGTTCAACGTGACGTTCTCGACGAACTGCGTGCCGGACGCGCTGCAAACCTCCAAGACGGCGCCGCACAACGATTACCGTTACATTGCCACCGTTCATCACGACGCGATAAACGGCGTGGCGGATTCGCACCCAGCGTGCGACGTGTGTCCCCGTGGTTCGTTGCCCGGCGGTGTGGACCCGTACCCCGATGGCAAACTCAAAGACAAAGGTTGCGGGGGGAAGAATTCCGACGGCACGCTTGGCGCCGACATCCTGACCGATGTGGTGGTGAAGTAGAAAGTGGAGGACAACATATGAAATCATCTCAGATGATTATTCAACGCATCGGATATCGTTGCAGCCAACTCCTGCTATTGCTGCTCGCGCTAGCACTTATGCGGCAAACTGCATTGGCTCAAGTCAACGCTCCGCCCCAGCAGCCGCTGACGCCTTTGGAAAAAGCGCTGAATCCCGACGGAACGCTGAACCTGAAAAGCGGATTCAGCGGCAGTCTGGATCCTGCCGGTTGGCAGATGGTGACGGACGCGGACGGGCAGCCCCGGTTTGTCCGCACCAGCGCGATCTCTGCCAGCACTGCCCCCAAGCGCGGCGACGAAAACTGGGATGATCGGTTCTATGTGAACGGGGCGAACGGCTCGGTTTGGTGCATGGCCATCAGTGGAACCGATCTTTACATTGGAGGGGACTTCCATTGTGTGGGGAAGTGCCCTGCCAATTACATCGCGCGGTGGGACGGGAGCACCTGGTCGGCGCTAGGCGATGGCGTGGACGGCAAGGTGTATGCACTGGCTGTCAGCGGCGAGGATCTGTACGTCGGCGGCAGCTTTGAAACGGCGGGTGAGGTTGAGGCCAACAACATCGCGCGGTGGGACGGCACCAACTGGTCGGCGTTAGGCGATGGCGCAGGCGTTGCTAGGGACGAGGGCGTGTATGCACTGGCTGTCGGCGGCGCTAATCTGTACGTCGGCGGCGACTTCTGCATACCTATGGCTGGCGGGTCTTGGGTCTGCAGCATGGCGCGGTGGGACGGGAGCAGTTGGTCCGCGCTGGGCAGCGGAGTGAGTGGCACTGTCTATGCGCTGGCCGTTAACGGCACGAATCTGTATGTCGGCGGCTGGATTGAGACGGCGGGCGGGATCGTGGTGAACAACATCGCGCGGTGGGACGGGAGCAGTTGGTCAGCACTGGGTAGTGGGGTGAGCAAGGTCGGCGAGGTGTATGCGCTGGCTGTCAGCGGCACGACTCTGTATGTCGGCGGCAGCTTTGAAACGGCGGGTGAGGTTGAGGCCAACAACATCGCGCGGTGGGACGGCACCAACTGGTCGGCACTGGGCAGCGGGGTAAGCCCCAACGAAGACGAGGCAGTCTCTACGCTGGCCGTGAGCGGCTCCGATCTGTACGTCGTCGGCCTGTTCAGGAGCGTGGGGGGGTGGACGAACTGCCACTACATTGCGCGCTGGGATGGAAGCACTTGGTCGGCGTTGGGCGATGGCGTGATCGCCGATGTCTATGCGCTGGCAGTGAGCGGCTCCGATCTGTACGTCGGCGGCGAATTCGTCATAGCGGGCGGGAAGGATGCGAAAGGTATTGCCCGGTGGGATGGCAGCGACTGGCATGCTCTTGGCACCGGGGGCTTGGGGTTCCTTGGTGACGTCTATGCGCTGGCAGTGAGCAGCTCGAATCTGTACGTCGGCGGCTACTTCGGGAGGTTCACCGCTGGAGGCGCTTGGGCTTGGTGCATCGCACGGTGGGACGGGACCGGTTGGTCGACCGTGGGCAGCGGAGTGGGGGGGCCAGTCCGTGCGCTGGCGGTCAGCGGAGGCAATGTGTACGTGGGGGGAAGTTTCACCAATGCGGGCGGCGTCAGCGCCAACTACATCGCCAAATGGGATGGAACGAATTGGTCGGCACTGGGCAGCGGGGTAGGGATAGGGGGCGGCTATTATGATAATCCCGGGGTCTATGCTATTGCCGTGAGCGATACGGATGTGTATGTCGGGGGCGACTTTACCACTGCCGGCGGGGTCAGCGCCAACTGTATCGCCAAATGGACCGGCGGCAGTTGGTCGGCGCTGGGCAGCGGGGTGGGCGGGGCCCCAGTCCGTGCGCTGGCAGTGAGTGGCACGGATCTCTACGCCGGCGGCGAGTTCTGGACCGCCGGGGGCACAAACTGCCGCTACATTGCGCGCTGGGATGGAAACAACTGGTCAGCACTGGGGAGTGGGGTAAATAACGAGGTTTACGCACTGGCAGCGAGCGGGACGGATGTGTATGTCGGGGGCGGCTTTACCTCCGCCGGCGGAGTGAGCGCCAACGGCATCGCCAAATGGGACGGGCGCAGTTGGTCCGCGCTGGGCAGCGGAGTGAGTGGCACTGTCTATGCGCTGGCCGTGAACGGCACGAATCTGTATGTCGGCGGCTGGTTTGACACGGCGGGCGCGATTGTGGTCAACAACATCGCGCGGTGGGACGGGATCAACTGGTCCGCGCTGGGCAGCGGGCTGAGTACCGGACAGTACGATGCAGTCCATGCGCTGGCAGTAAGTGGCACGGATCTCTACGCCGGCGGCGAATTCATCACAGCGGGGGACAAAGTTTCTTTAAGTTTCGCAAGATACGGTGCCCCCGCGCCATCGTGCGATTTCACTTTGGACGCTACGAGCACCAACGTGGGTGCCAGCACCTCCAGCGGCAGCTTCGGCGTCACCACACAGAGCGGCTGCGCTTGGACGGCCAGCACCACCAATAGTTGGCTCCATACCTCCAGCAGCGGCACCGGCAGCGGGACAGTCAGTTTCAGCGTGGATGCCAACAGCAGTACCAACAGCCGCTCCGGCACCATCACCGTCCAGAGCCAGACGTTTACCGTGACCCAAGCCGGTATGGGTTGTACCTATGCGCTCTCCGCGACCAGCACCAACGTGAGCGCCACCGCCGCCAGTGGCAGTTTCGGGGTTACCACGTCAAACGGCTGCGCGTGGGTAGCCAACACAGGCAGCGCTTGGATTCACACCTCCAGCAGCGGCACCGGCAGCGGGTCGGTGAGCTATACCGTGGACGCCAATAGCAGCACCAACAGCCGATCAGGCAGCGTTACTGTTCAGGGCCACACATTCACTGTGACGCAAGCAGCAGCAGCAACGCCCCACGACTTGGCGGTGCTCAGCATCAAGCAGCCAAAGAAGGTCACGCTGACCAGCAAGAAACCGTCTATCACGTCGTCGGTTTCCGTCCAGATTCAGAACCGCGGCCCGGCCAGCGAGGTGATTTCCAACGCGAACGTGCTCGGCAGCGTCGTCACGTTGTCGGTCGAATCCGTCGCCAACACTTGCTCCGGCTTGACGCCAACGTTGGTCCCGCCAACCAAGTTCCCGATCACGGTCAAGTCGAAGGCAAAACTCACCGTGGCATTTCAAGTGACGTTCAGCACCAATTGCGTGCCTGATCCGCTGGCGAGTACGAAAACGACGCCGCACAATGATTATCGTTACATCGCCACCGTCCACACCGAGGCGATTGATGGGATTGCCGACTCGTTCTCTGCGGACGACACGTGCCCGCATGGCCCGTTGGGCAGTGTGCCGTACGGCACGGGAACGACCGTGGACAAAGGCTGCGGAGGCAAGAACCCCGACGGCACGCTCGGCGCCGATGTGCTGACCGATGTGATCGTGAAGTAGGTCTTGCTATATGCAGCACGAGACTTAGCGCCCCGTTTCATAAATCCGCTACGTATCCGCGACGGACCCACCCCGTCCGCGCCCGCACACGACAGCCCGCCAGCTGGCGGACGGCCACCCCTCCGTGGGAGGGCATACCGATACCGTCCGATTCCCCTCCTTGGAGGGGATAGGCTGGGTGTCGTTTCGTTGGCGTATTTGTGAAAAGTTGTGCTTAGGTCAACGATACTTCTCGTGCAGCCCGCTCGCCCAACTCATGCGGGTCACTCCTCTGCCCGATTGCTTCGGCCTTGCTGAAATCTTTGCCGTCGGCGCTGAACTTCGCACCGATCAGTTTCATTTGCTGGCCGTTCACCGTTGCGTGCGCGGCGTACGGCACTTGGCAGCCGCCGCCCAACGCCCTCAAAAAGACGCGCTCAGCTTCGGCACACGCCAAAGTGTCCGCATGATTGATGGCCGCCAGGAGTTCCTGCGTTTCCAAATCTGATTCGCGCACTTCGCACGCAATAATCCCCTGCCCCACGGCCGGAATCATCACGCCAATGTCCAGTTCTTGCCAGCGAAACCCGCTCGATTTCCTCCACAATCCAAGCCGCTTTAATCCCGCAGCCGCGAGAATCATCGC
>Ga0187886_1002922_pt1 | contig 13216 bp, 13 predicted proteins | sample June2016WEW_20_1_FD_133001 | JGI IMG/M metagenome (GOLD analysis project Ga0187886, IMG submission 133001) | Peatland microbial communities from SPRUCE experiment site at the Marcell Experimental Forest, Minnesota, USA - June2016WEW_20_150 | ecosystem: Environmental > Terrestrial > Soil >...
CTCGTTGCGTAGAACCTGAATCCCTGCTCGTCTCATGATCCTCTCAGCCCGGTCCGCCCCCGCAAAAAACTCGTGATTTCCCATAATCCCGATGACTCCCAAACGGGATTTCAGGTTGGCCAAAGGGACCGCCATCTCTTCCATGTGAGAGACAGCCTCATCCACCAAATCACCGGTAATAACCACAAGGTCGGGTTGTAGATCATTCACTCGGTTCACAATATCAGAAAGCCTTCCGTTTTCCTGCAGTACTCCATAATGCACGTCCGAAATTTGTACGATGGAAAGGCCATCCAGATCGGGAGGTAAGTGGCGCAAGGGAATTTCCACCCTCGTTACCTCGACGTTGCGGGCTTCCCAGAAAGCATATCCCCCCAGAGTGATCCCTCCTGAGGTGATGCCCACCACCAATAGCTGGCGGTATGACAGGCTTCTCGACCAGTAAATGGCTGAAGGAAAACTTATTCTGCGATAGAGGAAGTGAAAAACGTCGCTTCCCAGGGCCAAAAGGACGAGTAATAATGTCAATCCCATCCATACCGAGGAGAAGAGGGTTAGAAGCTGATTAAAAGAATTGAAATCATGCCGGGCCCAAATCCTGCTGACCGGGAACAAGGCCAAAAGAAGAATGAGGCCAAAAAGGACCGCTTTGCGAAGTTTCGCGGAAGGTTGGGCCAGCCGGATCGCCCAATTGTAAAGATAGAAGTTACCCAAAAAATAAAGCGCTGGGACGAAAAATAAGCCTGCTTTCAAAAAAAACCCCTGGCGAACTAGAAAATTTATTTTTTGTTTTTTACCCTTGAAGAAATGACAGAATTACCTTAAAGGGAGGAGAATTTAAGGGTATTATCGTCACAAATCTTACTTGGCTTCAATTTTTATCGGCATGACCAAGATCACCTTCCCTTTCTGGTAGTCAGGAGCATTTTGGGCAAAAGGGTGAGAAGAAATTCCTTGGAGAACGGAGGAAAAAGGGATTTGGGACGACCTGCCGGATATTGCCGATTCACCCTTGGCTTTTCTCGGGTAGACCGGTGGCCTCAAAGGATGCAAGAAGAACCCGGAAATTCCATTCAAAGCGGATCTGGAAACGATGGAAAGAATAAAGGGATTGGGAGACTGATGCGATCCAAGTTCTATAGGGCACACTCATAGGAGACAGAAACGGTGAGGTCCTCTGCAAGGGCGAGACTGGGATTACTGGGAAGCCAGAGGGGGATTTCTTCCTAAAATTTCCTACAAGATCATATAAAATTCCCATGGACATCATTTGCACCCAGGATGTTCCGGGAAAACTGCTACTTTGCCAATACCTGCGCCAAATTCAACAAGTTAAGATCCAGCTTTTTCTTTTGGGCGACGACCCCCTTTAAAGGCGTGGCGGTGATCTCACCCTGGAGTAATCCTACCAGCACTCCATGCTCACCCCGGGCCAAGCGCTCCGTAGCAGCGGCGCCTAGCCGAGTGGCCAGCAGGCGGTCGAAAGCGCCCGGTGCCCCGCCCCGTTGCACGTGGCCTAAAGTAGTCACCCGCAGCTCGAATCCCAATCGCTCGCGGTATTCCTGGAAGAAGCGTGCCAGACTTTCGGCATTGTGCCGGCAACCCTCGGCGACGACGATTACGGCGTGCGCCTTGCCCCGATCGTAAGCCGCCCGCAGCTCGGCGGCCAAAGCTTCCGGATCCGTCTCCACCTCGGGAATGACAATGGCCTCAGTCCCGCCGGCGATCCCCGCCATCAGGGCCAGGTAGCCGCATTCCCGTCCCATGACTTCCACAAGAAAGGCGCGCTGGTGTGACGAAGCCGTGACTTTCAACCGGTCAATGGCCTCCAAGGCAATGTTCAACGCGGTATCCACTCCAATGGTAATCTCGGATCCGCAGAGGTCGTTATCAATCGTGGAGGCCACACCGACGACGGGGAAGTCTCTCTGGGAAAGCGCCTGAGCGCCCGTCTGAGACCCGTTGCCCCCGATGACGACCAGCCCCTCAATGTCATTTTGACGGAGTACCCGCAGGGCTTTCCGTTGCCCTTCTTCGGTCTTGAATTCGGGACAGCGGGCGCTGCCCAGAATAGTGCCACCTCGCTGGATGATGCCACTCACATCGCGGGCTCTCATGGGCACCAGGTTTTCAGCAAGGAGACCGGCAAAGCCATGACGGATGCCAAAAACCTCCCAGCCTTTATCCAGGCCGGTCCGCACGATAGCCCGAATGGCCGCGTTCATACCCGGAGCGTCCCCTCCACTTGTTAATAGGGCGATGCGTTTCATATCTCCTCCTGTTTTTTATTCATTCCCGCCCTCTCGCCCTAAAAACAGCGAAGACAAGGTAAGGATGGGAACCCTACCTTCTTTTCGTTCAAATTATCACTTTCTTGAATCTGAATCCAGCAATAATACCGGATTGGTTGCTCTCCTTCACTCTTAGACTCAACTTTCATTCTGGTCCGGATGGAAGGGTGGAAAATCCGGGTAAGGAAAGGGGAAATCCTGGCAGGGAAATAATGAATTTTCATTTTCCTCTCCTTTGATTCCTTTGCCGACGCGCAGGCTGGAAGGCTTAGCAGGCCGCTGAAAAAGGTGGTTTTCGCTGCGCATGATAAGGGGATTAAGTTTCGAGTTTCGGGTTTATGGTTTCGAGTTATTAGGGGGAGAGGATTAAGGTGAGGGGGCCTGAAAGCTGATGAGGCCCGGAATGTAAACATTTTATTGTTCTTGGTGATAAAACCGCAAACCCGTAACTTATTTGGGGCTCCGCTGTCGAATCTGCTGCCGCAGCCAGTCTGTCCATCGATCCAGGCCTTCTCCGGTACGACAGGAGACCCGGAAGATCATCAGGCGGGGGTTGATCTGCAAAGCCCGCTCCTCAATCAGCGACGGGTTACAATCGCAGAAAGGGAGCAGGTCGATCTTGTTAATCAGAAGGACGCTGGACTCGTGGAACATCAGGGGATATTTCAAAGGTTTGTCATCTCCTTCGGCAACGCTTAGAATCATGGCCTTGAAATCTTCTCCCAGGTTGAACTCCGCCGGACAGACCAGGTTGCCCACATTCTCGATGAACAAGAGGTCCAAGGTCTTTATATCCAGATTTCTCAAGGCCTCCTGGATCATGTTGCTGTCCAGATGGCAGGCTCCTCCGGTGTTGATCTGGACTACGGGGGCTCCCGTCCGGCCGATGCGTTCGGCATCGTAGGTGGACTGGATGTCTCCCTCGATGACCCCCACCCGAAACTCGTCTTTTAAAACCTGAATGGTCTTCTCCAAGAGCGAAGTTTTCCCTGCCCCCGGCGAGCTCATCAGGTTCATGACCAACACCCGGCTCGCGGAGAATCGCTGGCGGTTCTCTTCGGCGATGCGCTGGTTCGCCTCCAGGATATTTTTAACAACAGAAATCTTCATCTCTTATCCCAGAATCCAAGTCTGGAGTTACGAGTTCGGTATCTTTTGCAAGTCGCCAGTTCCGAGTAGCACCTGGCAAGTGCCTCCCCCTTCTCTCCTGTGGGTCATAGACTCGTAATGACGATGGAAGACATGCAGCGAGCTGCAGGAAAAATCAAGTTCAAAAAATAATTCGTAAAAGGATGAGTAAAAGGAAGCTGAATTTGTAAAGATATTTCCCCAAGAATATCAGGTAAGGTGTTTCAGTTCATCCAATATCAATTGAATCATTTGAGGAATCTTATCTTTGATCTCAGGGGATAATTCCATGCCCATATCGAGAGATTTGGGTTCGACGCCGATCACCGTTGTATAGGGTTTTTTACCCATCAGACCTGACAAATTCATGACCTCCAGAATGCCGATTTGGTGAACGGATGTCTTAAAACCAGACGGACAATCTCGAACTTCATCAATATCGAAATGATAGATGGAACCCGGAGCCCCCCCCCCTTTTACAGCGTCAACCACTATAAGGCGGTCGGCCTCGGTGATAATATCTATAAGACCGAAACCATCTGTTCCCCCTTCGACAACAGAAACTTCTGCCGGGAGATCCATTTCCATAAGTTGGTTAGCGACGTGAACGCCTACTCCTTCATCAGACAGTAAAAGATTGCCAACCCCCAGGATGACAATTTTTTGGGGGGAGATCGTGTCTCCCCCCTTTGAACTTGCTGCAGAAGGAAAGGACGCTTTGCTCATTCTATGATGAATTTCCGAATCTCCTGGGTCTGGGGATCGATGAGGTGTATAGCGCAAGCCAAGCATGGATCGAAAGAACGGATGATCCGAACCACATTGATCGGGTTCTCGGGGTCCGGTACCGGGGCACCAATGAGGGCTTCCTCGCATTGTCCCCGAGCCCCTTTCTCACATCGAGGTGAGAAATTCCATGTAGAAGGAACCACTGCCTGATAATTCTCGATCTTTTTGTTTTTGATCTTGATCCAGTGCCCCAGGGCACCTCGAGGTGCCTCATAAAATCCGGCACCCATACCACTTTCCGGTGGCTCCCAGTGCTCGGTATCATGGATCTTAAATCCTGGTTTGGTCATCGCATCCAGCAAATCATCGCACCACTTGTAGCAGGCTTCTACGACCAGCCTGGTTTCAATAGCCCGGGCCGCATGACGGGCGACCGCACCAGGCTTGGCCCCCCTTTTGACCAATTCAAGGATGGCAGGATTTTTAGCTACCAGCATCCTGGCTAATGGTCCAACCTCCAGGGGGTTGCCGTCGTAGCGAGGAGCCTTGACAAAGGAATATGCCTCCTTTTTTTCAAGATTAAATACTTGCTCGCCATTATACGGATGCACCGGCTTATTTTCCTTATACCAGCCATATTTTACCGATTCTGTTATTTTGTCGGGGTCAAATGGATCCACCTGGATATTTGCCGGATTCAAACCCATGATGACGCCCGCTGGAAAGACAGGGTCTTGGCCGGCCGAATCTTTCTCAAAGGCACCAGAAGATAGATAGTTGGAATGGCCACCCCCTAAACCTATCTCTGCCAGCTTCCAAAGCGGACCCGTTCCCAAAAGCAGGACATCTGGAATATAGACCTCATTTATAAACCTGGCCTGCTCATCGAGCATCGTGCGAAAACGAGCGACCTGGTTGATGTCGGGATAGGAGGTGACACCTCCAACCACGATATTCTGGTAATGAGGTGTTCGACCCCCCCAGATCGCCCCCATATTTCTGGCCTGAGCATGGATTTTCAGGGCATCAATATAATGCTTGACAGCCGTGATTACTGTATCAGGATCCTTTATGCTGAACTCATCCGGTTCATATCTTGGGGTCAGAGGATAGGTATCTTTTGCGGTCACTAAACCTACAATCTTATCCTTAACGGCAAGCAGGTCTTTATCGTTACCGTTATATTTGGCAATAGCCATAACATCAATATAATCAAGCGCGCTTAACTGGTAAAAATGAAGCGGGTGGTCATAGATGTACTCCGCACCCATGACGAGGTTTCTGATTAGCGTCCCTCCCCAGGGGACCTTGGCTCCAAAAGCTGCGTCCAGGGCTCGGGATGAGGCCAGTTGATGTACACTATTGCAGACCCCACAGAAGCGGCTGGCTACGAAGGAAGCATCCCGGGGATCTTTTCCTGTAAGTAAGGCCTCAAATCCACGGGCCATGGTACCGCTGCTCCACGCATCTTTGACCTGGCCATTTTCGATTTCTACTTCAATTTTTAAGTGTCCCTCAATCCTGGTAACTGGATCAATCGTAATCTTCCTGGACATTTATCCTCACCTTTCCCCTAGGTCTTCTCGTTCTTTGGGATTAAACCTGATTCTCTCATCGCTAATATCTTTCTCGAAACCTCGCCCTCAGCGGCGTAAAGAGGCGTCATATCGGCATAAAAACCGGGCTCCGCACATCCCTGGCAAGGAGCCCCACAATCGATGCAGAAATTTATTCCATCATTCCATCTCCGCACAGGACAATCGGAGTTAGTCATGGGCCCTTTGCAGCCCTTTTCCAACAAACACCAGTCTTTCTGTTTGGGGTCGTTCCAGTCTTTTAGAAATCTCCCAGAATCAAAATGAGCGCGCCGTCTGCAATTATCATGAATAGACTGCCCAAAGTAAATCACCGGACGCCCAAGTTCATCAAGTTCCGGTGCCTTTCCTGTGGTAAGGAAGTAAAGGACTGTCCCGGCTAGGTGATCCGCGTGAACTGGGCAGGTGGAAAGGTTGATGACCGTCTTACCCGGCAAAGCCTTATTAAGACCGATGCCTTTGCTTGGAGCGGCTGCTGGGATCCCCCCATAGGTGGCACAGGCACCTACTGCGATGATCACCGCTGCCTTTTGGGCTGCCTCCTCTAAAATCTTCTGGAAGGGGCGTCCACCTACCATACAGAAGCGCGCATCGGCAGAGGGAACCGAACCTTCGACTATTAACCCGTAGCCACCTTGTTTTACGGTGTCGTGGTACGCTTTTTCGGCCAGATGCCCCGAAGCTGCCATAACAGTCTCATGATATCTGAGTGATATTTTGTCCAGGATAATAGAAGAAACAGGTGGGTTAAGGATGCCCGTAAAAGATGTAGTACATCCAGCACAATCTAGTCCTTCCAACCAAATGAAAGGCGGTTTCTTAGAGGCCGCCTCCATTGCCTGGGCCACCTGGGTCGCAAAATCTAATTCAGAAAGGCCCAGCACCGCTGCTGTTACAGCGCAATATTTCAAAAAATCTCTCCGGTTTATCCCGCGAGATTCTACGGCCTCGACGAGTTTCTGATCTACCGAGTCCTCCTCTTTCATAAATTCACCTCTTTCTGGATTCCGACCCTTACTTTCATCCGGCAGCGATCGTATTTTGAGATCTATAAAAAATTATCTTTTCCTTTTTATCTTTTTTTATTGAGACCCTACCAGGAAAAATTACACTTGTCAACCTCTCCCTCAAGGCTTAACTCGCTCGCCGTGGGAATAAACTCTCATGCTATTTCCGCGCACATAGCCGATGAGCGTGATTCCCATCTGCCGGGCCATGTCCACGGCCAAATCCGTGGGCCCAGAATAGGAAAACAAAAAAGGGATCCGCCGCTTGATCGCTTTGACCAGAATCTCCGAGGAGACCCGGCCGCTGATCAGGAGAATCTTCCCGGCAGGGAAGAATCCCTGCAAAAAAGCCGCTCCCAGGACTTTGTCAACCGCGTTGTGCCGGCCGATGTCCTCGCAAAGAAACAGGATCCCGTGCCGCTCGGCCAAGGCTGCCCCATGGACGGAACCGCTCTTGCGGTAAAGAAGGGAGCGTCGATTCAACTCCTGCATCAGATGGAGGACCTTTTCTTGGGAGATCTTCGCCGCGGAGCGAATTTTTTTGGCTCCCAGCGAATCCAAGACGTTGTAAAAGATCGTGCCCCGGCCACACCCGGAAGTGATCGTTCGCCTTAGGAAAAGTTTCTCCGTCAGCGGATTCCGATATTTCACCCGCACGCGCACATCCCCCCGCGGATCCACTTCGATCCGATCAAGGGGTTTGTCTTCTCGCAGCCAGCCCTCCGAGAGCATGAAGCCGACAGCCAGTTCTTTCAGGTTTCCGGGCGTAACCAAAAGGGTCACAACTTCCTGATCGTTCAAGAAGAGGGTTACAGGCCTTTCAGCGATGATGAAGGTTTCTTCTTCTTCCCTTCCTTTATCGCTAATCCTTTCCACCCGGAAGCGTTTCATGCTGTCTTTCGGCTGGAGGGCAAACGAGCGAATCGATAGAGATTCATCCATCGGCGCCTTGCATACCCCTTGGCCATCTATTTATCAATTTTTTTCAAAAAAACTGAAACGGGCCCTTTTCGCTGTTCCAGGCTATTTTTCTTTAGGATGAAATGAGTCGACCTACCAAGAAAGGATCGTTATGAGGGTTTCTTTGAAGGGTTTTCTTCTCCCGATCTCGTCCCTTCCTTTTTAGGCGTGATGTCAATGGCATCGGGTTCGTGCAGGCCCTTCTTGAAATTGCGGATGGACACCCCCACCCCCCGACTGATCTCGGAGATCTTCCTTCCCCCGAAGAGGAAGAAGACGATGACGAGAATTATGACCAGCTCCCCCAACCCTAAGCCGGACAAAAAAGAACCCTCTTTCAATGCTTGGCGTTTATTCCATTTCCCTTATGGGTTATTCAAAATGATCATTCCCCCAGGTAAATCACTTCCCCTACCCAAAAAATATCATATTTTTTTCTGCGAGTCACCCAAAATCTCTGGGATGCTCACGATCCCCCCTAAACAAATTGGATAAATGCATGCCGAAAGGGATGGCCGACACGAGCATTCTGGAACTGGATGAAAAAATTTTTCCAAAGATTTTTCTTGACATTTGAGAAACATTTTATTAAAAAGGTTTTCTATCCTAATCTCATCGTTGCCGGCGATCATTAACTCTATGTTGAATCATTCCTTTTTGACCCCCGGGTTTGTGGGGGAGAAGAATCTGAATTCTTTAAAGGAGGCCTTTTATGCATGAAGATGGCATCGCGAAGGCCCTTTCGCAACGAGGGGTGTCCCGCAGGGACTTTTTAAAATTCTGCACCACGGTGGCGGCAACTTTAGCCCTTCCTTCGTCTTTTATTCCCAAGATTGCAGAGGCTCTGGAAAAGAAGATGAAGCCGGCCGTTGTCTGGCTGGAACTTTCGGATTGTGCGGGCGATTCGGAATCTATGCTCCGGGCGACGAAGCCTACGATCGCCGAGATCGTCCTGGATGTGATCTCTCTGGAGTATCACGAGACCATCATGGCGCCCTCCGGGAGAGCAGCGGAAAAATCCAAGATGGATGTCGTAAAGAACCTCCGGGGAAAGTACCTAGCCATCGTGGAAGGCGCGGTCCCCATGAAGGATGGGGGAATATACTGTACGATAGGCGGACAATCGGCCCTCAACATAGTTAGAGAAGTCTGCGGCAACGCCCTGATGACCTTAGCCGTTGGTTCCTGTGCTTCCTGGGGAGGAGTGGCCAGCGCCGCACCCAACCCAACGGGGTGTGTGGGCGTGAGAGAGGCAGTGCCCAACGCCACGGTGGTAAACCTTCCGGGTTGTCCGGTGAATGTGGAAAATATCACCGCAACGATCGTTCATTTTTTAACCTTTGGATCGCACCCGGCCCTCGACGGTCGCTTTCGCCCGCTCTTCGGCTATGGGAAGAGAATCCATGATAACTGTGAAAGGCGGATGCACTTCGATGCCGGCCAATTTGTGAGAAAATGGGGGGATGAAGGCCATCGGCTCGGGTGGTGCCTGTATGAGATGGGCTGCAAAGGGCCCGAGGCGTACTATAATTGTCCGACGATTAAATGGAATGCGGGGACGAGCTGGCCCGTCCAGGCCGGACACCCCTGTTTTGCCTGTGCCGCCGATAACAACTGGGATGTCATGGGGCCCATTTACAGCCGGCTGCCCAATGTTCCGGGTGCTGGCTACCCGGCCAAGGCGGACACGATCGGTCTCGCCCTTGCCGCCGTGACCGGTGCCGGGATCGCCGCCCATGCGATCGTAAGGGGAATCAAGGGACGGGGCCCAAAGGAACCAGTACCGATTCGAGATCAAGACCTAGAAAGGAGAGAAAAAGATGCCGAAGATCGCCATTGATCCGATTACCCGGATAGAAGGTCACCTGAGAATTGAAGCGCAAGTGGAAGGCGGCAAGGTGAAGGATGCCTGGTCAGCGGGTACCATGTGGCGGGGCCTTGAGCTGATCGTCAAGAACCGCGATCCAAGAGAGGTCTGGGCTTTCGTCTCCCGAATATGAGGGGTTTGAACAACGGTTCACTCCACCAGCTCCGTGAGAGCTGTAGAAAATGCGTTGGGGATCACCATTCCGGATAATGCCCGGATCATCAGAAACCTGATTTCGGGGATTCAGTATGTCCAGGACCATGTGATTCATTTTTATCACCTCCATGCCTTGGATTGGGTAGATGTGGTCAGCGCCCTGAGGGCCGACCCAGCGAGAACGGCCGCCCTTGCTCAATCTCTGTCGGATTGGCCAAAGGCCTCACCCAGGTATTTTCAGGATATCCAAGGGAAGATCAAAACCCTGGTAGAGAGTGGACAGTTAGGCATATTTGCCAACGGGTACTGGGGTCATCCCGCTTACAAACTTCCTCCCGAGGCCAACCTCATGGCCGTAGCGCATTACCTTGAGGCCTTGGAATGGCAGAGAGACGTCATCCGTATGCACGCCCTTCTGGGAGCAAAAAATCCCCATCCGCAGACTTTCCTCGTGGGGGGGATGTCCCTCCCCATTGACCCCAACAGTCAGAACGCCCTGAATGCCGGCAGCATCGCTTTCCTGCACGAACTCTCCCAAAAGGCGCGGGTCTTCGTGGAAAAGGTGTACATCCCCGACCTGCTCGCCGTGGCTTCCTTTTACAAAGAATGGGCTGGCATTGGAGGCGGAGTCGGCAACTACCTTTCTTATGGTGAGTTCCAGAATGACAACGTCAGCAATACCAGGAACTGCTGGCTGCCGGCCGGTTTCATTCGGAACAAGAATTTGGGCAAGGTTGAGCCGGTCGACCATATGAAGGTCACCGAAGATGTCGCCCATGCCTGGTATAAGTATAGCGACGGGGATGAAAAAGCCAAGCACCCCTGGGTAGGAGAAACCAGTCCCAACTATACGGGTCCAAAGCCGCCCTATGAATTCCTCAACACCGAAAAGAAGTACAGCTGGGTAAAAGGAATCCGGTATGACGGCCTCCCGACAGAAGTAGGTCCTCTTTCCCGGATGTTGGTCGCCTACGCCTCCGGGCATAAGAGAATCAAAGAGGTTATCGATGGAGTCTTAAAAAAGCTGCAGGTCGGACCGGAAGCTTTGTTTTCCACCCTGGGTCGAACTGCGGCTAGGGGGATCGAAACCTTGGTGACCGCAGAGATGCTGCCCGTATGGATTGATGAGCTTACGGGGAGGATCAAGAACGCAGATTTTGTCACCCATAACGGGGAGAAATGGGATCCATCTTCCTGGCCGAAGGAGGCCAAAGGTTACGGCCTCCATGAAGCCCCCCGCGGGGCGCTGTGTCACTGGGTCGTCATTAAAGAAGGGAAGGTCGCCAATTATCAATGCGTGGTCCCGGGGGGATGGAATTCTTCGCCGCGGGATGCCAAGGGACAAAGGGGCCCATACGAAGCCGCCTTATTAGGCACACCCCTGAGTGACCCGAACCGACCGCTGGAAATCCTGCGCACCATCCATTCCTTCGACCCGTGCATGGCCTGCGCCATCCACGTGGTCGATGCCGAAAGGAAGGAGCTGTTCAGGGTTAGAGCCCTGTAGGAGGCTGCCATGCTGCAGAGAGTGTATGTCTGGGAATGGCCCGTGCGCTTCACCCACTGGGTTAACGCGATCGCGATCGTCCTCCTGTGTTTTACCGGGATTTACATCGGCACCCCCTTTATCTACGCTCCTCCGGGTGAACAATCCGTCATGTCCATTATGAGGTTCATCCACTTTGTGGCTGCCTATTTCTTCACGGCGAGTTTCTGGCTGCGGATCTACTGGTTCTTTGTAGGGAACCAATATGCCCGGTGGGGGGACTTTATTCCGCTGACCAAGAAACAATGGATGGATATATTTGACGATATAAAGTATTACCTGTTTTTGAAAAAAGAAATTCACCACCGCGCCGGGCATCATGCTCTGGCGGCTTTCACCTATCTGGGGCTTTTCTTCTTATTCCACCTGGAGATCGTCACCGGTTTTGCCCTCGATTCGGTGAGCCATCATGGATGGGTATTTAAGCTCATGGGGGGATGGTTTCTTCCCTACATTTCTGCCCAAACGCTCCGCCTCATTCATCATCTAGTCATGTGGCTGATGATTGTTTTTGCGATGACCCACATCTACATTGGGTGGTATATAGATATTGTAGAAAAGAATGCCGGTATGAGCTCGATTTTTGGCGGGTACAAAATCCTGGATGAATCCGAAATTCTCTCTGATCGGTCTCGGTAACATCCTCTTGCGAGATGAGGGGGTGGGGGTCCATGCGGTCGAGGCGCTCCGAAAAAAATACGATTTTCCGGACTTGATCCGTCTCCTCGACGGGGGCACGATGGGCCTGGACCTCCTCCCCTACCTGGAAGGAATGGAAAAGATCCTTTTTATCGATGCCGTGGACCTAAAGAAAAAACCCGGAACCATTGCGGTGCTTGAAGATGATGAAATCCCTTCTATTCTAAGACCCGCACTCTCCTTTCATCAGGTCGGTTTGTCGGACCTCCTCTTTGCTTCAAAGTTCATGGGAATGAAGCCGTCTAAGATCACCCTGATCGGCATCCAGCCGGAAAAGATCGAGACGGGGCTCAACCTTTCCGAAATTTTAAATGAAAGTTTTGGAAAATTATTGGAGACCATTTTAGAAAAACTCCGGGAATGGGGTGTGGAGTTCAGGGAGAAAACCAGAAGAGGGCTTGCCGATGTGCATCGCCATTCCCTCTGAGGTAGTTGCCATTCAGGGCAAAATGGCCACCATCGATGTCTCAGGGGTCCGCCGGGAGGTAAGCTTGCTCCTCTTGCCGGAGGAGGCTGCCGTTGGAGATTACGTGCTTGTGCATGCGGGGTTTGCGATTCAGAGGATTGACCGAGCCGCCGCTGAAGATGCCTTGAAATTGATAGAAGAAATTGAGGGATTGGGGGATTGAGGAATTGAGGAATTCGAGAATTAAAAATTTTTTCAATTCCGCAATCCCCCAATCGCTAAATTTTTTAATTGTATTTTTATGCATGAAGTATCTATCGCCCTCAGTCTCCTGGATATTGTCGTAAATAGGTGCCGGGAGGAAGGGTATCAGGCAATCGATTCTGTGAGGATCAGGGTTGGAAAAGCCTCGGGAATTCTACCTGAGGCCTTCACTTTCGCCCTCGAGGTCGCCAAGAAAGATACGATTTCCAGGGATGCCGAATTCGTCATTGAGCGGGTACCGTTGGGTGGATTCTGCAACGGATGCGGAAGTGATTTTGAAATGGAAGGAACCTATGTCTTCGAATGCCCTTTCTGCGCTTCTCCTTCTTTCAAGATCAATAAAGGCTACGAACTGGAAATCGTCGATATGGAGGTGAATTAGCGAAAGAAGATCTGCCAGGCAGCCCCCGGGTGGATCCGATTTTTCCCCACCTCTTTCTAAGTCCTGATCGTATGCCGTGTATAACGTATGACTTGTCGGTTAAAGTCCGACCGTGGGAGTTCGGCAGTTCGCCCACGTAGCTGGAGGGAGGTGTGAGGGGTAACCTGAAACACAAAGTTCCCTGAC
>Ga0187886_1002923_pt1 | contig 13215 bp, 11 predicted proteins | sample June2016WEW_20_1_FD_133001 | JGI IMG/M metagenome (GOLD analysis project Ga0187886, IMG submission 133001) | Peatland microbial communities from SPRUCE experiment site at the Marcell Experimental Forest, Minnesota, USA - June2016WEW_20_150 | ecosystem: Environmental > Terrestrial > Soil >...
CCAGGGATCAACTCCCTTATTCCGATGTCGGAAGACGAGAAAGTCACCCGGGACATTCTTCTCAAAGAACCAAAAATCTTTCTGGTCCAAATCATCGATGCAAAAAATCTTCGTCGGGGTCTTTTCATCTCTCTTCAATTGTTAGAGATGGGGCTCCCCTTCCTCCTCATTTTAAATATGTGGGATGAGGCAAAGAGCCGGGGGATTGAGATTCAAACGCAAACCCTAACCAAAATCTTAGGAACTCCCGTTCTCAAGACCGTGGCCACCAGAAAGAAGGGTGTGGAGAAGATCAAGGAGAATCTTCAGGTCCAACCTCCTTCCTCGATCTCCATTGCCTATCCAGAAGCGATCGAAAATGGCGTCTCACGAATCACTTCCCTCCTCCCAGAGACTCCCATCTCCAAGCGCTCTCTGGCGTTGATGCTGCTCTCCGGGGATGATAGCCTCATCGAATGGCTTCATCAGAATCTTTCAGAAAGAGAGATTCTCCAAATTGAAAAGATCCGACAAGAGATTCAGGCTCGTTTTGCAGATTCCATCGGATACTTAATTAATCAGGCTCGACTCCGAAAAGGAGACGAACTTTTATCGCAAGTGATGGGGCCAAGCAGAGCGTCAGCCAAAAGCTTCTCTACCTTTTTAGGAAACCTTTCGATTCACCCATTTTGGGGGATTCCCATCCTACTTTTTATCCTTTGGGTCACTTATCAATTTGTCGGAGTATTTGGAGCCCAGACGAGCGTCAAATTTTTGGAAGAAACCGTTTTTGGAAAGTGGTTTCTCCCCCCCATCACCTATCTGATTCACCGCTTCATTCCCTTCTCATTTCTTCAGGAATTTCTCATTGGTCCTTATGGGGTCATCACGATGGCTCTCACCTATGCCATTGCGATCGTCCTACCCATCGTCGGTTGTTTCTTTCTTGTCTTCGGATTCATGGAGGATTCTGGATATCTTCCCAGATTGGCTGTGATGACCAACAAGATCTTTAAGAAAATGGGACTGAACGGAAAAGCGGTATTGCCCATGGTTTTAGGACTTGGGTGTGACACCATGGCTACGATGACAACTCGGATCTTGGAAACGGAGAAGGATCGGACCATCGTCACTCTTCTTTTGGCTCTATGTGTTCCCTGTTCTGCTCAACTAGGGGTTATCCTCGGAATGTTTGCAGGTCTTCCTGCTCTCTACTTTCTAATCTGGATCTCTCTCATCACTGCCATTCTGGTGGTGGTCGGCTATCTGGCTGCCTTGGTCATTCCGGGTGAGGGTTCAGATTTCATCTTGGAGATCCCACCCTTGAGGATTCCCCAGATCTCCAATATCGTGGTCAAAACCCTGGCCCGAATTGAATGGTACCTAAAGGAGGCCGTTCCTCTCTTCATCCTGGGCACCCTGATCCTCTTTGGTCTCCACAAGACAAAAGTATTGATCCTCTTGGAGCGGATGGCCACTCCTTTGATCGTCCATTTCTTGGGCCTCCCCGCCAGGGCGACCGAATTCTTTATCATCGGGTTCCTCCGGAGAGACTATGGAGCCGCTGGTCTCTTTATCATGGCCAAAGAGGGACAACTCGATCCCCACCAGATCCTAGTGAGTTTAGTGACCCTCACCCTCTTCATTCCCTGTATTGCCCAATTCTTCATGATGATCAAGGAGAGAGGTCTAAGAAAGGCCCTCTGGATGTCGGCCGTGATCTTTCCCATTGCCTTCGGAGTCGGTGGGATGTTAAATTTTTTACTGAATTTTTTAGGAATTTAGAAAAAGAGTTATGAATTTAGAACTTAGAACCATAGAACATAGAACCTAGAACATAGAACTTAGAATATGGCAAAATCTAATTTACAGAAGTGTCCCCTCTGTGGAAAGGAATTCTCTGAGAGCGAGATGAAATGCACCTCAGGATGCCTTCTCTCGAAGAACTGCGATCTCCTTTGCTGCCCCAATTGCGGATATACCTTTAAGGAACGATCTGCCATTGTCGATTTCCTCAAATCCTTTTGGAAAAGGAAGGAAAAATCATGAAGGAAGAAATTGAAAGAAAGGGAGGTCCCCATCGAAGGATGTGGGGAGCCGCCGATGGAGTTGAAGAGGAAAGAGTAGACGAACTCCTCGAACTCATCTGGACGTTTAGAGAAAAGGGCGTCTCTGACATGGATCACCTTCTGGAGACAACTCAGGATATCGAAGCCAAGTCTATTCTCCGCTGGATGAATAAGGCCGGCCTTTTCGAAATGGAAGGCAATCGAATGGTTCTCAAAGAACGTGGGGAAGAGAAAGCTAGAGAAATCATCCGACGCCACCGTTTAACGGAGAGGCTCCTTTTCGAAATTTTTGAACTGTCTGAGGAGGAAGTGGAGGAGGAAGCCTGTAAACTCGAACACATCTTGAGCCCTGGGGTAACAGAAAGCGTCTGCACCTTTCTTGGCCATCCCCCTACCTGTATCCACGGAAAGCCGATTCCAAGAGGGGAGTGCTGTACCAAATTCAAAAGGGAGATGAAACCCCTTGTCACTCCTCTTGAGGAAATAGGATTAGGCGAGGAGGGTCGAATCGTCTTCATCGCTCCCAAATCCCATCAGAGACTCGATCGTTTGAGCAACCTTGGGATCGTTCCAGGGAGTATCATCAGGATGCACCAAAAAAATCCATCTCATGTTTTGCAGATTGGAGAAACTTTTCTTGCCTTGGATAGGGATATTGTAAAGGATATTTATGTGAAGAAGGTTTAAGCGAAAGGAATCAATGTCAAATGTCAAAAAAGTTCAAATGTTAAAATTAAATGCCAAATGTTTTAAACTCTGAACTTTGTCATTTGAACTTCATTTGAAATTTGGCATTGGACATTAGAGAAGTTAATCTTTTTCCTTTTTATTGAGCAATTCTCCGCCTCGGCGTTCCATCTCCTCCTGAATCAAGGCTCCAAGACTGGGGGAAGTCGACCCTTGGTTCGTTATATACTTTTCAATCTCTGCTTTATCAGCTTTTTCTTTTAACCCTTTGATGCTGAGACCAATCCTTCGTTCGTTGGGATCAAGGTGAAGAACCACTGCAGAAATCTTATCTCCTACCTTTAACACATCCGAAGGTCTCTCCACTTTCTCCCGGCTGATCTCGGAAACGTGGACCAATCCCTCGATTCCTTCTTCCAATTCGACAAAGGCACCAAAATCGGTTAAATTTGTTATCTTGCCTGTGACCACTTCTCCTTTCCGATATCGCCGTGCAACCTCTTTCCATGGGTCAGGGGTCAATTGCTTAATGCCCAGGGAGAAGCGTTCATTTTTTGTATCGATATTTAAGACCACTGCCTCTACTTCTTGTCCTTTTTTATAAAGTTCACTGGGATGCTTGATCTTTTTCGTCCAGGACATCTCGGAGACATGGACGAGTCCATCCACACCTTCTTCAAACCCGATGAAAATACCAAAATCGGTAATGGTCTTTACCCTCCCAACAACCTTAGTGCCGATCGGATATTTCTCCTCGACCAGAGCCCATGGATTGGGTTCGATCTGCTTCATCCCCAATGAGATGCGGCGTTTCGCTGGATCGCAATCGAGAACCATGACTTCGACGGTATCCCCGATATGCACAATCTTGGAAGGATGCTTCATCTTCTTGCTCCATGTCAATTCGGAGATGTGAACGAGGCCTTCGACACCCTCTTCCAATTCAACGAAAACCCCGTAATCCGTCACATTGATGATTTTCCCTTTAATCCGGGATCCCACAGGATATTTCTTTGGGACAGAATCCCATGGGTCGGGCAGGGCCTGTTTTAATCCCAAAGAAACCTTTTCCTTCTCTCGATCGAAATGAAGGACCTTCACTTTTATCCGGTCCCCCACAGAGAGTTTCTCCGAAGCGTGCCCAATTCTTCCCCAAGCAATATCCGTAATATGGAGAAGACCATCCATTCCGCCCAAATCGATAAAAGCGCCATAGTCGGTGAGGCTCTTCACCGTTCCCTCGACAACCGACCCTTCTTGGATACTCTTTAAGGTCCCCTCCCTCAACAGTTTCCGTTCCTCTTCGAGAAGAATACGTCGGGAGAGGACAATATTATTCCGTTTTCGATTAAACTTGATCACTTTAAACTTTAATCGTTTGCCCATGAGGGCATCCAGATTCCGAACCGGCTTCAAATCAATTTGGGATCCAGGTAAGAAACCTAAAATTCCACCCATGTCTACAGAGAGTCCACCTTTCACCTTGGACACAATTTCGCCCTCGATGACCTCTCCTTCCCTGCAGGATCTGCTGATATCCCTCCATATATTTACTTTGTCTGCTTTCTCCTTTGACAAGATTAATAACCCTTCCTCACTCTCCTTCCTCTCCAAAAGCACATCGACCCGGTCTCCGATATTCACATCAACCTTCCTATCTCTTTTCAGAAATTCCTGAATTGGGATGTGCCCCTCGCACTTGTATCCTACATCAACCGTCACATGGTCTGGAGTAATATCGATCACGGTCCCTTTGACGATCTGGCCCTCTTCTACTGTCCTCAGACTCTCCTCATAGAGCGTTTGAAAGTCTTCTGTTTCATCCCTGCGAGGAAGTTCCTTCAACCCTCTCTTTTCCTTTTCTTCACCATGGGGTGCCTCTACTGTCCCTTCCTCTGCAGATGCCAATTCTTCTTTCTCCATTTAAAAAAACCCCCTTTTCCAACAATGTGAAACTCAACCCCCATCTCCCACCTTTGGGAGACAAAGCATTTATTTGAATTTCCTGAAGAACTTATACCATAATATTTTAAAAATAACAAATTGTTTAATGACCTCGGCTCTTGAGGTATTGAATCCTCTCCTCAACCTCTTGAATGATCCAGAGAGGGGTAGAGGCGCCTGCTGTCAAGCCGATTCTTTCTCTTTTAGTCAACCATCTCGGATTGAGTCCTTGGGCAGTTTCAATGTGATAGGTATGGGGCTGAATTTCCCTGCAGATAGCAGCTAATCTTTGAGTATTTCCACTATTATAACCACCGATCACAATCATGCATTCCACTTTCTTGGCGATTTCCACAGCCTCTTTCTGGCGAATCGTTGTGGCATGGCAGATGGTGTTAAACACCCTCACCTCTTTCGCCTTCTCCAAACTGATGGTCACTATCTCTTTGAAAAGATTGAAAGATTGGGTCGTCTGGGCGATGATCCCCAACTTCTCCCAGGGACCTAATCGTCGAACCAGTTCAACATCCTCAACCACTTCTACCCTATCCTTGATATAGCTTTGTATGGCTTCAACCTCAGGGTGGTGAGGATCCCCAATAATTAACACGGTATACCCATGCCGGTAAAGGAATTTTGCAAAAAATTGAGCTTTTTTCACAATGGGACAGGTTGCATCGATGATATGCAACTTCTTCTCTTTTGCCTTCCTCAAATTCCTCAAAGAGACCCCATGGGATCGGAAGATCACCGCCCCCTTTGGTATATTTTCTATTTGGTTCTTTGTTTTAACTCCTAACTGTTCAAGGAATGTGACGGCTTGAGGATTATGGATCAGAGGCCCTAAGGTGTAAAGGTCCTTTGGATACTTTTTGACAGCCTCAAGGGCCATCTCCATTGCCCGTTTCACACCAAAACAGAAGCCAGCCGATTGAGCCACAAAAAGTTTCACTTTTTCTCCGAGAAAAACACGTGACCGAGGCCCTGTCTACCGCAGGCAGGCGTGTCTCGTGTCCGTAATGAATAATTCATGAGTTCCAAATAGAAAACATACGGAGCAGAGACATAAAACCTAATTCATAACTCATAACTCTTAACTTTCTCATTCACAATGCGGACCATCTCCTCCACGACCTCCTCAACTGATCGAGGGGTCGAATCAATGAGCACGGCATCGTCGGCCTTTTTGAGAGGGGAGTGAACCCGATGCATATCATTATGGTCTCGCTGCATCACTTCCTCAAGTGTTTCTTTGAAGTCGACCTCAACTCCCTTTTTAAGCAGTTGATGAAATCTCCTTCTTCCTCTTTCTTCTGTCTCGGCATCCAGATAGAATTTAACATCCGCATCAGGGAAGACCACCGTTCCAATATCTCTTCCCTCCAATACCACTCCACCTCTTCTCCCCATCTCTCTCTGCTTCTGAACTAAGGTTTCTCTCACATGCTTCTTCTTTGAAATATCTGAGGCGAGACGACTGATTTCGGGCAAACGGATGACTTCCGTAACATCTTCTCCATTACAAAGGACATGAGTTTCTTCTCCCTCTGTGAAGAAAGCGATAGAGAGAGAGGAGGCCAATTGGGAGAGATCCGATTCATCTTTCGGGCCTATGCACTTCTCTTTGACCTTCAACGCAACAGCCCGGTACATCGCTCCGGTGTCGATATAAAGATACCCTAATCGTTTTGCTAAAAATCTCGCCACTGTGCTTTTACCGGCACCAGAAGGGCCATCGATGGCAATGATCAATCTTTTTCTTGTAGAGGTTCCCACTTTCTTTACTCGTGAAAGGGCAGGAATGGTTTACCCCGTTAGAAAGCCCGGCCTTTAAGGCCGGAATGATAGCTCCTTTGAGGGCAGAGTTTAAACCTATCCCTTTCTAACGGGGTTTATCACATCAAGGGGGAATTTTCAAGGAAGGGGGAGCAAAGGGATTTTGTATAAAAGGCAATCCAAAACTCTCAGCCACAGCTGGACAGACGACCTTCCCACCAATCAGATTAAGACCCTTTCTCAAGGCTTCATTCTCTTCCATCGCCTTTTCGTAACCTTTGTCCGCAATCTGGTGGACATAAGGAAATGTCGCATTGGTGAGAGCGAATGTGGAAGTCCTCGGAAAGGCACCTGGAATATTGGCCACACAATAATGGACAATTCTTTCTTCAATGTAGGTAGGATTTTCGTGAGTGGTGGGGCGTGTCGTTTCAAAACATCCACCCTGATCCACGGAGACGTCCACCACGGCTGAACCAGGGCGCATCCTCTTCAGCATCTGGCGTGTCACCAATTTGGGTGCCTGAGCCCCCGGAATGAGAACCGCTCCGATGACGAGATCTGCCCCTGCGATCTCCTCCCCGATCGTCATCCGGTTTGAAATGAAAGTTGCAATATGACCTTGGGTAATGTCATGAAGGTAACTCAGCCTTTCTGGATGAATATCAAGAATGCTGACGCGAGCACCAATTCCGAGAGCAACCTTGCAGGCATTGGTACCCACCACCCCTGCTCCAAGGATGACCACTTTAGCCGGGGGAACGCCTGAAGCCCCGCACAGAAGGACTCCCCTTCCCCCATGTCTTGCCTCCAAGCACATTCCTCCTGCAAGGACCGAGGCCCTCCCCGCAATCTCGCTCATCGGTCGAAGAAGTGGAAGAGATCCATCTTGCCCCTGAACTGTTTCATATCCAATCCCAACGATCCGGCGTTCCATCAATTTCAAAGTGAGTTTCCGATCAGCAGCCAGATGAAGATAGGTAAAGAGAACTTGACCAGGCCTCACCAGGGGGAATTCTGGCTCCAAGGGCTCCTTAACTTTCACCACTATGTCGGCTTCGTCCCAAACATCCTTTGCACCTTCGACAAGTGTTGCTCCAGCCTTCCGATATTCCTGGTCAGAGAAACCGCTGCCTTCCCCTGCCTTTCTTTCCACAAGCACACGATGACCGTGTGCAACTAAGGCATCCACACCTTGAGGTGTCATACCCACCCTTTTCTCACCGTCCTTGATCTCCTTAGGAACCCCGATAATCATGTCCTCCTCCTCGACGTTTATCCCATCCGAATCATGTCCCCCGCAAAACGGAAGATATGCTAGGGGCCCTATCTTACAGGCCTTCTACAATCTGTTTTATGTATCCTAAAAGGTCTTATAAGGAAATATTCGAAATTTGTCAATGGAAAGACCACCCGTTCATTCAGCCTCTTCCCAAAAAGGTAGCAAATGTGCTATTAGGATTCATCAAGATATGGGAGGGAATAGATGAACAAGGAAAGATTTTGTGCTGAAAAGCTGGATGAAACTTCATTGAAGAGGTTGGCTGAGTTAGCAAGGCTGGCCAGGGGCGATATTTTGAAAATGACAACCTTAGCCGGATCAGGACATCCGGGGGGCTCCATGTCGTCCATCGATTTCTACCTGATTCTCTATTCATATGCCAATGTCCATCCTCAATTCTCTTCCGACCCGAACCGAGATCGCATCATCATCAGCCATGGTCACACCTCTCCAGGAGTTTATGCGGCCCTTGGAAGAACCGGCTTCTATCCGATTGAGGCAGCCATCGTCAACTTCAGAAAAGCAGGGTCTGCCTTTGAAGGCCATGTGGAGAAGGGAGTTCCAGGTGTGGAATGGAATACAGGAAATCTGGGACAGGGATTGTCGGCTGGATGTGGATTTGCCTTAGCCGCAAAGATATTGAAAAGAGACTTCCATGTCTTTGTTGCCATGGGGTGTGGGGAACAGCAGAAGGGACAGATTACAGAGGCCCGCCGGTTTGCTATAAAATATGGCCTCGATAATCTCACCGTTATCATCGACTACAACTGCAGGCAGATTAGTGGTGTCACTCAGGAGATCATGCCCCAAAATATTGCGGAAAACTTTGAATCGGATGGATGGCGGGTGATCGAAGTGGATGGCCATCAATTCCAAGAGGTCTACAGAGGGCTTCGGGATGCCATTCTCTCAAAACATCCCACTGCGATCCTTGCCCATACGACCATGGGAAAGGGAGTCTCCTTTATGGAGGGGAATGAGGAGTACCATGGAAGGGCTCTTAACCTTGATGAATATAAGAAGGCCATTCAGGAATTGAGGGTAGAGGATGACTTAGATCGATATCGCCAACTTCGAGAGTCAGGAACGGCCCCATCTCTTCCAAGAGAATATCCGGTGGAGATCCCATCCATTCAAACCGGAAATTCAAGAAATTATGAAAAAGATCAGAGATTGGATAATCGCACAGCCTTCGGAAACGCATTGGTCGATCTGGCCAAAGCCAATCTCCAAGAAAATGGATCTCTCTCAATGGTGGTCTTCGATTGTGATCTGGCTCCCTCTACGAAGACATTAAGTTTTGCAAAACAGTTTCCTAAAAATTTCTTTCAAGGAGGGATCCAAGAACATAATACCGCAACCATTGCAGGCGCCATCTCCACAGTTAACCTTCTCTCTTTCTTTGCCGATTTCGGAGTCTTCGGTGTGGATGAGACATATAACCAGCACCGCCTCAATGACATCAACCATGCGAACCTCAAACTCATCTGCACCCATAATGGTCTCGACGTGGGCGAAGACGGAAATACCCATCAATGCATCGATTATGTGGGGATCATGCGAAATCTCTTCGGATATAAAATCATCATCCCAGCAGACCCCAATCAAACGGACCGCGTGATTCGACATGTGGCAAAAACCCCTGGAAATTTTCTTGTTGCCATGGGCCGGTCCCCTATACCCACCCTTCTCACAGACGAAGGAACCTCTCTTTTCGGCACTCCCTACGAGTTTCGATACGGCCAGGCTGACCTGATTCGGAGCGGCAAGGATGGAGCCATCATAACAAACGGAGGCATAACTTACCGGGCGGTCCAGGCCTGGCAGAAATTAAGAGAAAAAGGGGTGGAGGTCCAGGTATTGAATATCTCCTGTTTAAGCGATTTGGACATTGAGGCGATTCTTAGGGCTGCAAAGACAGGAACGATTATCACCTATGAAGACCACCACATTCAAACCGGTTTAGGAAGCCTCATCGCCAATGTCGTGGCAGAGCACAGTCTGTCCATCCGTTTTCGAAAGATGGGGATTGCCCGATATGGGAGTTCTGGAAAATCAGACGATCTCTACCGCATGCAGGGGTTAGATGTAGATAGTCTTGTCCAGACGGTACTGGAAGAAATTCGAAAGAAATAGGTTGAGGTTTAGGTTAAGGTTAAGGCCAATAAACTAATTTAATAAAGAAAATTCAAATACAAAAGGCTACCTCTAAAAATGTCATTCCTGCGAAAGCAGGAATCCAAAAAGTCTTTACATTACTGGACTCCCGCCTGCTCGGGAGTGACAAATTGATAATTATAAGAGGTTCCTAAAAGTTCCAATGTCAAATCAAATCTAACGTTCTAATATCAAAAATTTTTTTGCAATTTGAACCTTGCAATTTATTTGACATTGGGATTTTGACATTTGAAATTTCGGTTTTGCCATGGATCTTCTTATCTTCGACATGGACGGGGTTCTGATCGATGTCTCAAAGTCTTATCGGGAGACTATACGACAAACCATCCATATCTATCTCAAAACGTGCTTGGGATTTCAAATGGGGGAAAGGGGACCGATTTCGGAGGAAGATATTACCCTTTTCAAATCAATCGGTGGCTTTAATAACGATTGGGACTTGACCTCCGCCCTCCTCCTTTACCTTCTCTCCATCTCGGGCCTCCCTCCTTCCAAAAAGAAAAAAAGATTCTCTTCAATCGAGGAGGTCGTCTCTTAGCTCAAAAAGAGAGCCTCCCAATTTCCCTGCAATTTGACCCGTCTGTTCCAAAAGAAACACTTTATCCCATTTATAAAACAGGTAAAATCCTTAGGAGGAGGATTGAAAGGGGTCCTCCGAACATCGGCCGGATCATGGGATGGTTGGGTCTACCGATCCCGTGAGCTCGATAAAGAGAATTTAGTAAAACGTATTTTTCAAGAGCTTTACCTGGGAAACCAGTTCACTTCCCATTATCATCTTCCGCCCCTTTTTTATAGAGGGAAAGGGTTATATCAACGGGAAAAGCTCTTGATTACAAAGGAGGTGCTATCATCCCTTCGGAAGAAAATCCAGATGGGAATTGCCAGCGGCCGGTCAAGATTTGAAGCTGAACTTGCTCTGAAACGGTTCCGCCTTCTTCCTTACTTCAATAGCGTGGTCACTCTCGACGAATGTCTGGAAGAGGAGGCGCGAATTTTTCGCTCCACAGGGAGGCGGATGAGATTTTCAAAACCCCATCCTTACTCCCTTCTAAGAGTGACTCAAGAGATCGACATTCCTAACCCCCAATGTGGATATGTGGGAGATGTGGTGGACGACATGTTAGCCGCCCAGACCGCTAAAAAGAAATTACGAATGCTCGCTATTGGTTTTCTTGTCGGTCAGAAGAAAGGAAAAGCTGTGAAGGAATCTTTGTTCAGGGCCGGTGCCGATCTTGTAATCGAAAGCCCGAGGGATCTTCTCCGACTTATCGATTGAATAAGTGTTGACAAACTCAACAGTTTTCGGCATAAACTGTCTACATAGGTAGTAAGCTTAAAAGGAGGCAACCCATCGCAGGTTCGATCTTATTTTTGACTATCCTTGTAGTCGCATTGGCTCTCTTTTTCGGCTTCACGAATGGCTTCCACGATGCAGCCAATGTAGTGGCGACGATTATCACCACGGGGGCAATGACTCCTCGAATGGCCTTAGGCATGGCAGCGTTTGGCGAATTCATCGGCCCTTTTCTTTTCGGAACTGCGGTGGCCCAAACGATTGGGAAAAATATTATTGACATTTCTACCTTTGACACAAAATTTCTCGATCTATCCATTTCTCTCATTATTGCTGCACTTATCGGCGCTATCGCATGGAATCTTATCACATGGTTTTGGGGGCTCCCTTCCAGTTCGTCCCATGCCCTGGTGGGAGGGTTGGTAGGGGCTGTATTGGTGGCCTACGGCCCGGACAAAATATTATGGAAAGGGCTCCTCTATGTTATTTCCGTGTTGACCATCTCCCCTATTTTAGGCTTAATCCTCGGCATGCTCTTTTTCAAAATTACACTCCGTCTATCTCAGAACGCCACACCCAAAGCCAAATATTTCTTCAATCGAATGCAAGTCCTTTCCTCCATCGCCCTTTCACTCAGCCATGGAGCTAATGATGCCCAGAAACCGATGGGGATCATTATGATGTCATTGGCCATTCTTGGACTTTCTCCCACGTTTCATATACCTTTCTGGGTAATTACAAGTTGCGCCACGGCCATCGCTTTGGGGACAGCCAGCGGTGGATGGCGGATCATCAAGACCATTGGTTCGAAAATATACCGTCTTAGGTCGGTCCACGCCTTCTGTGCACAGACAGCCTCTGCGACGGTGATCTTAGGAGCAGCTCTATTCGGAGGACCGGTCTCCACGACCCATGTCGTCTCCTCCAGTATCATGGGTGTAGGAGCTGGCCAGAGGATTTCAGCTGTCCGCTGGGGAGTGGCCAAAAATATCATTGTCGCCTGGTTCATCACCATCCCAGCCGCAGCATTGATGGCTGGGGCGAGTTTCTTCCTAATTCGTATGATTCATCCCAGGTTTTAATGGGGAAAGGAGAAAGAGATGGTATGGAATATCTTCAAAAGTAAAAAATTATTTTCCAATGGCGAAAGCCGGTTTTTCGACATACTCTCTCGCCAATCTTTAAAGACAGTGGAAGGGCTCGAGGCTCTGTGGAACTTTGCAGAGAATGGAACAAAGGAGAATGCAAATGCCGTTCGAAATATCGAACGAGAGGCAGATGAATTGAGAAGGATCCTCATTGAAGAACTGGACCAGACGTTCATCACTCCTCTGGATCGAGAGGATATCTATGCCCTTTCCCGTGCCATCGATGATGTCGTGGACTATGCCAATACAACAGTCGATGAAATGGAGATTTATGAGGTGAAAGGGGATGAGCATATTAAAGAGATGGTCAATATCCTCCGTAAAGCAGCCAGGGAGTTAAATGATGCAGTCAAAATCCTGAAAGACTATCCCAAGATCGCCTCAGAACATGCAGTGAAAGCAAAATCTTACGAAAACCAGATGGAGAAGGCTTACCATTTAGCATTGGCTGATCTCTTCAAAGGGACTGATACGATTTACATGCTGAAGATGCGAGAGATTTACCGCCATCTCAGCAACGCCGCCGACCGTGGAGACGAGGCCGCCAACATTATCTCCAGCATCGTGATGAAACACACTTAAAACCAATTTCGGAATTCGGATTTCGGAATGCGGAATTAGGATTAAGAATTTTAGACTGGAGAATTTTGACTTTTCATTCTGCAATCCGCATTCTGCAATCCGCAATGATTGTGGACTATTTCCCCTCTAAGCGAGTGAGCGTAAGCCTTCACTGTTCTGATGGGTATTAATTCTCCTATGAGATTTAAGTCTCCTTCAAAGTTGACCACTTTATTGGATCGTGTTCTTCCAGTCATATCTCGATCGCGCTGTTTGCTCCGGCCTTCGACCAAC
>Ga0187886_1002924_pt1 | contig 13213 bp, 10 predicted proteins | sample June2016WEW_20_1_FD_133001 | JGI IMG/M metagenome (GOLD analysis project Ga0187886, IMG submission 133001) | Peatland microbial communities from SPRUCE experiment site at the Marcell Experimental Forest, Minnesota, USA - June2016WEW_20_150 | ecosystem: Environmental > Terrestrial > Soil >...
GAGTATTGGGATGAGGCGATGTCATTGCTGTTTCATCACTCCACTACTCCATTACTCCGTTCCTTCATTCCGTGTATCGCAGGGTCGCCGTACAAAGTTGTCAAGTTCGCGCGCTCGACACGCACGGGCAGCAACTCGCCGCGGTGACGTTCGCCACCATCGAAGACCACAATCTTGTTGGTGCGCGTGCGTCCGGTGAAACGCTTGCCGCACTTCCCGCTGCGCCCTTCGACGAGGATCTCGACGGTCTCCCCTACCAACTGCTGGTTCTTGCGCGCCATGCTCCGGTTAATCATCGACAGCAATGTCTGGTTGCGTTGCTCCTTCACGTCGTCGCAGAGTTGATCGGGCATCCCGGCTGCGGGCGTGTCGCGGCGTTTCGAGTACTTGAAAATGTACGCTTGATCGAACTGGACGCCGCGCATGAGCGACACCGTTTGCTCGAAGTCTTCCTCGGTCTCCCCGGGGAAACCGACGACGATGTCCGTCGAGATGGCGATCTTGGGTTGTGCCGCGCGCAGTTTCTCGACGATCCGCAGATACCATTCGCAGCTGTAACCGCGGTTCATCGCCTTGAGGATTCGACTCGATCCGCTCTGAACGGGCAGGTGCGCGTGTTCGCACAGTTTCGGCAAATCACGGTAAGCCTCGACCAGATCGTCGCCAAACCCTTTCGGATGCGGCGAGGTGAAGCGGATGCGTTCGAGGCCTTTCACCTCGTGCACGGCCTCGAGCAACTGCACGAATGCCGTCTTGCCGTCTTTCTTCCGGATCGTTTTGCGCCCGTAACTCGTCACGATCTGCCCCAGCAATGTGACCTCTTTGACCCGTTGGTCGACGAGGCGATGAACTTCGTCCACGATCTCTGGAATCGGTCGGCTGCGTTCCGTGCCGCGCGTGTAGGGCACGATGCAAAACGTGCAGTACATGTCGCAGCCTTGCATGATGCTGACGAACGCCGTGACCTGACGATCGCCGTTCGTGCCGAGCACGTGGTCCTTGATGGTCGATTCGCTCCCCTGCTCTGCCGCGACATCGACGATGCGCCCACCGCGTCGTTGGCAGGGCGCGGTGGCATCACCGCGCCGTAGGGTACCGACATCGGCGGGCTGGGGCCAGCCCGCCCTACCGGTGTTTTCGGCGGCGGGGCGGGCAATCAGGCGGTCGAGGTAATCGGGCACGCGATGAAACCGCTGCGTGCCGACAACGAGGTCAACAGCGGGAAGCTTCTTCACCAATTCACTCCCGCGGCTCTGGGCCATGCAGCCAATGAAACCGAGAACCAGTTCGGGCTTCTTGCGTTTGCGCTGCGCGAGCATGCCCATCTTGCCGACCGCCTTCTGCTCGGCGGCGTCGCGGACGCTGCAGGTATTCAATAGGATCACGTCCGCGTCGTCTTCGGAATTCGTGACAGCGTAGCCGCGCTCGCGCAGCATGGCGGCGACCGCTTCGCTGTCGCGTTCGTTCATCTTACAGCCGTAGGTTTTGATGTAGACCCGTTTCATCCAGAAAACGCGCGGCAGTATAAAATGGCGGGAGGCCGTTGGCTACATCGAATGTTGGCCGTAAATCAGCGCCATGATTTCGGTGCGGGTGCTGATGTTCTTGCGAAACGCGCCGCGCATGGCGGAAGTGATGACCGCCGAGCCGGGCTTCTTGACGCCGCGCACCGTCATACAGGTGTGCACTGCTTCGCACACGACGGCGACGCCTTCGGGCTTAAGCTCCTCGTTAATGACGTCGGCGATCTGGCTGGTTATTCGTTCCTGCACCTGCGGCCGGCGAGCGAACGCCTCGACCACGCGCGCGAGCTTGGAAATGCCCACGATGTGGCCATTGGGAATGTACGCCACGTGCGCCTTGCCGAAAAACGGCATCAAATGATGCTCGCACATCGAGAAAAACGGGATGTCCTTGACGAGCACGACTTCGTGATGTTGTTCGTCGAACTTCTTGCTGAGGCTGACGCGCGGATCTTCCCCGCCCTGGCCGAAAATCTCCTCGTACATCCGGGCCACGCGGTCCGGCGTCTCCTTCAACCCGTCTCGATCTGGGTCTTCGCCGATGGCTTCCAACAGCAAACGAACAGCCGCCTTGATTTTGTTTTTATCCACAGAATGGTTTTTCACGCTGAGACCTCGTTTCCCGTCCCGCCTCAGAATCGCCGGAGCATAGGCTGAGAGAACGCCTCGGTCAAGCCGCGCCCGTCCGCGCGGTGTGATCAGGGCGCATCTGAACACTACCACCGACATGGCTCACAGCCGCCGGGCTGGTTGTAGCCGCGAGCCTGCTCGCGGCCTTTGCGATGACCGATGAAGTACGACTCACCGCGAGCAGGCTCGCGGCTACAATCCGGTGGCAGTAACGAGATGCGCTCGTGTGATCAAAAGTGGTGGTCAGTTGTTGAGGTGTAAATGTAAATGAGGTCAGACCTGTATTCATGACAAATTCACAGACCAGATGATAATGATTCGGCATCAAACAATAGACGTGCACCACCACGTCAAACTGCTCGGCGGCCTCGCCCAGCGTGTCCAAAAACACACCCCGATCCCGATCATCCCAAAAAACAGGTTTGACCCCTTCCGCCCCGGGACCAGCGCTAATTCAAAGTCGGAATTGTAGCTGCGCTTCTATGAAGCGCACTTCCGCGATTCCAATGAAATGCTACGAAAAGCTTCGTCGCTTCACAGAAGCGCCGCTACACCTTCAAGACCAGAGAGATAGTGGAAGGCCCTGCGCCGCAAGCGCCCAAACGGCACTCACGATGGCGCGAGAGTATGAAGCAGCTTGGCAGCGTAGGGCGATTCCAACCGGTTCGCTGATTCATTCATGAGCGACTGCAAAGAATGATTCGTCGCCCGACTGTCGAATTGTGACACGAACGCCGTCGCGATTCGATCGGGCCGTGACGCCGCGCTTGCGGGCCAGTCCCTTGTACGCATCCTCAAACCCGGCGGCGTGCTGTTCGTTGTCCCACGCGGTGATCCAGACCAACGCGGTCGGCCCGTTCGTGCCGCGCTCGTAGACGTTGTAACGGTCGCCGTTCCAGCCTTGCGCGACCTGCAGCGCCTCGAACAGGCCTAGGGACTGTTCGAGCAAGCTGCGAATGCCGAATTCGCCCAGCACGTTGTTGCCGATCAGCCGCCAGTCTTTGCAATCGAGGCGAGGCAACGTGAGCGATTCGGGATTGCGGCGGTCATGCAGGAATTTTTCCGGATGCAGAATCTGTTGGGTTGACACGGGCGGATGGCGGAACGCGTCATTCAATGCGTCGACGCCGCCTGCAACTGAGAGCGCCATAGCGAACTGCTGTCCCTGCACATAGGGAAACAAAAGCATGTCGCGCAGATACGGCGGCGCCGCCTGAAGCTTGGCGGTGTTTTGCCCAAGCAAGGCGGTCACGTCGCCGATCATGCGCGCGGGATCGGCGTTATCGGCGTAAAAGCGCGTCATCAACACGGTCGCGTCCCCTTCCATCAAGGCGGCCGAGGCGAGCGCCAAGTCGTCGTTGTCTTTGACGTTCAAAGGAAACTTGGTCAGGTCAAAGTTCTGATCCTGCAAAGCGTGCGTCAGCTCGTGAGACAAAAGCATCTTGTCCAAGCCGCTTGTCCACGACTGGTCTTTGAACGTGTAGAGTGCTCGCTCCTCCGGCAGGTAGAATGCGCCCACCTGCTCGTCGTAAAGACTGATCATTGCTCCCATCAGGTCCGTTCCCTCCGGCACCAGCCCGAGCGTCGCCAGCGAACGACTGTAGTCGCGAATCTCCTGGTCGGTGTACTGCTCTTTCACCTTCTTGATGAGAAACTCGCGCAACTCAGCGCGGTCGATCATTTTGTAGTCTACGGGGCGTTTGAATTGCAGTCCGCGCAACTCGCTTGTCTGCTGCTCGATTCCCTGACGAACGCTGGCGCTGGCTTCCGTCTTGGCAGCGGGGGCTTTCGCCTCAACCTTCTGCTGCTGCAACTCGCGCCGCTCTTTTTCGAGTTGGGCGACCGTTTCGCGGAGAAGCCGGACCTGTTGGCCGAGTTCAACGTTTTGCCATGCAAGATAACCGAGCGCCACCAACAGAATGAGGAACGCGAGGCGAAAGAATTTTTTCATTGGTGGGTACTCGGGCTCATGCTAAATTGCGCGGCCAATCTAATGGACATCCGCGCCAAAATCCAGACGCTTCTGTCGTCTCCAAACTATCACCCCCTGCGACGGGCCGAGATTGCCGGCAAGCTGCGACTCGACGCGGCGGAGCGGCGCGAGTACCGCCGCGTGCTGGAAGACATGCTCCAAAAGGGCGAAATCGCCCGCGTCCGCCAAGACCGGTTCGTCCTGCCCCAAGAAGCCGACCTGGTGATTGGTCGCATCTCGTTCAATGAAAAAGGATTCGCCTTCGTCATCCCCGATCCTCCGTCGGAAGACGGCGACATCTACGTCGCGGAGGAAGACACGGGGGTGGCGATGCACGGCGACAAGGTCGTCGTCCGGCTCAATCGCGAGCGGAAGAGATTCAAGACGGAAGAGAAACGTTCGGGCCGTGTCATCCGCATCCTAGAGCGCGCCAACGAAACAATCGTCGGCACGTTGCAGAAGACGCACTATTTCCACTACGTCATTCCCGATGAGCCGCGGATTATCCACGACATCTACACCAAACCCGCACGCAATGCACAAGTGGGTGACAAGGTTGTCGTCAAACTCGCTGAGTGGACATCACGCCACGTCAATCCCGAAGGCGAAATCATCGAGGTGCTGGGGAAATCCAGCGCGCCCGGCGTGGACATCCTCGCGATCATCCGCAAATACCATCTGCCGACGCAATTCTCGGAACAGGCGCTGGCTGACGCCAAGCATATCCCCGACACGATCCCGGTTTCCGAACTGAAACATCGCCTCGACCTGCGCGGGAAGTTCATTATCACCATCGACCCCGACGACGCGAAAGATTTTGATGACGCTGTGAGCATTGACGAACTGCCCCCGCCTGAGCAGGGTTGGCGGCTTGGAGTTCACATTGCGGACGTGTCGCATTACGTGCGGCCCGGGAGCGCATTGGACCGCGAAGCGCGTGCGCGAGGGAACAGCGTTTACCTTGTTGACCGTGTCCTCCCGATGCTTCCCGAAAAGCTTTCCAACGGCCTGTGCAGTCTGCGGCCGCACGAGGATCGGTTAACGCAATCGTGTTTCATCGAGTTCACACCCAAGCTCGCGGCGCGGAAGGTTGAGTTCGCGCTCAGCGTGATCCGATCACGCCATCGGCTGACGTACAAGGAGGCCTTTGCATTGTTAGTGGGGCGGGGATCTCGCCCGCCAAGTGAACAGCATGCGGCCGAGACGGCCGCGCTACAATCTGAGCTGAAAAAAATGTGGCGGCTCGCATCGAAACTGCGCCAGCAACGGCTGGCACACGGTGCGCTCAATTTGGATTTCCCCGAGGTCAAGGTACGGCTCGACAAACAGGGCAAACCGATCGGTATCGAGAAGGTTCACTACGACATCTCGCACCAGCTCATCGAGGAACTCATGCTGGCCGCCAATGAAGCGGTTGCCCGTCACCTGTGCAACCTCCAAATCCCTTGTGCTTACCGCATCCATGAAGATCCGGACATGGAGAAGCTCCGTGATTTCCGCGAGTACGCGCAGAGCTTCGGATACAAGGTCGGCGATGTGACGCATCGGCGGGAACTGCAGAAGCTTTTGGCCGCTGTGAAGGACAAGCCTGAAGAGTACGCGATCAATCTGGCGTTGCTGCGCTCGTTGAAGCAGGCCCGCTATTCGCCCAACCCGGTCGGCCACTACGGACTGGCGAAGAAGTTCTACACCCATTTCACCTCGCCGATTCGTCGCTACGCCGATCTGGTCGTGCACAGGACATTGCTCTCGGCGATGGGCGGAGTGACTGACACCAAGCCCGCGTCATCCCGTTACAGCCTGCCCGAATTGGGCAAGATCGCTGAACACGTCTCGCGCACCGAACGCGTGGCCGATGAAGCCGAAGAAGAATCGGTCGAACTGAAGAAGCTGGAGTATTTCCAGCAGCAGCTCATGAGTGGACGGCTCGACGCGATGGATGCGGTTGTTTCGAACGTGAAAAACTTCGGCATCTTCGTGGAGTTGACCGAGAGCCTGGTGCAGGGGCTCGTGCACATATCGACCTTGGAAGACGATTTTTATTACTACGACGAGCAACGCGAGCGGCTTGTTGGCAAGCGCACGAAGCGCACCATCCAAATCGGCGACAAACTCAAGGTACAGGTCGAGCGGGTGGACGTTTTTAAGCACCAACTCGACTTTCGCGTGGTCAAAGACACGGTGGGCAACCATCGAATTCAAGTTTGATCCTGCCACAGAAATGCCTGTTGTAGAGCATATGAAGGGAGCAAAATGAATATCTCCAAAGGTTGCCGTCAAGGAACTGGATTGATGCAGTTGCAGTTGCCGTTGCAGTTGCAGTTGCCGTAGTAGTGTTGGCCGTTTTCGCTTGGGCGACGACGAGTCTCGCCGCCAACAATTCTTCGCTGTCGACCCGAACAATGCGATCATACTCGTGCGGATCGGCATGTTCTACCAGCGTCTCGGTGACGATACTCGCGCCGCCGCCGCGGCAGACGCTGCAACTCCCCTTCAGGAGCTTCGTCAGAAGAAACAAACCCAGAGCGAGCGGTCATGAAGCCATCCGACTCGACGCCCCTTGACGCCGGCAAAGAGTGCAGCTATAGTTAAACCCGCTGCACGACTATGGGGTAAGAGAATTGATATGAGCGATAGGAAATTGCCACCGGTCACTTTCTCCGAGTGGGTTGAGTTTTGTTGGCTTTTGATTGTCCATCCGACTTTTCGCGCCAGCCGCAATAAACGCAGGACTTACTACGAGTATCGTCTGGCTAGAATCTATCACACTCCATTCCGATGAATCGGTTCTCCGGTTCATTTGCGGTCCGCTCACTCCACCTTGACCCGCTCCCAAGCGGGTCACTGTATCTTCTCCGTTGCTAGCCTGACTTATTCATGAAGTTTTGCGCAACGAACTGCGCCTCACCTTGGTCCTCTCCCCGCACGTGGGGCGAGGAGATTTCCCCTCTCCCTTTCCAAGGGAGAGGGCCTGCCCGCCGAAGCCTCGGCACAGGCGGGTCAGGGTGAGGGTTCGAGCTGTGACAGACTGTCGAGGTTTCAAGCGCATCGTGAATAATCCGGGCTAGGGCCTTCGGAATTGTCTTGACAAGATGTATGGGGGGCGGTAAATAGTCCACAGTGTGAAAAGTGGAGTTTGGGAGTTGTCCTTAGGCAAGGCGAGGATATAGGGACTTAGGTTGAGGAGTAGGAACATGGAAATGCGAGCTAAGGCACTTGGATGGCGGGGCTTCAGGGGATCTGAACGTCGCGCGGCAGCTTTTCTTCTGACGATCATAGTTTGCGCCTTCGTGGTTACCGGCGCAGCGCATGCCGGGTCGTCTTTCTTGGGGTCACCGGTTGGCCTGCAGAACCTGACAAATGGCCAATCACTGGTGGTCGGGGACAAAGTGTTTAGTGACTTTTTCATCAGCGGAGACATTTCTGCCAATCAAGTCACTGTCACACCGATCGAAGACAGCTTTGGTTACGGTATCAGTTTCAGCGGAGGCTTTGTGGCCGTGGGGCTGGGGGACGAGACCGAAGACATGGTTCTCGGCTATACCGTCGCCGTGGTGACGAACTCGCCTAACCTGATCTCTGATGTCCATCTGCGGTTCAACGGGTCTTCGGTTGGATTGGGCTCGGGCGGATGGGGATTAGCGTCAGTGACGGAGCAGGTGTTCGGCGCCAACCTCGCGCTTGTCGATCAAATGGCAGTTTTCGCCTTTTCGTCAGCGAATCAGACAACAAATCAACTCGAGAACACCCTTTTAATCAATCCACCGCGGCCGAAGCTGGTCATCCGCAAAGATGTCCTTCTTAGAGCAAGCGGGGGATTCGCAACCATCTCCATCATTGACCAGACGTTTTCCCAAATCCCCGAGCCGAGTACGTTGGGACTCGTGAGTTTGGGCCTGACGGGACTTTATCTGCTGCTGCGTCGCTTTCGCACCCGTCGCTGACGCAATTGCAGCCTTCGCTCGCTGACGTTTTGCCTTCTCACCCTGAGGCAAGCTTGACCCACCCTACCCGCTGCGGCAGTATAGCTACGCCATGTGGCAGTGGACTGAAAACGTTGAACAATACGTCCTCGACGTGATCTTTGAGCGGCGCCGTGATTTCGGCGCGAAGCTGATGAGCGCGTTCTTGCTCGGTTTGTCGAAACTCTACGAAACCGGGGTGCAGGTGCGGCTGTTTCTTTGGCGCAACCGCATCTTCCGCGATCACACTCTGGGTTGCCAGGTCGTCAGCATCGGCAACCTCACGGTCGGCGGCACCGGCAAGACGCCTGTTGTCGAAACCTTTGCGCGCGCCCTGCAACAAGCTGGCCGCCGCGTGGCCATTCTCTCGCGCGGTTACAAGAGCACGCCGCGTCCGCTTTGGCAGCGTTTTCTCGCCAAGGTGACGTTTCAAGAGGACAAAATTCCGCCAAAAGTCGTTTCGGACGGACGGTCATTACTTCTGGACAGCGAGCAGGCCGGCGACGAACCCTACATGCTCGCCTCCAATCTCAAAGATGTTGTCGTACTAGTGGACAAAAACCGCGTGAAAAGCGGCCGCTACGCCATCAAGCGCTTCGGTTGCGACACGTTGCTGCTTGATGACGGCTTCCAATATCTCCCCTTGAAAAGTCGTCTGGATATCTGTCTCATCGACCGCAACGCGCCCTTCGGAAACCATTTCCTGCTGCCGCGCGGCACACTGCGCGAGCCGATCTTCAACCTGAAACGCGCCCACTACATCTTCATCACGAAATCCAGCGATCACGGCTCAAGAAAACTTCGCAAAGCGATCCGCCAGTTCAACACGACTGCGGAAATCATCGAGTGCGCGCATCACCCGCTCTATCTCCAGGACGTGTTTACGGGTGAACGCCACGATGTGGTGTTGTTGCGCGGTATCGATGTGGCGGCCATCTCGGGCATCGCTGTCCCCGAAAGTTTCGAAGACGGTCTACGGGCGCTGGGAGCGAATGTGATCTATGCCAAGCGCTACGCCGACCACCACCGCTTCTCCCAGCAGGAAATCATTAACATGATCAACCGCAGCTTGAAACGCGGCGCCGCGGCGATCTTGACCACGGAAAAGGACGCCGTCCGCTTTCCGAAGATCGACCGCCGCGACATCCCAATCTATTATCTGCGGGTTGAAATTCGAATCGTCGACGGGGCGAAGGACTTTGATGAAGCCGTTGCAAAAATCTGCCATCGTTAGGGGCCGCCAGCGGCGCATCCTGGTGCGCGCCACCAACTGGATCGGTGATTCGGTCATGAGCATGCCCGCCGTGCAGCGCCTTCGCGAACTCGAACCTGAAGCCCACATTGCCCTGCTCTGCCCCGCAAAACTTCAGGACCTGTGGCAGTATAACCCTTTCCTCAGCGAAGTGATCCCGTTCGACCCGAAGCCCAGTATTCGGAGATTGCGCCAAGGTGAATTTGATGCTGCCATCGTCTTCCCGAATTCCTTCCGTTCCGCGTGGGAATGCTGGTGTGCCCGAATTCCCGTCCGCGTCGGCTTCGCGGGTCACCGGCGGCGATCCCTTTTGACGGACGTTGTCGCTGAGCCCCGCAGCGAAGACCCTGTCGACAAGGAGATCACAGTGGCAGAAAAAACTTTCAGCGTGAAATATTTCCCCGCCATCCGTCACCAGGCGCATCGTTATCTGGACATCATTTCCTACCTCGGCGGCAACCGCGACTACGTGCGGCCCAAAATCTGGATTGAGCCGGCCGCAATCCCCCCGTTGACGAAGCTCTTGCACGAGGGCGTCCGTCCATTTTTCGGCATCCACGCAGGGGCGGAGTACGGCCCCGCCAAACGCTGGATGCCGGAACGGTTTGCCGAGGTCGCGGCGAAGGTGTCCGGCAAAGTTCCGTGTCGCTGGCTGTTGTTTGGCGGCCCAAATGCAAATGACATGCAGATTGCCAACATGATCGAGACCCAATTGCGCGCTCACTTCAGCGACCCGCATGACATCGTCAACGTCGCAGGCGAAACGACGTTGTTGGAGCTTTGTAAGCTGATCAAGTTCTGCAAGTTGCTTCTGACGAACGACACCGGCCCGATGCATCTTGCCAGCGCCCTCGGCACACCGCTCGTCGCCGTCTTCGGCTCGACTTCAGCAGAGCTGACCGGCCCGTTGAGTGATCGCTGCATCGTCGTTCACCAACCGGTCGAGTGCACCCCCTGTTTCCTGCGCGAGTGCCCGATCGACTTTCGCTGCATGGACCGCATCACCGTTGACCAGGTTGTTGAGGCCGCGCTGAGACAAGTGAGAAACGCTTAAACACCCAATGTTCAACATCCAACTTCGAACCGGAACGATGTCGTCGCCTTGTAGCCGCGAGCCTGCTCGCGGTTGGCTCGATTGTCTGGGTTTCGGATTGCCGCGAGCAGGCTCGCGGCTACAAACCTAACCCTCTGACGGCATGAATCGCGCGCATCGCCACTTCTGGGCAGGTCCGACCGATTCACCGGCAGGATGAAGAATGGACCAGCGCGTCCGTGGCACGGCACGCAGTAGCGTGCCCTGCTATCCATTCTTCGCTTCACAGCGTTGCCGGTTTTCTCTAAGCTGCGTCTGTTGTGAGCAAGGAGGCCACTACTGTCAGCTCCGTCGCACGTTCCGCGCGGACGGTGAGCATCGCCGTCTTCGGCAGCCGCATTCTCGGTTTGGTGCGCGAGCAGGTGTTCGCGTCGTTGTTTGGCGCCAGCCGCGAGTTTGATGCGTTTGTCGTCGCGTTTCGGATTCCCAACCTGCTGCGCGATCTCTTCGCCGAAGGCGCGCTCTCAGCAGCATTCGTCACCTCGTTCACGCAGAAACTCGCCAACGAAGGCGAGAAATCCGCGTGGCGGCTGGCCAATCTGGTGGTGAACGCGCTGCTCGTGGTGCTGGGCGTGATCAGCCTGCTGGGAATTCTCGTCGCGCCGTGGCTCGTCCACCTCATCGCGCCTGGATTCGGCGAAATCCCCGGTAAAACCGAACTGACAGTTCACCTGACGCGAATCATGTTTCCGTTTCTCTTGATGATCGCCATGGCTGCGCTGGCGATGGGTATGCTCAACGCCAAACACCGCTTCGGCGTGCCGGCGAGCGCGTCGATGATGTTTAACATCGGCTCCATCGTCGGCGGGCTGGGATTTGCGTTCCTGCTGGCACCGGGGTTTCTGCACGACAAATCATTGTTGGGACGGGCAATGGTTGGCATGAGCATCGGCACGCTGATCGGCGGCGCGGCGCAATGGCTGATTCAAGTACCTAGCCTGCGCCAAGTTGGCTACCACTATCAGCCGATCCTCGACTGGCGGGACCAGGGCTTTCGCCACGTGCTTCGCCTCCTTGGCCCGTCCGTGATCGGCGTGGCGGCGGTGCAGATCAACGTGTTTGTCGATAACTGGTTCGCCTCGTTCTTCGGTAACGGTGCGGTCACCTTTCTCAATTGCGCGTTTCGGCTGATGCAATTCCCCATCGGCCTGTTCGGTGTAGCCATCGGCGTCGCGACGCTGCCGACAGTGAGCGCCCACGTCGCGCAGGGCGACATCCCGGAGTTTCGCAAGACGCTCGGCCGCTCGATTCGGCTGGCATTATTTCTCTGCATTCCTGCGGCATGCGGCTTGGCCGTGTTGGCCAAGCCACTGATTTCGGCCATTTACGAGCACGGCAGATTCGACCCCGAAGCCACCAAGCAAACCGCTTTCTGTCTGCAAGCCTTCGCGGTGGGGTTGGCGGGATACGCTGCGATCAAAGTCATCGCGCCGACGTTCTACGCGCTGGGCGATTCGCGCACGCCGATGTTCGTGGCGCTCGGCTCGATCATCGTCAACGCCGGACTCGACTACGTCTTTGCCATCCAGATGCACATGAAGACGGCCGGCCTGGCGCTCTCCACGTCGTGTGTCGCGCTGACGAATTTCTTTCTGCTGATGATGTTCATGCGCCGGAAGATCGGGCGGATCGAGGCCAGCGTCTTGTTGCGCTCCCTAGTTCGGATCGGCATCGCTTCTCTCGTAATGACCGGCGCCGCGTGGTACACGCACATGAAACTCGCCGACCACCGCTACCTCGATGTGGCTGCTTCGATTGCCATGGCGTTGATTGTGTTCGGCGCGTCCTGCAAACTGCTCCGTGTCGAAGAATTCAGCGAACTGCTCGACGCACTGCGTCTCGGCAAAGAATTGTAGCCGCGAAACCTTTTCGCGGTCGTCGGATTGCCGAAGAAGCAGGCCACGAATTAGATTCGCGGCTACAAAAGATGCCCGACCAGCAAATGAGTAATACCTTGCTCGCACCCGCGCCGGTCGGGTAGCATCCTCCCTCGAACTAGGAATGGAAACCCGCTGGCTTTGGTGCAAGATATGCATGGAGAACAACCATGACCACGATGACGCTGGAACAAATCCGCGCGAAAGGCTTGCAAGCCCTCGCCGCAGAACTCGGCCCGGTCGGCATGGTGCGCTTCCTCCAACAAACCGAAACCGGTCGCGGCGATTACTCCCGCGAGCGTCACTCCCGCATTACCCGGCAAAGCGTCGCCTCACTCGTCACGTGGATCGAAGCACGCCGTCGCAGATAGTGCGGCGGGACCCGTCCAGCCCAATCACACCGTTTACCTCTCGTTGCGGCTCGGCAAGAAGTACTGACAGCCGACTCGTGCCAACAGACCTCACTCGGAGGGTCGCGCTTCCGCGCGACCGCCGGGATTCGGCGCTGCGACTCGGGAATTGTAGCCGCGAAACATTTTCGCGGTCGTCAGATTGCCGTAAAAGCAGGCCGCGAATTAGATTCGCGGCTACAAAAGGTGCCCGACGAACAAATGCGTAATCCCTTGCTCGCGCCCGCGCCGGTTGGGTAGCATCCTCCTCGAACTGGGGATTGAGAGGCGAGGCAATGAGTGACCAATTCCAGTACGATGTTTTCCTGACCGGTTTGATCAAGAGCTAATATGAGAAGCTTAGTTTGGCGCGGTCTCCTGACCTCGCCGGTTGTCTGACCGCTAGAGCATTTCCACAAATTATGTAGCTTTACTTGGGCGGAGCGGTATGGCAAAGTAAGGTCATGCGAGCAATCCCTTTGCCGGTACGCCAACGAATCATCCAGCTCTACGAA
>Ga0187886_1002925_pt1 | contig 13213 bp, 12 predicted proteins | sample June2016WEW_20_1_FD_133001 | JGI IMG/M metagenome (GOLD analysis project Ga0187886, IMG submission 133001) | Peatland microbial communities from SPRUCE experiment site at the Marcell Experimental Forest, Minnesota, USA - June2016WEW_20_150 | ecosystem: Environmental > Terrestrial > Soil >...
GGCAGCAGGGCCCAGGCAAAACATGACGTTTTCGATTCCAGAAGAAGAAATCCCAGACGCTCGAGAAAGGCGTTACGATCCCGATCGTCCTGGAAGATCCGCTTCCGTTCGATTCCTCGGACGATGAGGTGGTGGAGTCCACCAGGATAATCGATCCTTGCTTTCCGCGGCATGAAAACACTCTATCAAATTCTGACCGTCATGTCAACTTATAATTTTATGGACGTCCCCCAATCTTCCATATTCCTAAATAATACGAGAACCGTCCCCAAACTACGAGAACCGTCCCCAAACTAAGGTTTGAGCCCCAAAGCAAAGCAAGTAACGATGAGCGAGGGAATGAAGAAGGTTGAAGGTCTTGAGCGGAGGGACAAATCGTTTGAGAAGATGTTAAGCCTCATCGTGGAGAATGTGGTCAAAGGGAGAAAGAGAAAATACCGAATTACCGAAGCCTGACCTCATGGCTTTTTCCTTCATAACCAGTATTTGCGCGCGGTCTGTATAGGTATCGCATTGGGTCTTGTCCAGAGCCATAGCCTTGGCGATAAGCTGCATGGCGGCATCGAAATTGTCTTTTTTTGCTTCTTTTAATGCCTCGACCCTGAAATCGACAATATGTACCTTGTTGATAGCCCGCACAGCATCGGCATCACAGTAATCCTTTATAACCTGGACAGAAGTCCCTTCCCTGATGCTAAATCGATCCCCGGGCGATAGCCGGCCGGTCATCCGCTGGGTCTTGAATAGTCCCAAGCTTTGCCAGTTCTTAAGCAGCATGTCCTCGATGGCCTCCAGGCCGCCTTTCGGTCCAATCCGGTTCTGATCGGCGCTATTTTATGATATATAAGTTGGCAATTTTTAAAAAAATTAATTTGAGGTTTATAAACCATGCCAGAAAACCCCAGGCTTTCAAGCCTGGGGATGAATGGCATCCTTTCGGAGCGAAGCGGAGGCCTTTTCCTGCATAGTCTGGCATGGTCGAAGGTCATGCCAGGCATGACAGAGGCCTGAAACCCTGGGCTTTAGCCCAGGGAGTGGGTTCATTTTTTTCTTGACAAAGATTATATATCTGATAATATATCTATTAATAAAACATCCATTCCTCCGGGGTGCGCCCTATGTTCCGTTTAATTTCTACTGAAGGATAACTGATGGATTCACTCGGTAATTCTCAAATTTCGGTCATGTCATCCGAAGTGAGCGCCTACATATCGATCAGAAGTCTTATCTTGAGTCGCAAGTTTTATGAAGGTTACAGGTTAACGTATACCAAGCTCACAAAAGAACTAAATATGAGCAAAACTCCGATTGTAAGTGCCCTCTCCCGTTTGGTACAAGAAAGTTTGGTCGAGCACAAGTACAACAGCGGGTATACGGTCGCAAGGATTTCAGGAGGGGGCTTTGGTCAAGCACCAGGATTAGAAGATACGCTTAATTGTAATAGCACGGATGATTATAACCGAGAGATCACTCCACCATCTGTTTCTTTGAATCAGATGGTCTACAATGTCATCAAAGATCATATTCTAAAATCCAAGTTTGTCCCGGGTCAAAAACTCGTGTACACCGATCTGGAAGAAAAATTTGGTGTCAGCAAGACTCCGATTATCAATGCCCTCAGCCAGCTTGAAAGCGAAGGCTACGTCCGGCTGAAAAGAAATTCGGGTTATTATGTTCGGGAGGTCACTTTCAAGGAGGTTGAAGACCTGCTTAAAGCCCGTGAGACATTAGAGTTGGCCAATCTGGATCTTGTATTGGCCATGCACACCCAAGAAGACCTGCGAGATTTAGAACGTATTCATCAAGAGCACATCGATTACCCGCCTCCCACGTACGATGATATCAGGGTGGGAAACAACCGCCGATTTCACCTCCGAATTGCGGCGATGGGACGAAACAGCTTGATGATCAAATACATCTCTCACCTGTATGATTTTTTTGATCTGAGAATGAAATTCAGCCTTTCCTTTCTGTCGTCTGAACGCTTGAGGGAAGCCGATGTCGAACACGGCCAAATCGTTGCAGCGCTTCGCGAAAGAAACAAAAGTCTTTTGAAAAAAGTCTTCCGGAGTCATTTGACCGCATCGGTCAAAGACATCCTCAGGCATATAAAAGAAAACCAAGGTTGAGGGCAGGAGGGGGTCAACATGGATGAGCGTCATGTCGAGTTGTCTCTGAATAGATGTGTTGAAACTATTTAAATAGTCAGACAAATAACTTTGACGTGGAGGTATCCGAATGGATTTTGAATATTCCAACGAACAGATGGATCTGAAGAAAGAGGTCTCAGCGTTCGCCAAGGCGGCTGCGGCAGACCCGAAACGAATACAGGAAGAGATGGATAGTACCTTTTCATGGGATATCTATAAACAGATTTCTGAAAAGGGCTGGACAGGCATTCTCGTGCCCAAGGAATATGGCGGACAGGGGAAGGGGGCGATGGAATATTCGATCATCATGGAGGAAACAGCCAAGGAATTGATCCCCGGACCTCAGACGGCCGTCCAAGCGCAGAAATCAATTCTTACCGTGGGTACGGAGGCCCAGAAAAGAAGATATTTGCCTAAGTTAGCGAGCGGGGAATATATTTCGGCCCAAGCGATCTCGGAACCGACTGTAGGATCAAGCTTTAAAGATATAAAGACTCAGGCCGTTAAGGATGGCAAATTCTACCATATTAAGGGCCACAAAACACACATCAATCTGGCCGAAGAGGCCGATGTTTTCATATTGCTGGCCTTAACTTCAAAAGGCATAACCGAGTTTCTGATTGAGAAAAGCACTCCGGGAGTAACATTTAAGAAGGCAAATCCCTTTGGGCTCAGATCAGCGCCGATTTACGACGTTTATTTGGATTGTCGCGTTCCTGAAGAACAATTGCTTGGCCGGGAAGGGGGCGCCCTGGAAATTTTCCTGGCGACTTTTAACCTGAGCCGAATCGGCAATGCCTCAACATTTATTGGTTATGCTCGTGGGTGTCTGGAACTGGCGATTAATTATGCAAAGCAAAGAGTAGTAGGAAAGAATCATGTCGCGGATTTTCAGGGCATTCAATGGATCATAGCGGACTTAGCCTCACAAATCCAAGCGACCGGTCTGATCCGAGATAAGGCGGCCTGGATGGCCGACCAAGGGCGTGAACATTCTTTGGACACCTCTATGGCTAAGTACCTGGCAGGCGAAGTAGCCGAGAAGGTTGTTAACAAGTCTTTCTCCTTAGTAGGCAGCCGCGCCTGTTATGTCGGCAGCCGCTTTGAGCAGTACTTAAGAGATGTAAAGGCCCTGCAAGTAGGGGGAGGCACATCAGAAATCATGAAGAATAATATTGCCAGAGAAGTATTAATGGCCAATTCTCTTTAAAATAGGGGAGCAAAGATGGCAACAACGGCCTTAAATTTCCGCCAGTGGTTTGAAGAAAAAGTTGACTTGGGCAAGGATTTCCCTTTTATCCGGTTCAAAGACAAGGTCTACAATTATGCCGAGGTTGACTCCGAGGTAAACAGGGTCGCCAATGCCATGATGAATCTTGGTATCACCAAAGGAAGTAAAGTCGCCATCATGATGAACAATTGCCCCGAGTTCATTTTCTGCTGGTTTGGTTTGGCGAAAATAGGGGCGGTCAGCCTTTTTGTCAATGTCGATCTGAAGGACGAGGTCTTGAGGGATTTGGTGGACAGGGGTGATGCGGAATACGTCATATTGACTAAAGACCGATGGTCCAATTACTCCCTTATCCGTGAAAGGCTGCAAAAGGTGAGGAAGGCGATTTGCGTCCCCAACGACGAAGGGATCGCCGCCGGCGAAAGGGTGGTCAGTCTCGAACGGATCTGTCAAGAATCCTCCCCAAATCCTCCACCGGAAGTCCTTTTTGATAATGGTCAACCCATGGGATTCATACACACCTCGGGAACAACCGGACTTCCCAAATGGACCATATTGAGTCATAAAGCCTACCTTACGGCGGCGGAGTCATTAAGGGAATGGACCATGACGACTCATAAGGACATATTCTATGATCCCCTTCCCCTCTTTCACATCAATCCCCAGACCTACTTCCTTCTGAATGCTTTGGCCGGCAATGCCAGCGTCGTTATTTCCGAGAAGTACAGTGCTTCAGGACTCTGGAAGGATGTATGCAACTATAAGGCGACTATTTTGGTGCTGCATGCAGCTCCGCTATTCTTTGCCTTAAAGCAACCGGTCGTTCCGGAAGAAACACAACATCAGGTAAGGATGATCGCCATCGCCGCCCAGCGGCCTTTTATGGAGCGTTTCCAAATACCGGTTGGCGGCAGCGGTTATGGGTCAACCGAGCTACCCGGATATGTATGCACCAATAGATTCTATTACCCTTTTCCTAAGAAGTGGGATTTTCTCGGAGATGCCCTGTCCAAGTTTGCCGGTAAACCGGTAGATTATATAGAGGTTAAAATTTTCGATGAAGATGGCAGCAAATTGCCAACGGGTAAGATAGGCGAAATCGTCGTGCGTGGCCGAGAGCCTCATGTCATATTTGACGGTTATTACAATATGCCTGAGAAGAACCAGGAGGTTTTCCGAGGCGGCTGGTTTCATACGGGGGATGCCGGCAGGATGGATGAGGATGGCCACTTGATTTTTGAAGGCCGGAGGGCGGAAAGCATCAATGTAAAGGGCGAGTGGGTGCCCATTGAACAGGTGGAGGACGTTATAAGATCACTTTCTAATGTGGCCGAAGTAGCGATTGTGGGCGTTCCTGCCGAGGTTGGACAGGATGTCAAGGCCTATATACAGGTATCTGCCGGGGGTAACCTCGACCCGGTAGAATTGCTGGATTATTGTCAAACCAAATTGCCCCGATTTATGATACCCCGTTATATCGAGTTTATTGAAGCGTTCCCGCGTACCCTCGGAACGGAAAAGATACAAAAGGAAGAGCTCAAAAAAAGAGGTATAGGTGAGGCTTGGGATAGAGAAAAAATCGGATATAAACTGAAAAGATAAACCAAATCCGAAAAAAAGGAAACTTTGACATGTCCGGAGAAATCGATCTTATCAAGGGAGGCATCGACATCCATGTTCACGCGGCGCCCGACATTCAAGACCGGAAAACGGATTGCCTAGAGATTGTCCAGAAGGCCAGAGAATACGGGATGGGCGGCATTTTAATCAAGGACCATGTGACAGTGACCTCCGATCGCGCCTACATCCTAAACCACATCTTTCCTGATTTTAAAGTGTACGGTTCGATCGTGTTGAATTACCCGGTAGGTGGCCTAAATCCATCGGCTGTAGAAGGGGCTATTGGTCTGGGATGTCGATTTGTGTTTATGCCGACCTATTGCGCTTTGAACCACATATCAGTTTTAGGAAAAGTCGCAACATTACACGCCAATCCATTGCCAAAGGATGCCAAAGGAATCTCTCTTCTGGATGCCAAAGGAAAACTTGTTTCCGAGGTTTATGAGATTCTCGAAATCATAGCGAAAGCCAAGGTAACCCTGGCGACAGGTCACATCTCTCCTGAAGAAACCATGAAACTCCTAAAAGCAGCAAACCAACATGGAGTAGAAAGAATCATCGTAACACATGCCTCTTTCAAAAGGCTCACCTTTTTAGATTTGCCCGACCAAATCGAGGCGGTTAGAATGGGAGCATTCATCGAACACTGTTTTGTAGTAACCACTGAAATGATGAGGCCCGTGGGTATAACTACAATTGAAGAAATTGGTAATCAAATAAGAGCTGTTGGAACAGATCACTGCGTTCTGTCAACCGATTTTGGCCAGACAGGGAATCCGCATCCTGTTGAAGGATTCAGGCAGTTTGCTCTCCAAATGTTTCAAATAGGTTTTTTCGATTTTGAAATTAAAAAAATGATTAAGCTTAATCCCCTCAGGCTGTTAGAGGATTAGAAGGGGATAGGAAAAGGAAAAGCGGCATGAACAGCCGGTCTGTCAAGCTCTTTAATTTGGAATGGTTCGGAGATACTGAAATAGAGATGAATTTCCCTGCCGAATGGGATGTTCAGATCTGTTACATGGAGGGGAAAGATGCGCCTCCCTTAACCCACGAGGGTTTTTTAAAGGCCTTTGATAACCCCATTGGAACTCGAAAGATTCGAGATTTGGCCAGAGGAAAGAAGGAAGTGGCTGTCGTTTTCGACGATATGTCAAGGCCCACCAACGTAGGGCAGATTGCCCATTACGCTTTAGCAGAACTTAAGGCAGCTGGCGTCTCCGATTCTTCTATAAGATTTATCGTTGCCTTGGGGGCTCATGGTGCCCATTCGTTAATGGACTTTCGTAAGAAGTTGGGAGACGACATTACAAACCGATTCCCCATTTACAACCACAATCCTTATGAAGGCTGCACGCTCTTAGGCAAAACATCAAGGGGCACGCCGGTCGAAATTAATACAGAGTTCATGCATTGCGATCTTAAAATCGGCATTGGAGTCATCACCCCTCATGTTTCCTTTGGTTTTAGTGGCGGTGGTAAAATTGTTTTGCCTGGCTTGGCTTCCATGGACAGCATATGGCATAACCATTTTAAAATTGGCGGACGGGGCGCCCCGACCAAAGAGTTTCCCCTGGGGAAGCTGGATCCAAGTGTGGGACTAGCCAAGTATGAGAATAATGCCCTCCGTCTTGACATGGAGGAAGCAACTCGTATGGCTGGTCTCGATCTAAAGATAGATGCCATAGTCAATTATCAGAGAGAGACAGTGGCCCTGTTCGTTGGAGATCCGATCGAAGAGCACGCAGTGGGGGTGAAGACGGCCATGGGTCATTATGGGACAACCCCCATCCGGGATGTGGACCTTGTTGTCACCAGTGCATACTCTAAGGCCAATGAATCGCCCATCGCGGCGCTTCTCGCTTCACAGATTCTGAAAAAGGCAGGGGGGGATGTGGTCGTAATCTCGGGGGCGCCCGCCGGAATGGCGACTCACTACTTGGTCAGGAGTGCAGGCAAGTTCATAGGAGGACGAATTTGGGGAAAGAGAGAGAATTTTCCTCTTCCCATAAAGAGACTCTTCCTGATAAGCGAGTATGCCGATTGGGCGGGGTGGGATGTTTTCGGTCCTGTGAAAGATATCAATTGGATGAAAACCTGGGAAGAGACCGTAACCCTTCTTAAAGAAGACTACGGTCAAGGTACAAAAGTAGCAGTCATACCGGATGGAACCATTCAGTATTTCATATGAGACTGCGCCGATCTCTTAGTAATAATGAAAAGCAAGGCCATTTCTTTTTATTTTAACTAAGAACAAGGGCGTGGAGGTCACAACATGACTAAATCCAAAGACGGGGAATACGAAATCTACGCCTTAAAATACGCAGGCCCCTTCACGAGCTCAGGTGCTTTCATCATGTGGATGAGGGAATGGGAAAAGACCTTTGAACGCTACTATTTCTTCTGGTGCATCAAAGGGGAGGGCGGGCCCATTATTGTGGACTGCGGGGTTTCTCCTGAACTGGCCAAACAAAAAGCACTAACCGGTTACATTAGCCCCGTGGAGGCACTTAAGAAAATCGGAGTCGACGCCTCGCAGGTACCCAAGGTGGTCGTAACGCATATGCATTGGGACCATTATAGCGGGATACAACTCTTTCCCAATGCAACCATCTATGTTCAAGAAAGGGAATACAATTTTTGGGTCAAAGACCCTGTGGCAAAAAGATCGGTATTTCAAAGTGCCACAGACAACACCGCTGCTGCCTACCTGGCACAGCTGGAAAATAGTGCTCGTTTAGTTCTTGTTAAAGGAGACGAGGCGATCATGCCAGGAATTGAGCTGCTTCTTTCGCCAGGCCATACCTCGGGGCTGCAGGCAGTGGCTATAAAAACCAAGAAAGGAACAGCAATCCTGGGTTCAGATTGTGCGCACTTCTTTCGAAATTATACCGAAGATTGGCCGAGTGCTCTTATTGTTGACTTGGCGGCCTGGATGAAGACTTATGATAAATTGAAAGCCAGGGTCTCATCACCGGATTTACTGTTCCCTGGTCATGACCCACTTATGTTGACAAATTATCCCAAAGTTTCCGAGGAGGTGACCAGACTGGCTTAATCACGGTCACGGATGCACCGTGATTAAACTTTATTCCTTAAATGTTGGAAAATATTTTGCAAAAAGCCCTCGGAGAGCCATCCGTGGGCGAAAAAAAGATTGGAGGAGGGTATTTTATGAAAAAAGCAAGCGTTTTGTGGGTAGGCCTATTACTTTCGGTTTTCTTTCTCATCCCCGCAGCCAGGGCGGCGGATAAACCCCCGGTGAGAATAGGAGTCATCCATCCGGTCACCGGACAAGGGGCCAACGTGACCAAATCTTTTTTGGAGGGGTGGTACCTCGCCGAGGAAATCGTCAACAAGGAAGGGGGAATCCTGGGTGGCCGAAAGATTGAAACTCTGTTGGAGGATGACCAATGTATTCCGGCCCAATCCGTCGCCGCGGTCAAAAAATTGATTTATCAGGACAAACTCAAGGTCATCCTGGCGAGTCTGTGTTCCTCGGCCACCATTGCGGACATTCCCATCACCAAAGAGGCGGGGGTGGTTCAGCTCGTTTCCGATTCATTAGCAGACTCCATCACCGAAATGGGGCATCCTCTCCTCTTTCGCACCTGCTTCTCGAACGGTATGCTGGCCGATAGTATGAGCTATAAGATTGCCCAGAAATTCAAGGTGAAATCCATCGCCTTCTACGCCATCAACGATGATTTTGGACGGGGGCTGGTGAAACAGACCAAAGAAATCTTTGAAAAACTTAAAACTCCCAAAGTTCTCTTCGAAGGTTATTTTGAGCAGAACGATCGAGACTTCTCGGCCTCCATTACCAAGCTGAAGGGTCTCAAACCGGAAGCTATCTATTTGATTGCCCGCTTTCCCCAGAATGCCCAGATTCTAAACCAGATGGACGAACTGGGTTTCAAACCCAAGATATTTGGGGTTGCCAACTTAGTGTGGGATGATTGCATCCACGCCGCGGGGAAGAATGCGGAGGGCGTTTATGGGATAGCCACCTGGGTCAATGAGCTGAGCACCCCCTCGGCCAAAAAATTCCTGAGCGCTTATAAGGCCAAATATAACATGGAGCCACCGGACGAAGTCTCCACCTCAGGATACACCGGGCTGATGGTGGCGGCCATGGGGATTGATAAAGCCGGAACCGACCAGGATCCCCAAAAGATCGGCGATGCCATTCGGAAGATGACATGGGATGCGCCGGCAGGTCCTCTATCCTTCGATGCCAAAGGCCAGGGAACCATCAGTGCATTCATAGTACAGGTCCGCGATGGGAAGCGGGTAGTGGTAAAGTAAGGAAAGCAGGGAGGGCGCAGCCCGATAGGGAATTCGAATCGAGGTTGCGCCCTTCTTTTTTAAACCTGGGGCGAGCATGGAACTTTTTCTCCAACAACTGGTGAATGGCCTGATCATCGGAATCATCTATTCCCTGGTGGCCATCGGTCTCACGGTCATTTATGGGATCTTCGGCATCCTCAACATGACGCAGGGGACTTTTTTCATGATCGGGGCCTTTGCGGCCTTCTTCCTGACGAAAAATTTTGGAATCAGCTATTTTCTATCCATTCCTCTGGCCATGGTTATCACAGGGGCGGTCGGCATCCTCGTCGAGCGCTCCTCGGTGCGAACCTTGCGGGGTCAGGACCATATTGTCTTTCTTCTATCCACGTCGGGTGTTATGGTCGCGCTGGAGAACCTGGCGCTGGTCGTCTGGGGAGCCACGCCTCGGCAACTGAGCAGCCCTTTTGTCCCTGAACCCGTTGTGATCCTCGGAGTTTTTCTGACCCGGCAGAAAATCTTTCTCTTTCTCTGTGCCGCGGTCATGGTTTTTCTGGTCAAATGGTTCATCAAGACCTCCCGCATCGGCCGGGCCATGAGGGCCGTGGCCACCGATCAGAACGCAGCCGCCTTGATGGGCATTGACGTCGACCGGGTCTTTATGGTCACCTTCGGATTGGGTGCGGCTCTTTCCGCTGCCGCAGGGGTTCTCCTCGGGCCGATCTTTGGCATCGAACCCCTGATGGGCCAATTGACTTTGATCAAGGCTTTTGTCGTGGTCATCATGGGGGGCATGGGCAATATCACCGGAGCCTTTTATTGCGGGTTGATTCTTGGGGTGGCCGAGAACCTGGGGGCGGGGTATATCAATGTGGATTACAAAGATGCCTTTGGGCTGATCATCCTGGTCCTGGTCCTCCTCTTCCGGCCCCAAGGCCTGCTGGGGCGAGGAGGTCTCCGATGAATCAGAAGAGATGGCTTTTTCAGGTGATCGTCGTGGGGTTCATCCTCATTCTGCCTTTCATTTTTCAATCCGCCTATTCACACCACATTTTGGTCTCCTCGGGAATCTTTATCCTCCTTTCCCTGGGCTTGAATTTGATCATGGGCTATACGGGCCAAATGCCTTTCGGGTATCCCCTTTTTTTCGGCCTGGGCGCCTATACGACCGCCCTGGGATCTACCTTGCTGGGGACCACCTTCTGGCACGGGTTGGTAGCCGCTCCGATCGTAGCTGGAATCTTTGGCTTCTTGATCGGATACCCCTGCTTGCGACTCCGGGGGCCCTATTTCGCCATCGTAACCCTCGCTTTTGCGGAGATTTTCGGCCTGATCCTCAAAAACTGGGTTTCCCTAACCCGGGGATCGATGGGCATCCCGGGGATCTCTTCACCCAAGATTGTGATCCCAGGGCTGATAGATTTTACCTTTAACCGGGAGATTAAGTGGTACTACCTGGTGGTCGCGATTTGCGCCCTGTACCTCCTGGTCAATCGCAGCCTGATCCGCTCTTACGTGGGCGAAGCCTGGTTGGCCATCCGGGAAAACGAAGATTTAGCCGAAGCGGTGGCGGTCAACACCTTCAAGTGGAAGATGGTCGCCTTCATCGTCGGAGCGATGATGGGGGGAATGGCCGGTTGTGTCTATGCCCACTACTACAACATCGTGAGTCCCGATTTGGTGGGCTTGTACTACGTCACCATCGCTTTTAACATAGTGATCATCGGAGGGAGAGGATCCCTCCTGGGTCCGGTGCTGGGAGGAATTCTTTTTACGGCGGTACCGGAATATTTGAGAGCTTCGAAGGACCTGCGGCAGGTGATCTTTGGGGTTATCATGCTCCTGGGGATCATTTTCATGCCTCAGGGGATCATGGGGGTGGTCAATGATATTCGGGATCGCTGGTTTCGCGGGAGGTAGCCATGGTCCTTCTGCAAGTTGAAAAGGTTAGCAAATTTTTTGGGGGCGTAGCCGCACTCAACGGGGTAGACTTCGGAATATCTTCCGGGGAGATCATCGGTTTGATTGGCCCGAATGGCGCGGGGAAAACCACCCTGTTCAATCTGATTACGGGATTCATCAGACCTTCCCAGGGACAGGTGATCCTCGAAGGCCGGGTCATCTCCCATCTTCCTCCCTATGAAGTGGCCTCTCTAGGGATCATCCGCACCTACCAGAAGACGAGTATCTTTCCGGCCCTCACCGTCTCCCAGAATATTTCCATCGGTCATCACCGGTGGAGCCAACCCGGATTCTGGGCCGCTCTTTTCCACGCCCGGCCCCATGTGGAGGAGAGGGCCAAGACCCAAGCGCGCGTTCAGGAGATCTTGGAATTTCTGGAAATGACCTGGGCCGCGGATTCTACGGCCCGGAATCTTTCCTACGGCGACCAGCGAAAACTGGAAATGGCCATCGCCCTGTCCTCCCAGCCCAAGCTTCTCCTTCTGGATGAACCCGCCGCCGGGTTGAACCCTGAAGAGACCCTGGGGATGATGAGGATCATCGAGAAGATTCGGGAACAGGGGATCACGGTTTTAGTGGTGGAACATGACATGAAGCTTGTGATGGGGATCTGCGAGCGAATCGTGGTCTTGAATCATGGGACGAAAATCGCCGAGGGGACGTCGGAACAGATTCAGAATCATGAAGAAGTGATCAAGGTCTATCTGGGGGAAGAAGACGAGGAATTAAACTGATGCTGACTGTCAGTAATATAGAGGTCTATTATGGGCATGTGCATGCCCTCAAAAAGGTTTCCTTCTCCGTGGAACAGGGAGAAATTGTGGCCCTGATCGGAGCCAATGGGGCAGGAAAGTCGACGATCCTGAACACCGTATCCGGCCTGGTCAAGGTTTCCACGGGGGAAATAAAGTTCTTCGATAGACGGATCGACCATTTGGCCCCCCACAAAATCCTTTCCCTGGGAATCCCCCAAATCCCGGAGGGGCGGAAGATCTTTCCCGATATGACCGTCGAAGAGAATTTGCAATTGGGTGCTCACCTCGTTAAGGATCAAAAGGTCATCGCCCAGCGCATCGAAAGGGCTTATAGCTGGTTTCCCATCCTAAAAGAAAGAAGACTTCAGCTGGGCGGGACCCTTTCCGGGGGGGAGCAACAGATGCTGGCTATTTCCCGGGGCCTGATGACGTCTCCCCAACTTCTCCTGATGGATGAACCCACGCTCGGCCTGGCGCCCCTGATGGTGCGTGAGGTAGCGCATATTATTCAGGAAATCCGGCGGCAGAAGATCACCGTTCTTCTCGTCGAGCAGAATGCACGCATGGCCTTGAAGCTGGCTGACCGGGGCTATGTTCTGGAGACCGGTCGGGTTGCCTTGACCGATACAGGCAGGAATCTCCTGAGCAACGAGAGCGTGAAGAAGGCCTACCTGGGATAATCCCCAATTGTTCGCCCTTGTTGGGTACATGGAACACATGGCGACCAACCACTCCAAGGCGTCAAAGGCTTTCAGGCTCTTCCCGCCCCACCACCTTGGCTTCTGAGGCGCAGTGGGCCAGAGACAAGGCGGGTTCGCTGTAGCGATGGAGCTAATTGACCTCCGCTGTTCCGCAGAGGGTGGCCGTTTTCCTCGTTGTGGTCCCGGTGGAGGCATTGGGGCCGGCGGTTTCCCGGAAAGAAAGGATGAAAATCATGCCGATGATATTCGAGCCAATCAGCATCAAGAACGTGAAAGTTCGTAATAGAATCGCCCGCTCGGCGACCTTCGATGGAATGGGTAATGCGAGGGGAGAACCGACCAAGCGCCATGCCCAGCTCTACGCCACACTGGCGGAAGGTGAGGTCGGGTTGATCATTACCAGCGCTACGCTGGTTGAGAGGTTCAGAATGCCATTGCCAGAAGGCCAGGAGATCGCTTACTCGACCTTTATCGATCGCGACGAGCTGGTGGAGCCGTGGAAGCCGA
>Ga0187886_1002926_pt1 | contig 13211 bp, 8 predicted proteins | sample June2016WEW_20_1_FD_133001 | JGI IMG/M metagenome (GOLD analysis project Ga0187886, IMG submission 133001) | Peatland microbial communities from SPRUCE experiment site at the Marcell Experimental Forest, Minnesota, USA - June2016WEW_20_150 | ecosystem: Environmental > Terrestrial > Soil >...
CCGGAGGTTCAAGCAAGAATATGATTTGCCTTTTCCCTTCGCTTATTCTTTGACCATGAGCAAAGACGATGTTGTTAAAGAGATCCCTGATTTCAAGAATTTTCTGGCTTGGCCGACGGTCGTTTTTGTGGGCCGCAACGGAAGGGTCACAGCTATTCACACGGGAGTTGACGGCCCGGCCACAGGAAAATACTATGATCAGCTTATTCTGAATTTTCGACAGAAGATCGAAGAGCTCTTATCGGCTCCGAACAAGGGACGTTAAAACATCCTCTTGGGCTTGAGGATTCTCTTGTAAAGGGCCGATTGGCTCTTACCGTACAATACCTTGCCATTGATGATGGTGTAATCGACATAGGTCCTGTAGTCCAGAGGGTTTCCATCGAGGATGATGATATCAGCGTCCTTGCCTTCTTCCAGGCTTCCCACTCGATCACTCATCCCGAGGAGTTTTGCCGTCAGGGGCGGGCTCGATGAGAAAGATGCCTTGGAAGCTTTGACCATCAAACCGGCCGAGCTTCTCGGGATCAGTGATGGGAGTGTAAGGAAAACTGTGTAAACCTCCTTGAATAGGTAGAATGAATCAAGGAGGTTCCATTGGCTCTTGACCGAGACGAACTGAAAAAACTGCCTAAGGAGAAGGGCGTTAAATCCCTGGATGATTTTAACGCCTTCATGCGGGAGGTCAGCAAGGAGGTCGTCGAAATGCTCCTCGACGGTGAGCTGACCGACCATCTGGGCTTCGAAAAGCACGACCAGAAAGCCAAGGTCACCGATAATACCAGAAACGGCTATACCCCCAAGACCGTCAAATCCAAGTTTGGCGAGATCGACCTGGAGGTCCCCCGGGACAGGAAGTCCGATTTTGAGCCCCAGATCGTCAAGAAGCGCCAGAAAGACATCTCGGGGCTGGAAGAGAAAATCATCTCGATGTACGCGAAGGGGATGACAACCCGGGACATCCAGGCCCACATCAAGGATCTTTACGGCTACGAGATCTCACCCGAGACGGTGAGCTCCATCACGGACAAAGTCATGGAGCGAGCCCGGGAATGGCAGGGCCGGCCGCTGGAATCCGTCTATGCCCTGATCTATATGGATGCTGTGTTCCTGAAGATGCGGCTCGAGGGCCATGTCCGGAACGTGGCTCTGTACACGATCATCGGGATAAACCTCGACGGCCAGAAGGAATGCCTGGGGCTGTGGATCTGCGAGACGGAATCGGCCAAGTACTGGCTCTCGGTCCTTAATGAGCTGAAAAACCGAGGAGTCGAGGATGTTCTCATCTTTACGGTCGACAACCTCAAGGGGATCTCGGAGGCCATCGAGGCCGTCTTCCCCCGGGCCGAGGTCCAAAAATGCGTCGTCCACCAGATCCGCAACTCCCTCCGGTATGTGTCCTGGAAAGAACGCAAGCCCATGGCTAAAGACCTGCGGCGGATCTACGAGGCCGCCACGGAAAAAGAGGGGGCAGCGGCGCTGGATGAGTTCTCGGAAAAGTGGGACAAACGCTATCCTCATATCTCCGCCTCATGGGGTAGCAACTGGGATAAGATCGTCACCTTTTTCAAATATCCTCCGGAGATCCGGACTATGGTTTATACGACGAATCCCATCGAAAGCCTGAACCGGAAGATCAAAAAAGTCGCCAAGAACAAATCGATCTTCCCCAACGACCAGGCTCTCATCAAGCAGGTCTCCCTGGCTGTTGAAGAAGCGGCGAAGAAGTGGACCTTCCGTCACAGGGACTGGGCTATGATATACTCCCAGCTGATGATCTATTTTGGCGACCGTTTGGATGAACGCGCTTAAATGCAGAAAAGGGGTTTACACAGAATATCTGACACTCCCCGCGAATCCGAAACCGCTTGATGACGAACAAAGTCTATCATGAACATCTGGATCACCAAGACTCCGGCGCAGATCGACGACGCTTCGGAGCACACCCAGCTCAAGAGGAGCCTGACGTCCTTAGACCTGGCCGCCCTGGGCATAGGCTCGGTCGTCGGCACGGGCATCTTCGTCGCCACGGGCCCCGCGGCCCGGCTGGCGGGCCCGGGCCTCCTCCTGTCGTTCATCATCGCCGCCATTACCTGCGGGTTCTGCGCTCTCACCTACTCGGAGCTGGCCTGCATGTTCCCGGTCGCGGGCAGCACGTATTCCTACTCCTACGTCGCCTTCGGAGAGGTCATCGCCTGGATCATCGGCTGGGACCTGATGCTTGAATACCTGGTCGCCACGAGCGCCGTGGCCTCAGGCTGGTCGACGACGTTCATCGGGCTTATCCAGAGCGCCGGCGTCAAGTTGCCGAAGGTGCTGCTGACGCCGCCCATCACGACCAACGCGGTTGGCAGGATCGTCCTCTCCGGCGGCGTCGTGGACGTCCCGGCCATCGTCATCACCCTGCTCATCACCTGGATCCTCTACATCGGGATCAAGGAGAGCGCCAAGATCAACAACATCATCGTCCTCGTCAAGATCGTTGTCATCGTGCTCTTCGTCTTCCTGGGCGTCCGCCATGTCAGCCTCTCCAACCTCCACCCCCTGATGCCGTTCGGCTGGAAGGGCATCATGGCCGGCGCCGCCATCATCTTCTTCGCCTACATCGGTTTCAACGCGGTCTCCACGGCGGCAGAGGAGACCAAAAACCCCAAGAAAGACGTCCCCCGGGCCCTCATGATTTGCCTGGGCGTTGTTATCATCCTCTATGTCTCGGTGGCGTTCGTCCTGACCGGGATCGTCCCCTACAAGCTGATCGACGTGGGCAACGCGCTGCCGGCCGCCCTGGCCCGGATTGGGATCCAGTGGGGCGGGGCGATTGTCGCCACGGGGGCCATCATCGGCATGGTCTCGACCCTCCTCGTCGGCCTGTACGGCCAGATCCGGATCTTCATGGCCATGGCCCGCGACGGCCTCCTGCCCACCGCGTTCTCCAAAGTCCATCCGGTGCACAAGACCCCGCACATCTGCACCTGGATCACGGGCATCGCGACTGCTTTGATCGCCGGCCTCTTCCCGCTGCCGATGATCATCGACCTCTGCAATATCGGAACTCTCTTCGCCTTCGTCCTCGTCTCGGTGGGCGTCATCGTCCTGAGGAGGACGCGGCCCGAGGTCGAGCGGAAATTCAAGACGCCGGGCGTTCCCTTCACGCCGCTCATCACGGTCGCCTTCTGTTTCTACTTGATGTACAGCCTGCCCAAGATCACCTGGATCAGGTTCGGCATCTGGTTGGTCGCCGGCCTCCTGATCTATTTCTTGTATAGCGTCCGCCACAGCAAGCTGCAGGTGAGGCCGGCGAAGTAATTCCGGACCGGGATTCAGGCCGGACCGTCTGGCGGGGACTGAGATGGCCGAAAGATAAGAATTTACTTTTTCCGCGTCACGGACACGCCCGGCTTCCCGGCGGGAATGAATGAGGTCGCACAATTGCTGCAATACAGGGCTAAATCGGTGTTGTCAGAATAGCACTTGGAGCACTTGTTGGCCAAGCGAGTTTCCCTCCTCTAATTTGCCTCACAGGGCTGGTGCGTCAATCCCAAGCGGACCTACCGGATTTACTGCCAGGAGGGGCTCAACCTGCGTCGGAAGCGTCCTCGTCGGCATGTCACGAGCAACCGACGGAAGGCGCGGCCGGAGGTCGAGCGCCTGCTGGAGCATGGATTTTGTGGTGGACAGCCTCTTCAACGGCCATCGGTTCCGGGCCTTAACGATAGTCGATAATTATAGTCGGGAGTGCCTGGCCATAGAAGTCGGCCAAAGCATGACGGGCGCGGAAATGACCGCCGTCATCGAGCGGCTGGTGAAGGAGCGAGGCGCTCCGGATCGCATCCAATGCGACAATGGGAGCGAATTTATTTCCAGGGTTTTGGACAAGTGGGCGTATGAAAACGAGGTCACGATGGACTTCCCAAGACCCGGTAAGCCTATGGATAATGCTATGATCGAATCGTTCAACGGCACGTTCCGGGATGAATGTCTGAACGTCAATTGGTTCTTGTCGATGGAGGACGCCCGGGAGAAATTAGATAAGTGGCGGGAGGATTACAATGAATTCCGGCCTCACAGTTCGCTCGGGGACTTGACGTCACGGCAGTTCGTTGATAAGTTCAAGAGCAGTTTAAAAAGCCAAAAAACTTCATTTTTGGCTGGACCAGTTTTAGGGTGAGGCTCCAAACCCTCTCGAGTTATCAACGTAAGGCAGCATCCGGTCGTCACTCTTTTTCGTCTATTTGTTATGTTCCTCCGTCTTCATGACGAAGCCGGTCACTTCCGTCGCAATGAAAAAATCCGTGACTAGCCGCTCGGCGAATTTCAATTTCCACTCGACGGCCTCGGTCACTTTTCCGGGATCCAGAGCCCCGAAGTCCCTCATGGCCGCCGCGTAGTCGAAGACGGCGCCGGCCAGAAACCTCATTTTGAATTTTTTTTAGGATGTTCTCATCCAGTACGGGAGGCGTCGTCCCTGCCGCGTAAGTTAAATGACTCAAGAAAAAAGCGCAAAGAGATATGATGAGAAAAAAGACTCTTCTGCTCATCGACGATCTCCTTCTTGTGGATCCGAGGTTGACATTGTATTAAGTTCTTCCTTAAAATAAACAACATAAAAATTTGCCTGCGCTCTTAATGGGCAACGGCGAACAGAGATTAATTCCTGATGTTAAGGAGGTCCGCTTGATGTCAAGACTATTCTGGAAAAGAAGTTTATCCGTCCTGTATGCGTTCTATCTGTTCTTCCTAGGACACTTTAAGGTCATGGCCAACAACCCCAAATTGACCCTCGATTGGATTGCCCTGGACTCTTATAAATCCGTAGGCATGACCCCAAATCAGATTCACTGGGCAGAAGATGGCAAAAGAATCTATTTTCGGTGGAACCCCAAGAGGGAAAAGACCTGGCAGGGCCTTCTCTACTGGGTTTCTCCCGAAGGAGGGACGCCGACCCAGATCCTCGAATCAGATCTATGGAAACTCCCCGAAGGATCCGGCAACCGTAACAGGCAAGAGACCTACACGGTCTACAGCAAATATGGCGACATTTTCTTAATGGACTTGAAATCCGGACAGGTTAAAAGAATCTTCAATACTAAAAAAAGAGAAGACTCTCCTCGATTCCTTCGAGACGGTCATCGCTTTACCTTTGAGACAGACAGCAACCTTTATCTCTACGATATTTCTACCGGCACGACAACGCAATTGACAGATATTCGTTCCGCGGAAGACCCAGAAAAGAAGCTGGAATTAAGCAAGGAAGAAGAATATCTCAAAGAGCAGCAAGAAAAGCTCTTTGAAATTTTAAAGGAACGCAAAGAACTCAATGAATATCAGCAACAGTTGGAGAAAAGGGAAGATCCGAAACCCAAACCATACTATTTAGGCAGCCCCAAAAAGAGAGTGTCGGCATTCATCCCATCCCCAGACGGAAAGTATGTGGGAATCCTCGTTGAGGATACCTCGAAATCGGAGCAAGCTCGTGTTGATATCGTGCCCAAGTATGTGACCGATAGCGGTTTCCTCGAAACCGAGGTATCCATCAAAGGCAATGAGGCACGAGGCAAGGTCGGGTCTTCTGTGGTAACGACCAGAACAGGGGTCTATGAGGTTGAAACGGGAAAAGTCACTTGGCCCGAAGTGGAATTGGGAAACCGGGAGGTCAATCACAATGAGCCCCTTTGGTCAGATGATGGTTCAAAATTCGCCTTTGTGATCGGCTCGGTCGATAATAAGGATCGTTGGATAGCCGTGTATGATCTCAAGTCCGAGAAGGTTGAGGTCGTGGATCACGAAAGGGATGACGCCTTCCTCAACAATTTGCGGACAGGACGCGGCCCAATGTCCCTTCCCGAGTTCGGTTTCTCTTATATGGGATGGCTCCAAGACAGCGATTCCCTTTATTTTCTCTCTGAAAGGGATGGGTGGATGCATCTCTACACGTGCCAGATTTCAAAAAAAAAGATAACCCAGTTGACCAAAGGGAAATGGGAGATCGACTACATCAGATTATCCAAAGACAAATCGAGATTCTATCTGACCACTTCCGAGATTCGCCCAGGGGAACGGCAGCTTTATTCAATGCCAGTGTCAGGCGGAGACAAAACCAGGATCACCACCGGAGCCGGATGGAACTTCCCCTATTTTTCTCCCGACGAATCCAAGATCGCTCTGGCCCACAGCAATTCGAATACGCCCGAGGAACTCTATATCGTGTCCAATAAGCCCGGGGCAATAATGAAAAAGCTGACTGACTCGACGACTCCGGATTTCAAGGCCCTTCACCTCCTCCAGCCTCAGATTATCACATTCTCTGATGCGGACGGCAATCTCATCTACGGAGATCTCTATCTTCCAGCCCAAGCTGAGGGGAAAAGGCCGGCTATTCTTTTTATCCACGGCGGCGGTTATTTGCAAGCGGTCTACAACCGCTGGTCTTGGAAGGAAGAGCGGCTGCTCAATCATTACCTTTCCCAGCAGGGCTACGTTGTCCTCAGCATTGATTACAGGGGCAGCGCCGGCTACGGCCGGGACTGCAGAACCGCTACTTATCGGCATATGGGGGGAAAGGATGTCGATAGCGCATTGGCGGCCGTGGAGTATTTAACGAAAAATCACAACGTTGATCGAAAGCACATTGGCCTTTATGGCTCGTCGTATGGGGGATTTTTTACGCTGATGGCTCTCTTTACCCACCCCGGTGTGTTCAACGCCGGAGTGGCCGCCGCCTCGGTAGCCGATTGGACCAACTACGATCATGGATACACCTCTCAATTCCTTAACCTCCCTTATGAAGATAAAGAGGCATACAGGCAAAGCTCCCCCATCTTCTTCGCCTCAGGGCTTCAGGACCATCTCTTGATTGTCCATGGAATAGAAGATAGCAACGTCCTTGTTGAGGATCCGATGCGGCTCGTCCAGCGGTTGATAGAATTGAAAAAGGAAAACTGGGATTACCATGTCTATCCGACAGAAGGCCATGGGCTAAACCAAGAATCCGGGCGCCTGGATTACTTCAAGCGGCTGGCCCAGTTTTTCGACCAGCACCTAACACACTAAAAAAGGAGCGACTCGACCATTCGGCTCAAACGTTCTTTTGTGTTGCAATCCTCTCACTTCTTTTTAAAGTCTATAATCTGGATCTCTTTAAGCGAACCTTTGTAGTATCCCCCGAGGCTTGCCGCGGGGATTGTTTACTCCGAAACCGCCTGACGACAAACATGCTCAAAAGGAGCCCAAGGCTCCTTTCGGGATCGTTCTTGATCTTCAATCAGATTACTTATTCTTAAATCCTATGATCTGGGCATCCTTGAGAAGTCGGACATAATCCAGCATTTCCTCAAAGGTGAGCGAATCTAGGGCAAAATGGCCCTCGCTCCAGCGTTCCGCTTGAATAGCCTCATAGATCTCGGCAATCGTATTCTGGCCGTCAATATAATTAAAAACTTCGTGAGTGCTCTTATCATCGAAGAGCTTTTGAAGGCTTAAGCTCTTATACTTTTCAATAAACTTTTCGCCCAGCCTGTCGATGAAAAGGCCGTAATTTTCGCTGAAACGCGGCAGGCTTTTCGTTGTTGGGGTCAGAACAGGAATAGTCTTTTGCCATTGTGACCTTGACAAGCTTGTCTGCTCCTTCTGGGGATTGATGTTAAGACTCTGACATTTCAACTCGTAGTATTTCTTTAGGCTCTTTGAGTAAGAACTGAGACTCTCATCCAATAATCTCTGGTGCTCAGCGAGCAACAACTTGAGATAGCTTTTCTGACCGAGTAGTTCTTCTAGGGATCGAGCGACCCTTTTTTCTCTCCTCATCCCCCAGTAGAGAAGGCTTTCGCTCTTTGTAAAGTCCTGGTGGATATTCGCTTTGTCGCTTTCTTCTATCGTCCTTTTAGCCATGTCGAACTCTCTTTCCAGTCGGATTTTTCCCTGGTAGTCAATTTCATTGATGAGTCTGGGACCCATTCCGTCCCCGGCTGCGGCGAAGGCATAGGAGATAATCGCCCCGAGGTAAGAGACTCTTCCCAGACTTGTGCGGTCAATGTAGTCGAGGAAATTGAGTTGGCTGTGCCGGGGGGGGAGGGGTAAATCATAAAAATTAATGGCCGGAATATTCAAGGAATTGGCGTTTTCCTCATCGGAGGCAACTTGATAGCACGTGCGGTGGACGCAAAATAGGTTCCTGCTTCCCTCGGGCGAGAACAACAGATCCTCATCAGGGCCGTAATGAACAGCGGTCGTGATTTTTTCGTTGAAATAGGTCACCAGGTTATTGGTGATGTCTATCATGTAGGTATAAAGGGAAGGAAGAGGAAGAGCGACATGGAAATCGGCCGGAAACTTGGCTTGGTTTACACCCACGCAATCCACATTGCAGCCGCCTTTGATTTTGCTTATTTTTTCCGGGTGATGGAAAAAGTACATCTCAAGTCCGCACATATGGGGAACCCACATGAACCGGATTGTTCTCGCGGGTGCTGGAATAATGTTCTTCTCGATGAGCCTGGAGAGAGTCCGGGCTATTTCCAAGAGCACCGCGCAGCCACTGGCATTGTCATGGGCACCCGGCTTGGGATGGTCCAGGTGGGCAAAGAAAATGAATTCTTCATCGGGATAGATCGAACCGGGGATTACGGCCGTGGGCAATTCGAAGACGCCATCCTTGATGACTTCAGCCTCGATCCTTCCAGAAACAACAACTTTTTCTCCTTTCTCCAACAGGCCTTTTAAAAAGAGCCCCTTTGTCTCAGATAGGTTAAAGCCAAAGGTTGGCTCTTTCGCCCAATCACCCAATGGCCAGATAACGATCCCCCCGATAGCTTCACTTTCCTGAGGAGCTTCCCCATGAAAATTGTCATAGTTGATAGTACCCAGAGCTCCAAATTGATGGACTGCAATCTTATGGACTAGATAATGCATGCCATTTTCCGATAAGACGATCTTCCCTTTGACGTCCTTTCCCTTATAGGCCTCTTCTGAGTCCCCTCGGCCAACAAAGACAATTTCAGCCGTAACATCCGTGGAATGGCTGCCGGGAGCGATTGTGCCTGCCGTGCTTTCAAAGTCGGAAATGAGCATGGGATAGGGCTTAACCAGTCTCAAATCACCTTGGCGGCAATTCCAAAAAGGTTCATGAGGAGCAATATACTTCCAGGCGCTTTTGTCCTCTTCTTTCTGCAGGTATCTTTCTATCACCGCCGCTTTGAGCCCGTATTGCGCAGCCTTATCGATAACATACTGGGCCGCAAGATGATGGCCCTTGAAACCGAACTCGCGGTGAAGCGTACTTAGAAACGCGATGTGCTCAAACGCGATGCTTCCCGAAACTTCATGCTGGATCCGTTTCAGTATTTCTTCATCGAGCACAGGGGGCGTCGATCGTTGGGCGACGAGGCGTAAATTTGAGGCGGGCACCAACAAAAAAAAGAGTAACCAAATCATTCGCTTTTTCATTCGTAAGCTCCTGACTCAATAGATAAATAAACTTGAGAGAAGATTAAAATAAAACTTGACAGAAGTCAATAGCAATATTATTATCTGATAGTAAATGTTCTCATGGCAGGCGAGAGAAGTTTATCAGGGTAGGTGTCGATGAGAAACGGAGCCTCAAAAAATAGAGACTCATTCTTGAGATGTTTTTTCCCGGTTGTGGATTGCATCGCAGACTTCTTAGGTCCCGGCTGCGAGGTGCTTCTTCATGATATCTTGAACCTGGAGCACTCGATCATCAAGATCAGAAACGGCCATGTCACCGGCCGAAAAGTGGGGGATTCTCTCACGGATTTGGGTCTGGAGATGATAAAGCGAGGGGACCGAGTGCCTGAAGTCTTAGGAAATTATAATCCTCGGGCAAAGAATGGGCGGATGCTGAAGTCCAACTCCGCCCATCTTCGAGATATGAAGGGGCGGCTTGTGGGGGCCTTATGCATCAATCTCGATTTAACTCAAGTCAAAAAGATGGAGGAGAACCTTCAGCAGATCACGAAATCCATCAAGGATTTTTCTTTTGTCGATAATGAAAAAACAATAAAAGGCAAAGAAGAGCACTTTGAAAGTGACCTTTGGTCGATGGTTCAAAACATGATCAACGGAGTCATCGAAAAAAAGGCAAAGCCTGTGATTGAGTTCTCCAAAGAAGAGAAGATGGAGATCGTCAGACTGTTGAACGAGAAGGGTATTTTTTCTGCCAAGGGAGCTATTTACCATGTTTCGAGCTCACTGGGGCTCTCCTCATCTACGATCTATCGATATCTCGAAGAGCTGAAATCCAACCAGAGAGGGAAGAAGATTCTTTAATGGATAATTCAGGCATTAAAGGAGTTGAGAATAGGAAACTTTGAAAATGTCTCGAGGATGAATGATTTCAGAGAGAAGACAAAACGATAAGGAGGGTGTCGTGAAAAACAATTTGAGAGTATTCTTTCTTTTAATTTTCGTAATTCTCTTCCTGAATTCTGTCATGCCTTCCCAAATTCGGGAGAGCGGGGTCATCCAGGGGAATGTGACTGACAATGAGGGGGCGCCGCTGGCCGGAGTCACGGTAACTCTGGAAAGCCCGAGCTACATCGGGGGAGCGCACACCCGGATGACGGATTCCAAAGGGTTTTACCAGTTTCCTTCATTGACGATCGGCGTTTATAAGATCACGGTCGAGTTAACCGGGTTCAACAAGATGATCAGAGAGGGTATCCAGGTCCACGCCGGTCTTACCCTGACCGCTGATTTCAAAATGGGCCAGTCCACGTTGCAGAACGAAATACGAGTTACGGCGACGACGCCGACCGTGGACGTCAAGAGTTCTCAAGCGGCAGCCGTCATCATGACTGACAGCCTCCTGACTTCTATTCCTTCCGGAAAAGATTTTAGCATGATCATGAATATGGCCCCGGGTTTGGATTATTACACGGCCTACGGAAGTGGCTATGCTGTCTCTAATCGATATCAGCTCGACGGGATTGACCTCACCGACCCTCGCTGGGGAGGGATAAGCTCTTTCACCGTTGATTATAATATTATCAAAGAAGCCGCTGTCCAGTCCTTGGGCCTCCCGGCTGAGTTTGGCCATTTCACTGGGACCGTGATGACCGCCGTGACCAAGTCCGGGTCAAACAGATTCTCCACTCTGGAGGAAATCGTTCATAACGGCCGAAACTGGTGTAACCAAAACAATAAGAGCATCCCCGTTTCAGAATTGTATGATCCTTCCATGGCGACCACAAAGGCCACGACACCAAATTATTTAGACCTGGGCGGCCAGGTTGGCGGAAAGATCATCCAGGACAAGCTCTGGTTTTTCTTATCAGGAGAATATACTAAGTCAACCGCATATCCTTTGGGCACAACGAAACACACCGTAAATTCGGTCCCGAAGTTTTTCGGCAAGCTCACCTATGAGCTAAACAGCTCAAACAGACTCAATATTGAGGCCAATTATTATGATAACGAGGGAAGAAACGTGTTTGCTGGCGTTCAATTTCCCGGCCCCGTGGATATGAATAACGTTATGCCAGGAATGTATGGGGCCCTGAGTTGGACTTCTACGATTTCGCCGAAAACTTTTTTAGATGCCAAATTCGGTTTCAACTGGGAGAGAAATTCCCAGATTCCAGCCGCGGGTCTTGATGTTTCGTCCCACCTCGATCTCAGCACATACACGTTTCTAGATAATTGGTACATGTATACGAATGATAGAACTTGGACCTATGATTTTAACGTCCAGCTTTCCCATTATTTATCTGATTTTCTAGGCTCTCATGACCTCAAGCTGGGAGTACAATGGCTCCATTACAAAGTCCTCTATGACGGCGGCTATCCGGGGAATAAGTGGTACTTTGATTTTGGTGCGACGCCGCTAGGATATATAGAACAGATGCCTACAAAATACGATGAATACCCCACGCTCATAACAGGTTTTGCCCAGGACTCTTGGAGTGTCATGAAGAGGTTGACCCTCAACCTTGGCCTTCGTTATGATCACTACTTCTACAATATTCCTGCGCCGAACCGGGGTGGGGTTTACACTAACTGGGCTCTCTCACCGCGGCTCGGTTTGACCTACGATTTGTTGGGGGACAGGAAAAATATCCTTAAATTCCACTATGGCGTGTACCACGAAACCCTGCAGGCGAACATGATGGCTAATTTTGAAACAAGGTTCCCTGATACATCCAATTACACGTGGGATGGGACACAGTATGTGTTTAGTTACAGTAGTTCAACTTACGTAGCGCCTGTTACGAGTCAATCAAATATCTCTCATCCGTGGACGCAGGAAATCATCGCCGGCTTTGAAAGGGAGCTTTTCCGCGACGCCTCCTTGAGCATCAGCTTTTATGACCGGACGATAGGCAAGGCCTTCGGTATGTTCAATACAGCGGCCCAGTATGCTCCGACGACCATCACCAACCCGGGTCCTGACAATATTGTCGGCACGGCCGATGATTTAGGTCCCATGACAGTCTATTATGTTACCAATCCCGGTGTAACTCAATTGGGATTCCTTAATCCTACGGCGGGCAATCCTTCCTGGTTGACGACTAATCTGAAGTGGTACGCAAGAGGGCTTGAGTTTGTCTTTATCAAGAGATTCTCTCACCGCTGGCAGATGATCGCTTCTTACAATTACGTCCGGAGCAAGTGTAATGCGGGTGGGGGTGGAGTGATTTTCTTCCTTCAGTCTCCCAATGACCTCGTCAACAATTATGGAGAAACGTCGTATCCCCAGCCGCACCAGTTCAAACTTCAGGCAAATTACATTCTTCCTCTTGGCATCAGCCTGGGTGCCTACGGTCTACTGCAGTCCGGCGGTCCCTTCGTTCCAAGTTTCAGCACAGGTTTGCAAGATAATAATTATTATACTTTTATTGGAGTGCCACCCGGACAGTTGCACTCGGCATGGTCAAAACAAATTGACCTCAAACTGGAAAAGATATTCGGTTTAAAGAATGGTATGCACGTTAATGTCATGTTGGATATTTACAATCTCACAAACGAGTACGGAGACAGCAGAGATTCTTATTATGGATCCTCTTACCGTCTACTCTGGTCTCTTTCCAATCCCCGCACGTTTAGGATCGGCGTCCGCATCATATACTGAGTATGAAGCAAAGGGAGAGGAGAAGGTTACCTCTCCTCTCCCTTTTTTCAATTTTAACACGGTAAACAAGTTTTGATCACTGGGGAGCTCCTTGCGAGAGTCAGCCTTACCGACAATTGAGGATTTC
>Ga0187886_1002929_pt1 | contig 13207 bp, 12 predicted proteins | sample June2016WEW_20_1_FD_133001 | JGI IMG/M metagenome (GOLD analysis project Ga0187886, IMG submission 133001) | Peatland microbial communities from SPRUCE experiment site at the Marcell Experimental Forest, Minnesota, USA - June2016WEW_20_150 | ecosystem: Environmental > Terrestrial > Soil >...
CTCCAGAAACATCGCATGGCTTTTATAGTGCATCGGCTCGGAGCAGTTGATCACCGCCCGCCAGGAGGAAAGGTCCACGCCTTCCAGATCGCGGCTGCGGATTTTTTGCGCGCAGAAGTTGTACGCGAAGTTTGGCAGCCAGGTAAGGGTTCCGCGGTGGCGGGAAACCGCGTGGAAGAGCTTATACGGAGCCCGCACCCAGTCGAACGGCGACATCAGCACCAGGGGGATTCCCCGCAGCACGGGCAGGATGAACCCTGCGATCAGGCCCATGTCGTGATACAGCGGCAACCAGGAGACGATCGTATCGCCGGAACGGAGGCGGATGGCCTCCGCGTAGGTATCCAATTGCCGGAACACGGCGGCGTGCGAAAGCGCCACTCCCTTCTGCAAGCCGGTCGTTCCGGAGGAATGCTGCAGCAGCACAACGTCCTCGGGCGTGCGTTCCCGCCCGCGCATCGCGGAAAAATCCGGCTCCGCCCGCGGGCCGATCGCCGTCGAGAGCAGCACCTTGCGCACCGATCCGCCGGGTGAAATCGCGCTCTGCACTTCGGCCAGGAATTCGGGGTAGGTGACGACGGCCGCGGGCGCGGTCACCTCAAAGAGGGATTTCAGCGAGCGCCGGTACGTCTCGGGCGAGAGCTTCTCGGTGAGGAACGGCATGATCGCCGGGATCGCTCCATGCAAGACCGTGCCGAAGAAGGAATAGACCAGCGCTTCGGAATGCTGGAGGATGAGCACGACCACTTCGCCGGGTTGCACGCCGGCATCCTGGAACGCACCGGCGTAACCCGCCGCGCCGCAGATGAGCTCCCGGCAGGAGATCGGGTGCTCCGGTTGCCGCACATCCATCCAATGGAGGACTGTTTGGTCGGGGGAATTTTCGTACAGCTCGCGGAGCCGTTGGAAGAACGTGTTCACTGGGACATCTGCCGGGCGCGGATAATTGCCGCCAGCGCCGCTAGGGTGTCGAAGGTCTGGGCGTTCAACTCGGTGTCGTCTATTCGTACCCGAAACGTTTCCTCAACAAAGAGCGCCAGATCCACCAGATGAAAGGAGTCGATCAGCCCGGAGGAGATCAGCCGGTCTCCGGGACCGATCACGCGCTTGGGTTGTTTGAGGATTTTTTCGGCGATGTATTTCGCCAGGGTCGTCTCGATTTCGTCGGTCATGGTGGGCCTCTCCCGGTCACGGGGCGGATTGCATGTCCAATTCCCGCCGCGCCGCGTCCAGCGCCTGCAAGGCGGTCAGGTTGCGTTCCATCCAGCCGCTCCAGTCCGCGGGCGGCAAGTCGAAATAAAAATTTTTATAACCATACCCCTGAGTGAGATGGAATCCATCCGAGCTTAGCCCATGAGTGGGAAGCCATTGCACAGACTCCCAGAAATTCCAGAGTGGGATGTCGTATTCCCACGCCAGGCTCGCGATCAGCGCGTCGATCCGGTTTCCGCCCTCCAGGTTATCGGCCTTGGTCGCCAGGATCGGCAATACCCCCTGGGCGATGGCGTTTTCAATCACCTGGCGCAAGTACGTTCCATACTTTGCCACGTCCCCCGACCAAGCTTCTTCCTCACTGATGATCGCGATGCTGGGGTTGTTTACCCGAAGTTCGCATGCCATCGGGCTCTCGCCTGCATTGCAGGAGTCGGGGTCGGCCCACAGCGGCGAGAGGACGGCGGCCACGTTCATTCCGCCGTGCACGGAGAGGCTCTTGCGGCCGAAGGATCCCTTGAACCAATCGATCGTAGGCTGCAGATCCGCATATTGACCCAGGCGGTATTGATCGGGGTTCTCGAAATCAGCGAGGAAATATGTGGTGATATTCTGGCAATCCCCGATCTTGGAAAAGACATGCGGATTGCGCCCGAGCACCAGGCCGCGGTGGTAGATCTCCATAGCCCGCTCGCTGAAGGTGGGAATCGCCGGCAGGGTTTTCCATGCATCGGGCGCGAGGGTGGGACGCGGCGTGGGCGTGCTGCCTTCCGTAGGACTGATCGTTGGATCCATTATCGCGTAACCAGCGGTCGCCGCAACCGGTCCCGTCGCGGCTTCGGTGGCCGCGCTCGTCGCCGGCGGCGCCGCGGCCGTGCGGGGACCACACCCGGCCAGGGCCGCGGCCAGGCAAACGCATTCAACCAAAGTTAAATCAAATCGCCTGGTAGGGTGCGAAAAAAGTCGGAGGTTGTCATTGCGAGCCTGCCCTCGCGAAGCGGGGGCGACCGAAGGGAGCGAAGCAATCTCGTTTTTCGCATCGGAAAACCCAGATTGCTTCGTCGCTTCGCTCCCCCGGCCTCGCAACGGCGGAGCCGGGGCGGGGCTCGCAATGACATCCATCTTGTTTTTCTGTACTCTGTTAGCGAACATTCCCGTCCTTTAAAATCGCCGCCTCCAGCCAATCGGCCAACAGGGTTTCCCCCGCCGGCGTGCGGTGAATGGCGCTGTTGGAAAAATCTTCCGCCGGAACTTTATCCCAGAGATCCAGATAATACACGCCGTGATCGCGGCACCACTGCGCCAAAATATCACGGTATTGATCGTAGGCCCAGCGCGGGTAGAAAAAATTATACCGGATGTCGCTGTTGCGCCCCGCACTGACGTAGATCGGCTCGTTGACGATCCACACCGGAACATTGCCGGCCATCTCGCGGCCCGCGTTCAGCACATCCAGCGCCAGGTCGCCGGGCGAAAGCGACGGGGGCAACCGCCCGTCAAAACTTGCATCCGGATCCAGGTCCTTTTGCGGAGGATCGTAATGCGCCGGAAAGGATTGGTCGACGCCGGTGGCTGCCCACAGGAATCCGTACAGCTGCAGCCTCGCGAGATCCGCAAGCCCCCGGCGCTCGCCGGGCAGCGTCCGGTCCCAGAAGGTCGGCGTGATCAACCGCGGATCGGATGCATCCGACCGCAGCCCGTAGCGGGTGATCAGCGCGCGGACCGCATCGGCGTTGTGCTGCACAATGGGCGAGTCGAGTTGCGTATCCTGCGGCAGGGATTCGAGCGTGACGAGCCAAACGATCAGATCCGGATGATAACGAAGTGCGGATTGCATCATCAGCAGGTCTTTCGTGACCGACATCGTCGGATAACCGATGTTGTATACGCGGATATTGTCCACCCCCCGCCGGTTGATCACTTCAGCCATGGTTTGATCCGGCGGCAGGAGGTAACCCCAAGTGGAGGAATCCCCGATCAAAACGACGCGGAACTCCTCGGGAACGGGCTGGGAGGAAATCTCGTGCGAGGCGAACATCCCATCCAGGTTAAACAGGCTCAGGTTGTAATCCGATTGCGGGTGTTCGCCGTAGGGCAGCCGCACCCGGCCCGGAACCAGTCCGTTGTAGATGGAGAGGCGGCCCAGCGCCGCCATCGGACGGACCAGAGCGAACAGCCCGCTGATCGCAAGGAACAGCAGCAGGGCTTTGATCAGTACGTTGCGGATAAAACGTCCCGTGTCAGGCATCGAAGTGCGCAACCTCGCTCACCCGGAAATTCCAAACAGCCGGAGAAACACTTTCCCCGAACTTTCCACCGACGGAAGCGCAAACCACACCCATCCCAGAACCACGTAATGAAACGTGATAAGGGTGGAAAACGCAGTGTACGCCTTCTTCCACACCGGACGGCTCTCCAGCTTTGCGACGCGGTCGCGGCTCCATTCGCCCCACCGGTTGTGTACGAAAAGGCCTACGCCGTGCCAGCAACCCCACAACGCAAAATTCCAGGTCACCCCGTGCCATAAGCCGATCAACACCATGGTGGCTAGTTGCGTCACCAGGATGACCACCCAGACGGGTAACTTCCGCGAAGAACGCAGCGCCCGCGTCAGCGGGTTGAAGAAATACGAACGGAACCATTGCGCCAGGGTGATGTGCCAGGAGTTCCAAAAAGCTGTCAGGTTGGATTGCAGATACGGGCGGTTGAAATTTTCCGGAAGCGCAAACCCCATCCACCGGCTCAGCCCCAGGGCAATGTCGATGTATCCGGAGAAATCGAAATAAATCCGGAAGGTATATGCGTAGAGGCAAATCCACATCCAGCCCGCGGAATGGATTTGGGATGCACTCACCGCGGTGAGCGCCAGAATCGCCAGAGTATCGGCAATGACGAATTTTTTGACGATTCCTATAACGATGCGTTCCCCCCCGGCCAGGAACGTCGGCGCCGTGAGGGCAGCCTGCGAACGGAGGTCCTTTAGGAAGCGCTCGACGCGGTCGATCGGGCCGGAGGCGATGGCCGGGAAGAATACGCTGTAGGTCATGAACTCGCGCAGCGAGCACTCGGGCAACCTGCCTGTCATCCGGTCGCGCAGGACATGAAGCTGGCGGAAGGCCAGGTAGGAAAAACCCAGCCAGCGGATGTCCATCGCCGAGGCAAGGGCCGCGGACTGGCCGGTCGCCAGCCGCAGAAGTCCCGCGGCTGCCTGAGCAAGCGTATCCGTCTTCAGGATGAGAAAGATTCCCAGGATAACGAGAATTGCCACCGGGGCGATCCAGCGGCGTTTCGAGACCGCGGATAATCCCGCCATCAGGATCAAGAGAATCAGCAGCCCGGTAATCAACTGATCCAACTCCGGGGGCGTGGACGGCGTCAGGTAAGCCGCGAGGTTTAAATATCGCGACAGGCCAACGGCCAGGATCACCCCCAGGAGAATCAAAACGGTCCCGAGATTTCCGCGGAGATCGATTCGCTGGAAAAAAACCGTTTGCGGACGATCAGCCGAAACCGGATTTTCCTTCCTGCGAAACGTGATGATCCAAACACAGGCCGAAAGGCCGATCGACGCCGTAGGAAGCCAGAAATCCAAATTCCGGATCGGAATAGCCGGCTGCATCCAATACAGCGCCAGCAGGCTGGCAAAAAGCGCCAACCCCGCGCGCGCGCGGGGCCATACGCCCGCCAGCAGGGAAATCATTGCAAAGCTGAGGATATTGGCGAAGGTCATCCGCTGCGAAGTAGGGGGTTCGAACGGGGATTTAGAATCCCTGATAAATCCATAGCGGGGATTGATCCGCCGTAAGGATAATCACCAGGATGACGGCCAGGCAGAGCAGAACGGCATACAGGTTCTCCCGGGAGAGGAGTTTTGACCGAATCCACGGCATCATTGGTACCCGCACATTCTCCATTCCCCGCCTTCCTGAGCCACTTTATAAACCCGGGCCGAAAGGTCGACCGTTTGTTTCTCGCCGTTGTAATCCAAAATAGCTTTCCCGGTGCACTTCACAAGATGGAAATCCCCCTGCGTGCCCGCGTCCTGACAGGACATGTTTTCCAGCGATGCCGGATATATGGAAAATGTATCGGCGTCGGTGCTGGCGTTGCTTTCCCATGCGACGCAGGAGAGACCGATCGCCTTTTGGGCATCCTTCGCGACCAGCGCGCGGAAATAATTCTCCACGGTGAGGGCGGGGCTGGAGGAACCGGCGCAACCGGCAAGCAAAAACAGAAAAAGAATTGGCCATCGGCGCATGGTTTTTTTTACCTTTATCTTTAATTGTAACATTCTATCGCGGGGTGCTCCATTTTCCGGACACTTTCCGGGAAAAAATGCCGATCCTGTGGGACCGATATTAAAAGGAAGCCTTGCCTCTTCAAAAGCGGATGGTTTTTCGGGTGATGCCGACGAAGACGATTACGGAACAGGCAGAACCACTGTGAACTTGGTGCCGCGGCCGATCTCGCTCTCCACCAGGATCGTCCCGTTGTGCTGTTTGATCACCTGGTGGCAGACGGAGAGGCCGAGCCCGGTGCCCTGGCCGGGGAGTTTGGTCGTGAAGAAGGGTTCGAAAATTCGGGGAAGGTTTTCCGCGAGAATGCCCTTGCCGCTGTCCTCGAACACAACCTGAACCTCGCGGGGCTGCCGCCGCGTGGTAACTCTGATTTCTCCCGGCTTTCCATCGAGGGCGTCGAACGCGTTGAGGAGCAGATTGAGCCACACGCCCTGAAGATGGTCGCTGCTGGCCAAGACGCGCGGAAGATCCGGATCCGGTTCGAATTTCAAGTTGATCGACCGCGATATCACCTCGTGCTGGACCAGCTCCAGCGTCCGACGGATTGTCTCGTTGACGTCCATGAGGTCGAACCGGTATTGCTCCTTGCGGGCGAAATCCAGCAGGTTCCGTACTACTTGGGCCGCCCGGCTTCCGGCGATCAGGATCAACTCCACCGATTCCTGTAAGTCGCTGTCGGGCGGGATCGCGCGCTGCATGAGCTGGGCGTTGGCAATCACCGCCGTCAGCGGATTGTTGATCTCGTGCGCCACGCCGGCGGCGAGCTGACCGACGGCCGCCAGCTTCTCCGATTGCGCGAGGTTCGCCTCCAAACGGCGCCGCTCAGTCACATCCTCCTCAAACAGGACCACCTGGACCACCTCGCCGTACTCATCCAGGATCGGATAGGTGCTGATCTCCCATTCCTTGGCTTCGCCCTCCGCATCCGCCAGACGCAGCGCGCGGGTGGTGCTATGGCCGTCGTGCAGCGTTTGCGCCACGAGGCATCCGGTGCAGGGCGCGATCCGTTCGAACAGCGCCTCGTAGCAGCACCGGCTGACCAGCAGGTTCGGCCTGGACCGCGCCCGCTTGGCCCGGCTGCGATTGATCGCCCGCAGCGCGTATGCGCGATCCACGATGTACAGCGAGGCGGGGATGTTGTCGAACAAGGCCCGCAGCGTGTTGCGGGAATTCAACAGCTCCTCGCGGCTGGATTTCAAATCGATGTTGACCACTTTCATCTGCTGGATTAACCGCTGGTTGTAGACCGCGTCGGCGATTGAGGTGGCCAGCAGGCTAATCAATTCCTGGTCGTACGGGGAGAACGGACCCCCGCGTTTGTTGAGCATGTCCAGTAATCCGATCGGTTCGTTTCCGGCCCGCAACGGAGCGCATAAATTCGACCGGAGCTGAATACCGAATGTCGCTTCCGCATCCGCGCAAATGCGCGGATCAGCCTCCGCCCTGTCCGCCCGAATCGGCCGGGTAGCGTGCATGCAATCGGAAATCCACCCGTCGCCGAGCGGAAGAATCTCGCGCCGGATCCAATCCGGCCCATTGGTCATCACTTTGCGTTCATACTGGCCCAAGGATTCGTCGACCAGGATCAGGCACCCGATCTCGCAATCCAGGATCTGCTGGACGCCTTCTACCATCGCCTTCTGGACCTCGTCTAATTCGAGGTTGGAGGCCAGGATCGTGGCAATCATGTGCAACGAGGCCAGTTCCTTGTCCGCCGTATGCAAAGCCTGCGATGAGCGCGAGATCTTCACCATCCGGCCCGCCGCGCGCGCCAGTTCCACCAGCCGCGTTTGTTCGTCAGCCGTTAGGGGCGCGCCCGCAAGGAGCAGGATCCCCTGCCGCGAGGAGCGCGCCAGAAGCGGTACCGCGGCTGCCAGGTTCAGCGCGGGGTTCGGCGCTCCTTCCTTTCCGGAGGCGAGTACCGTGCGGACGACCTTCATCAGGGGATGGTCGGGGGTTTCCGGAAGGCCTCTCCACGACGCGGGAGGATTCTGCATCGCAATATGCACAGGCTTCGCATCCTCTTCGGTTTGGATGAGTAGCGCCCCGCCGGGGCGTTTGACCGCCTGGAGAATATAGGCCAGAGATTCCGACGCGGCGGCGCGCAACCCTTCCAAGTCGGTCGGTATGCCCACCGCAACCGGAAGATCCGCGATTGCCGCAGGAGAGGCGGGCTTTCGCGAATCTTCAAGGAGCGCTCGCCCCGGCCGGGGAGGAACGGTTTTGGAATCCGCTTTTTTTGATCCCATGGGGGAATGCCTAATTCGGATCGATGCTAACCGTATAGCCGTAGCCGGGAACCGTCCGGATGAAGACTGGAGTGCGCGGGTCCAGTTCCACCAGCTCGCGCAGGTTTTTCACATGCACGCGGACCAAATCCGGAGATCCCGTATCCGTGGGGTAATCCCAGACTTCATTTAATAATCGCATCGGGGAATAAATCTGGCCGGGGTGGCTCATCAGATGGTAGAGCAGGTCGTATTGGACCGGCGTCAGACGGACCTTGCCCCGGTGCGGTGTGTGTAATTCGAACGTGGCGGTGTCGAGCGAATATTCCCCGACCGAAACCGTGGTCCCCTGCGCCGTTCCGTCGGAAGCCGGCCGCTGGGTTCTCCGCAGGATAGCCCGCACGCGCAGAATTAATTCGTCAATATTGAAGGGCTTGCACAGGTAATCGTCCGCCCCGGCATTAAACCCGGTGATCTTGTCCTCGTCTTTGATTTTTGCCGTAAGGAAAAGGACGGGGATGTTGGTCAGGACCGGATCCGCCCGGATTTCCCGGCAGACCGCGAATCCGTCCATCCCGGGCATAATCACATCCAGGATGATCAACTCGGGCCGGTTGCGCCGGGCAGCCTTCAATCCTTCCACTCCGCTGGACGCCAAATCCACGCGGAATTCCTCCCCCCGAAGGCTGCGCTCAATGGTCCGGGCTACGATATCGTCGTCTTCAATGACTAGAATGTTCGCCAGTTCCATTCTCAACCTCCACGGGCAACGACACCTCAATGATTGTACCAAAATCTGCCGCGCTGTTTGCGCGGATTTGGCCGCCGTGTTGGCGGATGATTTCCCGGCAGATACAGTATTCCATGCCGTTGCCCCGGCCTGCCACGGCTCCGGTGAAATGCGGCTCAAACAGGGATTCCAACTCGGAAAGCGGGATGGCAGCTCCGTCGTCGCCCACCTCCACGACAACGGCTTCCTTTCCGCGCGCCTTGGATCGGACGAAAATTCTATGCGGGCGGCCGTCGGAGGTCGCATCCCTCGCCAGGAGCAGCAAGTTCACCCAGACGTCCTGCAAGCGGGTGGGATATCCCTGCACGGGAGGCAGGTTATCCTCCAACTGGATTTCCAAACCGCCTCCCGCAACCTGAATCGGCGCCCCAACCATGCGCACCGCGATCTGGATGGTCTCATTGACGGAAAGGCATTGCAGCGTATCCGGCGTCGAACGGGAAAACTCGAGCAAATCCTGGACGGCCTGTTGCGCTTTCCATCCGGCTTGCTCGATGATCGCTGCGCTCTCCCGCTCCGGGGTCTCCGCCGCCGATCCGCGCCCGAGGATTTGCGCCTCGGCGATGATCGCGGTGAGTGGATTATTGATTTGATGCGCCACCCCGGCGGCCAATTCCCCGATCGCCGCCAGGCGGGCCGATTCCACGAGACTCGCCTGCGCCGCCTGGATTTGTTCCTCCGCCTTCTTTCGCGCGGTGATATCGCGGGTGACGTCCATAAAACCCAGCAATGCCCCGCCGGTGAATTCGTCGTGCAATTCGGTGACTCGCGACCCGATCCAAACCGTCTCCCTCCGGCGGGTTTGCGCGCACCGTTCCACTTCGACCGGAAGATTCGCATCGAAAGAAACCGGATCCGGAGGCGGAGAAAACAGGGCCGCATAGGCCTTCGCCACGGGAAGCCCGATCCGTTCCGACGCCGGCCAACCGTACAGCTCCTCCGCCGCGGGATTCCAATACGTGATGTTCCCGGCGGAATTCCACACCACCACCGCGTCCCGGACGTTGTCCAAGAGCAGGGCCTGATAGCGGATCTTCTCCAGCGACTTGACCCGCTCCGCCTGGTAGGCGTAGTTCCGCACGGCCTTGCTGATGATCACCGGAAGTTCGAACACGGTCTCCGGACTCTTCACCAGATAATCGATCGCTCCCTGCTGGATGGCCTGGGCCGCCACCCGTTCGTCGCCCCGGCCGGTAACGATGATGACCGGCACCTGCAGCTTCCGCTCAATCAACTGGCGCAGCGCTTCCAATCCGGAACCGTCCGGGAAGCTGTAATCGAGGAGCAGCGCGTCGTACGTATTGCGCTCCAGCAGCGACCACATCCCGTGCAGATTGGGCGCGCGGTCGAGAAAGTAATTGTCCGCAAATCCAAGGACGTCTTTCACCAGCGAGGAATAATTATCATCGTCATCCACAAGCAGGACGTGATACGTCCCGCCCGGTCGGTTCGGCGACGGACCATCGTGGGAAGCGTTTTCTCCCTGATCCGAAGTCACCAAACGCATAGTGGGCGGATAGGTTATATCCGGCATAACCTCACCCGTTCTCCTCCGGGGGTGCGGATCGGAAATCGAAACGATCTACCGGCAAAATGTCGAACGTGAACATTGCGTTTCCCCAATCCCTATCCTGCTCCATCCGTTCAATCCTTCGAGAAGGTGCTAGGATCTCACACATTGGTCCGGCGGATGCGAAAAAAATTGAAACGTGCGTCCACAGATACCAGACCGTGCAGGATGAACCCGATTAAATGCGATAAAGAATCCAATCCCGATGGATTTCCTTGGTATTCCCTCATCCTGATCTTAAGTTCGCAGCCTCCGTGGAGCCATAAAAAGATTGTTAAGTTCGGGGAAGGGAATAATTCGGCCGTTTTCCCCGGAAGATTCTATGGAAGGTTTTCTTCCCGACTGCGCCAGGGCAATCGAAAGTACTGGCAATAATCATCTCCGGAAATAATAGGCGAAGAAATTCCATCCAAAGTACAATCCGATAGACCAGACATTCCCAAACCTAAATAATTTATTACGAATTCATCGGGCATTCATTATTCGTTTACGGCATCGGCACTCCGGTCCGGATATGCTGACAATACCCTGCTGAGGGGTATTTCCATCGGAAAAGACGGCGATTCATTCCGATGGAAATACCCCTCAGCCGAATCTGGAATGCGAGCAGGTAAATGTTGAATCATAAAGGCGGCGCTTACGAAAAACCCCGGGTTGGAAGGAACGGAATGTCACCGCGCGCGTTTCGGGCGAAAACCATGACCGCCGCACTGGCCGCCGTCGAGAAAGCCCTGGGCAACGAGGCCCTGATCGTCGCGGTCCATCCATCCACACCGAAACCCGCCTGGCAACTCTGGCGGCACTGCGAGGTGGAGGTGGTGGCCATGCCCTCCGCGGTCGATTCTCCTGCGGAAGAATCCGAATCATCCGCTCCGGCCGCGAACCCTAAACCCGACCCGGATTCCCCGAGTATGGGTTTGACTCCCCGGACGACTCCTTTACGTCAGCCGGAATCCTCCGTTGGCGGAACATCTGAATCATCATCGCGCCAGTCTACTGACAATGAACAACTGGCCGGAGAACCCGCAACGGATCCTCCTCGGCCCCTTCTCATTCTTCTCGAGCGGCTCCGCGCCCAAGGTGTGGACGAGGGATGGCTCCAGAATATGGTCCGGTCCATCCGGGAACGGTCGAATCCCATGACGTTGGAAGACGCAGCCCTTACGCGTGAGCTGGTGCGTCAGGAATTGCATGGAAGCCTGCGCTCCGATAACGGCGCCTGCCTTTTGCACAACCGGGTGATCGGCATCGTCGGAGTCAGCGGTTCCGGGAAAACCGGAGCCTGCGCGAAGATCGCCGCGTACGGATACAAATCTCTCGGGAAGCAGGTTCACTGGGTTTCAACCGACACGCTGCGAGCCGGAGCCATCGCCAAAGCCCAGGCATTCACAGCCCCGTTGGGAATCCCCCTGCACCTGGCCTACAGCCCGGAGGCCCTGGCGTCCTTCCTCCACTGGAATTCCGATTCCGATCTGTTCCTGATCGACACCCCCGGGTGCAATCCCTACCGCAAGGATGATCAAGAAGCACTCCACGCGCTGTTTGCCGAAATTCCGGAACGGCACCTGTTGCTGGTGGCGCCGGCCACCGGTAAGGAATCCGACCTGCAGGATATTTACCGCGCGTATGCCGGCCTGGGCATCGGTGGATTGGTCGTCACGAAACTAGACGAAACCCGTTCCTATGGTGAACTTTTTAATTTTCTGCGCCACAGCCAGCTTCCAGTCGCCTTCCTGATCGACGGAGCCCCGGTATACGGCGATCCACACGCCGGCGAAATTTCCTTATTGGTCAATCGGTTGCTGGACGAACGGTTTGCTTAACCCCCCCTGGTCGGATAACCGGAAAAAATCCCCGATTTTCCTGAATCCGCCGCGAAGCGCACCGGACGATTAATTATCGCTGGATATTTCATGGAAATCGGAGAGCAGTTTGGGAGAGCCGGGAGGCGCAACATGCTTGTCCTCACGAGACGTTCCGAGACAAGCATTGTTATCGGCGGCAACCCCAGGGTGACGATTCTCGGCGTGGAAGGGGAGAAGGTAAAACTAGGGATCGAAGCTCTCCGCGAGATTACCATTTTTCGCAAGGAACTGATCGACGTCATTCAACAGCAGAACCGGCTGGCGGAGAAACTCAGTTCGATGGCGGATCCACCCGCCTTTCAAGGTCTGCGCTATCTCCTCGCGGAAGAATCCGGACAACCGGAGCCGCCCCCGGAATGAAAGTGGTGATTTTTAGGCGTTCACTTCCGGCTCGTTGTTTCGACGCGCACTCGCCTGATCCGCGCTACTGTGTTTTTTCCCAAGCGTCCCGGAGCGTCGATAAGGTTTCCGCGGCGATGCGATAATCCCCCTTGCGAATCCGGTCCAGGCACCATCCGTAGAATCGCATCAGATCTGCGGAATCCCCGGGGCCAACCGAGCACATTGCGTCCTGTAATAATGAAATGGTGCGGACGGATTGATCCTCATCTTCTCGCAGGCAGGCCAGAATGGCCATTTCATATGCCATGCCGATCAACTGGGTGGGTGCCATTTGATGCGCATCGAGCGGAATGGATGCAGAAGATGTGTTTTTATGGATCATAGCTTTCAAGCTCCTGAAGGATTGAAATCGCCCCGGGATAGCATCAGTATGACGTTTTTGCGGAGAATGGTAAATAAAAAGCGAATAAATACTTTCCGCGCGGGGCCACCATTAACCAAAGCGCGGGAGTTCCGCCGGGATGATGTTTACCGGAGTTTAATAGACACACGATCCCACGCGACCTACACTGGGAAAAAGATAGACCTATCTGCGCACGGGTAGATGGATTCAATTGATCATCCCGGCGGCTCGCCGCCGGGGAAATGCCCCTTTTCCGGACTGGCGGTCCCGTCAGCGGTTTTTTATCGGATGCGATAGAATCAGGCGGTATCGGGATCGTCCGGCGGGTGGGCTGAACCCTGCGACGATCTGCAGAAGAGGATTCTCTCCGAAGGCTAGGAGGGAGTAAATGCCCAAAATTTTGATTGCCGATGACGGTGAATTCCTGCGAGTCCGAACTGCCCGGATGCTCGCCGTGGAGGGGTTTGGCGTCTTGGAAGCGGAAAACGGCATAAAGGCC
>Ga0187886_1002930_pt1 | contig 13202 bp, 13 predicted proteins | sample June2016WEW_20_1_FD_133001 | JGI IMG/M metagenome (GOLD analysis project Ga0187886, IMG submission 133001) | Peatland microbial communities from SPRUCE experiment site at the Marcell Experimental Forest, Minnesota, USA - June2016WEW_20_150 | ecosystem: Environmental > Terrestrial > Soil >...
GAGCTGATTGGAAAAATCAGAAATAAATCGAGCGTTGTATTTCAGATTGTCTGCAAACTTGTCAATGAGACAATTCACGGCACGCAGCACCGCAATTATCATTTCAAAATCGACCGCCAGGGCGGCAGGATGCGATACGCCCAGGGGCTGATGACGATGTTCGGCGGGATGGAACTTAAAGTGCTGGAGGAAAACGACAATACAAGCAGCTACGAGCTTAGCACATCGTATAAGACGGTTAAACTGGATTTCGCGGTTGGTGCGGACGATATTTATCTGCCGACGAGTCTTGCGTCGATGGCCAGCAAGTATCTGCGCGAACAGTTGATGGCGGCTCTGAATGGATATTTTCTGGAAAGGTGCAGCCAGTTGAAGCCAACGGCAGGATACTGGACGGACGGCAAAAGATTTTTAAACGATTTAAAAACAATCGCACCGCAAATTCGATACGACCCGCGTCAGTTAATTCGCTGTCGATAGGTTATAGCCACTCTTTCGACTTCGCTCAAGACGGGTAAGGCACCAAGACACAAAGAATTTAAGGTACTTTATCCGGGTGCTTTTTCGGACATTTTTTCGGCCATATCGCCGGCGATGGGCAGTTTGAACATTTCGCCCTGAAAGGCCTTGACCATAAGCATAATCCAAAGAATCAAACCCACTAAACCTATAAGAGGATAAAGCAAAGTAAAAACAGGAACCAGGACGTATAAGTGTATCGCGACTAATATTCCTGAAAAAATTCCTAACGCAATCTGCAAAACAGTTAACGCGCCGAAAACAACCAAAGACTGGGCGGCGTGAAAACGGACGAATTTATTTTCCTTCTCGATGAGAAAGAAAATAAGGCCTGTAATCCAACCCAATACATAGCAGAGTAAAGCGGCGACATTGGGCTGCATACCTGTCGAAGACTTTCCTAAATCCTTTGGTTCCATAGACACTCCTTTCCAATTTAATGTCTATACCGATGGTTAGACAGCATTATTATACCACTGCCGCGTGAAAGCAAAAGCGATTTTAAATTTTTCTCATCAGGCCGACGACGATGCCGGCAATCGTGCAATTCTGCGTGTAAATGGGCTGGTAAGCGGGGTTTGAAGGCTCAAGACGGATTCTGTCGGCCTCTTTGTAAAACCTTTTTACGGTTGCGCTGTCGCTATCGACAATGGCGGCGACGATTTTGCCATTCGGTGCGGTCTGGACTTTTTTGCAGACGACGTAATCGCCGTCGAAAATGCCGTCGCCGGTCATACTGTCGCCCTGGACTTTCAGGGCAAAAGTATCTTCGTTTGAACCGAATTCGGATTGCAAAGAGATATGCTCAATATTTTCAATCGCTTCAATCGGCGGGCCTGCCGCGACTCTACCCAGCAGTGGAATAGTGTCCGGCTCATCGGCATCAATTTGCGATTCAAGCAACTTTTGCGCTTTGGGGGTAAGACTCAAAGAGCGAGCCTTGCCAGGGTGCGCTGAAAGCAGACCTTTTTCTTTTAGACCCGCGACGTGCTCGAATGCCGTCGGTCGGCTTGTGCCCAGCGATTGCGCCAGTTCCTGAAGCGTTATCGAATAGCAGCGGTTCCTTCTGTAGCTGTCTATCAGCTTCAAGACCTGCAACTGGCGGGGCGTCAGATTCAATGGTTCGGCTTTGCTCACCATAGATTGATTTATCGATGTCAATTTCGTTCTCCAAATCTGCGGTTAATTGTGCGCCGTTAATGGCGAGATTTATTTTTTCAATTGTGGAATCTTGCAGCAGTTCCTCATTTATCACGACATCAAGCATTTTAGCGATGGCTTTTAAAAGCGAACCAATCGGTTGGCGAGGAGCCTGTGATTCTGTTTTGTCGGGCCAATAATCCTGAACAAAATCTCCGCCGGGACCGAATCTGCAAACTGGAAAATTTTTGTCATTATTAAATCCTCCTTCGCTAAGGCTACGGAGGACAGGTCTTTTGTTTTTGTCCATATTCAGTTCCTTTTTTTTAGCAAGAGTCATATCGACAGAGGGGTTCAAAGAACCCTAACAAAAACCGAACAAAATTAAGAAATTTTAGAAAATTTTTAAAATCGCGGTTCTGAAGTAGCTAAATAGGGTTATATGGGACGAAATGATTGAAAAATTGAAGATTAATCCCGTTAGAAATTACAGAGTATTTGAGTCTATAATATAAAAGCTTATCCATCTACATCGGGAAAATTTCTAACGGGATGAATATTGAAGATTTTTAAGAGATACAAATGCGCTAAGCCGCAGAGGAAATCTTTTGCTTGCGTTACGTTACCTCTCTGGCTATATTGATTTATGATATTTTTCGGAGAAGATATGGCGCATATATTCATAAATGAAATTCAGGCTGGGGCGACAATCGACGGAGTTTATATGATAAGCCAGCCGATACTTCGCAGCACAACTCGCGGGGATATGTATATCGCGATGTTCGTCAGTGATAAGACCGGCAGAGTCAACGGGAGAATATGGCAGGCGACGGAACAATTATGTAATTCTCTGCCTAAAGAGGGATTCGTTCATATCAAAGGCAGAAGCGAACTTTACCAGAATGCCATGCAAATCGTCGGCGACCGGATAACGGCTGTGCCGGCGGAGAAGGTGGACATCAACGATTATCTGCCTCAGACTCAAAAAGATATTCGGCAGATGTTCGAAGAAACAGTGAAAATTGTTTCTGAAATAAAAAATCCATTTTTGAAGGCGCTGGTCGGCGAATTTCTTAAAGACAAGGAACTGATGAAGAATTTCTGCAAAGCGCCGGGCGGGACGGCGAACCATCACAGCTTTATCGGCGGACTGCTCGAGCATACGCATAATATGCTGAATGTGGCCAAGGCGATGCTGCCGTTTTATCCGCAGCTTCAGAGCGACCTTGTGCTGGCGGGGATTTTTTTGCACGATATGGGCAAGACGGAAGAGTTATCCTATGATATGGCGTTCGGATATACCGACAGCGGACAACTGCTTGGGCATATTACATTGACAATTAATATGGTAGAGGAAAAAGCGGCGGCGATTGAGGTCGATAAAGAGATACTCGAAAGCCTGGAACATATAATTCTTTCTCATCACGGGCAATATGAATTTGGTTCGCCGAAACTGCCGATGACGGCAGAAGCGTTTTTGATAAGTTATCTTGACAATATCGACGCCAAGATTAACCAGGTTACAGAAAAGATTGAAAACGAGCCGGGCGAGTCGAACTGGACGGGTTTTGTGAAATCGCTCGAATCAAAACTTTACAGGAAAAAAGTCGTCGATTAGACGACGGGACGGTAATTATGGGCAATTTACTGAATCAGCAGCCGGATTATGTTATCAGTCAAAACGCATTGGGCGTAACGCGCAAGTATCTCTATGAAAGCGGAATGCTGTTTCGGGAGTTCACGAGCCATTGGAAAATTGGTGTTCTGCCGATAATTCATATCACGATGGGGATAAATCCTGAAACGGGCAAAAGACTGTGGGCGAAGGGTGTTATCGCGGTCGGCAGAAAAGCGGTGGGGATAATAGCAATCGGGCAGGTTGCGGCAGGAATAATCGCAATCGGACAGCTTTCGCTGGCAATAGTTTTTGCATTGGGGCAGTTGAGTATCGCGGGAATATTTTCGGCGGGGCAGGCGGCGATATCGCCAATCGCGATAGGACAATTTGCAGCTGGAATTTATGTGCTGGGGCAAATCGGAGTCGGTAAATATGTGCTGAGTATGAAAACCCAGGACTACGAGGCAATATGCTTTTTCAAGACGCTGTGGCTGTGGTGTAGAAATCTGATTTAAGTTGCCTGTCGCTGGATATTGGCGCCGACGGCATTGAGTTTTTCTTCAATTCTTTCGTAACCTCTGTCGATGTGATAGACGCGGTTTATAATTGTTTCGCCGTGCGCGGCAATTGCGGCGAGAACGAGAGCGGCTGAAGCACGCAAATCTGAAGCCATAACCGGGGCGGAAATGAGTTTTTCGACGCCGGAGACGATGACGTGCGGGCCTTCCTTGCGGAGGTTGGCGGCCATTCTGCTAAGTTCGGCGACGTGCATAAATCTGTCGGGGAAGATTTTTTCTGTTATTACGCTGTTTCCTTTTGCGAGGCATAAAGCGGCCATAAACTGGGCCTGGAGGTCGGTTGGGAAGCCGGGATAGGGAAGAGTGGTGATGTCGGTCGGCTCGATTTGGGCGATAGCGGCGACTTCGCAACCGTCGGCGGATTCTTCGACGACGACGTTCATACTTCTGAGCTTATCGACAACCGCCATCAGGTGTTCGAGGCGACAGTTCGTCAATTTCAGTTTTCCTTTTGTTATAGCGGCGGCGGCGAGAAAAGTGCCGGCCTCAATCCTGTCAGGTATGACGGTGTATTCGACGGGGTTTAAATTTTTTACGCCGTGGATTGTTAATTGAGGCGAGCCGATGCCGGAGATTTTTGCGCCCATTTTGACGAGGCAATTCGCAAGGTCTGTTATTTCCGGTTCGCAAGCGGCGTATTCGATAACGGTTTTACCTTTGGCCATAACCGCTGCGCAAAGAATATTTGCAGTAGCAAGAACGCTTGAGCCGAAAGCGCCGCCGAGGAAAATATTTGCTCCTTTGAGTCCGCCGTTGGCGTTGGCGACGATGTATCCGTTTTTGAGCTCGATTTTTGCGCCGAGTTCCTTCAGGCCGCGAAGGTGAATGTCAACGGGTCTGTAACCGATGGCACAGCCGCCGGGCATTGAGACTTCTGCTTTGCCGCAGCGGGCGAGTAAGGGGCCGAGGATGCAAATGCCGGCGCGCATTTTGCGGACGATTTCATAATCGCCGAAAGGCTTGTCGATAACCGTTGAGTCAATGGAGATTTTTCCATTTGCAGTTTGGGTTTTGCAGCCGAGAGATTCCATCAGAAAGCACATAACTTGTATATCGCTGAGATTAGGAATGCCGGAGAAAACACTTTTGCCGGGGGCGAGAATCGCTGAGGCCATTATAGGTAAAGCAGCGTTTTTTGAACCGCTGATTTTAACAGTGCCGGCCAGCGTGGTGGGGCCTGTAATTTTAAAAATATCGAGAGCCATATAAATTCCTTGAAAAGAAAAGGATAATCTAATACAAAAAGGCGGTTAATGCAACTAAAGTCAGGATGTTTTATGATTTTTTCGATTATTTTGGGCAGTGCGGCACAAACGGCGGAGGGATTCTCGGCGGGGGAATTAGTTTTTTTATCGGCCGCGGCAGTTTTGCTTGTCAGGTGGCTGATAAATACCGATTTTGGGACAAGGGCACTCGATGGGGCGGAATACAGACGAAATTCAATGCCGGATTACCTGCCTTTTACGATTATGTTCGGCTGGCTTATGTTGACGGCTTTTTCATCTCATGTTATGGAAAATCTTCTGCCGAGCATAGCCGAATGGCAGCAAAAGTTTGTAATTTATTCGGGTTTTATCGCAATAGAAATTCTTGTAATGCTTCTTATCCTTAAAATAGCAAAAAGATATTTTGAAGAGGGTTTGAGGGGATTCGGGATTCGGTTCAGAAAGATTTTTTCTGATATTACGGCGGCGGCGGGAATTTTTATTGTGGTTTGGCCGGCGGTGATGGCATTGCTTTACGTGGTTCTGTTTGTCGGCAAGGCGATTGTCGGGCCGGGGTTTGAAATTGAACGAAACGAAGGACTGGCGGTTCTTCTTGAGAATAGCCAGTTAAGTTTGAGGATTCTGATGATTTTTTTCGCGGTGGTGTTAACGCCGATTTTTGAGGAGCTTGTTTTCAGGGGACTGCTGCAAAGCTATCTGCGGAATATCAACTATGGGCCGTGGATGAGCATATTAATCGCGTCGATTCTTTTTTCGGCGCTTCATCCGGGAATGCATTTTCCAGCGATTTTCGTGTTGTCGGCGGCGATGGGATACGCATACGAGAAGAGCGGATCACTGCTGCGGCCGATTTTTATTCATTTCCTCTTCAACGGCGTTACGATTGCACTGGCGTTACTGGGCAGGTAGGCTATTTAAGGCCGAGGACGTCAGCCATTGAATATCTTGCCGGTTTTTTGCCGACAAGCCATTGCGCTGCTTTTATTGCACCTGCGGCGAAAGTATCTCTGCTGTGGGCGCTGTGAGAAATTGTTACAGTCTCGCCTAAAGTGCCGAACATAACGGAATGTTCGCCAACGGTGTCGCCGAGACGAATCGCCTGCATACCTATCGTGCCTTTTTTCCGCAGAGCTTCTTTGCCTTTTCTGCCGATGTCGAGGCAATCAGGAAATTTTTTGTTTGTTGCCGCTGCGATTTTTTCGGCAAGCGTCATAGCAGAGCCGCTGGGCGAATCTTTTTTGAAGCGATGATGGGCTTCGACGATTTCGATATCATAATCATCGCCGAGTTTTTTAGCGACCTGGCCGACTGTTTCGAACAGAAGATTCATTCCGACACTCATATTTGTCGCCTGGATAACGGGGATTTTTTTAGCGGCGTCATCTATTTTTTTAATCTGCTCGGAAGACAAGCCGGTTGTGCCCATCACAAGGGAGCAATTATTTTTCAGACAATAATTGAGCGTACCGTCAAAAGCGGCGGGGAGCGAAAAGTCTATGACGATGTTTGCGCCAGCCGGAAATTCGGAGGTGATTTTTAAGCCGGTGTGCTCCAAATCTTTGCCGATTTCGGGACAAGTTTTATCTTCAATGGTGCCGATTATGTCAAATTTTTTAGATTCAAGGGCCAGAGCGGTGATTCTTCTGCCCATTCTGCCTCCAGCACCGACGATTATTAATTTTGGATTCATTGTTCATCCTTTCAAGACATTTGGTGTAAGTATAAGCCAAAAAAGAGGTTTTGACAAGCTGTTAACTTTTTTGGCGAAAAGAGTGGAAAAAAGAACTCTTGCATTGTTTAAAAAAGCAGGTATAATACTGCGCTTTAGATTTTAAGGTGAAAGATATGAAAAAAGACATACATCCAAAATATCAGGTTGCAAAGGTAAAATGCGGCTGCGGAAATACGTTTGAGACCCGCAGTACGGCCAAGGAAATCCACGCCGACATTTGCTCGATGTGCCATCCGTTCTTCACCGGCAAACAGAAATTTGTCGATACCGCAGGAAGAATCGAACGGTTCCAGAAGAAATACGGCACGGGCTATATGGACAAGGCGCAAAAAGACGACAAGGGACCAAAAGGCAAGGAAAAGTAGCTTATTTTAGTTGACAACTTACGCTGTTGGACTTAATCAAACAGATTATGCTCCGGCAGCGTAATTTTTTTATACCGACGCGGATTAACACGGCGATTTCAGACACGGATTTACACGGATTAACACTGTATATAAGAAATTGAAAATATGAGTGATACAAATACAGCAGTACTGAAAAAACTTGCGGAAATCGACGGCCGATTCGCTGAGCTTGAGGCGCAGCTTAACGACCCTGCTGTAAATATGGATTCGAATAAGGTCATCGCGATATCCAAAGAGATGGGCAAACTCAAATCTGTTGTTACAAGATACCGCAATTATAAAAAACTCGTTTCAGAAATCGAGCAGTCCCAGACGATGCTCAGCGACGCGAGCACAGAAGAGGAATTCAAACAGCTGGCGACAGAAGAAATAAAAAGACTCGAAGAGGAAAAAACGCAGCAGTTAGAGCAGATAAAAGATTCTCTTGTGATGTCCGACGATGAAGCGGTGGGCTCTGTCATAGTGGAAATACGGGCAGGCACCGGCGGAGACGAGGCGGCGCTGTTCGCTCGCGATTTATATAATATGTATATTCACTACATCGAAAAGCAAAAGTGGAAACTTGAGCTTATGGACTTCAGTTCAAGTGAGCTTGGCGGGTTTCGCGAAGTTATATTCAACGTAAAAGGGCCGGGCGTTTGGACACATCTGGGCTACGAAGGCGGCGGACACCGCGTTCAGCGCGTGCCCCAAACCGAAACACAGGGCAGAGTGCATACATCGGCCGTTACGGTTGCCGTTCTTCCTGAGCCGGAGGAAGTGGATATATATATAAATCCGGCTGATGTAAATGAATTTGTCAGCAGGGCAGGCGGGCCCGGCGGACAGGCTGTTAATAAAATAAACAGTGCGGTGAAACTTGAACATACTCCCACAGGCATAACGGTAAATATGCGCGAGGACAGAAGCCAGCATAAAAACAGGGCCAAGGCGTGGCGGCTGCTGCGAAGCAGAGTTTATGAGCATTACCGGAGTATTGAAGATGCAAAGCGCGAAAAAACGCGAAAGACAATGATAGGCTCCGGCGACCGGTCGGAAAAAATCAGGACATATAATTATCCGCAAAACCGCGTTACCGACCACCGCATTAATCTATCGCTTTATAATCTCGACAAAATTATGGCCGGTGATATGGAGGTGATTGTCGCAGGATTGGTTGAATACGATAAAAAACTGAGACTTGAAAGCCTGTAAGATTGAAAATTGAAGATTGAAGATTGAAAATTTTCACGAACGTTCAACATTGAACATCGAACATCCAACGTCGAATAAGGAACCGCCCAAGGCGGACATATTTTGCAAGGCTTCGGCGAGGCAAGCACCGCTTACAGAGGGGAAGATATATTGCCGGCTGGTTTTTAAAAAAGTCCAGGCAAATGTTAAACTTCAGAATTTAATCCAATATTATTCAACTCTTTCCAATCCTTCAATCCTCGGCGGGGCAGAACTTGATTCCCAAAGAAACCGATATAGCTATTTTGCCGCGGAACCTGTGGAGATTTTTGAGTTTTTCAGCAATGAAGAAAAACCTTTTGATAAATTGAAAAAGGTTTTAAGTAAATATTGCCTTGAAAAGGGGTTAGATGGGGTTTTTACGGGCGGATGGATCGGTTTTTTCAGCTATGACCTCGGCAGGTTTATCGAAGATGTGCCCTGCGAGGCAGATGATATTGGATTGCCGCTAATTCGACTTTGTTTTTATGACAAGGTGATTTGTTTCGACCATCTGGAAAACTGTTTCCATCTTTTCGCGATAGAATTTTCCGATGACGGCGATAAAAAAATAAACCAGCTTGAAGATATTTTAAATAAAGCGGGAAATATTGAAAAATTTAAACAGATTTCTCGACTGCGCTGCGCTCCGCTCGAAATGACAAAAGAGACGTTTAAATCCAATATGACTAAAGACTACTATCTTGAAGCGATTGCGAAGACAAAAAGATATATTTATGATGGCGATGTTTACCAGATAAATTTTTCTCAGCGGTTCAGCGCCGATTTTAACTCAGAGCCTTATAAGCTTTTTTTGTGGCAAAATAAATTCAATCCCAGTCCTTATTCTGCATATATCGACGCAGGCGATTTCCAGATTGTCAGCGCATCGCCGGAGTTATTTATAAATATAAACAACAGCACGATTACAACCTGCCCGATTAAAGGGACAAGGCCGAGAACACTCAATGAAACTATCGATGAGAAAAATTATGCTGAACTTATCGGCAATGAAAAAGAAAAAGCAGAGCTGGATATGATAATCGACCTTGAGCGGAACGATTTGGGCAGGATTTGCCGCCCCGGAACAATCAGGGTTTGCGAAAGACGCGGTATTGAGGCTTTTGCTACGGTTTATCATGCGGTTTCTACGATACAAGGCCGACTCAAAGAGGAAATTGATTTTGTCGATTGCCTCAAAGCCATTTTTCCCGGCGGGTCGATTAGCGGCGCTCCGAAAATAAGCGCACTGAAGATAATAAATGCCCTCGAACCGACGGCCAGAGGGCTTTATACAGGGTCTATCGGCTGGATAGATTTAAAAGGTAATGCGTGCTTGAATATCGCGATAAGAACAATTATCATAAAGGACCGTTTAGCTTTTGCCCAGACCGGCGGCGGAATCGTTGCCGACTCCGTTGCGCAATCCGAATGGAACGAAACGCTTATAAAAGCAAAAGCTTTATTGGCAGGAATAAAGGCAGTTAATCTGCGATAGAGAAAGGTTTTTTAATTGAAGATTGAAAATTGAAGAATGAAGATTTGAGTTTTCGTTTTCGGTGTAGGTATCGGTAACGTCGCGTGTCAGGGTTTCGGTTTGGTTATCGGTTAAAAAACGACGAAAATTAGCCACAGAGCTCACAGAGAACACAGAGAAATAAAATGATTAAAGAAAAAACAGTTTTTATAATCGGTGCAGGAGCAAGCTGTCCTTATGGATTTCCTTCCAGCGCTAAACTACGTGAGGAAATTTGCCTCGCATTTAAAGCAGAATATTTAGAATATGTAAAAGCGAACTGGCAAAACCCGCCAGATAGAGACGCAAAACGCTGGCTTATTAATAATTTCATTGATAAGTTTTTTAACGCTACTGAATCTATCGATTTATTTTTAGCTGGGAACCCTACATTAGCAGAAATAGGTAAATATATCATAGCTTATAAGATTTTGACAGCCGAGATAAACAGCCATTTTCGAGAACAGTCTCAAATTAGGAACCAAGACTGGTACTCTCATGTATTTAAGAAAATGAGAGAAGGCATTGTATATAAAAAAGATTTAAACAAGTTTTCTGAAAACAACATTTCTTTCATAACATTTAATTATGACAGGTCGTTGGAACAGTTTTTTTATGAAAGCCTTCGCGATTCTTTTGCCGAAGTTCCAGAGCAGGAAATCATACAGATATTAAATCAACTTAAAATCATTCATGTATATGGTTCTATAGCTCCTTTGGAATGGCAGAATATCAAAAACGGAGTTAAATATAAAACTCCGATTTCAGAACGAATTTTACAAGGCACTTCTCAAAATTTGAGAACGATATATGAAGAAAAACAAAATCCTCAATTAGCTGAAGCAAAAAAACTAATTGCAGAAGCTAATAAAATATTTTTCCTCGGTTTTGGTTATGCGGAGGAAAATATGGATATATTGGGATTACCTCAGATAATTTCCCTTGGCGCAAAAATCTATGGTACAGGTCTTGGTTTAGAACAAAAAGAAAGAGAAAAGATTCATAGCAGAGTATGGGCAGGGCTAAAGCCTGAACCAGAAATAAAAATGAAGAAGGGCTTATATGAGATAATAATTGAAGACATGGATTGTTTGAAACTTTTAAGAAATTATTTATAGTATTTATCTCTGTGTTCTCTGTGAACTCTGTGGCTATAATAGGAAAGTCTCTGTGGCGGAAATATGAATAAAGTTTTTTTAAATAATGAGATTGTAGAAAGCTCTGCGGCGCAAATAAGCAGTGCGGACGCGGGGTTTTTGTATGGGGCGGGGCTGTTTGAAACTATACGGGCGTCAAACGGAGTAGTATTTGCACTCGATGCACATTTGGACAGGCTTTTTTCCAGCAGCGAAAAACTTAAAATCAATCTTCGAGGCGATAAACAATTTGTCGCTGACGCGATTTACCAGACTTTAAATGCCAATGAACTAAAAGAAGCGAGAATCCGGCTGACAGCGACCAGCGGAGCGATAAACGCGGAAAAAGCCGAGCCGACGCTGCTTGTAACGGCGGTGAATTTCGAGCCTTATCCGAAAGAATATTACGATAAGGGAATAATAGCTGTATTAAACTCTTACAGGCAAAACCCGGCGGATGTTCTTACGGGCCATAAGACGACAAGCTATTTTTCGAGGATATCGGCTTTGGCAGTCGCACATCAGAAACGTGCGGCTGAGGCGATATGGTTCACAGTTGACGGCAGACTTGCCGAGGCGTGCATCAGTAATATATTTCTTGTGAAAGATTCGGCTCTATTGACGCCATCATTGAAAACAGGGATATTGCCGGGGATTGCGAGAAAGACGGTTTTGGAAGTTGCCGGCAGAAATTTGATAAAGGCAGAAGAAAAAGAGCTTACAATAGATGATTTGCTCGGAGCAGATGAAGTTTTTATAACTAATGTTATAATGCAGGTAATGCCGGTGGTGGCAGTTGAATCGCATAATGTAGGAAATTCAAAGCCGGGAGTAATTACGAAAAAAATAATGGCTCTTTATACTGAACATTTTAATAAAGAGGTGCAGAATGATAAAGGTTAAGGATTGCATAGACAAAATCGAGAAGATTGCGCCGAGAAAACTGGCGCAAGAATGGGATAATACCGGCTTGCTTGTCGGCGACGGCAATTCGACGGTTAAGAAAATCCTGCTGACGATTGATATAACCAATGACGTAGTAAAAGAAGCGAAACAGGCGGGCTGTAATTTCATCATTAGTTATCATCCGGTAATCTGGGACGGCATAAAGAGTGTCGCGAAAGATTCGGTTGTTTATGAACTTGTTGCAAACGGAATAAGTGTTTATTCGATACATACGGCACTTGACGCGGTTAGCGGCGGGGTAAATGACGGACTTGCGGAAATTGTCGGGATAAAAAATGCTGAGCCGGTAGGCGATTTTGTTCAGGGCGGGCAAAATAATTATAAACTCGTGATTTTTGTTCCTGTCAAATCGCTTCAGAAAGTTGCCGACGCTATTTTTAGAGCAGGGGCAGGGTCGATAGGAAATTACAGTCATTGCAGTTTCAGTACGGCAGGTCTTGGAACATTTGTTCCGCTCGAAGGCGCGAAACCTGCAATCGGCAAAAAGGGAGAGTTTGAAAATGTCGAAGAAATTAAATTCGAATCTATTGTTCCTGCCGAGAAGGTTGCCGATTGCGTAAAAGCGATGAGGGCTGCGCATCCTTATGAGATGCCGGCGTTCGATGTGATAAAATTATATGATTTCGAAGATAAAATCGGGCTTGGACGGATAGGATTCCTTGAAAAACCTGTGCAGTTGAGTGCAATACTTAAAAAAATAAGACAGGTTACCGGCGCTAAAGTCTCGGGAATTGTCGGAAATAAAAACCGGATAGTAAAAAAGGCGGCGGTTTGTGCCGGGTCGTGCGGCAAGCTGATAATGAACGTAATTGCTGAGAAATGCGACCTTTATTTAACCGGCGAAATCAAGCATCATCAGGCCATTGCGGCCCAGGAAGCGGGGGTTACGGTCGTCTGTTTGAGCCATACGGTATCGGAAAGATTTATTCTTAAAAAAGTTGCAAAAGAACTACAAAAAGATTTAAAACCTGTTAAAATCATCATCAGTAAGAAAGACAAAGACCCCTTTGAATGGATACCCTTAAAGGGTAGTAAAATCCCGCGATTAAAAGGGTGAGTTTTATTTTAAAACACTTACTCGCGGATTAACGGAAAGATTTAATCAGGATAAGTAGATATGACGGAAGAATTTCAGCAGGAAGTTGAACAGGA
>Ga0187886_1002932_pt1 | contig 13186 bp, 18 predicted proteins | sample June2016WEW_20_1_FD_133001 | JGI IMG/M metagenome (GOLD analysis project Ga0187886, IMG submission 133001) | Peatland microbial communities from SPRUCE experiment site at the Marcell Experimental Forest, Minnesota, USA - June2016WEW_20_150 | ecosystem: Environmental > Terrestrial > Soil >...
ATTTTCAACTATTTTTCTTGAATTTTAAAGCAAATGATGTATAATAACAAATAGAAAGGATTTAAAGGGCAATTCAACCCCCGCCAAAAGGCAGGGGCATTCTTGCCGAAGGAGTAAATTTGTCTGCTAAGCCCCAATAAGGATGTACGTTACTGCATTTTCTATATTCTTCTTCCATGTCAGAATTATCATAAACCTGTCTCATAAGATATAAAGAAGCGGTACAGTTTAATCCATGTTGAAATTCTAATATACATTCATTTCCTAATACCCGATCCAAACAAAAAGAATTAGAAGCAATTATTTCATTTATTTGAGCAGCCCTTTCTTCGCTTTTTGCATACACTTCTTTGTCTCCATCATATTTCGTTTTAACCCTTAGTATCTTTGGAATCATGTGTTCTTTACCATCCGTCCACTTAATATCTTTTAATACAAGATCACATGGAACTACTGGCTCAAGCATCCTTATGACTTCTCCGTACATTTCCTTCTTTTTCTTAAAAATATCAGTAAATGTTTCTCTCCTTCCAGAAAAAGAACTTAAATAAGGATGGGGCTCACAAACATAAAAACCCTTTCTATTAACCATACAATAGGCTTCCATACAATAAGTAATATCATATCGTTTTAATTGTTCTTCAACTATTTTTACATAATCGTGAGGATAAAAACAATCATGTTCAAAAAGAACTATATTATCAGTATTACAATGATCGCATGAGAAAATCAATTGATCTAGGATGGATTTTGGCTTATATGGTAATTTCCCGGTAACATAATTTATAGCATGAGGTTCGTTATCTAAGTTTAAATCCTTAATACATAACTCCTTATAGTCTTCTGGCAAGTTATCTTCTTTTAATCCTCCAAACTCAGAAGAAACATCTATATATTCTTTAAATAATGGAAAATGAGACGTTACTAAAAGCTTTGCGTTACTAAATCTTGCACAATCTACCGCCGTAATCAACGTTTTTCTTAATAAGTTACGATGCAAGAGATTATTGGTGTAAAAAAATATCGTACTGCTCATATCCATTATTATACAAGGAAATAATAAATTCACCAAAGAAATAATATATCATGAACAGCCCAATGTTAGAAGCTTTTTTAAAACAACAGAAATTTACCGATAAACAGGCAGATGCTTATCAAACTGCCATTCAAGTACTTAAGGACCGAAATCTAGCAAAAGGCTTATCTGAAATGAACAAGAACCAAGAAGTTAAAAATTACATGACAATACCTTCTAAAATTAAACCAGAAGATATTAACCAAAAAACCGAAGCGCATCCTAAACTTAAAAGCTATGACCACAGTTTAGAATCGGTAAGATTAACCTTCAAATCAGAAAATCCGGTAGACATGACTAATTACAAAGCACCTGCCAATACACCAGTCGGAACAAACTATAAATTACCAGAAGGTGGCGTGGTTGGCATAGATTGGGGTGCGTTAGCTAAAAGATTAGGCGCTTGAGTTTTTTCATACCATCCCGACAAATCAAAAGGTTCTTTCACCAATCCCTTACAATCTTCGAAAGCCTTGTCAAAAGAAATAAACTCAAAAGCATCACATTTAGAATCAGGGTTACAATTATATATTTTGATACCTTCTGCTTCTATAAATGGTCTAATGCTTCGTAACATAAAATTTTCATGTTCATATCTTCCGCTAGATGGATTGGCTTTTTGAGAAAAACTATATTGTTCTATTGCCGTTCTTTGAAAATCTACCCCAAGCAAATAAATCCTTGGACAACCTAAATAACACATCAACCTTATACCTAATAACATGGTACACAAACACTCAAACGGCTTAGGATCAGGCTGTTTCCCTCCATGCCCCCACATAGCGTAATCCGTCTTTAGAAAATTCTCAGGATATAACCAAGTTTTTCTAGAAAAACCAAAAGTATTAGGACAATCTTTTATCCAATTTTCACTCGATCTAAACTGGTCATTTTCCTTAATACGATAATTTTTTCTTAACTTGGGAATGGGCGCAAATGTCATTAACTTCGGATCTAAAAATAGACCATGATGAAATTTTATCTCAGGATCACTAAATACCCAAGCCGTTACAGGAACATGGCCAGCAGAATTATTTATTGCTAAGGAAACTATACCTCTCTCGCCCAATTTTTGAAAAGGCAATTTATTAATGCTAGGCCCTCCGCAGACCAAGAAACCCGGAGCAGACCATAAACCACTTAAGTCAATACGAAGAAAACCTAATTTATTGCAATAGGGACAATGCTTTACTGCTGGCTTTTGAGCATTACAAGCAGGACATATCTTCTTGGAATTAACCACTATTAATGGATCGTTATAGTTCATATATTGAATTTATGTAAAACTTTTTCAGATATTTTATCAGGTTCAATAAAAACCAAAATCTTATTTACCTTCCCGATTTTAAAAGAAGCTTGTTCACTTTCTTCTCTTTTGATTCTAACATCGCCATACAAAGTTCTAACATATGTTGTATTTTTATCATTAAGATATTTTTGAAGAAACTCTTTAGACATGATTCTGGCTGTGTCCTGTAAATAAATTCCATCTACGATTCTTAGAATATATTTTGTATCAACACAGAAATATAAATCCACGTCATGTTTCGAATCTCTTCCTGTCCAAACAATAGTATCCAAAGATCGAACATTTTCTGGAACTAGAATCGTTTCCATTAAAATATCATTTCCTGTATTTCTCTGCTTTAGCTGAATACTTTTAGAATCAGAACCCATGAAACATTTTGCATCAATACCATAATTTACATCTTCTCGGACCGTACTTACTTCAATTTTCCATGGCACAACCTGCTTTATTCTTCTCCATAAATTATTTTCCATAACTTCTTTTTGTGCTATTCTATCATGATAGGAAGCTTCAATATTAATAGTATTAGAATCAGCAATAGGAAAAGTATCAGGCAGTTCAATAATATCATCGTCATCTACAATCAAATTTTCGTTCATTATTTCTCCTTTTCGTAATTTGGACAATGGTTTGGATGTTCTTTAGCAAATTTTACATAAACAGGACAGATTCTACAGTCACTATCATCTAATTCTTCTAAAATCTTACCTAAACAATGACAAGACATAAAAGTTAAATCAGGATCATTGCACGTTTCCGCTAATTGTTTTTGAACTTCTGCTATATCTTCTGGCGTTGTTTCTTTCATTTATATATTATACAAAAATCACAAGGGAATTATATTTCTTTTTATAATATGAGGATAAGAAGTCTCTTTAAAATTTTCTACATAATCCGAAACAGCTTTTATAATCTTTGTTTTGTCCGATGCATAAAAGCCAGCAGAATGAAGATCTCCTATCTCAAGGATACTTAACGAATCACTAACCCTGCAAACATCCATGACAAAAAACGGAGCGGGTTGCCATACACGAATACTAGCATATACATAACTAATAACATTATCAGGAAGCTCATGTATAATAGACTGATAATGATCCATCCTATATCTACTGCCATCTATAACCTTACCATCAACCACATAAACCCTCCATTCCTCGTCAATTCTAGAGGCAGGAGCTACTAAAATATCTGTATCCTCATTTACTCCCCAACCCTTAGCTTCAATTTGAACTTTCCATTGCATAAAATCATAAGGCTTGATAACATTACCAGCAAACTCTTTAATGTCTTTGTCGGGTCTAATAAATAAATGCTCTTGATCTTTGAAAACGCTAGGACTAAAATCCTTCATCCTCATAAACTTACCATCTGAATTAAACATTCTATAACCCAATTTTTCAACAGCTAACGAATATCTAAAATCATCATTAAATACACAAAACCATCCCTTTTGATTTTTTATAGCATCAATAAACTTAGTACCACCATAAGGAATAACTGGCCCATCATAATCAACAGGAGAAATGTTATCATAAGAAAATGGAGGGATTTCTAAAATATGATAAGATAACCCTAAAGAAGTAATAGCATCTACCATTCCCTTAGAATCATCGTCATTAACCGCAAATTTCTGAATTGCCCAAAGTGGTTTCATAGATATATTATAGGTAAAATTAGAGAAAAATCAAGAAGGTTATTAAATCATTTTTTAGAATTATATTATTATGAAAATTTACAGCATAAAAAAATGCAAAAAGAAACCTAAAAGCCACGTTGGAAAAATGGAAGGTGCCTATACTGCTCCGGGTGGAAGTGGACACATAGATACCAGATTAACCCCAGTTCATAGATATACATTGCAAGAAAATGATTTCACGGTAGTTGAAAAGAAGGGCTAATCAAAAGTTTTATACGACATTTCCAGATTCATCAAACAAAAGATCAGCATTGGGATTTTTCAACGGAATAATCTCATCATCCTTATGATGTTTTTGGTAATATTCTGACAGTCTATCAATATTTTGCTCAGTAATGTTTGATTTTTGTCTATTGCCCGTAGAGCTAATGGCGTCATAATGAACCGTTGAATCTTTAGACTTAGGCTCAACATGATCTAATTGTATATCGCCATCCCTCATAACCTCCTTGCTAACAGGACATATTTTACCTACAGCTAGTTTTTTCATAACATATTCTTCTGTCTTAGAAATATTAACTTCTTCATTTAAAACCTTAATTCCAGACTCATTAAAAAGAGCATCAAATATCTTACTTCTATCTGTAATCGTATTTTTAAGAGTAGACTGGCTTTTTGTTCCTCCACTGCCTATTTTTCGATTATATTCAAGAAACAACTCATAATATTTACCATATTCTTCTTCAATTGATGACCTACTTATCTTTTTAGTTCTCATATATGACATAGAAAAAATGATTATATCCCTAAGAATATTCTTATCCATCTTCATATTTTCAACGCCCTGCGCTCTAAACACATAATCAATAATTTCAACGGTTTTCTGCAATAATTCACATGATTTATCAATACCCAATTCCTGAATTATTTCTTTAGTGATATCATCAGATTTTTTAATCTTAAGTTCACCTAAAAACTTATGAAAATAAGCCGCAGATTTCGTCATTTCCTTCAAAGACAGAGATCTTTCCGCTTTAACATCTCTAAATGATTCTCCGAAAGTATAATATAATATATTATGAATAAAACGATAGGTTACAAATCTACCGTTAATCTTTAAACTTCTTTGTCCATGACTAATGATCCCACCATACTCCTTCGTCGCCTCACTGTATTTGCCAACATAACTTGTCAAAATATACTCAAGTAGAGCCTTCATTCTAAAATGTTCACAATAATTATTTTCATCATTGTTTGGAGGAACCGACCTATTGATTTTTTTAAATAATATTGCCTTCAAATCATCAGACATGGGTTCCCAAACCATCACCGACATTCCATTGTATTTTCTAATCCTTTCGGACAAAGACGCAAATATATCATAATCATGATTAGTCTTAGACAAATCTGCCTTTTCAAGTATTTCTTTCCATGAAAAATCCTTATATTCTTTGACTTTTGATATTTTTCCCTTTGGAAGAGCATATTTTCCGTCAGATGTAATTTGAAATTTTATCTTAAACTTGCCTTCTTGAAAAGCATGTATGGCATCGCATCTATTTGATGCATCCACTATTTCTTTTTTGATTTCTTGACCAGCAACTTTAACAAAATGCATAGCCCCTATTGGAATACCATGAATAATAGAGTCAATAACATCTCTTTTATAATTTGTCTTCCAACTTAAACTTCTATTTACTACACTTTGAACCAATTGCTTCCCTTCCATCATTTCCATTATATCTTGAACAGTATACGGCATAACAGCATGAGGAATGTCAAACAATTCTTTTTCATTTTCTTCATAGTCAATGGGCCTTTCTAATATTGTCTTTCCCACCTGTTCAAACCCTATTTTTTTAGCCTCTAATTCTATTAATTTAGACAACTCACCCTTGGTCATACTTATTATATCTTCCTTATCACTAATCCTACTTTCATTATTGCCCACATTTTCTTTTACAAGATCACTAGTCGCACCTTCATCATCACTCATAATTTCCTTTACAAGATCACTAGTCATACCTTCATTATCACTCATAATTATATCTCCTTGCTATGTTTTATTATCATTAAATATATTACTATTATACAATAATAATATAATTTTGTCAATAAAAAATATATTATTTTATTGGAAATTAATATATTTGTCTAAAATGGCCACTTTATACTTATTTTAAAGCATTAGAATAGTATTTTTACCAGAATAGTATTTTTACCACTTCGGTCTAGGATCATGTATAGTAATGTTTTTTATCCTATTCTTCATATACCACATTTCCCAATCCCCATAATGATATTCCGAAGCCCTTCCACATATTCCATAAACATCTGTAAGTATTTTTAATCTATCACACATCAGTATAAGAGAAAAATAAGTTGTTGGCTGTCTACCGGGAAAATCATCGGGCAAAGAGACCCTATCTCTTGGAATAATTACCGAACTATCTAATTTATGAGTAGGATTAGGAGCAATAAGATACTTAAAATTACCATTACAACGCCTATAATCTGATCTATTAGAATTTATTGCGGCTATCGAACACTCTTGATGAAAACCGTTTATACTAATTGCGTTAGGAAGTTCTTCTTTAAATAACGGACTACCACCTACAATAGATATACTTTTATCCTTTGCTAAATCAATTAAAAAATCTTCTAGGTATTGCATACAATTATTATACAATTATTCCGTAACTTTTTGCCCACTTTCGGATGGAATTATCGTTTCTTCCTTCATTACAAGTCTTTTAGTCCAGTATCCCCTACTTGGTTTTTTAATCCCATAACGTTTACACCATTTTCCAATTGCTACATCTGATATCCCTAATTCTTTTGCTATAACAGAACAAGGTCGCTCCCAAATCATTTTTTCTAATTCTTCTTTCGATGGATGGTTTACTTTTCTCTTACTTAAATGGTCAGAATGTATTCCGTCAGATTTTAACCAACAAGAAAAACATAATTTAGTTTTTCTTCTGGAAGACACTTCTTTTCCACAATTTAAACATTTGATAAACCCTCCGTTTTTAAGATGTTTTCCAGAAGCCGTTGGAGTTTGGCTATGACAATTAGGACAAAGAAACCTTAAATTCTCAATGCGATTATCATTGCATACTCCGTTTATATGGTCTAATTCTAATGTTAATTTTTCCCCGTTCCATTCTGGACCAATACCGCACATAGAGCATTTATATTCTTTTAATTTTTCGCTTACAAGTCTTTTCTTGAGAGAAGCTCTTTTGTAGGAAGAATTTTCAACTAAAATTTCTTCTAGTTTTAATTTCTTCTTTTCATTTGTTCTTTTTAGAGACTCTATCTGTTTGCGTTTTTTATTTTCTATTAAATGATTATACGGAATATTATTTGTTATCAAATAGTTTTTAAGAGTAGAAAAATTACCTGTCCCTTTTGTTGACCTATTAAAATAACGTAACACATCAGATAAAAACGTGCTTTTATTTACTACCTCCTCAACCTTATCTTTGCCTACTTTTGAATATATACTGCTTTTCATATTATAACCTCCTATAATGGTACTACCGTTATATATATTCACATACGTATAGCAATTATCCTTTATGTATTTTTACCTGATTAGCAATGGTTGTCTGCCTTGGATTCGAACCAAGAACGAGAATTACCTCAAGGGCTTCAGAGACCCTCCAGTTGCCATTACTGTAGCAGACAATGAGAAATGTGGATGCCCGTCTGGGAATCGAACCCAGAATGAAAATTAATCCAAGAGCTTCAAAGGCTCTCCAGTTGCCATTACTGTAACGGGCAATATTTAAGTTGGCACTAGAGGTAGGACTCGGACCTACAGGGGTGTTTTATCACCAAAAGGGTAACAGCCTTTCCCGCTACCAGTTACGGTCTACTCTAGTATATCTAAAAATGGCCTAGCTGGTGAGGCTTTTACTCACTCCTATAACCCCTACGTATGAGTTAGGCGTTTCTCTTACGACAGCTAGATTTTCAAAGAACATTCCTAAAAACAAAAAGACCCTTCAGAGTATTATCCCTGAAGGGTCTTGATTTTCTTAGGTCAGCTTACAGAAAAAGCCAGCCTAATCGAATCCCTTCAAGGGATCGATTTTGCTGATTATTATTCTGTTGCTGATTCATTTTCATATTATTTTCTTTCTTACTCAATTGTTCAAGATATAGTATATACTTTCCTGCTTAAATGTCAACAATTATTTTAATAAATTTTAAGAAGAATATTATTGCGAAAAACTACGAATAATGTCTTTTACCGTTTCGAAATTATCATACTGTTTAAATCCGGTTTCATTTATATTAACTTCAAAAAGATCTGGTGCTACTTTTTCAACATATAAAGAATTGCTAGATCTATCCCAGTTTGTTCCGACTTGAGTACTTATAGCATATTCTGACGCCATGGAGAGAATAAAATTATTATTTCCAATAGTGTTTTGAGTAATATACACCTTAGCATTACCATCATTTCTTTCTAATGCGTTAAATTCAGAAGAAAGATCTCCTATTTCCGATCTTTCTTCCGGTGTCCAATTATTATCATTTTCTTGTGCTGTCTTATACCAATTCATAACATCACCTAATTAAGATTGTTTATTTCCCCATCCTAATTTCTCTGCTAACTCTTCTGCCGACATAGGTTTAATATATTCTATCGGTCCCTTTTCCATACAAGCCCTATGATACAAATAATTATCTTTATCTATAAATGTAGATTTTTCCATAATCTCTTGATTGCAATGAGGACAGATTTCATAACTTTCTTCTCTTACTCTTGTTTTTCTAATAATTGGTGTAATTTTTTTAATACTCATAGCACTCCTTTTATAACATATCTGCATCGATATTGGATTTTTCATAGATAGGATTAAAATTAGAATCTACTTCCAAATTCAAATCGCTTAAGGTAATAACTCCCATCTCCCGATATTCATGAATTTTAATTTTTGCATATCCACTTTAATAGCACGATCTTCGGTTCTACCATCGTTATAAGATAAAACAAATGGTATATCAACAATATTATCCACGACATGAACATTTATATCTTTAATTCCCCAATCTCTTGCCTCAATATCAATGAAAAATCTTATAGGAATTTTATTTGCCGTTGCTTCATATAAATCATAAGGATATCCCATCATATTAACATTTACATCTGCAGTATAAATATCGGGATTTTTATTAAATTGCGCCTTTTTATACCAACCTTTAGCTTCTGCTTTTTTAGGTTGTAAAAGCTCATTAACATTTTTACCTAAATTTTTCATTTTAACAACGGCCCTAGTAAAAATTTGATTGCCAACTTCCGGAGCCTGACGATAAAATTCCCTAATTCCCTCGATTATTTCTTGTTTATCATATCCCGCCCTAAGACATTTCATAACAAAATCTTCTACCATATCCGTAGATTCCTTCTCTTCGAACATTCTACTTTGAAGCTTATAAATCTCTGACATGGGCATTTTTTCTTTAATTAGTTTAACTTGAGCATAGGCAGGAGGATTGTCAAGAATTTTCCCAATTAGATCAGGATAATTTTCTCTATTAAAAGGATTATCTATAACTTCGTACTTTGTTTTCATAACTCGCCTACTTGTCCACAATCAGAACAATATAATACCATCTCGTTCTGTCCACCGTCACAATCCGGATGCATTTCTTTAGCATAAGCTTTTTCTTTGCCACACTTAGGACATTTTCTATATTTGGTTTTAGGTTGAAATCTACCTAAACCAAATATCTTTTGCAAACGCTCAGGAATATCTTCTAATTTCGCTCTTTTATACCAATTATCCATTACATTGGCCCTGCATAATCACCAGAATTAGTCTGTTCCATTTTACGTTCTTCTAATACAGCTGGATTTGGAGAATTAATAGATACAGAAATATATCCACTTCTATCTATGGTTAATTTAATTCCTCCATCGGCAATAGCACCAAGAGTTTTTCTCAACGGTTCTACGGCTTGAATTTTACCAGCATAACTATCAAGAACAGAACATGCCGAATCCAAAGCATTCGTTGTTGGACCTATAGTGGTAGGCATTCTTCTCATCCAACCATCATCTATATTGATAATTGCCTCTACTTCAACTTTCTGAGCTTTTTTATACCAATTATTCATACCTCATTATTCTACAAAGTAAATAAAAAATCCTTTGTAAATTTATCTACGGTGATGATATCTTATTGGCATTGTCCTTGGCGAACGATATGACGTATGATGTGAAGGAATATGGCTATAATGGGAACTGCTATGCCCAATTTGATAACCGCCATATATTAACGCTGCAGACAATATAACCTCACCTACTGTTATTCTTTGAACTGGAGGCGCTGATTGGACATAGACATACTCTGTTGTATAAGTTCCAGACGGAGTAACGGTTACATATCGAGTTACCGTTGATTGAGCATTTGCATTACTAACAAATACTAGCACCGCCATTACCGCACAAAAACTAACTATTTTACTTTTCATAACTCCTCCTATTAATCTTTCCCTTATTATAATAGAATTGAGTTTGAAATTGTCACTCAAACGTAAAATGGTGTCCCCGGTGGAATTCGAATCCACACTATTCTTGGTCCGTAGCCAAGTACCATATCCAATTAGGCGACGGGGACATTAAAATTGATTCTTATAAATCTCATAATATTCAATGAAGGTCATATAACCCTGAGCCAATCTTTCTTTTTCAGACTCAGGCAACCTTTCATAAAATTTATCATGGACGTTAGGATGCTCTTTATTTAACTTCCTTCGTTTAACCTTTACTTTGTACTTGAGATTATAATCCTTAGCGTTTACGATCTCATCAAAGTAGCCTTAATTAATATCTCCTCTTGCCCAAAACATGATAAATTGTACTATCAAATGCAAGCTTCATAACCTTTTTCATGTGCTCTTTCTTTTCTTCTTTACTTAGAAAATTGACAGCGTACTTAGATTCGTCATCGTTTCTAAAACAACCTCTAGGTGGCATTGTTTTGAACTCTTTAGAAATTAACTCTTTCATATTATTTCTCCTTATTAAAAAAATGGCGGGAGTGACGGGACTCGAACCCGCAGATAGCCAGATCGACAGTCTGGTGCACTAGCCAATTGTGCTACACCCCCCTACAAGAGGCTGAAGGTAATCGAAACCTTCTAAAGGGATTTGAACCCACACCTCAAAAATTGGTGCCAGAAGAGGGAATTGAACCCCCAATGCATTTCTGCGAAAGCTTATGAAGCTCCTGAGCGGCCACTGCTCAATTCTGGCATATTAACTTTCTCCAATATCCTCTTGGTGGTTTGGTTATACCATAATAATCACACCATTTCTCTATAGTTTTATCTGATACGTCATATTGTCGTGCTATTTTTGTAGACGGTATTTCCCAAACTATTTTGCTAAGCTCTTCTTTATTAGGCCTGTTCTTAACTTTCCTTGTAGAAATATGAAAACATTTCGAACATATACTCTTTTTAGATAGTTTCGTAATTTCGCAACCGCATACCCTACAATTATATTTCAATTGATTTTTATTTTTCTTTCCGGCATATGTTTTAGTTTGGCTATGACAATTAGGACACAATAATCTTAAGTTTTCTATTCTGTTATCTTTTCTTTCTCCATTAATATGATCTAGCTGTAACGAAATTTTCTTATTGTTCCATTTTGTCATACCACATTGATAACATTTATTTTTCAATAATCCCTCTCTTATTAATCTTAGCTTTAGAATGTGAGTATTTACATATGTAGAATTTGACACAAGAATATCTTCTGTTTTTCGTTTCATCTTGTAGCTTAAACTTTTACTTCTAGCATCCTTTGTTCTTTCAATAAAATGAGAATAGTTTATATTAAGCTGCTCTATTCTTCTTTTAACAACCTTAAACCCTCCACTCCCATTAATTGATAAATTAAAATATTTTACAATATCACATAATGAACTGGACTTGTTAACTAATTCGATAAACTCATTATCATTTAATTTGTAAACCACACTCTTTTTCATAAAAACCTCCATAATAGTAGTTTCCATATATACTTCTACTATTAGTGGGTTCGTTCCTTCTTTTATTTAATGATGGCAGAGGTGGAGGGAATCGAACCCTCTAAGCGAAGGTTTTGGAGACCTTCCGAATTACCCACATTCTGCACCTCTATATAAATATGGCGTTCCCGGCGAGACTTGAACTCGCATGGTTTGGCTTAGAAGACCAACACCTATCCATTAGGTTACGGGAACAAAATTGGCGTTCTCGATAGGACTCGAACCTACATAATACAAGTTTAGGAAACTTGAGCACATCCTTTATACCACGAGAACAAAAAATTGGCGGGAACGACGAGTTACGATCTCGCAATCTCTTTATAATTGAGAACCAGCGTGACAGGCTGGCACGTCTTCCACTTTCCGTCACGTCCCCTTAAAAATGGTAGCAGGAAAAAGGTAGTGCGCCTTTTGTCAATAGGCTTATGAGGCCTATGCTGGTCTACTCCAGTCCACCCTGCAAAATCTAAAATTGGTTGCGGGTGATGGTACTTCCCCACCTGCTTGAGCTTATGAGGCTCAGGAGTTAATTTTACTCTAACCCGCAATAAAAAATCCTATATTAAATATCTTTTACCTTATATTGGTACGGGTAGAGGGACTTGAACCCCCAACATGATGCTTCGAAGGCACCCACTCTAATTCCATTGAGTTATACCCGTATACTGATTTATAGCCATGTATACTCATTTCTTCGTATACATTGCTATAAATACTACACTCGTGGCGCTTCGGTGCAAGTTTTCTCAGAGCAACTAAACCCTTTTGCTCTCAGTGAGGATTGCAATTACCTCTGCTTTATGTTCCGATATCTTATTAGAGCGCCACAAGGGGAAACAGTGAGCATTAAGCTAGAACGTCTCACGATGGTTCTATTCTCGCACCGATACTACGCTGTGAGAATGTCCAAACCCTCATGCTCACGTAGAACCTTATAATACTCATAGTTGCCATATTAATCAACTATGCGTATTATCTAAAAACCTATTTAATTGTCAAAGATCCAAACACTACTAAAACAAAAAGCCCGTAAGATTTATCACCTTACGGGCCAACCTTCTTCTTATATACCTTACGCTTAAAAGACAGAGTAAGGCGAGAGGGTG
>Ga0187886_1002934_pt1 | contig 13180 bp, 12 predicted proteins | sample June2016WEW_20_1_FD_133001 | JGI IMG/M metagenome (GOLD analysis project Ga0187886, IMG submission 133001) | Peatland microbial communities from SPRUCE experiment site at the Marcell Experimental Forest, Minnesota, USA - June2016WEW_20_150 | ecosystem: Environmental > Terrestrial > Soil >...
ACATTACGCCGGCGATATGTACTCCGAAGTTCACAGATATGCCTCATCTGCCGTAAAACTGGCGATGCAGGAAGATTTTGACGTTATTCACGCACACGACTGGATGACATACCCGGCAGGAATTGCCGTGGCAGCAGTTACCGGAAAGCCTCTTGTTGTACATGTGCATTCGACAGAATTTGACCGGAGCGGCGAAAATGTTAACCAGATGATTTACGACATCGAACGGGCCGGAATGCACGCCGCAGACAAGGTAATCGCAGTAAGCTATCTTACGAGAAATATAATTCTTACCAGATACGGTATAAGCGGCGATAAGGTGGAAGTAGTGTATAACGGAATCGAAAGAAACGGCAATGGATTAAATTTAGGCAAGATAGAAGTCAGCAAAGACGAAAAAATCGTTCTGTTTCTCGGCAGAATCACGATGCAAAAAGGGCCGGAATACTTTCTTGGCGCAGCCAAAAAAGTTCTTGAGGTAATGGACAATGTCAAATTTGTTATGGCCGGTTCCGGCGATATGATGAGAAGGTCGATTGAGCTTGCCGCTGAGCTTGGCATCGGCAGCAAAGTATTGTTCACGGGCTTTTTAAGAGGGGAAGATGTCCGCAAAGTCTATGAAAGAGCAGACCTTTATGTTATGCCAAGCGTGTCTGAACCGTTCGGTATAGCACCGCTGGAAGCGCTCAATAACGATGTTCCGGTTCTGATAAGCAAACAAAGCGGCGTGTCGGAAGTTTTAACGCATGTTCTCAAGGCGGACTTCTGGGACGTAAATGAGATAGCCAATAAAATTGTCGCGGTGCTGAAGTATCCGCCTCTGCAGATGACATTGAAGGAACATGGCAACTTTGAAGTGCGCAAACTCCGATGGGAAGACGCCGCTGAAAAATGCAAACAGATATACTCGCAACTCGTCGAGCAGGCGGTTTGTGTATGAAATTATTAATATAGGAAGAAATGTTTTCAAAGGATTGATTTATGCCGTCTGTATGCTTTTATTTCCAAGTCCATCAGCCTTTCAGGCTTCGACACTACACAGTTTTCGATGAAGACCAAAGATATTTCGACACATTCAAGAACAAAGCAATCTGCCAAAAGGTCGCCAACAAATGCTACCTTCCTACAAACAGGCTGATTCTCGAATTGATAAAGCGCCACGAAGGACGATTTAAAGTGGCATACAGCATTACCGGCGTGCTGCTGGAACAACTGGCCGAGTATGCTCCTGAGGTAATGAGCACATTTGACGCACTTGCGAGAACAGGATGCGTGGAATTTCTGGCGGAAACGTATTATCACAGCCTGAGCTTTTTATATTCGCGAGAGGAATTCAAAGAACAGATTTTTAAGCATATGGATACAGTTGAAAAGCTCTTCGGACAGAGACCGAAGGTTTTCCGCAATACCGAGCTTATTTACAGCAACGACCTTGCGGCGGCGATTGAAGAGATGGGGATATTTGACGGCGTTATAACCGAAGGTGCTGACCGGATTCTGGGCGGAAGAAGCCCGAATTTTCTTTATAAGCCGCCAAAAGAAGGGAAAATAAAACTGCTGCTGAAAAACTACGCTTTGAGCGACGATATCGCATTTCGATTCTCGAACAGAGACTGGAACGAATGGCCTCTGATGGCGGAGAAATTCAGCCATTGGGTGAACAGGGTCAACGGCAACGGATACGTTGTCAATCTTTTTATGGATTATGAAACTTTCGGCGAGCACCAGTGGGAAGATACGGGCATATTCAATTTTATGAAGCAGCTTCCTGACGAAATTATGAAGCATCCGGACAACAATTTTAAAACGCCTTCCGAGGCGATAGCGGCTTATCCTGCAACGGATGTGATAAATGTGCCGGAGCTTATAAGCTGGGCCGATATGGAAAGAGACCTTTCGGCATGGCTTGGCAACGCGATGCAATCGAACGCTCTGCACGAGCTTTATCGTATGGAGCATAAGGTAAAAAAGACCGGCGACAAGTCGCTTTTGTCGGACTGGCGAAAGCTTCAAAGCTCAGACCATTTTTATTATATGTGCACGAAATATTTTTCAGACGGCGATGTGCATAAATATTTTAACCCTTACGATTCTCCTTACGATTCATATATCAACTTTATGAACGTGATGGGCAATCTTGATAAAAGGTGCACGAAACTGCAGCAGGGCCGTCAAAAAGTTATGAAATAAAACGGAAAAGGAATTGCCAGGATGGCGGAACTTGCCCAACAGATTTCAAAACCAAAACAGCAGATTCCAAAAGACGAATCCGACTGGGCAGATAGATTTGAAAAGCTGATAGATACCGAATGGCTGCTGACCAACAATCGCGGGAGTTTTGCCTGCGGGACGCTGGGCTGCAGCAATACGAGGCGCTATCACGGACTGCTCAATGGTTCGTTGAGGCCGCCGGCGAAAAGAATTGTTACGCTTTCAAACTGTCTTGAAACAATAATCACCGAGAACCATCAGTATAATCTCAACAAGTTCGAATTTGAACCGCCTTCAGATGAAAAATCTGTGCCACTGCCGGTCGATTTCAGAAAGGATGTCGGGGCTCATTTCGATTTTTCAACCGGCGAGTTTAAACTTACAAAGAGCATTTACCTGCTGCCGGATTCCGATATAACCGCAATTGTATATGATTTCAGCGATGTGCAGCAGAAATTTGAATTTACCGTAAGGCCTTTTGCCGCGATGAGGAATTATCACAGCCTCGGGCGGGCAGGCGATAATTTTTATATCGAATGGCAGGATGATTTTCTGGCGGTAAAAAATAAAAATCTCGAAAAGGCTTCGCTTCTTTTCGCGACAGATGAAATGGCCTTCATAGAGGATAAACAATGGTGGTATAATTTTTCCTATCGCCAGGAAAAAGAGCGGGGCTACGATTACATCGAAGACCTGTTCTGTCCGGGGTTTTTCAGGATAACCGTTGAAGGTCCCGTGAGAATCGTTCTCTGGGCGGGCTTCGGCGATTCGAGTATATCGCACAAAATGACCGGACTTGATGTCGATGTGATAATCGACGACCTTAAACTGCGGCAGAGGCAATTGCTGAATAATCTGAAATGCAAAGATTCTGTTGTCCAGTCGCTTGCTATCGCGGCAGACCAGTTTATCATCGACCGGAAAATCGAGAAGCTGAAAACAAAATCAATCCTTGCCGGTTTTCCCTGGTTCAGCGATTGGGGCAGAGATACTTTCATCTCGCTGGAAGGTTTGCTGCTGTGCTGCGGCAGATATGAAGACGCCTGTGCGGTTTTGCTTAACTTTGCTTATCACGCCGACGAAGGAATGATTGCCAACTATTTCGGCGATGACGAAACAGGGGCTCATTTCAACAGCATCGATACATCGCTTTGGTTTATTAACGCAGCATTTAAATATTATAAAACAAGCGGCGACCTGAGAGGTTTCAGCTCAAAATTAATGCCTGTGGTTCGCTGGATAATAGATTCGTACCAGCAGGGCACTAAATTCGGCATAAAAGCCGATACCGACGGCCTGATAACAGGCGGCAGCATCGATACGCAGCTTACGTGGATGGACGCGAAGTTTGATAATATCGCTTTTACGCCCCGACACGGCAAAGCGGTGGAAATAAACGCCTTATGGTATAACGCCATTTGCAACTGCGCCGAGTTCTATCGGAACAGAGACGTGGTTATGGCGGAAAAATTCAGTAAAATGGCCGATAGAATCTCGCACAATTTTTCTTCATGTTTCTGGTATGAAAAAGGTCAATATCTTTACGACTATGTAACAGCCGATTTTAAGGATGCGAGCATCAGACCTAACCAGATATTTGCTGTTTCACTTCCATATTCGCCGCTGGATAGCTCGATGCAGAAAGCGGTAGTAAGCTGTGTTGAAAATAATCTTCTGACGCCTTACGGCCTCAGGACACTTGCCGCAAGCGACAGCAAATATAAAGGAAAATACCAGGGCGGGCCGAAAGAACGCGACAGCGCATATCATCAGGGAACAGTGTGGCCGTGGCTGATAGGGGCTTTTATCGAGGCATATCTGAAAGTCAATGACCACAGTAAGCAGAGTAAAAAAATCTGCGACGACTGGCTCGAACCCTTAATTGAACATTTTAAAAATGACGGCTGTATAAACAGTATAAGCGAAATATTCGACGGGGATCCGCCTCACAGGCCGCGAGGAACATTCGCGCAGGCCTGGAGCGTGGCGGAAGTGTTGAGAGCCTGGCTGCTGATTCACAGTTAACTAACCTAAGCCAAGTGTTGGCTGGGCTAACCACCTATTTTTCATTTTCGACCGCAACGAGATTAATATAGCCGTGCTTAACGCCTCGCAGACTTATCATCTTTTCGCCAAGATCGTTGATATCGCAGGCCAAACCTCTGAGCAGAAGAATTTCGAGACAATTATGGCTGTCGATGTAAACATGAATGGATGAAATTGTTTTTATGGGCTTGTGATGCTGTAGTCTTTTAAAGACGGTTGAGATGTGAGCGGTATGGTGGTCGTAAACAAGGAAAATCGCGCCGATTGCGGGAGTTTTTTTGTGCTCGATTTTCAGTTTTGATAAATGCTCGCGAATTAAATCGCGAATCGCTTCGGAACGGTTTTTGTAGCCTTTGGAGGAAATGACCTTGTCGAAAGATGCAAGCAGGTTATTTTCAAGCGAGACGCCGATTCGTTCTATACCATTAGCCATTTTAATCTCCTTTACCGACTGCCGGGGCCACACAGAATATATAAATCAAAGGTTTGTCGGATATATTTTTTATATTATGTATGGTTTGCGGTGGAATATAAGTAATTTTCCCTATCCCGACGGAGAAGTTTTTTTCTCCGATAATCGCCAAGCCTTGTCCTGAAAGAAAGACAAGCATTTCTTCCTGCGGGCCGGTTGTATGCTGTCCGCATTCGGCGCCGGGCTTCAAATAAACCCTGCCGGAATGCAAGCCGAACGTTTTAGGAGGCTTAAATAAAGATTGATATTCAGTGCTGTCAACGAGTTCTTTGATAAAAGGCTCTATTGTCATCTTTTTTCTCCCAAAATCGTATAAAATTTTTCAAATTCCTGCTTGATTGTCCGGCTCAAATTTTGTAATCTATTGCCGGTATTACGTTTTTTATAATTTTATGCGCGGAAATCAGATATGTCAACAGAAATTAACGCTCTTATTTTGACGGCGGTGTCGATAGGCTTTTTTCATACTTTGTTCGGACCTGACCATTATGTACCTTTTGTAGCGATATCCTGGGCCAGAAAATGGTCTGCCTTCAAAACTGCCGTAATAACCTTTCTGTGCGGCATCGGTCATATACTAAGCGGCGCAATACTTGGGCTTATCGGCGTAGCATTTGGAATAATAGTGGGAAAATTACAGATAATCGAATATTTCCGCGGCAATATCGCTGCCTGGCTGCTTATCGCGTTCGGGCTTGTTTATTTTGTCTGGGGCCTGCGACAGGCATACAAAAACAAACCGCATACGCATAGTCATATTCATTTAGACGAAGAAGTGCATACGCATATACATACTCATCATACCGAACATTCTCATATCCACCTTGATGAAACCAAAATCAATATAACGCCATGGGTGCTGTTTACGATTTTTGTTTTCGGGCCGTGCGAGCCTTTGATTCCTATCGTGATGTATCCGGCTGCCAAACACGATTTGACCGGTATGTGGATAGTAACGGCCTGCTTCGGTTTTACGTGCATTTTCACGATGCTGGCGCTGGTTCTTGCGGCAAGAAGCGGAATAAATCTTGTGAAGTTAAACGCTATGCAAAGATTTTCTCATTCGATAGCCGGCGCAACGATACTTTTGTGCGGACTGGCTATCGTGTTTCTCGGATTATAAAAATAAGGTGAAATATTAACGCACAGCAAATAAAAGAACTGTTGGAAAAAGTCAAAGCCGGCGAAATTACCATCGAACAGGCAACTGAACACCTTCGCCATTTGCCATACGAAGACATTGGATTTGCCCGCGTGGACCATCATCGACAGATTCGCTGCGGTTTTCCGGAAGTGATTTACTGCCCCGGCAAAACGGCAGAACAGATAATATCCATATTTTCAGCGCTTGCGGCAAAAGGCAACAACGTCCTGGCGACAAGGGCTGAAGAAAATATTTTTGATGCGTTGGCGAAAACAGGAAAATTTCCCAGGGCAAGATATGAAAAATTGGCCAGAGCGATAGTCCTGGAACAAAAAGAGATGTCGCGGCTGAAACGTGCGATTCCAATAATAACGGCAGGCACTTCTGATTTGCCTGTGGCAAGCGAAGCGAAAGTTACGGCTGAGATTATGGGCCAGCCTGCGGAAATAATTTGCGATGTCGGCGTGGCCGGTTTGCACAGGCTTCTGGGGCAGGTAGAAAAACTTAGAGAAGCGAACGTAATTATAGTTATAGCGGGAATGGAAGGTGCGCTGGCAAGCGTGGTCGGCGGATTGGTCGATTGCCCGGTAATCGCGGTCCCGACCAGTGTCGGATACGGCGCGAATTTCGGCGGTATCGCTGCGCTTTTGACAATGCTGAACAGCTGCGCATCGGGCGTGTCGGTGGTAAATATAGATAATGGATTTTCGGCGGCGGTAATCGCTACGCTGATAAACAGGAAAATAGAGACAGGCAGCAAACAATAAAAAATGACAATCGATGAAAAATATAAACTTCTGGGGGAAAATCTAAAAAAGCTCGGCAAAGTGCTTGTGGCATATTCCGGCGGGGTTGACAGCACTTTTCTTTTAAAGGTCTGCGCCGACAATCTCGGCAGCAAAAATGTGCTGGCATGCATTTCAACAGGGCCTTTGCTGCCGAAAAGGCAATTAGATAATGCCATCGCAATGGCAAATGATATGCAGGTTGCCGTTGAAACCGTCCAGACAAACGAGATTACTGATGCGGCATTTTCAGGCAATAAAGCCGACAGGTGTTTTCACTGTAAAAGCAGTTTATTCAAATTGCTCAACAAAATAGCGAAAGAAAAAGGATGCGATACGGTTCTGTGCGGCAGCAATCTGGACGATTATGACGATTATCGCCCCGGCAATAAAGCCGTAAAAGTTTTTAATGTGCGCTGTCCACTTGCTGAAGCACAATTGACTAAAAATGAGATTCGCCAGTTGAGCCGGAAGTTAAATTTGCCCACAGCGGATATTCCCGCTTCGCCGTGCCTGGCTTCGCGAATCAGTTACGGGATGGAAATTACAGAAAAGAAACTCAAACAGGTCGAACAGGCAGAAGAGTTTTTGAGAAGTCTGGGCTTTGTCGAATTTCGCGTCCGTCTGCACGACGAAACTGCCAGGATTGAAGTTCACGAAAAAGATATCGCAAAAATAGTTGAAAATAGAAAAGGGATTATAGAAAAATTAAAGGCGCTGGGGTTTAAGTTTGTTTCCGTTGACCTTGAAGGCTTTCGAAGCGGTTCGCTTAATGAAATGCTCTCGCAGGAAGAAAAAAAGAAAAACCTTTAATTCGAAATTAAAGCTCCATTTCTTTTAATTCCAGGCTGTCAGTTTCGAGTATTACAAGATTTCCTTTGCCGCACACCCAATCAGTCGCTTCACCGGGATTTATAAGCAGCGTTTTGCCGATGGTTCTGATGTCTTTGAAGTGCGTATGGCCGTAAACGATAATGTCGAATTTTCCACTGGCGAGGGCTTGGTCTAAAAGGCCGGGTTTGTGCGTCAGGAAAATTTTTTTATCCGCTATTTTGCCGTGATAAGGGTCGTGGTGTATTTCGCCGCCAAAGCCTTCTATTATGCTTTTGAGCATAACTTTTTCGCCGTCATTATTGCCGAATACCGCTATGAATTTTGCGTTTTTCACGTTGCCAAAAGCCTTTGCGGTATATTGAGAAACAATATCGCCTGCGTGCAGGATGTATTGGACATTTTCATTTTTAAAAATCTCAACGGCTTTTAATACGTTGACGTGATGGTCGTGAGTGTCACTGATAATTCCGATTTTCATAAATTACATTTCCATTCAATACAGATATTTTTCATAATCCTAAACGATAACGGGGGTTATGTAAAGCAGGTTTCCGCTTGATGATAACGGCCAAGTATGTATAATGACCTGTCCATAAAGAAGTTAAGATTTAAGTTTGAAAGGTTTTAGAAATGGCAAGTGCCCCGAAAGCAAACGCGATTGTCAGTCAGTCCGGCGGGCCGACAGGCGTAATCAACGCGTCACTGGTCGGCGTTATTGAAGAAGCAAAGAAACATCCTGAGATTAAAAATCTCTATGGCGCGATTCACGCGGTAAGCGGTATCGTAAAGGAAAATTTCATAGACCTGATGAAAATCTCAAATGATGTTCTCGAAACCGTTGCCGCAAGCCCGTCGTCGGCGCTGGGATCAAGCAGAGATAAGCCGGACGCTGAATACTGCAAAAAAGTCCTCGATGTTTTCAAAAAGCGGGATATCCGTTATTTCTTTTATATCGGCGGCAACGATTCTGCCAATACCTGCTTTATCATTAATAAAATGGCACAGGAAACAGGCTACGATTTAAGGGCATTTCACGTTCCAAAAACAATCGATAACGACCTGCTTGTTACCGACCATTGTCCGGGCTTCGGTACTGCGGCAAAATTTGTCGCCTGCGCAGTTATGGGAGACGATTTAGATAACAGGGCACTGCCAGGCATAAAGGTCGATTGCATAATGGGAAGAAACGCGGGATTTCTTACAGCCGCTGCTGCGCTGGGCAAACAGAGAGACGATGACGGGCCGCATTTGATTTATCTGCCGGAAAAATCAATTTCAATGGAAAAGTTTCTCTCTGACGTAGAGGCTGTTTATAAAAAACTCGGCAGATGTGTCATCGCTGTCAGTGAAGGTATGAACGATACTGACGGTAAAACCTGGGCGGAAAAAGTTACCAAGACGGATGAGCACGACGACCACGGTAATGTCCAACTTTCAGGCACAGGCGCATTGGCGGATTATCTGGCGATGCGTATAAAAGCCAAACTGAAGATTAAGCGCGTCCGCGCAGATACGTTCGGTTATCTGCAGAGAAGTTTCGCGGGTTTGCAATCGTCAGTTGACGCTTCTGAAGCAAGACGATGCGGAATAGAAGCAGTTAAACTTTCGATGACAAACGCCAATGGTTCGGTCGCGATGAAACGAACAGGCAACGGCAAAAATTACGGCGTTGAACTTTTCAGGACGGAACTTGCAAACGTCGCCGAAAAAACAAAGTCGATGCCGGCTGAATTTATTAATAAAGAAGGCAACGGCATAACAAAAGCATTTGTAGAATATGCACAGCCGCTGACCGGCGGATTGCCGAGGACAGAATATCTGGGCAACAAGGCCGGTATATAAAATCGTATTATATGCTTTCGAATTATGTAAATTTACTGCCGCATAATTACAGTTTGACGCAATGGGTCGTGCTTTGCATTTGCGCGGTTTGCGTGGGATTGAATAAAACCGCTATGCCTGGGATGGGAATAGTCGTTGTGCCGCTGATGGCATCGTTTTTTCCAGCAGGTAACTCAACCGGCCTGCTTTTGGTGATGCTGGCGACTGGCGATTTATTGGCAGTCGGATTTTATCATCGCCATGCGAAATGGAAATATATCCTCAGGCTTCTGCCTGCGGCACTTGCGGGGATGGCGGCAGGAACTTTTGTAATCAGACATATTACCGATGCCCAGCTTGCGCCGGTGATAGGCGTAATTGTTCTTGTTATGCTGGCGGCGAATTACCTGCGAGGCATAATGAGGCAGGATTATTCCAGACTGCCGCACCATGCGATATTTGCCGCGGTGATGGGATTTTTGGCGGGGCTTACGACGCAACTTGCCAACGCGGCTGGTCCGATTATGGTTATTTATCTGCTGGCGATGAACCTGCCGAAGTTCGAATTTATCGGCACAGGCGCGTGGTTTTTTTTGATTGTTAACTGGATTAAAGTTCCGATTTTTATGTCCGAAGGCAGAATAACTGCCGGGGCAATCGCATCCGATGCTATTATGCTGCCGCTGATTGTCGGCGGAGCGATTGCAGGACTGTTTATCCTGAAAAGAGTGCCGCAGAAATGGTTCAATATCGCAATGCAGATTTTCGCGGCAACGGCAGCAATTAAATTGCTGTTTTAATTGATTACGGCAAATCCTGAAGGAGTTCGATAATTTCTTCTTTTTTCGGGAGGGATTCCTGAGAACCAAATTTTGAGCAGGCCAGTGCGCCTGCGGCAGAAGCGAATTTGACGGCCTTTCGAATATCGTCACCAACGGCGCAACTTGCGGCAAGTGCGCCATCGAAAGCGTCGCCACAGCCGGTGCGGTCAATAACGTTCACCTCAAAAGGCGGAATATGGTCTGCGCCATCCTTATCGATAACCAATGCTCCGCGTCTGCCGAGCTTTATAACGGCACAACCGACGCCACGGGCGATAAGGTCTGCGCCAATGAGTTTTGCGTTGTGAATATTATGGTTTTGGGGGTTGATTATCTCGGCGGCCTCGACGAAATTGGGCACTAAAATATCTGCGGTGTAATAATCGGGCGGCAGCGAAACGCTTTGACGCTGAAACTCTCCGCTGGGCAGGGCAGGGTCGAGAATAACTTTTTTGTTCGAAAGTTTTGCCGCTCTTATTGCGGCGGAGACGAAATCCGGCGGCAATTTTCCGTTGACCAGACAGATATTGGCGGAAGAAAGCAGTTCTTCAAATTTGTCGCTTTTGATATCGGCAGGAATAAGGGCCCTGTTCGCTCCTTCGGAAACGACTGTGCGGTTAGAGCCTGCGCTATTGACAAATGAAAGAGTAACGCCGGTGTTTTTGGCCTCGGCCTCGAAAATAAAATCACAATTGATTCCGAAATCCCTCAGGTTGTCTATTACCATTTGGCCGAAGGGGTCGTTGCCGACTTTGCCGACAAGTGTAACCTGACAGCCGCAAAGTGCTGCCTGAATAGCCTGATTAATACCGCTGCCAGTAGGGATGCATGAAAATCTGCTGCCCGGAACAAGCTCTGCAGAGTCGGGAAAGTCCTGGCAGCGAATTGCCATATCAACGTATATGCTGCCGAGAACAACAACTTTAGGTTTTCCCCCTGTCATAGGCGCCTCAAAAAAATCCGTTAAAAGATAAATTCCTATCCGGTTACAGGATACCGCAGAATAACGAGTTATGCAATAATATGTAGGAATTTGTATTTTATCTTTTTGGATTGACCTTTGCGGCGAGTAAAACGTATAAAGCATTTGACTTGAGAGGTTTATTTGGATACACTTGTTGCATACTTCACAAGGGCAATCATTTTTCGGGAATACTACTGCTTTAACTTTTTATCTGGAAGAAGGTTATGGATAAAAAAGAAAACTGCGGCCTCTTCGGGATATATGGGGACCCGGACTCCGCTGAGAAGACGTTCTTCGCTCTTCACAGCCTGCAGCACCGCGGGCAGGAGTCGGCCGGCATCGCTACAAGCAACGGCGATACGGTGATATTACATACGGGGATGGGGCATGTGAGCAGAGTTTTCCGGTCGGGGCAAACGGTTCTTAACCAGCTTCGCAATAAGATGGCGATAGGGCATGTTCGATATTCGACCAGCGGTTCGTGGAATTTGGCCAACGCACAGCCATTGCTTTGCGAATATTCACGCGGGCAGGTGGCGGTGGCACATAATGGAAATTTGATAAACGCATCGCTGCTGCGGGACGAATACGAGGCTTATGGAAATATTTTCAAGAGCACAAACGATACTGAAATTATTATTCATCTTCTGGCAAAGCCTTCGCATGTCTCCAAGCCTGACCCGCTGGGTCACGTTCTTAATCATCTGCAGGGAGCATATTCTCTGCTGTTTTTATTTTCGGACAGGATTGAGGCGGCAAGAGACCCATTCGGCGTAAGACCTTTGTGTATAGGCAAAACGAAAAAGGGAGCCTGGTGTGTCGCGAGCGAGACGTGCGCACTTGATACAATCGAAGCGGATTATGTTCGCGATGTCGAGCCGGGCGAAATTGTTACGCTGAGCGAAAGAGGATTCGAAAGCAGAAGGTTTGTCAAGCAGGAAAATATTCGGCCGGCACATTGTATTTTCGAGCATGTATATTTCGCCAAGCAGAGCAGCACGATTTTCGGCGAAAATGTTCACGAATTCAGAAAAAGACTCGGGGCGCAGATTGCCAAAGAGCATCCGGTTGACGCCGATGTAGTAGTTCCTGTACCGGACTCGGGCACATCTTCGGCGATAGGATATTCGCGGCAGAGCGGGATACCGTTCGATATGGGATTTATCAGAAGCCATTATATCGGCAGGACATTTATTTCGCCGCGGCAGGATATGCGGGATTTGGCGGTGAAACTTAAACTGGCGGTCGTGAAAGAAGTTGTGAAGGGCAAACGCGTGATTGTTGTCGATGACTCAATTGTGCGCGGCACAACCACGAAAGGCAAAATCAGCGCAATCAGGCGGGCTGGCGCGAAGGAAGTCCATATGCGAGTGAGCTGTCCGCCGATAAGATATCCATGTTTTTACGGAGTGGATTTTCCGACGAAGGAAGAACTGCTTGCCAACGGCAGGGATATGCAGCAGATAAAAGAATTTCTCGATGTCGACAGCATCGGGTATCTTTCGCTGGAAGGGATGCTGTCGTGCGCATCTTTGCCGAAAGAGCATTACTGCACGGCCTGCTGGAACGGCACTTATCCGATACCAATTCAGACGATAGTGAATAAATTTACGATGGAACGTTATCAGATGCAGCTTTTTGAAGATGATTCGGTGCAAATGTAATGGCTGAATATATGACTTATGCCAAATCGGGCGTGAATATCGACGCGAACGATGAGATGGTCGAACGGATTCGCTCATCAGTGCAGAGCACTTTCGGGCCGCGGGTAATCGACCTTCACGGGGGCTTCGCGGGACTGTTTCGGCTCGACTATGACGAAAAAATATTCAAGAAAAACTTTAAAAGCCCCATCCTTGTCGCGTGCACAGACGGCGTCGGGACAAAGGTGCTGGTCGCGCGGGATTTGAAAAAATTCGATACGCTGGGTTACGACCTTGTCGCGATGAGCGTAAACGATATGCTTGTGATGGGAGCAGAGCCGCTGTTCTTTTTGGACTACCTGGCGCTTAATACGCTTGACCCTGTGAAAGTGGCTGAACTTGTCGAGAGCATCGCGGCGGCGTGCAGGGTCGCAAATTG
>Ga0187886_1002935_pt1 | contig 13179 bp, 15 predicted proteins | sample June2016WEW_20_1_FD_133001 | JGI IMG/M metagenome (GOLD analysis project Ga0187886, IMG submission 133001) | Peatland microbial communities from SPRUCE experiment site at the Marcell Experimental Forest, Minnesota, USA - June2016WEW_20_150 | ecosystem: Environmental > Terrestrial > Soil >...
CCTCCTCCCAAACTACCAATTACCAACTACTCACCCCGCCTTTCAGCGCTCTCTGCACCGTGCGCTCGCTGACCTCGAACATTGCCGCCAGCTCCCCTACCTTCCGCCCTATTTTAAAAAGGCGGGTTATTTCCTTGTTTCGCAGCTCCTTAAGCCAGTGCTGCCGGCCCCTGGGTTCATCATAAAGGCATTGCGGAAAAGGGCAATCGAGGCAGGCCGGGGCATATTCGCAGCCTTCGTCCTTATATCGGCAGAATTCCGGCCGTAAGTCTTTCTCATCCTGTGGGTTATTCTCTCTCTCCAGCTCCGTGGCAGCACCGCAAATCTCACTCATCAAAACATCCATCGCGCACCTCTTAACACCTAACGCCAAAAGATTAGCACATATGTTCTTATCGGTCAATGGTTTTCTGTCGCTGTTTGGTACCGGTACGCTCTGGTATGCCCACCCCCTTTCTCCCCGTCATCGCGAGTCCATTCGTCTTATTTTTTTTCTGTCATTGCGAGTCCATTCGCCGTAGGTGAAGGCAAAGCAATCCGTCCAGCCTTTTCCCGTCATTCCCATAAAAGCGGGAATCCAGTCCAATTCTTTCAGCCATTCCGGCGAGGCCGAAATCCAGCTACACTTCCTCCTCCTCCTCTTCGTACGCGGAGAGGGGGACACAGGGGGTGAGGTTTCTTGTCATTCTGAGCGTAGCAAAGAATCCGACTCTCCATTTTTTCCCCGTACCTTTGAGCTTTTGCTTTTGACTTTTCAGTTACCCTCCCTTGACTCTTGGCTGGAGTGCGCAGCGAAAGTCCCGATATTATCGGGAGCTCAATCAATACCCCCCTCTCCAAACAAACTATCTATAATTTCCTTCAATGCCCCGTTTGGAGAGGGGGACACAGGGGGTGAGGTCTGACTTTTCACCTGCTTGACTACTTGACAAAATAATCCCCAAATATTATGATGTCCTTAATAATTGCTTCGACAAAGCAATATTAATTTAAAGCGTGTTGAGAGAACCCTATGCCTGTCTGGGATAATTATCTTAATGTCATCGAGGCCAGCCGCCGTTTGAAGGTCCACCCCGAAACGGTGAAAAGGCTGTGCCGCCAGGGCGATTTGCCGGCTCATAAAATCCACAACACCTGGCTTATTAATAAGGACACGCTGGACAATTTCGCCGGTACCTATAATCCCAGCCGCGGCGCCAGGAGAAGGCTGATAGATTAAATATTTCCCGTAAAACGTAACTTAAAGCTGAAACGGACGTTATAAAAAATGGAGGATGGTATGAAACACAAGAATATTTACCGGTTGCTCGGTTTGGTAGCGATATTATCGATTCTTTTATTGGCTGTTCCTGCCCTGCCTGTATTTGCCGCCACGCTTACTCTTAGCCCGAACCCGGCTAAAATTGGCCAATCGGTGACCTATACCGCTTCCGGCTATGGCCAAAACAACAGCAACACTGACTATTATATTGACATTTATCTGTCAAACCAGTCAGCCACGCCCGGTAGCGCTATAGATACTGCAGTTACTATCTATAAAAAGGTCGTCTACGGCGGAAATCTGGACACGAGCGGATCAATTACCGACCACTTCGTCATGCCTTCTGTTTTGGACGAAGGGCTCGGCGCCTCTTCACCTGTTACTTTGACCGCAAGTACCACTTATTACGCATACGCTACCCAGCGCTACTCTGCCGATTTCGCCAACACCCCGCCTAAAAACATCTTAGTCGCTACCACCATTGCCGTAGCCCAGGGCGCCGCAATTACTCTAACGCCGACCACCGGTGCTCCCGGCGCTACCGTGCAGGTTCGCGGCGGTAACTTCCCTGCCAGCACTCCCCTCACTTTCCTGGTCGGTTCTACAACCGTTACACCTACTACTGGCACTGATACCAGTACGGACGCATTTGGCACCTTCATCAGCACCATTACTATCCCTACAGGTATCACCGGCGCTCAAGTAATTACCGCAACCGCCGGCACCACCTCCGTCACCGCCACATTTACCGTAACCGCAGCCGCTTCTATTGACTCCATCACACCGACCAGCGGAAATCCTGGTACGCCTGTAACCATTATCGGCTCCAACTTCCCCGCCAGCACCCCGATTGTTTTTAAATTTGATACGAACGTAATAACGCCTGTCAATGGCCCATCTACGAGCGCCGGCGGCACTATCGCCAGCGTCATCACTATCCCGGCGTCTGCTGCCCCGGGCGCTCATACGATTACCGTAACGGTAGGTTCCGTCACAGTCACAGCGACCACCCCGTTCACGGTGCCCACCCCCACTACCACCACACCGCCTGCCACTACAACTCCCCCAGCCACCACACCCCCCGCTACCACCACTCCCACGCCTTCCAAGGCTGTCTTGAGTATTAACCAGACTGGCCATAACGTCGGCGCGACCATCGGACTCGGCGGGGCAGGCTTCGTCCCGGGTGCCACTGTGACTATCAAATACGATGATGCGGTGGTTGCCACATTCAAGGTCGATACCAACGGCACATTTATATCGCCTTTCTTTAAAGCCCCGGTCAGTAAAGCCGGCGACCACACTATCACCGCTACGGACGGGACCAATACCATCAAGACCACATTCACCATTGAATCCACCGCGCCCAAAGTCCCGCCGCCTCTCAAGCCGGAGCTCGGCGCTAAAGTAAAATCCCCGATAATATTCGATTGGACGGCTGTCATCGATGATAGCCTTCCGGTTGCCTATCGACTGCAAATAGCCAGCGATAAAACTTTCGCGACGGGAACGGTGTTGGTGGACAAGACCGGTATAGATAGCTCCAGCTATACCCTCTCGGAAACGGAAGCGGCCAAACTGTCCATCACCGCCATACCCTATTACTGGAGGATAGAGGCCATCGATGCCGCCTCCAATGAAAGTGGTTGGACCGGCGCCAGCCTGTTCTATATTCAAGGCCCGTTTGTCTTCCCTAAATGGGCTCTCTATGCCTCTATCATCGGCGGCGCCATAGTTATCTTCCTCATCGGCTTATGGATCGGGAGGCGCACGGCCTTCTATTATTAATCAGGTTTACCCCACCCCCTTTGCTGCCCCCGCTCCCCCGGTACCTGCCTCCCGGAGGAGCGGGGTTTTTATCCCTCTGTCATTGCGAGCCTATCGAAGCAATCCGCTCCGCTATGCTATCCCCTATGCAAACGGGAATCCAGATACTCCCCAAATTTCTTCCTTTTTACCTTTGGTTTTGACTTTTAACCTTTAACTTTTCAGCTTGTCTCCCTTACCCCCTTGACTCTCCCCTTACGGGAGGCTCTATACTCTACCTGAAGGCCTTCGGAAAAACAATCGTCAGGAGAACACAATGTTTAAAATCGGCGATTTCTCCCGGCTTAGCCGCATCTCGGTCAAAGCCCTGCGCTACTACGATGAAATCGGTCTGCTGAAACCGGTTCAGGTAGACCAGTTCACCGGCTACCGCTACTATTCGGCTGACCAGCTGCCCCGGCTCCACTATATCCTCGCGCTTAAAGACACTGGCCTCGCTTTGGAAGAGATAGCCACCCTCGTGAACAACAGCCTTAACCCCTCGCAGCTGCGGGACATCTTTATCCTCAAGCAGGCGGAGCTCCGCCAGAGGCTGCACGATGAGCAAAAGCGGTTCGAGCAGGTGGAGAAATTGCTGAAGCAAATTGAAAAGGAGGGTAAAATGCCGGACTACAAAGTAGTCGTCAAGAAAGTCGAACCGCAGTTAATTGCCTCGATGCGCGGTATCCTGCCCGCTTACGGGGAAGTAGGACAGTTTTACGGAGAAATCTTCAAGCACCTGGCTAAAAAGATGATTTTTAAGCCGGCCGCCGCTACGTTTCTTATCATCTACGACACCGAATACAAGGAAAGCGAAGTGGATGTCGAGGTGTGCGTGCCGATTAAGAAGTCCATCCCCGGCTCGGACAAGGTGAAGGTCTACGAGCTGCCGGCCATCGAGGCCGCCTGTATCATCCACAAAGGTCCCTACGAAAGCGTCGGTGAGGCCTACGGCGCTTTAATGGCCTGGATTGAAGCTAACGGTTACCAGGTTGCCGGTCCCAGCCGTGAGCTCTATCTCACCAGCCCGTACGATACTAAGGACACTTCCAAATACGTCACCGAGGTCCAGTTCCCCGTCGCTAAAACCTGAAAGAACTACTTGCCATTCTGAAGGAGCGGAGCGACCGTGAGAATCCGCCCCCTCCGGTCCTCCCCCTCCTTCCGCAAAGGAGGGGGATAAAGGGGGTAGATTTTCTAAATATCTCTCCCCCTCTCCTTCACCTTACCTCCGAAGGAGAGGGGGACTAAGGGGTGAGGTTATTCAATAATTAGTTAGTATTTACAGCTCTACTTCTTGACCCCCTTCACCCTTTCGTTCCTCTTCTCTTCATTGGTTGCCTTGCCCGTGACCGGGTGTTCGTAGTGGAACGGTAAAATGTACCCTGACGGGTACGCGTACGCTATACCTTTGGCCGGCAGGTCCGATTTCCACCAGGATGGCACGCTGACCTCTCCCGGCTCCCGCGGTTGCGCTGGCACTTTCGGCTTCAGGACCCGCTCGTCCTTGACCCACCCCTTTGCGGGCGTCGCCGAATAGACAGGTACCCACTTTATCTTCCAGAACTTCCAGACCCCATTCTCTTTGATAAACTCGTTCTCGTATATCCCGCACGAATACGATTGCATAATCGCGCCGCTTACCGGTATGGCCATCGCGCCGTAGCCCCACCACCGCCCTCTCCCCGTCAATCCGTCCTCGCTGATGTCTATGATGTCGGAAATCTGCATCATCTGGTGCATGAACTCCGGGTTTTTGTTCGGGTTGATTTTCCCGAAGAAGCGGTTCAGCCCGTCCTTGCCGAAGAACGTTCCCTCCGGCCATTCGAGCGTGGTATCGTCCCGCCACGCAAACAGGTCGATTAGCTCCTCCGGCATCCACATGACCAGGTAATAGCTGTAAATATTCTCCAGCCGCCGTATCGCCTCGAGGTCATTGAGGCGCGTTATCTCTTTCTCCATCGCGGCCACTTTAGCTTCCAGTCCCTTCTCCGCCATGCTCCGCTCTCCTTTGCTGTTTTTGGTCGACTCTATCATAGCATAAAAATAAAAGGGAGCACTAACGCCCCCCCGTTTTCACTCATCCAATGACAGTACGGTGAAAAACAAGTGCACAAGTATAATAATTATGGTAGAATTGACCATAACAATAAGCGAGTTGGTATGAATACAAAGAAAACGTTTAATCATCCACTTGCGGAAGTTTTCGGCTTTCCAACTGACAATTTATCACCTAGCGCCAATAGGTATCGCAAATCTAAACTTTGTCCGTTTAACAATAGAGTTCCGAATTGTACTAAAGACAAAGCAGATAATCCACTAGGCGTTTGTAGTGTGTATCATGAAGATCATATAGAAATCACATGCCCTGTTAGATTCAGACAGGATTGGTTAATTGTTGAACAAGCTGCTGCTTTTTTCTTCCCAGAAGAGACATCTTGGACTTCGCTTACAGAGGTTAAGTTGAATGACAGAGATGGAATATTAGCAGGGAACATAGATATGGTGCTTGTTGCCTATGATTCTAAAGGAAAAGTGCTTGACTTCGGTGCTCTTGAGATTCAAGCAGTATATATTTCCGGTAATGTAAGAAGACCTTTCGAACATTTCATAGAAAACCCTGCGGTAAATGCAAACATGGACTGGAGAAAGAAGCCAAATTATCCACGTCCCGATTATCTCTCATCAAGCAGAAAGCGTCTCGTACCACAGCTGATATATAAAGGCGGTATATTAACTGCATGGAAAAAGAAGGTTGCAGTTGCGTTAGACAAAGGTTTCTACAATACGCTTCCAAAACTGAAAGAGACCACATTCGAACAGTCAGATTTAGCATGGCTAATATATGATCTTAAATATGACAATGAACAGAAAAAATATTCTCTGAAAAACGAAAAAACTGTATATACGGTATTCAATGAATCATTGGAGAAAATCGCTAAACCAAATATTGGTAGGTTGAATGATTTCGTAGAAAAACTACAAGCTAAGCTAGATGAAAAGTTAGAAAACGGAAGTAAACCTGATACTAAAATAATAGAGTTGAGAGATTAAATGCACCAACTAAGGCTTCTTGATTATATTGATGCAAACCATGTCGTGAATGTCGCTTCCGTGCCGCAGAGAAGCCCTTTTCGTTATCCTGGTGGTAAGACATGGCTGATACCTAAAATAAGGCTTTGGCTCACTAATCTTGCTCAAACCCCAAGTTTGTTTATAGAACCGTTTGCAGGCGGTGGCATTGTGAGTTTGTCAGTTGCGTTTGAAGAACTCGCTGATCAAATATTAATGGTTGAGTTGGACGAGCAAGTTGCGAGTGTTTGGCAAACGATTTTAGGGGGAGAAGCAGATTGGTTGGCAGACCAAATATTAAAGTTCAATATGACAAATGAAAGCTTAACGGATGAACTTAGTAAAAAGGGGGGAACTACACGGGAAATTGCCTTCAGGACATTGCTCCGTAATCGTACTAGTCACGGGGGAATACTTGCACCAGGAGCGGGATTAATTAAATATGGAGAGAGTGGTAAAGGCATTTTATCACGCTGGTATCCCGATACTCTAGCGAAGCGTGTCCGTAATATAGAACGTTTTAACAAAAATATTAGCTTTATTCATGGGGATGGCCTGGATGCAATTCGTAAACACAAAGAAGATTATAATACGGTTTTTTTCATAGACCCACCATATACCGCTGCAGGCAAAAAGGCAGGAACGCGATTATACTTTTACCATGAGATAGATCATGAATCATTATTTACATTGCTAGAGTCAATTAAAGGCGAATTCCTCATGACATATGATAATGCCGAAGAGATCAGAAGAATGGCCTATCGGCATGGCTTCAAATTCACAGAGGTAGCAATGAGCAATACACATCATGCAACAATGAATGAGCTTCTAATTAGTAAGAATTTAGAATGGCTACGGTAATGATTTAATAATTTCCCCCCTCACTCCCTCTCACCTCCTCTCGCTTCTCTCGGCACGTAGCTTTGCCCCGCCTCCACCACCAGCGCCAGGCTCATTAAAAAGTCGTCGTGCCCCTGCGCCGGGTCCACGTAAAAGTTCATCGTCTGGCTGGCGCGGTACTGGCTCCGCGCTTTCTCCATTTCCCCCCAGAACTCACGGTATTCCTCCGAGCCGTCCCCCTGGTAAACCTTCAGCCGTCCGGAGTTCACCGCCGCCAGCAGGTTGAACCCGAGCTCGCTCTTGCTCTGCGCCGTGAAATGGAACGGAACAACCCTCAACCCTAACGCCTTTTTTAAGAACGACGCTACCGGCTGCCCCACCCCCGTCGCGTCCACTACCACGCGCTTGCAGCGCCAGACGTTCTTTAATATGTCCACTAGCTGCGCGTAAAGCTCCGTGTGCTTTTTACCCGTCCACCGGTAATGCTCGACGATGCTGATGCGCGGCTCTCTAACAATCTCGTTGCCGCCGGGTAGCTCCACTTCCCCGATGGTCACCACCGTAGCATCGCGCTTTGGATTCGGCGCTAGGATATTTCCGCTCTCCCCCTCCTCTTCCCCCGCCAGGTCTATCCCCGCGATATATATCTTCCCCGCCTCCGGCTGGTGCTTGCGCGAATGTACACCCTGTAATTGCGCCCGCTGCTGCGCGTTCAGGAACCCTCCCCCGCCGCTGATGGGCAGCAGACGGTACTGCGTCAGGAAAAGAGGGTGGTTTTCGCCCAGCCTTTCTCTTTCCCCCTGCACGTAAGCGAGGTAGTCCGGATTATACTTCGCTATCTCCTCCCAGTCGTAGCGGAAATGGCGCTTTATACCGTCTTTGCGCTCCAGTTCGAGGTTGGTCTGCTTGACCTCCTCCAGCAGCGTCGTGTCATCCCACGTCGTGCCGTAGTGGACGGTCGTGACGTTGGTCGTCGCGCCCATCGGCTTGAACTCCTTGGTATATTTTTCCTTGCCGACGTCCTGCGCTTCATCTATTTCCAGTAAAATATGGGCGGTGTTGCCGACCACGTTAGCCGATTCCTCGGCGGAGAGGAAGACCGCCCGCGCGTTCCCCAGCTTGACGATATAGCCAAGTTCCGCCTCCCATATGCCCCCGAACCCGGCATCGTTGAGACGGTCTTTGAGCCGCATCATCGATATGACCGTCTGCGGCTTGAAAGTCGGCGAGCACTTTATTAAGTTCTTCGGCTCGGCCATATACAAAGTTAAAAGCAGCAGTTCAAGCTGGGCCGAAAGCTCGTTCTTCCCACCCTGTCGCGCTATTTCCACGGAAAAGGTCAGCCCTTTCCCGTTGCAGACGCTGTCGAGTATCGCCAGGGCTACCTCGCGCTGATAGGGTCGGAGTCGCCGCGCGCCGAGTCCCGCGTCAGCCGAGTCGCTTACCAATGATATCCGCTCCCACGCTTATTCCCAGGGGCAGGGCGACTTCCTTGAGGACGTTGCCTATCGCTTCTTTCAGTCCCTTGCGCTGCTCCCGGCTTATTTTATATCTCGTTTTCACCAGCCCCGCCAGCGTATTCGTCGCTTCCATGATGAGTTTGATGTTCTCCGGGTCTTTCTCCAGGATGGACTTTATCTTGACCCGCAGCAGCGCAATCTCGTCGTCGATGCCTTCCACCCCGGCCGCCTGCTCAAAATCGAGCTTCTCCGCTTCGTCCAGCACGATGTAGTAGATGGGGCTCATCCTGGACTTTCGCTTACCCCTTGGCGCGCCGCGCTTTCTCTTTACCTGCTCTGGCATAAGGTCTCGCTCCTTTGTTCAAATGTGCGGCGGCCGCCAGAACGATCGTATGCGCCGCCAGGTCCCACCTCCCGCTGGCCACGGCCCACCTTAGTAAACTCATGTTCACCCCCTCTGCTTCGGATACGCAATATTAGCACATTTGTTCTTGTATTGGCTACTTGATTTTGTCGTGGATATCAAGGACGGCTGGCGTTTTTGTTAAATTTATTGGACTATTGACACCATAGGTTATAATTATAGAAATGCCCGTTAAGGAGGCAATACCATGTCAACGAGATCAGCCGACAAACTAATGAGTATCGTTTTAGCAGACCCGAAAAAGCTGGAGGCCCTTAAAACTAACCCGATAGAAGGCCTTACAGAGCTGGTCAAGCAGGCAAAAGAGCAGACCACACTAACTTTCTCCCCTACCAATATCTTTACTTTAATCGTAATCGCTCTCGGGTCGATCGGCGTAATCGCCGTTATCGGCGGCATCATAATTGGATATTTCGATAAGACGATGCCTGAAATGCTTACAGCGCTCGGCGGTGCCGCTGTCGGCGGTCTTGTCGCTTTAATATCGCAAAAATCCCAATAGACTTTTGACTTTTAACTTTTAAGCTTTGAGCTTACTTCGTGTGCGTCCCGTACGCTATCGCCCGCCCCATTAGGTCCACTGGATACTTGAAGTTCGCTTTCGCCAGCACCGCCATCGTCCGTCCCAGGTCATAGGCGGCCTGCATGCACTTTTCCATCTTTTTCAGTTCTTCCGGGTTGATGCTGTAGGCCGCCACGTAGTTAGCCATCAGCATCCGCCGCGAGAAGAAATAGAAACAGAAATCCTTCACGACGTCTACCAGCCCGAGGCTCCCCGCTACCGTTACCACCCCGCCCACTTTGTTCGCCAGCGTCCTCCCCGGCACCGCCAGCGCTGTCGTCCGGTCTATAATCGCTTTGGCCTGGGCCGCCATGCCGTAAAAAAACACCGGCGCGCCGAAGATGATGCCGTCGGCGGCCAGCATCTTTTCAAAGAGCGGCTCGGCATCGTCCTTGACCACGCACTTGCCGGTCTTGGCGCACGCCCGGCATTCGTCGCACGGCTTGATGTCTTTCCCGGCCACGCTGAAAAGCTCGACCTCCGCCCCCTCCTGCTTCGCCCCCTCCAGCGCCCTGTTTAAAAGGGTAGCCGTATTGCCGTTTTTACTGGGACTGCATAAAATTGCCAGAATTTTCATTTTTTCTTCCTTTCTGTTATTTTAAAGGTCTCAAAATCGCGCGGCAGGGCCCGGCGTCGCCGTGGTACATCAGCAGCGGCAGGCAGAGCAGTTCGTACTCTCCGGGAGGTACGTGTCCCAGGGCGCAGTCTTCCAGGATGTAGACCCCCGCCTCCAAAAATATCCGGTGCGTTTTAGGCAGGTTTTCCGGCTCTTTGAAATGGCCGATGGTGATATTGTCCAGACCGACAAGTATCACGCCTTTTTTCACGAGGTATTCCGCGGCGGGGATATCGAAGTAGACATAGTCCTCGACGAACTTCTCGCTTTCGTAAGTCAGTGGCGAGTTGCGCGTCTTGAAGAGCAGCCGCTCGCCTTTCTTGATGTTGTGTTTTTCCAGCTCCGCGACCTTTATTTTCTGCTTGTCTTTGATTTCGATAACGCGCGCCGGCCCGATGGTCGCTGTCAGGGGCATATCGCTTATCGTGCTCCCGCCCGGTATGAAGTGCAGCGGCGCGTCGATGTGCGTGCCGGTGTGTGAAATCATTTCTATAAAAGACATCGTGACTTTCGCCCCGAGCGCCACATCGCTCATGCGGTAGACTTTAAACGGGGCGGGGTCGGTGGGAAACTGGCTCATCCCCTGCTTGAGCGGTACGGTGATATCGTACCAGCCTTTTGGCGCTTTAACTGCCATGACTTCCTCCTTGTCGTGGTTTTGACTTTTGACCTTTGAGCTTTGAGCTTTGAGTTAACTCTACGGCCTGTCAAGCCGCCCCGCGTTGTCATCCGCCGAAGATTTCTTAGCTGCGGCCAGCTTTGCTCCCCATGCCGCGGCGCGCTCTAGTTCCCCCTCCAGCAGCGGCCCTTTGGTGCTTTTGACGTAGAATGGCTCCGCCGTTACGATGAGGTTCGCGTCTTTCTTTTTCAGCTCATCCGCTATTTTCCCGGCCGCAAAGCCGAAGAGCTTGACCCAGGTGGATTTCACCCGCGTATCGAAGGCCGCCACGCTTTTATCTTTCAGCGCGCCTTTAGGGATTTTATCGAGGAAACTTTTCATAGATATGGTCTGCCGTCCGCCCTGCGTCGGCGAGCCTATCGCTATCAGGTCGTAAGAAGCAAACTCATCAACGTTAGCCTCCCCCACCTTGACCACCTTTACCTCTCCCCCTATCCCCCCGCCGATAGCTTTAGCGATTTGCTCCGTGTTGCCGTACTGCGAGTCATAAATAATTAAAACCTTCATCAAAGACACCTCCGCCTTTATTCAAACAAACAGTGTACTCCAAAAGCGCTAACGGGACAAGCGTTTGTTTGTCATTGCGAGGAGCGTAGCGACGTGGCAATCCCCTGCATCGCTTTTTGTTATTTCAGGTAACCTATCCCCCTGACCCCCTTCCCTTCGCTTTAAGGGAAGGGGGAGAAAAAGAAAAGATCCCGCTTTAGCGGGACTCTTAAACACCCGTTCGCTTTCCCTCCCCCTACCCGGCGGGAGTGCGCAGCGAGAGTCCCGAAGTTGTCGGGACTCTCATTTATTCCCCCCTCTCCAAACAAAATATCTGATTTTTCTTCAATACTCCGTTTGGAGAGGGGGTCAGGGGGTAAGGTTAGCTATGATTGACAGGCGGGAGTATAATTTATGTAAAGGAAAGATGGATATTAGATGGGAAAAGTTTATGAATGCGGTTGGTATTTAGTCATCTATCTTGATGTTCTTGGACAAAGCAAAAAATTAAAACAATTTAAACATCTTCCGACAAATCCTATCGAAAATGACAATTTAATTAAAATTGAGCGTGAAACTGCTGGTTTTATAGTAGACTTCCGTAATTTTTTTGATGATATTTTTAATGCTTTAAAAAATACAGATAATTTACTTAACAGTATACCTATTGAAAAACATAATCTAGTAAAGACTTTACTTGAAAATAAAATAACAAGCCGAGGTATTTCAGATTCTTATGTCATGACCCTTCCATTAGCAGAAAATGAATCAATTGGAAGAAGCGGAGTCATGTATAATGTCTGGGCCGCTCTTGGTGCTACTTGCGCTTCATTTATTTGGGCATTAGCTAAAGGTTCAGCTATTCGGGGAGGCATAGATATTGGCCCAGGTACTATATTACCAATTGGAAATCATGATGAAGTATATGGCCTAGCTGTAGTAAATGCTGTGGATCTTGAAAAAAGAATAGCGCAATATCCTAGAGTAGCAATGGGTGAGAATTTGTGGCAGTACTTGTACCAAGCTGAACAATCACCAGCTAACAATAATATTATAAATATAGCAAAAAAATATGCGATTATATGTAAGAATCTCATCTATCAAGATCATGATGGAGTCCATACATTGGATTCTTTTGGTAAAGAAATATTTGCTCTAGAAAATGTCCTTAATAAACAATTAGTGGGGATAGCCTATAAATGGGTTGTGCAAGAACATGAGAAATATGTTAAATCTATGGATAATAAACTTGCTGGAAAATACTTTTTATTAAGACAATATATAGAATCCAGACTGCCTATTTGGAATATATCTATAATCAAGTGATTTTTACTCATTTCTTTTATTATCGTTCCCACCCCCCATCTTCTTCTTCATCTCGTACAGCTTGTTCAGCGCCTCCAGCGGCGTCAGACCGTCCAAATCCAGCTTTCCCTTTTACCTCGTGGTTTTGACTTTTGACCTTTAACTTTTGAGCTTTAAACTTACCTCGTATGCGTCCCGAAGGCACCCGGCCCTTTAAAGAACTCCTCCGGGTACTTGAAGCCCATCTTTACTAACGCCACCATCTGCCTCCCCAGGTCGTTGAGCGCTTTCAGGCACTTTTCCATCTCCTTAAGCTCGTCCGGGTTCTTGAGGTACGCGGACACCTGGTTCGCCGGCAGCATCCTCTTCTGGATGATGTAGTAGCTGAAATCTTTTAAAGCGTCCACCATCCCCAGGCTGCCGCAGGACGCCACCACGCCGCAGACTTTATTATTTAGGTTCCTCCCCGGTTGGCCAAGCGATATCGTCCTGTCCATGACCGCTTTCGCCTGCGCCGTCATTCCCCAGAAGTATATCGGTGTCCCGAAGATAATCCCATCGGCGGCAATCATTTTATCGAGCAATACCTGCACGTCATCCTTGATGTGGCACTTGCCCGTTTTCGTGCAGCCCCAGCAGCCGTCGCATAGCTGGATGTCCTTCCCGGC
>Ga0187886_1002936_pt1 | contig 13177 bp, 9 predicted proteins | sample June2016WEW_20_1_FD_133001 | JGI IMG/M metagenome (GOLD analysis project Ga0187886, IMG submission 133001) | Peatland microbial communities from SPRUCE experiment site at the Marcell Experimental Forest, Minnesota, USA - June2016WEW_20_150 | ecosystem: Environmental > Terrestrial > Soil >...
ACCTGGCCTCGACGCACCAACCCGCGTATCTGGTCGAGTGCTTCTGGCCGGTTGGCAGAGAGCCACGCCAGCAGCGGCCCGGTGTAGTGGAGGCCGACACGAATGCCCGGGTGACGCTCGAGGGCGTGGAGCATCGGGGAGTATGCGTGCTCGTACACGTCCTCGATGACCCAGCCGAAGTTGCCGACCGGCTGATGGTTGTGGATTACAAGAGCGAGCGAGACACGGCCGCCCAACGCCATCTCAGTCCGCTTCGGTGGCCGCCTGGCGGCCCGCCTGCTTCTTGGGCGGGATCCCGGCCGCAGGCAGGTACATCAACTCGACGTACTCGTGGAGCATCCGGGTCGACGAGAACCGCCAGATCGTGCTGGCGATGGACCGGCGCATCTCCGCCGTCCAGCCCTCCGCGACCTCGTCCTTGTTGCGGCCGTAGTAAAGCGGCACGACCTCCTGCTCGAGCAGGCGGTAGAGGTCCTGCGAATCGGCGTAATCCTGCGCGCCTTCGTCCGGGTTCGTCTCGCGGCCGCCGATGGCCCAGCCGTTGTCGCCAAGCCAGCCTTCGTCCCACCAGCCGTCGAGTACGGACAGGTTGACGACGCCGTTGGCCGAGGCCTTCATGCCGCTGGTGCCCGACGCTTCGAGCGGACGGCGCGGGTTGTTCAGCCACACGTCCACGCCCTGGACCATGAATCGGGCGACGCGCATGTCGTAGTCCTCGAGGATGAAGACTCGACCGCGCAGCTGCGGCGAGCGCGAGCGAGCGAAGATCTCCTGGATCACGCGCTGGCCGGGCCGGTCGGCCGGGTGGGCCTTGCCGGCGAAGATGATCTGGACGGGCCGCTCCTTGTCCCACAGGAGCTGCGAGATGCGGTCCATGTCCGAGAAGAGCAGGCTGGCCCGCTTGTAGGTGGCGAAGCGGCGGGCGAAGCCGATCGTCAGGGTGCCGACGTCGAGGACTTCCTCGAGTTCCTGCAGGGTGCTGGGCGATTCACCGTGGCGGGCGAACTGATGGCGCAGCCGGTTGCGGGCGAAGATCATCAGCTCGAGCTTCTGGCGCTGATGGGCTTCCCAGAGGTCCCCGTCGGGTATCTTGTCCGTCCGCTCCCAGAAGTGGTCCGAGCTCTTGCGGGGGTCGACGTTGTCCAGCTCCGCGCCGAGATGGCGTTCGTAGAGGTAACGCATGGGCTGCCCGACCCAGGTCGGCATGTGGACGCCGTTGGTCACGGCCTGGATCTGCTTGTTGCCCAGACCCTGCCAGGTGCTGTTCGCCGTGATGCTGTGCAGCTTGCTGACGGCGTTGGCGCCGTTGGAGAGTCGAAGCGAGAGGGCCGTCATGTCGAACTGACGCGGGTCGCCGTCGACGCCGCGGGCCAGCTCCAGGACGCGTTCCATGGGCACGCCGCCCGTGCCCTTGCGGCCGTCGCCTTCGCAGAGCGGCCCGGCCACTCGCCGGATCAGGTCCGCATCGAAGCGCTCGTTGCCCGCGGAAACCGGGGTGTGGATCGTGAAGACGCTGTTGGCGCGGACCCTCTCGAAGGCATCGTCCAATGCCACTCCCTGGGCCACGAGGGCCCGGGCACGCTCCACGAGCAGGAAGGCGGAGTGGCCCTCGTTGAGGTGCCAGACCGAGGGAGTGATGCCGAGGGCCTTGAGCGCTCGGGCTCCACCGGCGCCCAGCACAAGCTCCTGGTGGAGGCGCATCTCGCGGCCGCGGACGTAGAGGATGTGGGTTATGGGCCGGTCCGACTCGGCGTTGTCGGAAATGTCCGTGTCCAGCAGCAGGACCGGAACTCGCCCCACCTGGACCAGCCAGACGGCGGCGAAGAGGTTGCGCTCGGGCAGCTCCACGGAGATCGTGAGCGGCTCGCCGTCCTGGCCCAGAACGCGCTGGATGGGCAGCTTGGCCAGGTCGTAGTCCGGGTAGGCATGCTCCTGGTGCCCGTCCGCATCGATCGTCTGGCGGAAGTAGCCATGCTTGTAGAGGAGGCCCACGCCCACGAATGGCATGGCCATGTCGCTGGCCGACTTGATGTGGTCGCCGGCGAGGACCCCCAGGCCTCCGGAGTAGATGCCCAGGCTTTCGTGGAAACCGTACTCGGCGCAGAAGTAGCCGATGGGGCCCTTGACGGCGGAGCCGTACTCGCGGTTGAACCAGTGCTCGCGGCCGCCGGCCATGTAGCGGTCGAACTCGGCGAGCACGTGCGTGTACTCGGCCGTGAAGGCCGGGTCGTCGAGCAGATCCGACCAGGCGATCGGCTGCGAGAGGACTTCGACCGGATTCCGGTAGCGCGACCACGACAGGCCGTCGATGCGGCTGAACAGCGCCCGGGTCTGTGGATTCCAGCTCCACCACATGTTGTAGGACAGGCGTCGCAGGCCCTCCAACTGCGGGGGCAGCCGGAAGGAGGCCCCCGGGAGCGTTGGGACCTGGACGGGGTTCTCCATCTGCCCCGCATCATATCCGACGGGGTCGAAGCGATTGTCTGGGCCGGGGTCCGGTCCGTCCGCGGCGCATCCCGGTGCGGTAACCGCAACGGAGCAGTGGCTCCCAGCTGGCTCCGCTTTGACTACCATGAACGCCTCGTGCAAGGAATCTCGTGATCCCCGACAGGAGCGAACCATGAGGGTCGTCTGCATCGCCGCCGAATGCGAGCCGTGGGCCAAGACAGGCGGTCTTGGCGACGTGGTCGACGCGCTGGCACGGGCGGTGGGGGCGACGGGCAAGCCTGACGAGACCGGAGCTCCCGCCAGGGTCGCGGCAGCTCGGAAGATGCCCGCGCCCCAGTCCCAGATATGGATGGGCACGGGGGCCGTGATGGCCGTCGGCAAAGCCGAGCCGGCCCTCCCGGGGTACGTGGAGCCGCCGGTGGACGTCTTCCTGCCGAAGTACCGTGGCGTCGCCGTCCCGGACGGGGCCACCGGCAGGCCGCTCGCGGTGCCGGATCCACTCGCCAGGAGCGGCACCACGGAGGTCACTCTCGTCGAGTTCGAAGACCGCGGCTACCGCGTCCGGATGATCGAACACCCGCCCGCCTTCGACCGAGACGGCTACTACGGCGATGACTCAGGGGACTATGCCGACAACGGCTGGCGGTTCGGGCTCCTGTGCCGGGCCGCGATAGAGGCGTTGCTTCTCGACGAGCGCCCGGTCGATGTGCTGCATCTCCATGACTGGCAGGCCATGCCGGCGGTCATCCTGCGCGACTGCGCCTATCAGGCCTACCCCCTGATCTCTCGGGCCGCCGTCATGGTCACGATCCACAATCTCGCATACCAGGGCTGGCTGACCTGCGACCAGGCCGCCGGCATGGCCTTTCCGGACGAGTTGACGCAGGCCCTGGCGCCCGGCTCGGACGGCATGCTCCTCCTGCGCGAGGGGATGGAGCGCGCCGAGCTGGTCAACACGGTCAGCCCCGGATACGCGCAGGAGGTCGTTCGGCCCGCGCATGGCATGGGCCTCGACAAGGTCCTCGCCGGGCTTGGGCATCGTTTCGGGGGCATCCTCAACGGGCTCGACATGGCCGTCTGGAACCCGGCGACGGACGCGGCCCTGGCCGAGCCGTACTCGCGGGCCGACCTGACCGGCAAGGCCGCCTGCCGGCGAGCTCTGTCGTCCGAGCTGGGCTTCGATCCCGATGACGCCGGCCCGGTGCTCGGGATGATCGGCCGGCTCGACCCGCAGAAGGGCTTCGACCTGCTGGCGGGTGCCGCCAGGGAGCTGATCGCCGATGGCGCGCGGCTCGTGGCTCTGGGTGCGGGCGATCCCAAGCTGGTCGGCGGTCTTCGTCGCCTGGCCGCGAAGCACCCGGAGTCGGTGGCCGTTCTGAAAGACTTCGACCGGGCCCTGGCGCGGCGCATCTACGCCGGAGCGGACCTGTACGTGATGCCTTCGCGATTCGAGCCGTGCGGGCAGGGCCAGATGATGGCCCAGCGCTACGGCACCCCGGCCATCGTGCATCGGACCGGTGGGCTCGCCGACACCGTCGTGGACGTCGACGAGAGTCCGGCGGACGGCACGGGCTTCGTCCACAACGCCGCGACGACGAAGGCACTGCTCGAGGCCTGCCGGCGCGCAATAGGCCACTACCGGCGCGGCGGCAAGGAGTGGGCCGCCCTGCGGGACCGCGGCATGGCCATCGACTGGTCGTGGGAAGCCGGCCCCGCCGAGCAGTACGCCGCCTCCTATCGCCGGGCCGTCTCCCTGCGCCGCGAGGGTCGCCCCCGGCCCTGACGCGCCCGCGGGCCGGGCCGAGCATCTCGCCGGTGCCGCGAGCCAGGAGCCTGCGCAGGAACCACCCGGCCGAATCCGCGAGATGCCGTATGGTGGGCGCGTGCCGCCGGGTCGGTGGCTCGCCAGAGGATCGTGGCCACTCGGATGTCCAGTACGCCATGCGACGTTCTCGTCGTCGGGAGCGGCGCGGCCGGGTTGACTGCAGCGCTCGCCGCGGCCGAACGCGGAGCGAGCGTGCTGATGCTGACCAAGGGGCATGCGCCCGATTCGAGCAGCTGGCACGCGCAGGGTGGGATCGCAGGCGCGATCGGCGACGACGACACGGCCGACCTGCACGCCATCGACACGGAGCGGGCAGGGCGCGAGCTGTGCCGGCCGAGCGCGGTCCGAGTCCTTGTCGAGGAGGGCCCCGAGCGCGTCCGCGAGCTGATCGCGCTCGGCGTGCCCTTCGATCCGGAGCTCAACCTGGAGGGCGGCCACTCCCGGCGCCGCGTTTCCAGCGTGGACGGCGCCGCCACGGGCTGGGCGGTGACGAGCCTGTTGAGCCGGCGGGCGGCGCGGGCGGAGCACATCGTGGTGCGGGAGGCAACTGCCGTGCGCTCACTGATGGTCGTGGGCGGGCGGTGCCTCGGCGTGGTCACGCCCGATGGTCCGATCACCGCGCGAGCCACGATCCTGGCCATGGGCGGAGCTGCGGCGCTGTGGGCCCGGACCACCAACCCGCCGGGCCAGATCGGCGATGCAGTGGCAATCGGCGCGGCGGCGGGCGCGGCCGTCGCCGACATGGAGTTCATGCAGTTCCATCCCACCGTTCTCGAGGGCTCGCGGCTGCTGCTGACGGAAGCCCTGCGAGGCGACGGCGCGACGCTGATCGACGAGGCGGGGGAGCGGTTCGTCGACGAGCTTGCCCCTCGTGACGAAGTCTCGCGGGCAATCGTGAAGAGGGGGCGGGTCTTCCTCGATCTCCGAGAGGTCGATCGCTCGCGCTTCCCCGGCCTGATGGCCGAGATCGAGAAGTCGGGATTCGATCCGGCGGTCCAGCCCGTCCCGGTCTCGCCGGCCGCGCACTACACCATCGGCGGCGTCGTGACGGATCTCGTGGGTCGAACGGACATCGCCGGTCTGTTCGCGGCGGGGGAGTCCGCCGCCACGGGCGTCCACGGCGCCAACCGCCTCGCCTCCAACTCGCTGCTCGAGTGCCTGGTGTTCGGACGGCGCGCCGCCCTGGCCGCGCTCGACGAGCCGCCACTCCCCTCCAGGCCGGGCGACGTGGGGCCGGTTCCGCCGGAACGCGTCGCGTCGGAACTCCTCCGCGAGCAGGTCTGGCGCCTGGCCGGCGTCGTGCGCGACCCCGGGGGCCTCGCCGAGCTGGCAACGAGCCCCGATCCAGTGGCGTCGATGGTGGCCCGGTTCGCTCTCGCCCGAGCCGAGAGTCGCGGTGTCCACTACCGTACGGATGCGCCCGTCGCCGACCCGGCCTTCGAAGGGCACTTCGTCCTCCGACCCGGCCGCGACCTCTCTCTGGAGCAATGGACTTGACCGCCACGGAACCCCCCGCAGCTCCCCTCGCCCCAAGCGGTCCCGCCTCCTGCGCCGCTCCACGCCAGATCCGCCCGCCGGACCCCGAGGCAGTAGCTCGGGTCGTGGCCATGGCTCTTGCCGAGGACCTCGGCCTGGGCGATCCCACGACCGAGGGCCTGCTCGAGCCCGACGCCACGGCCGGCTTCTCGCTCCTCGTCAGGGAGCCGGGCGTCATCTGCGGCCTGCCCATCGTCGCGGCCGTCTTCGCCGCCCTGGACCCGGCCGTGGTCGTGGCCCCATCCGTTGCCGACGGAGATCGGATCACGGAGCCGCGGGAGATCGCCCGGATCTCGGGCCCGGCCCGGGCGATCCTTTCGGGCGAGCGGACCGCTCTCAACGCGCTCGGCCGACTCTCCGGCATCGCCACGCTGACGGCGCGCTGCGTCGCCGAGCTCGAGGGAACCGGGGCCACACTCCTCGACACGCGCAAGACCACGCCCGGGCTGCGGGACCTCGAGAAGTACGCCGTTCGCTGCGGCGGCGGCACCAACCATCGCTTCAACCTGGGCGAGGCCCTGCTCGTGAAGGACAATCACATCCGCCTGGCCGGTGGGATCGCGCCGGCCGTGGCCCGCCTCCGCCAGTCCGCCCCGGGCCTGCGCCTCGAGGTCGAGGCCGAAACGCTAGCCGACGTCCGGGCCGCGCTCGATGCCGGGGCGGATCGAATCCTGCTCGACAACATGACCATCGACGAGCTGCGCGGGGCGGCCGCGATGGTCGCGGGCCGGGTCGAGACCGAGGCCTCCGGCGGCATCACGCTCGACAACCTGCGCGCGGTCGGCGAGACGGGCGTGGACTTCGTCTCTCTGGGTGCCGTGACGCACTCGGCGCGGGCGCTCGACGTCGCGCTCGAGGCTGTGTCGTGAGCTCGGCCGACCCGAGCCCGGCCGGTTCGACCACGCCCCGCCCCACCTTCGGACCCGGGTCGGTCATGGTCCCGCCGCCCGGCGACCCGGCGACCTTCCCCGCCCTCCAGGCCGAGATCCGGGAACTGGCTCGCGAGCACGATGCCGTCATCCTGGCCCACAGCTACGAACGGGCCGAGGTCCAGGACGTGGCGGATCACGTCGGCGACTCGCTCCGCCTGTCGCGCGTCGCCGCCTCGGCGCCCGAGTCCACGATCGTCTTCGCCGGCGTCTCGTTCATGGCCGAGACGGCGAAGATCCTCTCGCCCGACAAACGCGTCCTGTTGCCGGATCCCGACGCCGGGTGCTCGCTCGCCGACTCGATCACCGTCGACCAGCTGCGCGACTGGAAGGCGGAGCATCGCGGCGCCGTCGTCGTGTCGTACGTGAACACCACGGCTGCCGTGAAGGCGGAGAGCGACTACTGCTGCACGTCGAGCAACGCCCGGGCCGTCATCGACGCCATCCCGGCCGACCGCCAGATCCTGTTCCTGCCGGACATGTTCCTGGGCCTGTGGCTGCAGCGGGTCACGGGCCGCAAGCTCACCATCTGGCTCGGCGAGTGCCACGTCCATGCCGGCATCAGGGCGGCGGATGTCGAACAGTGGCACCGCGAGATGCCCAACGCCGAACTCCTGATCCATCCCGAGTGCGGCTGCACGAGTCAGGTCATCGAGGCCGCGGGCGACGATGCGCACATTCTCTCGACGGAGGGCATGGTCACCTACGCCCAGGGGTCGAAGGCGGACTCCTTCCTGATCGCGACCGAGACGGGCATCCTGCACCGGCTCGAGCAGAAGGCGCCGGGCAAGCTCTTCGTGCCTGTCAACCGCGAGGCGGTCTGCCAGTACATGAAGCTGACCACGCTCGAGAAGATCCGCGACTCGCTGCGGCTGGGCGTCCACGAGATCGATGTGCCCGTCGAGACCGCGACTCGCGCCCGGCTCGCCCTGGAGCGCATGATCGCCATCGCCTGAGCCGCCCGGTTTCGGAGCGGCTCAACTTGCCGCCCCTGCCCGCGGCTACCAGAGGACCGGCCTGGCGCCGTTCGAATCGCGCCGCCGGCCCAGGTGCGTCAATCGCGCCAGGAAAGACCCGGCCAGCCGCTCGCCGGTGAGAGTCATCGCCTCCGTGTAGCGGATCAGGCGAGGCCGGCCCTCTTCAGCGTGGGTGATCGACCTGACCCGGGCCGCCGCCCGCTGGGAGCCGGCCGTCCGGCAGCCGACGGACACCGCCCAGACCTCCGCCTCGGCGGCGTTGGTCCGGCCTGGGACGAGCGAGCGAACGGCCGTGGAATCGATCGCTCCAGTGGCCAGCGCGGCCTTCCGCAGATCGGTGCGCAGGCGCCGAAGGTGACCGGACAGGAGCGCACCGGCGAGTGAACGCTGATCGACGTGGAGAGCCGCGAAGGCGGTGATCAGGCCGCCCCACAGCAGCGTCTGGCTGACAGTCATGCTCCAGATATTGCCCGCGTCGAAGATGGCGAAGATCAGCTCAACGCCCGCGAGGGCCAGCAGGAGCTTGCGGATGAGGGCGCCCTTCCGGAGCAGGCCGAGGTTGCGGGCATCGTCGCGCGCGGATTCGCGCAACCCGGCCATCGCGGCGCGCATCTCGTACGTGGTCGGATCGTTGGAGGCAAGCAAGTGGCGGGCCTCGTTCTGGACGTCGCCGCCGAGAGTCCCCTGCGGGCAGATGGTGTCGCCGAGGTATGCCTCGGCGCTCGACTCCGCGACTGCCTGGCCGCTCGCTTTGGGCCCGCCGGCCGGCGGCCGAGCGATGATCCACATGAGGCCACATGCGAACAGATAGATCGCGCTCAGGCCGCTGAGCTCGCCCGTGACGAAGGGCGTCGCGCCGGCCGGCAATTTGCTCGACGGACGCCGGTGCTCGGCCACGGCGGCGACGACCCCAGGCCAGTAGGCGATTGCCAGTGGCAGCAGCCCGATCGCAATCCCGAGCAGCAAGGCCGCACCAGGGTCGGACGGCCCCCAATGAGTGAAGTTGATCTGGGTAGCGCTGCTGGCCATCTGACGTTTCCTCCGTATGCCGGATAGAGGCTCGGAACGATCGCCCTAGATCGGGTGGCCGATCTCGACCTGCACCGCTTCCAGCGATTCCCGCTGCTCGAGCCGGACGAAGAGGTTGCCCTTGGATCGGTAGTGGTCCACCAGCCGCGCGTACTCCTCGGAGACCCAGGCGTAGTCCGGGTGGCCGGCCTGCCACTCGCGCCGGAAGACCACGCCCGAAAGTCTGACTTGCATCAGCTCCTTGAGGCAGTTGAAGCAGGGCTGGAGCGTCGTATAGAGGATCGCCCCGTCGATCGCCGTGCCGAAGCGCGCGGCGGTGGCCATGGCGTTCTGCTCGGCGTGGACGCACAGGCAGATGTCGTAGAGCCTGCCCGAGAGGCTTGCGTCCGGCCTCTCCGCGCGAAGGGCGCAGCGCCGGCAGCCGCGTTCCGTCTCGGTGCAGTTGGGGTAGCCGGCCGGAGTGCCGTTGTAGCCGCTGCCCAGGACGCGGTCGTCGCGAACGATGACTGCCCCGACGTGGGAGCCCAGGCACTTCGCGCCCGACTCGACGACCAGCGCCAGCCGCATGTAGAAGTCGTGGCGCTGCCAGCCGGCATCGGTGAGTTCGATGACTTCGGGGGCCACCGCGTCCCTCGCTCGCTCCTGGATCCGGGCGGCCTGGATCGGCCGATCGGAGCACCCCTGACGGTACACGAGCCGACGACGATCTGCGCGGCCCGAGGGCGGCTCCGGGCCGTTGGTCGGCACAAACCCGACAGGATGGCTTGCATATGCGTTGCAGCGCCAGGGGCGCAATAGAATCAGAGCCCTGGTGCAGATCCTGTCCGGGGGGAGCCGAACGTGATCATTCACCTGCTGGAATACCGAGTGGTGCCCGGCCACGAGGCCGAGGTGACCGGGTACCTGCGCCACAACGTCCTGACGGCGGATCCGCCGAACGGGCTGGTCTCGCGCCTGGTCGGGCGGCGTCTGAGCCATAGAGGGCGGGAGCATCTTGCCGTCACCACCTGGCGCGACCAGGGGGCCTTCAGCCGCGGCACCGATGCCAAAGGCCTGCCCGCGTTTCTCGCACCCGAATCGTCACTCCTTGGCGACAGGGCATCCAGTCGCTATCGAGTGGTAGCCTCCACCGGACTCGATCGCGTGGGAGGGCGCATCCTGAGGGTATACAGGACATCGGTCCAGGCTGAAGCGATCAAGAAATGGGAGGGGCGGGCCCTCGAGCCTCTCGGCCGGCTGGCTGCCAGGGAGGGCGTGCTGACCGTCGCGGCGGGGGTCGAGGTCGAGGCGGGTGGGACGGTTTCTCGGGCCGGAAGGACTCATGTCGTCGTCCTCACGGTCTGGACCGAATGGGATCTACTGCTGGCGGCCACCGGCGGCCACCTGACCAGATCGCTGATGGGCACGGATCTCGCCGACCTCGAGCGACCGGCCACCGCCGACCACTTCGAGCTCCTCGAGGTCGAACCGAGACTCGGGTAGGGGTCGCATTCGGGAGCGGGGGCGTGGCGGCGCGGCGGACGCGTTGGCGTCACACGGACGGCGTGATAATCTCCGCTCGCCTCCGACGGCATCGAGCGGGAGTAGCTCAGTCGGTAGAGCGTCAGCCTTCCAAGTCAAACGCTCCTGAGCGCGGTGCTCTTTTCGTGGATCCCACGCACAAAGACGCCGTTTCATGTGCACGTATGCGCTCTACCTGAGAGGGTCGATTTGCGTTACAGAGTCAGCTTTGCCACACGGTTTAGTGGCCCGTTCTGAAGGATTTCGGGCCGTCGGCGAAGTCGAGCGACGGCCAACAAGCGCGGTGCTAGATCCGCGGTTCTTGGCCGGTCCTCGAGGCGCTCGCGCGGTACGCAGCGATCAAGGCGGAAGGCACCAAGATGCCCGGTGTCAAAGCCTGACCCCTCGACACTCTCGACGTTCGTCCGGCGCCTCGGTGGGTCTTGCAGTTCATGCGCGCCGATAGGATCAGTCGTTTCTCGCCCAAGATGCCGTTTCCCGCCCGCATCTGGGTCTCGGCCTTGCACTTGGGAATCTCGCCAGTGCGATCGCCTTGGTCGTACTGCCGACCATGGGTCTGCTCTGGCGGATCAAGGTGGAAGAGGCCGCTCTCCGCGCCGAGCTCGGGACGCCTACACTGCAAGGGCCACGCTCGCCTCATCCCCGGGATCTGGTAGGCAGGTTTCCTTTCAGGCCTAGTCGCCGCCCTTCCCCTGTCCGCCCACTTTCAGGGAACCCCAAGGATTCTTGCGGTAGCTTATGACTTCCGCCAACGGATCGGCAGAGCGGTTCTGTGGTCTAGTGGTTGGCCAGCCCAGAGGGCAGGAGAGGATGTCGCGACGAGTTCGCCGCAGCCGAGCGAGGTGGGACGGTCGGCCGGGCCAGGCCACGAGCACGATTCCGTTGGAGGCCGAGCCCGACGAGATCGATACCGATGATCTCGAGACCGACGGGATCGAGGCCGAGGTCATCGACCAGGACGAGATCGATGAGGACGAAACAGAGGCCGACGAGGCCGAGCCAGAAGAGGTCGACCACCGCCGGGCCAGAGGACCGGTCCGAATGCAGCGGGCGGACGCCGCGTCGCCGAGTCGCTCCCGTTCGCGACGTTCGCGCCGTTCGATACTCGAGGATGAGCCGCCGGAGCCTCGACGCCGGCGCGTGCCGTGGCTGAGGATGCTTGGCGCCGGCATGCTGGTGATTGGGCTGGCCGCGCTGACCCTCGGCGTCGTCCGGCCATGGATCGCTAGCTCCGTCACCACCACGTACACAACCGGCCCTGTCACGTTCGGTGACGTCATCGCGACATCGGTCGCGACCGGCACTGTCGAGGCCAGTACCGTCTACGGCCTCAAGTTCGGCTCGAGCCCGGACATCGTCAGCTCCACGACCACGACTTCCGGCTCCGGCGGCGCCGTGGCCTCCGGCTGGACGGGCAACCAGGCTCAGTCCCTGAACTGGCCCGTGAAGACGGTCGTAGTCACCCAAGGTCAGAAGGTCAAGCAGGGCGACGTCCTGGCCACCGCCGATTCGTCAGACGCCCAGGTCGCATTGCTCAGTGCCCAGGCGAACCTGGGCGTGGCCCAATCGAGGCTGACCGACGACCAGGCCGATTCGAAGACACGGAGCTCGACGATCCTGCAGGACCAGGCGCAGGTGGCGTCGGCTCAGGCATCGTACGACCACGCCAAGGCGGCAGCCTCGCAGGACCAGTTGGTCGCTCCGGCCGACGGTCTGGTCATCGCGGTGAACATCCTGCCCGGCGTCAACGCACCCTCGGGCTACGCGATCGAGGTCGAATCGGGATCGCTCGTCGCGGTCGCGAGCTTCACCGAATCCGACGTCAACAAGCTCGAACCGGGACAGCCGGCCACCATCTCAGTCACCGCGGTCGGCACGAGCGTCCCGGGCGTGGTGGCCTCGATAGCGCCCGCGCCCACATCGGCGACGGATGGCTCTTCCTCATCTGTTGGCGGAGGTTCGCAGAGCAGCGTCGTGGCCTACGCCGTCCGGGTCACGCTCACGAGCCCGCCCGAGACGGTTCGGGCTGGGATGACCGCGACCGTCACGATCACCACCGGCTCTGCCACTGACGTCATGCGCGTCCCCGCTACGGCCGTGTCTGGCAGCGCCTCGACCGGCTACACCGTTCGAGTGCTCAAGTCGGACGGCAGCGTCTCATCGGTGGCCGTTGGGATCGGCCTCGTCACCTCGTCCTACGTCGAGATCACATACGGTCTGTCGAGCAGCGAAACGGTGGTGACAGGCACCTCGGCAACTCGAAATGGGACGACGACCACTGGTGGCGGATTCCAGCTGCCCGGCCTTGGCGGCGGCTTCGTCGGCCGATGAACCTCATCGATCTCCTGGCCCTGACCCGCTCCAGATTCCGGACCGGCAAGCTGCGGACCTTCCTCACCATGCTGGGCGTGATCATCGGAGTGGCCTCGGTCGTAGCCCTCGTCAGCGTCGCCCAGGGTGCCACCAAGGGCATCGGCGATCGGCTGCAAGCCCTGGGCACGAACCTGCTCACCGTCAATCCGGGTTTCAGCGCCACCGCCGGCGCGAACCGCGGTCAGTTCGGCGGAGCCACTACGCTCACGCTCGCAGACTCCGATGCCATCGCGAAGCTCGACAACATCTCGTCCGTGGCGCCGCAGGTCTCTTCGAACGAGCTGGTGGTCGCCGGCCTCCAGAACGAGACCGTATCTGTAGTCGGAACCACCTCGACCTACGCCGATGTTTTCGCCAACCAAGTCTGGGCCGGCTCGTTCCTGTCGCCGCTTTCCGTCGAGCACAACATGCGCGTCGCCGTCATCGGTGCCACCACGGCGGACAACCTCGGACTCACAGACAACTCAGTCGGCTCGACCATCTACATCGGCGGGCTTCCGTTCGACCTCATAGGCATTCTCCAGCCCAAGGGGGGCACG
>Ga0187886_1002938_pt1 | contig 13166 bp, 12 predicted proteins | sample June2016WEW_20_1_FD_133001 | JGI IMG/M metagenome (GOLD analysis project Ga0187886, IMG submission 133001) | Peatland microbial communities from SPRUCE experiment site at the Marcell Experimental Forest, Minnesota, USA - June2016WEW_20_150 | ecosystem: Environmental > Terrestrial > Soil >...
CGCGCTCGCCGGGCGCCATCACGAACCTCGCGCGCGCCGCGCGCGGGCGTTCGCCAGCCCCCACCGCCGCCGGGCCGATACCCCGGCCGTACGCCGCCGCGGTCCGCTTCGCGCCAATCCGATGGGGCGTGGTACGAACCCGACCCGCGCCAGCCCGGCTCCGTGCGCCAGCCGTTACCGGTCCCCACCAGGCCGGCGAATCGATCGCTGCCGAAGCGGTCGCTGGTCAGGGCATCGCGCGGCGACGGCCTGGGCCGCGACTGTGAACGATGCACGCCCGCCTCGTCGCGCCAGCGCAACTCCGGCGAGACCGGGTCGCCGCGCAGCATCGCGTCGACGGTTTCGGCCACGTCCGAGTGGACCGTGACCTTCTCGCGATCGAGGATCTCGACGATGACGTCGAACGTGGGCGGCGCCTTGCGCTCCAGGACGCTCTTCTGCGAGCGGCGGCGGCGCGCCTCCTCGTCGCCCAGCGTCACGGTCTGGATGCCGCCGATGAGGTCCGTGAGCGTGGGGTTCAGCATCAGGTTGTCGAGGTTGTTGCCGTGGGCGGTGCCGATCAGCTGGACGCCGCGCTCGGCGATGGTCCGGGCCGCGTGGGCCTCCAGCTCGGTCCCGATCTCGTCGATGACGATGACCTCGGGCATATGGTTCTCGACGGCCTCGATCATCACCTCGTGCTGCAGCGAGGGGGTCTTGACCTGCATCCGCCGCGCCCGGCCGATGGCCGGATGGGGGATGTCGCCGTCGCCGGCGATCTCGTTGCTCGTGTCCACCACGACTACCCGCTTGCCGTGGTCGTCAGCCAGGACGCGGGCCGCCTCGCGCAACATCGTCGTCTTGCCGATACCCGGCCGGCCCATGATCAGGATCGACTTCCCGGTCTCGACGAAGTCGCTGATGATCTCGATCGTGCCGTAGACCGCGCGGCCGATGCGGCAGGTCAGGCCGACGATCTTGCCGGTGCGGTTACGGATGGCGCTGATGCGATGCAGCGTCCGCTCGATGCCGGCCCGGTTGTCGTCGCCGAAGGTGCCGATGTGGTCGACGACGTAGTCGATGTCCGCCTCGGCGATCTCGCGCTCGAGCAGGGTGACCTCGCCGTCGACGAAGCGCGCTTCGGGCTTGCGGCCCAGGTCCATCACGATCTCGATCAACTGCGTCGGATCGGTCAGTTCGCGGACCGCCTCTAGGACGTCGGGCGGAAGAGCGGACAGGAGCAAGCCCAGGTCGTCGACCGACTCGCGTCCGCGGTGCGTCGCGCCCTGATCAGTCACGTCTCCTCCTGCCATGTGCGGTTAGCGTACCGCCGGGACGAGGGCGGGTTCGGCCACGCGGACAACGGCCTCCTTCATCAGCAGGGTCACCGTGTCGAGGCCGGCGAAACCGGCCTCTTCGAGGCGGTGGTCGATGGGGGATTCGTAGGTTCGGACCGGAGCCAGGACCCCGCTGTTCGGGCAGCCACCACCCTTGCCCACGCGAGCGGCGAGAAGCCCAAGCCCAAAGCTCACGAGCGGAGCCACGTCCGTTTCGGGCCGGGCCAGGATCTTGAGGTAATGCGGCTGCTCCTCGCGAGCCACGCCCAGCTGCAGCAAGGCCGCCAGGCCGCCCATGCCGTCGCCGGGCGCGATCTGCACGTAGGACTCCATCTCGGCGAAACGGAGGATGGGGGCGAGGCTCGACCGTGGCACGAGGGAGTTGGGGCCCTGGCGCTCCCAGTCGCTCAAACGGTACGACTCGAGGCGGAGCACCGGCGCAGGCGTCACGGCCGCATACAGGCGGGCCAGCGGCAGGGCGTCGAGGGGCTGGCAGGGTCGGATGCCGGCAGCCCGCGTCTGCTCGTCCGACCAGGTCCTCGGCAGTGGCTTCTCCATGCTCCGGAACAGCAGCGTCTCCTGCCCGTAACGGGCGAAGCCGGCCTGCATGAACAGCTCGGGGTTGCCCTGGCCGTCGGAACAGGCCACGTGGAAGCGGATCGCGCCGCGTTTGGCGCCATCGCGCAGCAGGTGCTGGACCAGGCGGAACCGGGTGTCACCGGAATCGCCCGACCCGATGGCATCGAGCTCCACGATCGTCCACTCGTCGCGCGAGCCGTCACGCTCAACCCGAAGCAGGCCCGATATGCGGCGCTCGTCCTCGTAGACGAAGAGCAGGTCGTTCGGCCGGAACGCGCCGAGCGGCAGTCGGAACAGGCTGAACACCCCGATCCGCGGGCCGCTCACCGGCAGGCCCAGCGACCGCGCATCGACGTTGTCCTGCTGGGAGAGCCGCGAGAGCTCCCCGAGCGCGGCGAGATCGGTCAATCGGGCCAGGCGGACTCGACCGCTCACGTGACCTCCCCGAGCGGCCACGGCTCGGTCCCCGACAACGCGGTCCCCTCGCCCGGTTCGGCGTACTCGGCCGCCATCGTGGCGATCAGGCGATGGATGCGCGTCTCGCCGGCCAGCTCCGGATGGAACGAGATGGCGATGACATTCCGCTGCCTCACCGCCACGACACGCTCATCGGGAAGTCTGGCCAGAACCTCTACCCCGGGTCCCACGCGCTCGATTATGGGGGCTCGGATGAAGATCGCGCGCACCGGTCTATCGCCCAGGATGGGCATGGCCAGGTCCGTCTCGAACGAGTCGAGCTGACGTCCGAACGCGTTCCGCTCGACCGTCACGTCGAGCAGCGGGAAGATGGGCTCCTCGCCTCCGGCAATCTCCATGGCCACGGCGATCATGCCGGCGCACGTGCCGAGGATGGGCGCCCCGGACCGGGCCAGGGCCATCACCGGCTCACGCAGATTCCAGCGGGCGACGAGCTTGCGCATGGTCGTGCTCTCGCCGCCCGGTAGAATCAGGCCGGAGAGGCCCTCGAGATCCTCGGGCAGGCGAACCGTGACCGGCTCGACTCCGACGGCGCGGAGGGTCTGGATATGCTCGATGACGGCGCCGTGCAGCGCCAGTACGCCAATTCGCATCTGAGTTCGCATCGGCTCCGATCGACCGTGCGTCCCGCTACGCCAAACTGATGTGGAGCATCAGTCGTTACCAGCCTCGGACTGCCAGCCGATCGGCCTCGGGGATCGAGACCGCGGCGATGCCTCGCATCGGGCTGCCAAGTCCCTTCGAAACCTCGGCGATGATCTTCGGGTTGTCGAAGTGGAGCGTGGCCTGGACGATCGCCTCGGCCGTCTTGGCCGGGTTCTCGCTCTTGAAGATGCCTGACCCCACGAACACGCCCTCGGCTCCGAGCTGCATGGCCAGGGCCGCGTCGGCCGGGATGGCGATGCCACCCGCGACGAAGTTGACGACCGGCAGCTTGCCCTCGGCCGCGACCTGCTTGACCAGCTCGTAGGGGGCGTCCATCTCCTTGGCCGCCACGAAGAGCTCGTCCTCGCGCATCGACGCAAGGCGCCGGATGTCGGACATCAGGGTCCTGATGTGGCGGACGGCCTCGACGATGTCGCCGGTGCCGGCCTCGCCCTTGGTCCGGATCATGGCCGCGCCTTCATTGATGCGGCGCAGGGCCTCGCCGAGGTCCCGGCAGCCGCACACGAACGGCACCTTGAAGGCGTGCTTGTCGATGTGGTTGGTCTCGTCGGCGGGGGTGAGAACCTCCGACTCATCGATGTAATCCACGCCGAGGGCCTCGAGGACCTGGGCCTCGACGAAGTGCCCGATGCGCGCCTTGGCCATGACCGGGATGCTGACCGCCGCCATGATCGCTTCGATCATCAAAGGATCGCTCATGCGCGCGACGCCGCCCGCGGCCCGGATGTCCGACGGGACGCGCTCGAGTGCCATGACGGCACATGCCCCGGCATCCTCGGCGATCTTGGCGTGCTCGGGGGTTACGACGTCCATGATGACGCCGCCTTTGAGCATCTGGGCGAGCCCTTTCTTCGTGGCCCAGGTGGAGGTCTCGGCGGTCATTGGCGGGGTCCAATCCTTAGCTTCGGCGGGGATGCGGGGCGCGCTCCAGTCCGGCGGCGACCCGCCCCACGCCCGCCGATTATACGCGGGCCACCCCGGAGCCCCGTCCGCCGACCGGCTGGAGAGCCGGCGCGGGGATCGGCGGCGGAGGGGCCCCGCAGCGCGGGCGGCAGCGCCGCAGGTTGCCGAACCTGCATCGGACCTAGACCGGACGCACAGCCCCGGCCGTCTCCGGGCACCTCGAAACCCCCGTGCCCCATGTCATCCTGGTGCCCGAACGCGACCGCAGGGGAGCCCCCGATGGCCTTCACGGACGGTTACCTCGTCCTGATACCGAGCTTCTTCGTCCTGCTGCCGGCCGCTCCCATCGCCGGCTGGATCGTGCGGCGCGGAGCGGATCGGCGCTGGACGCTGCTGGCGCTCCTGGCGCTGGCTCACCTGACCGCGGTCGTGGCCCTCACGATCTTCCCAATCCCGATCGCGGGCCAGGAGTACTACCGTCAGACCCGGGGCATGAGCGAGGACAACATCGTGCCGTTTGCCACGATCACCTGGCAGCTCGGGCACATCGCCCCGACCACGATCCGGCAACTCTTCGGAAACGTTGTGGCGCTGGCGCCGCTCGGCATCTACGGCCCGGGCCTCTGGCCGGCCTTGCGTGACTGGCGTCGATTCGCGCTCCTCGCCGCGGCCTTCGCGGTGGGCATAGAGCTGACTCAGTACGCCGGCTCGGTGATGGAGGGTTTCACCTACAGGGTCACGGACATCGACGACGCGATCATGAACGCAACGGGCGCAGTAGCTACGTTCTTCGTCTGGCGCGTCATCGAACGGCGGGGTGCGGTCGAACGGTTGGGCGGGCGGATCCTGGATCGAATTGCCAGATAGACACGGCCGGCGCCGCATTCGACGGCCGGCCCGGCACGGGGCTCAGTCACCGCGGGCGCGGTAGAGTGCTGCATGCCGCCCACGACCCCGACCGACCTGACCGAGCTTGCCGTCGAGATCGTCTCCTGCCGACGGTGCCCCCGGCTGGTGGAGTGGCGCCGGGATGCGGCTTCGAACCCGCCGGCACGTTTCGCGGGCGAGCGGTACTGGGCCCGTCCGCTGCCGGGCTTCGGGGACCCAAACGCCCGCGTCATGGTCGTGGGCCTCGCCCCCACGCCCATGGCGGAAATCGCACCGGCCGCCTCTTCACCGGCGATCGATCGGGCGACTTCCTGTTCGCGTCGCTTCACCGGGCCGGCTTCGCCAACCAGGGCACGTCGGTCGCGCCCGACGACGGGCTGCGCCTGCTCGACCTCTATCTGACCGCGGTCGTTCGCTGCGCCCCACCCGACAACAGGCCGACGCCCCGGGAGCGCGCGGCGTGCCTGCCATATCTGGCCGCCGAGCTGCGCCTCCTGTCCGAGGTTCGAGTCGTGGTCGCGCTCGGCTCATTCGCCTGGGACGGTGCCCTGCGGGCGATCCGGGACCTCGGCCACGCCGCGTCGCCCAGACCCGTCTTCGGGCACCTGGCCGAGGCGAGCCTTGGGCCGTACACCCTCCTGGGCTCGTACCACCCCAGCCAGCAGAACACCTTCACCGGCCGCCTCACCGCGCCCATGCTCGACGCGGTGATGGCTCGCGCGCGCGAGCTGGCCGGCTTCGCCGCGCCGTAAGATGACCGTCGTGAGCGAAGCGCGATTGCTCCTCGTCGACGACGATCCCGCCCACCTCGACGCCCTGGCGGAGCGCCTGAGCAGCGACGGCTTCGACGTGACCCGGGCCGTCAGCGGGAGGCAGGCGCTGGAGCGTCTCGACGCTGCCTGGCCGGACCTCGTCATCCTGGATCTGATGATGCCCGAGATGGACGGGCAGACCCTGGCCGGGCGCATCAAGAGCCGCGCGGACATCCCGATCCTCGTCCTGTCTGCGGTGGCCGCGGCCGACAGCAAGGCCGACTTGATCTCCCACTTCGCCGAGGACTACGTCACCAAGCCCTACGACTACGCCGAGCTGGTGGCGCGGATCCGCCGCGTGCTCCGGCGCCTGCAGGACCAGATCCCCGTCGAGGAGCTGGCGCTGGGAGACCTGACGCTCGTGCCCCGCAAGCGGGAGGCGATCGTTCGCGGCCGGCACGTCTCGCTCTCCCCCACCGAATCGCGCTTCCTGGCCACTCTGGCGGCCAGCATGCCGAAGGCCGTCTCGACGGACCAGCTGCTGCGCAAGGTTTGGGCCGACTCGGATGCCGCGGATCCCGCGTATGTATGGGTGACGGTACGCCGGTTGCGCCAGAAGCTCGAAGTCGACGCGGATGACCCGCACCATCTGGTCACGGATCCGGCCGGAGGCTACCGGCTGGCCGCCTGGGAGTTCCGCCCGGGATTGAAGGGGGGCGAACCATAAGTCCCCGCAGCCTCATCCGATCGGGCGACGCGATGGCAGGACGTTGGGCGCGGATGCTCGGTCATTCGTACCCTCGGCGCTTCCTGGCACCGATTTCGCGGTTGGGCACGCAGCGCGGCACCGACTCAGTTATGGTACCTGCAAGGGAATTGCCCTAGTCTCGTAGGCCTTGGACCAGTTCCGCCCAGGGATAGGGGAGTTCACATGCGACTAATCGGACGCCCAGCGAGACGCCACCGCCGCTCACCCGGTCAGGCGCTGGTGGAGTTCACGTTGGTCATCCCGCTCTTCTTGGTGATCGTCATTTCCATTGCCGAGTTCTCCTTCCTCTTCACCTCATACGTGTCGATCGGCTACGCCACACACGACGCTTCGCAGATGGCCGCTACGTTGGGTAATACGCCGGGTGCCGATGCCGCAATCCTCCAGCGCATCGACAACGACGTCATGGTCCCGGCCAACCCGCAGCAGATCAAGGAAGTGGACATCTACCAGGTGGACACGACCTCCAACAACGGCAGCCCCATGGGTTCGCGCATTAACACTTGGACCTACGACGGCGGCAGCCATGCGCAAACGCTGCCTGACGGTTCGACGGTCTATCTGCCCTTCACCAGGACGGCAAACGGATACCCCGAGGGCGGCCGCTGCAATGTCAACATGGGCGTCGGCTGCACGATGTTTGGGCAGACCACGGTTGACACGATCGCAGTGAAGATCGTCTACCAGTACGTCTGGATCACTCCGTTCCCCGCCCTGGTCGGCGGCTCCACCACCGGGCCGGTGCTTTCCTCGATCAACGTCATGCGGCTGGAGCCGGTCCGATGATGCGCCCCTTCCGCTGCGGCCACAGCCGTGGCCACAGCCGCGGCCGCAGCCGCGGCCACAGCCGCGGTCAGTCCCTGGTCGAGTTCGCCATGGTCGTGCCGATCCTCATGATGCTCACGCTGTCGATCGCCGAGTTCGGGGTCGCCTCCGGCACGAACATGGCCCTGATCGAGGCCACGCGCGAGGGTGCGCGCGTGGGCGCCATCCTGTCCAGCGGTTCGGGCAACAACGGCCTGCCCGGTTGCACCGGCGCCGCCAACGTCGACCCGCAGATCATCCTCGCCGTTCAGCGGGTGGTCGAGTCGCCCGGGAGCGGGATCACGCTGGCCAACATCGACTGGGTCCACATCTTCAAGGCGAGCGCCAGCGGCGGAGAGACCTCAGTCAACGTTTGGACGGTGGGCAATTCCAGCGCCTGCGGCCTGTCGCTCCACTTCACGCCGGGGTCCGTCGGATGGAACGCCTCGACCCGTACGTCCGCCCTGCCGGCGGACTCGCTCGGGGTGAGCATCCAATACCGGTACCGCCTCTTCACGCCGCTGTCGTCTCTAGCCGGCCTGTTCGGCACCAGCCAGATAACGATGGTTGACTCAACTGTGATGGACCTCGAGCCATGAGGGATAACGTCATGCTTCTCTACCCCAGGGCTCTCCTACGGGCGGGTCTCAACCGGATTCGTGCGCTTGCGGGAGCTGAGCCGCTCGACGACAAGGCGGGCCTCGGATCCGAACTCAAGCAGGCCGGCCAGATCGTGGTCATCTTCGCCCTCATGCTGACGGTTCTCATCGGCCTCGTCGGCATCGCGATCGACACCACGTACGCCTGGCGGGAGTCGCTGCGCGTCCAGCGCGCGGCGGACTCGGCGGCGCTGGCGGGCGTCGTCTACATGCCGGGCAACTTCAACACCGGCACCAACAACGCCACCTCGATCGCTCTGGGCGCTGCGACGAAGAACGGCTACCCGGTGGTGGGCGGCGTGACTTCGGTCTCCCCCGCCAAGGTGGACGCCAACCCGCGCGAACTCGACGTCACGATCACGACCCAGGTCCCGACGTTCTTCTCCCGGATCTTCGGTATCAACAACTGGGCCGTGACCCGCACCGCCAGGGCTGTGTACGTCCTGCCGGTACCGATGGGCAGCCCTGACCCCTACTACGGCGCCTACGGCAACTTCAAAGTGAATGGCGCCACCGTGACGTTGACTGCGCCGGGGGGCGGGGCGATCACGGGACGGGGCTTCTGGGCCACCATTCTGTCACAGGGAGCCGGCGCGTCGAGCGGTGACGCCTACCTGCCCGCGCACATGAACGGCGACATGTCGGGCACCAACACTATGCAGGACACGGCCAGCTACTACGACTACGACATCGTGATGCCGCCCGGCTCGACCAACGGCCACGTCTGGATCTTCGACCCCGTGTTCTGCGCCACTGACGGACGACAGGGCACGGGCGACTACTATCTGAGCGGCAGCGGCACGACCAAGATGAGTTCCTTCTTCAAGCTCTATGACACGAACAACCAGATCTACAACCTGGCGGGACAAACGCCCCTGGGCTCGTCGGGCAACTTCTTCGCCAACAACGAATACACAGATCCTTCGGCGGGCGGAGGCACGGCCACAGCTCAGATGACCTCGTGCGCCGCGGGTGTCAGCCCGGCCCCAACCACCTCGGACCCGCGCTACTGGCACAACAAGTGGTTTGATCTGTCGGGCTACATCGGCGCGAGCGGCACGATGAGCGGCGGCGCAACCGGCGAGACGTACCGGCTGCGGACGACTTCCGATCCCGGCGACTCAAGCCAGGACAGCACCAACGCCTACAACGACTTCGGCATCTACGTGACCTCGACGGGCGGTTCGGCTCAGGTCTACGGCCAGGGCGCGATGGAGATGTACACCCCGTTGCCGGCAGGGCAGGCCTCGACCTTCTACCTGGCCCAGATCGATGCCACGTCCGGCGCCGGCAAGACGATCGAGATCCAGCTCTGGGATGTCGGCGACACCAACGGCCTCTCGGCGAACCTGCAGATCCTTCAGCCGACTACCTCTGGCTGGAGCCCTGTAAGCAGCATGACCTGGACGGGAACCAAAGTCTCGACCGACTCCTCCTCCTGTCCCAACGGCTCAGGCTCATCGATCACGACATATAGCGGCGGGAAGCTGTACAACGGCTGCTGGCTGACCATAGACGTTTCCATCCCCACCAGCTACACCGCACCGCAGAACGGCTGGTGGAAGATCACGTACAACATGGGTACCGGCGGTACCGACATGTCAACCGACCTCACCACATGGCAGGTGAACATCCTGGGCAACCCGGTCCACTTGATTGGGTAACCCGGTCCACTTGATATAGAACAGGGCGGCATCTGATCGACGAGGCCTCCGGCGACGGGGGCCTCGTTTCTTGTCGGAGCCGGGCCGGGCGCCCGAGGGGTCAGAGTGGGCGGACCCGATGCGTCCGGATGAGCGGCGCCGGCGGCGGCTCGGATTCCGGGCGCGACTCACGGCGGCCGTGGGCTCGGGGCCGTGCTCTGGTAGGATGCCGGCATGGAGGGCGTGGTCCTGGTCCTCAATCAGAACTATGAGCCGCTCAACGTGTGCAACCTGCCACGTGCCTTCCGGTTGGTGTTCGGCGCGCGGGCCGAAGTGCTCGAGTACGACCACCAGGTGATCCGGACGCCGCGGGTCGACTACCGCGCGCCTGCCGTGATCCGCCTTCAGCACCAGATCCGCCGGCCGCGGCCCCGCGTGAAGCTGACACGCCGCGAGGTCTTCACCCGCGACGCCTACACCTGCCAGTACTGCGGCCGCCAGACCAACGACCTGACCCTGGACCACGTCGTGCCGCGCCATCGCGGCGGCTCCCACACGTGGGACAACCTGGTCACGGCCTGCAAGGCCTGCAACCACCGCAAAGGCGGCAAGCTTCTCGACGAGGCGAGACTCCGGCTGGCGCGCAGACCCATGGAACCGCGCTGCGACGTCTACTCGCTCTTCACCCCGTATCTGCGCGACGACCGCAACGAGAGCTGGCGCTCCTACATCTTCCTCGGCCACTGAGCGGGGGGCGGGGCGGTAGGACGATGAGCGGCGAGCCGCGGCCCCGGATCCCGGCTCCTGTCGAGGAACTCCTTGCCACTCTCTGGGCGGGCGGCCAGGCCGCGTACGTCGTGGGCGGCTGCCTGCGGGACACGCTCCTCGGACGCAAGCCGGCGGACTGGGACCTGACGACCGACGCGCCGCCTGTGCGGGTCGGCGCCCTCTTCCCGCGCTCCACGTACGAGAACCGGTTCGGCACCGTCGTGGTAACACACGGCAAGAACCAGTACGAGATCACGGCCTTCAGGCGAGACGTCTCGTATTCCGACCACCGCCACCCCGACGCGGTCGAGTTCGGCAACTCGATCGAGGAGGACCTGGCCAGGCGCGACTTCACCGTGAACGCGATGGCATGGGGCGGCAGACCCGGCGAGAAGCCCGCGTTCGTCGATCCGCACCACGGCCGAGACGACCTGGCCCTCAGGCTCCTGCGAGCGGTCGGCGACCCGGACCGGCGCTTCGCCGAGGACGCCCTGCGAATGGTCCGCGCCGTCAGGCTGGCGGCAACGCTCGAGTTCGAGATCGAGGCCGAGACCTTCGCGTCGATCGAGCGGAACGCCGAGCTGGCGCGCCACCTCTCCGGCGAGCGCATCTGCGCCGAGCTGCTCAAGCTGCTCGCGGCCCGCGAGCCGTCGGTTGGCCTGAGGCTGATGGCCGACTCGGGGCTCCTGGTCGTGATCGCCCCGGACCTGGCCCGCCAGCGCGGCCTCGAACAGAACAAGACCGCCGGCGAGGACCTCTGGGAACACACCCTGCGAACCGTCGACGCGGCGCCCAACAGGCAGCTCGTGAGGCTGGCGGCGTTGCTCCACGACATAGGCAAGCCCGACACCCTCACCGAGGGACACTTCCCCGGCCATGAGGCCATCGGCGCCGTCATGGCCAGGGACTTCCTGGCCGGCTTGCACGCGCCCCGAGCGTTCCAGGAGCGAGCGGCGCATCTCGTCCGCCACCACATGTTCTCCTACGAGCCGAACTGGAGCGACGCGGCGGTCCGGCGCTTCATTCGCAAGACCGGGCCGGGTAGCATCGACGACCTCCTCGCCCTGCGGGCGGCCGACAACGAAGGCAGCGGCCTGCCGGCCGACGCGGGCCACCTGGCGGAGCTGGCATCGCGCGTGCGGGCCGAGCTGGCGGCCAACGCCGTCCTGGGCAGGAGCCAGCTCGCGATCGACGGCAACGACCTCATGGCCGAGTTGGGCGTGCCCCCGGGTCCGCTCCTCGGCCGCCTGCTCGACGACCTGACCGATCGAGTCGTCGCCGAGCCCGCCCTCAACGATCGAACGGTTCTGCTCGATTTGGCAAAACAGGCGATATCCGATCGCCAATTGGTGGAGAATCCACACTCGTGAAGCCCACGCGCGAGGCAACGTGATGTTCGAGCTCTTGCTGCAGGCCGACAAGGCCCTGGCGAAGGGCAAGCTCGACCAGGCCGAGAAGACCTACTGGCAGCTGATCGACCTCGACCCTACGAATGCCATCGCGCTCGCCGGCCTGGCGCGCGTGGCGCAGACGCGTGGGGACGAGTCGATGGCTCGAACCCTCGCCGCGCAGGCCCTGAACATCGACCCCGACAGCATCGTCGCCCGTCACCTTCTCGAGGAGCTCGAGAACAGGGCGCCGGCGGAGACTGGGCCCGAGCCTCCCGATCTGCCACTGCTCGCCGCGGCGCGGCTGGAGGCCTTGAGCAAGCGGCGCCTGGCGGAGGGCGACGTGGAGGCGAAGACAGAAGCGGAGGTCGGAGCCAGGGACGGCGCCAGGAAGGCAAAGGCCGAGCCCGCGAAGGCGAAGGCGCCGGTGCCGGCCGAGACGGCCGGGAGGCAAGCCGGCCGGGGCGCCACTGCGGGGGCCAAGCCGGGTGCGGCACGGCCGGGCAAGGAGTCGCGCGGCAAGACTCGACCGGATGAGATCGAGCCACTGCCTGCGGAGCCGTTGCGCGACCGACGTCAGGCCGGCCGGCTTGCCGCTGCCGCCGCAGCCGCCGCTGCCGCTTCCCGCGAACCCGTCCGCCCTCGCCATCATCACGCCATGCCCGTTGGCCGGCGCCTTTTCGGGCCGGAGGGGCTGAAGTCGTCGCCGCCCGACGAGTTCGCGGCAGCCGAGATGGCGGCGGCGGTCGCGGCCGTCGATGCCCTGGACGACAGTTACTCCGGCTTGGCCACCCGGGCGCCCCGGGTCCAGGCCGCCCGAGAGCGCCGGGCCGGCCGTTTGGCCGATGTCCTCGGCGCCGTCGACGCCACGGAAGCGGACGCCAGCGTGGCCATGCGCATCGCTCTCCTGGGCACCGCCGCCGAACTGGAGGACGCCGAGCGAGCCGCCTCCCAGTTCGTCCACGACGAGTCGGTCGCACCGACGGCGACTGAGGTGCCCGAATCGGCTGCCGCCGGCTTCTTGAATCTCGCGGATGCCGCCGAGGCCGCCGCGGCGGCGGAGGCAGTCCACGAGGTCGCGGGCGCGGGCGCCGAGCCGGAGCCGGAACCCACACCCAAACGCAAACACCCAGATCAGCAGGGCCCGGAAGAACCGACCGAGGAAGAGGCGGAGGCGCAGGCGATGCGCGAGGCCATGGCCATCGTCCTGCAGGGCGTGGGCGGATCCGCCGTAGCCCCAGACTCGGCGAGAAGCGAGGCTGAGTTGTCCGAGCCGGTCGCGGAGGAGCCATCGGACGAGTCATCGGCCGGCACTGAGCAGACCGCGCAGGAGCCATCGGGCGGAGGGCCGAACAGCGCCGAGCCGGCCGCGGAAACAGACGGACGATCCGAGCCCCAGCCCCGCAAGCAGGGGCTATTCCGCCGCATCAGGGGTGGCTGACGTGCGCATTCTCGTAACCGGCGGGGGCGGCTACATCGGATCCGTCTCGGCCGAGGCACTCCTCGAGGCAGGCCACGAAGTGACCGTCCTGGACGGCCTGTCGACCGGGCACC
>Ga0187886_1002940_pt1 | contig 13150 bp, 6 predicted proteins | sample June2016WEW_20_1_FD_133001 | JGI IMG/M metagenome (GOLD analysis project Ga0187886, IMG submission 133001) | Peatland microbial communities from SPRUCE experiment site at the Marcell Experimental Forest, Minnesota, USA - June2016WEW_20_150 | ecosystem: Environmental > Terrestrial > Soil >...
CCTGTATGCAGTACATACTATGCACTCTCTTCGTACGGTTCCCCTGTTTCAGGTCCCAGCCGATATCCTCTTAAAAATTACAAGACAAGTTTCGACGGGCGGTATGTAAGGGTCTGGAATCATTAATACCTGTAATGTTCCGGCTTATATGGTCCTGAAGGTTGCACTCCTATATATTCAGATTGTTTTTTTGAAAGAATTGTAAGCCTGACTCCAAGCTGATCGAGATGCAGCCTGGCAACTTCTTCATCCAGATGTTTCGGGAGTCTGTAAACCCCGATCTTGTAATTATTCTTCCAGAGATCCATCTGTGCAAGGGTCTGGTTGCTGAATGAATTACTCATTACAAAAGAGGGATGACCTGTCGCGCATCCAAGGTTTACCAGCCTGCCTTCGGCAAGGATAAATATTGAATGGCCATCAGGGAATATATATTCATCAACCTGCGGTTTAATATTGATTTTCCTGGTACCCTTCATAGCATTAAGATCATCGACCTGGATTTCATTATCAAAATGGCCTATATTGCAAACAATGGCCTGGTCTTTCATCCTCTTCATGTGATCGAGGGTAATTATATCACAGTTGCCGGTCGCAGTCACGTATATATTTCCTTCATCAAGAGTATCTTCAACCCTTTTTACTTCAAAGCCCTCCATTGAAGCCTGCAGGGCACAAATGGGGTCTATTTCGGTAACGATTACCCTTGCCCCGTAAGCTCTCATTGATCTCGCACAGCCTTTTCCAACATCGCCATATCCGCAGACGACAACCACTTTGCCTGCTATCATCACATCGGTTGCCCTCTTGATTCCGTCTGCCAGTGATTCGCGGCAGCCGTACAGATTATCGAATTTTGATTTGGTAACGGAGTCGTTTACGTTAATGGCGGGAACAAGAAGTTCTTTGTTTTCAAGCATCTGGTAAAGCCTGTGGACGCCAGTGGTTGTCTCTTCTGAGATCCCCTTGAGCTCCTTTACTGTCCTGTGCCATTTACCTGGTTCGCTCACAAGAAGACCTTTTATTGTGGAAAAAATAATTCCTTCCTCCCGCGATGCAGGTTTTTTATCAAGAAATAAAGGATCATTCTCTGCCTTAAATCCAAGGTGAACCAGAAGGGAAGCGTCACCGCCATCATCAACAATAAGGTTCGGACCTTTTCCTCCGGGGAAAGTAAGTGCCTGTGCAGTGCACCACCAGTACTCCTCCAATGATTCTCCTTTCCATGCAAAAACAGGAATTTCATCAGCCGCGATAGCTGCTGCTGCATGATCCTGTGTGGAAAAGATATTGCAGCTTGCCCATCTGACATCTGCCCCGAGTTCTCTGAGAGTCTCGATCAGTACCGCAGTCTGTATTGTCATATGCAGGGAACCGGTTATACGTGCTCCCTTAAGCGGCTTTTCAGCAGAGTATTTCTTCCTGATGGCCAGCAGTCCCGGCATCTCTTTCTCAGCGATCTCTATCTCCTTTTTTCCGAAATCGGAGAGTGCTATGTCTTTTACCTTGTATTCCATATTTATATCGTTCTTATTATTAGTTTTAAGGCTGCAAAACTAACAAAAAAATAACACGGTTGTTCAGGACAGCAACTGCAAAGCATTTACTTTATCCAATTCCAGCTGCTGTGAAAGTTGCCCGATGTTGCCGAATTTTTGCTGGTCGCGAAGACGGAATCTGAAAATAATCTCTATCTCTTCCCCGTAAATATCCCTGTCGAAATCGAAAATATTTACTTCAACAGATCTCCCGGCTGATTTCTTATTGACAGTCGGATTTTTACCAATGCTCAGCATCCCTTTGTATTTGTGCTTATCAGCCATAGTTTCAACCGCGTAAACTCCATTAGCCGGCACCAGCTTATGGTTGTCAATCAGCTTTATATTGGCAGTTGGAAAACCTATTTCCCGGCCGAGTCCTCTTCCTTTAGCTACTATACCTTTGATAGAGTAGCAGTAACCAAGCAGTTTATTTGCTTTTGAGGGATTGCCATTCAATAATTCCTCCCTGATAATTGAAGAACTTACTGTTTCTCCCTCATACTGAAACCCGCCAACCCTCTCCACCTTCATTCCATATAATCCGGCACAATCCCTTATTGTTTCAAAATTACCTTCTCCCCTGTAACCGAAATGATTGTCGTGTCCGATAATAAGATGTTTTGTTCCGACTTTCGAAACAAGCACTTCCCTGACAAAATCACAAGCTTTCATAAGGCTGAATTCCCTGCTGAATTCAATAATAATCAGGTGGTCTATCCCTGTTTTACCAAGAAGAAATTTTTTCTCTTCAAAAGTTGAAAGGAAGAAGAGTCCGGAACTATTTTTTTCCAGAACCAGTCGCGGGTGAGGATTGAAAGTAATTGCTACGGATTCACCATGCGTCTCTGCCGCACGCGAAACAAGTTTGTCAAGAAGAAATCTGTGGCCTCTGTGCACGCCATCAAAAATACCCAGTGTTACAACGGGTAAATTGAAATTGAGATTCTTATATCCTTCATGAATGATCATGATAAGAATTTATTCATGCAAAAATAGCAAAGCAGGAATACATGCGCTAAAATAATGATTTTGTTTTTGTAATTTTATCGGAGATATCTGAAATCCAGAATGCATGAGTGAAGCAAGTTTTTATTCTGCCGACCCCTGGTTGAAACCTTTCACCGGTGTGATTGAAGAGCGTATCAGCAGATGCAAACTGAAGGAAAAGCATCTTGCCGGAAATGGCTCTCTTTCTGATTTTGCAGTAGGATATCTTTATTATGGTCTTCACAGAACAGAAAGCGGATGGATTTTCAGGGAGTGGGCCCCGAATGCCACTGATATTTATCTTACGGGCACATTTTCCGGCTGGAAAGAGGCATCTGCGTACAGAATGTCAAGGATCAACGCTTACGGTGACTGGGAGATCAAACTTCCGCAGGAAGCCCTGAATCATGGAGATCTGTTCAAACTTTTAGTTCACTGGAAAGACGGTAAAGGTGGACGCATTCCATCTTATGCGACAAGGGTTGTCCAGGATGATAAAACAAAAATCTTTTCCGCCCAGGTCTGGAGCCCGGAGAAACCGTATACATGGCAGTTGAAAAAATTCAGATCACAGGAAATGTCACCTGTCATTTATGAAGCCCACGTAGGCATGGCTACCCAGGGAGAGAAGACCGGCACATACCGGGAATTCACTGAAAATGTCATTCCTGTAATTGCAAAGGCAGGTTACAATACCATTCAGCTGATGGCTATCCAGGAGCATCCATTCTACGGATCATTCGGCTATCATGTCTCCAGTTTTTTTTCTGCATCATCGCGTTTCGGCACTCCGGAGGATCTTAAAGAATTGATAGACACGGCTCACAAAGCAGGCCTAAGGGTTATAATGGACCTCGTTCATTCTCATTCGGTGAAAAATGTAAATGAAGGACTTGGAATGCTCGATGGCTCTCCCGGACAGTATTTTCATATTGGTCCGCGTAGAAATCACATTGCATGGGATTCCTTATGCTTTGATTACGGAAAAGATAATGTAATCCATTTTTTGCTGTCAAATTGCCGCTACTGGCTCGAGGAATATAATTTTGACGGGTTCAGGTTTGATGGTGTGACAAGCATGATCTACTATGATCATGGCCTGGGAAAAAATTTCACATCCTATGCTGAGTATTTTGACAGCGGACAGGATGTTGATGCCCTTATATACCTGTACCTGGCAAATAAAATGATCCATGAATTCAACCCGGGGGCAATAACAATTGCCGAGGAAATGAGCGGAATGCCGGGATTGGCTGCCGAGACAAGCAGGAAGGGATATGGATTTGATTTCAGGTTGTCAATGGGTGTTCCCGATTTCTGGATAAAGCTGATCAAGGAAACCCGTGATGAGAACTGGGATATGGGGAAGCTCATATACGAGCTCACACAGCACCGGCCTGAGGAAAAAATCATATCATACTGCGAGTCGCATGACCAGGCGCTGGTGGGCGATAAAACACTTATCTTCAGAATGCTCGATGCTGAAATGTATACCGGTATGTCGGAATCATATCACAGCTTCACCATGGACAGAGGAATCGCACTTCATAAAATGATCAGGCTGCTGACTTTTAGCACCGCCGGAGGGGGATATCTTAATTTTATGGGCAATGAATTCGGCCATCCCGAATGGATCGATTTTCCTCGCGAAGGCAATAACTGGAGCTATAAGTATGCCCGGAGACAATGGAACCTGGCTGAAGACAAAAATCTTAAATATCGTTTTCTGGCAACTTTCGACAGACAGATGGTAAGTCTTCAACATGATTTCAGGCTCCTCGACGACCTGTATATTCAAAGGATTTATGAAAATAATCACGATAAGGTAATTGCTTTTGTAAGGAGGGACCTGCTGTTTGTATTTAATTTTAACCCGAGCCGGTCATTTACAGATTATGGAATACCGTTAAAAGGTAAATTCATGATCGTAATTGATTCCGATAACCCTGATTTCGGAGGCTTTGACCGCATCGACAGAAAAGCTGTCTATACTTCCATAAGGAAAGCGGAAAGGCTGACGATCAATGTTCCATTCTACCTTTACCTGTACCTGCCATCAAGGACAGCTCTTGTCTTCAGGAGAGAGGCTATAAGGAAAGCAACTGATATTTAATCTATCCAGCGAAGCAGATAAAAATCCTGCTTATGCGGGAGATCCTTGTGCTTGGGATAAATGCGGATGCCATAAAAGAATGTCCCGGCCTTTTCAGGTACCATGTTAGCTCTGTAAAGGCACTTGCTTCCCTTACTGCTTACAAGCGTAAATTCCTTGCTGCCGACAAACTCGTGCTCTCCTTTCTTGCTCATGTGGGTGATAATAAACTCCACCCCCACGTTTTCCTTAGGTATCTTATTCACATTAAGAGCAATTTCTGCCCTGTATTCGTGGCCTGAATGGTAAACGTTCTCCTTTGGTTTCTCAAAACTGTAGTTCAGCACTTCTATATTATCCCACTCATCCTTCATCGTTTTCTTCCATGCAGCAAGCTCTTTAGCTTTTTCAAAGTCATTGGCAATAAGATATTTGCTTCTGGTGAACAGTTTCGAGTAATATTTTTCACAATAATCATCAAGCTGCCTTTTCATTGTGAATTCCGGTGCAATCTTGACCATGGTATTTTTGATCAGGCTTATCCATTCAACAGGTATTCCTTTTTCATCGGAAGAATAGTATGCCGGCGTTATTTCATATTCAAGCATATTATAAATAGTCTCAGCATCAACATCATCCTGAAGGTCCTGGTTCTCGAAGGTTCTTTTCTTTGGCAGAGCCCATCCGGCAAATGCCCTATAACCTTCAACCCACCAGCCATCAAGAACGCTGAAATGTATGGTTCCGTTCATTACGGCCTTTTCTCCGCTTGTACCTGATGCTTCCATAGGCCTTGTCGGTGTGTTCAGCCAGATGTCGACACCTCTTACAAGGTACTTGGCCAGTTCAATATCATAGTTTTCAAGGAATATGACCTTCCCGGTAAACTGAGGCATTTGTGATACTTCCAATACTCTTTTTATGAGATCCTGACCTCCGCTATCACTTGGATGAGCTTTCCCGGCATAAATGAACTGCACAGGTTTTTCAGGGTTATTGACAATCCGGGCAAGCCTGTCGAGGTCCCTGAACAATAATGAGGCTCTCTTGTAAGTGGCAAAACGGCGGGCAAATCCTATTGTTAGGGCTTTCTCATCAAGATGGTTGCTTATGTTCATTAATGTGCGAGGACTGACATGGCGTTCCATCATATCTGACTGAAGTCTCTTCCGGATATTCTCAAAAAGGATCTTTTTCAGACCTTTTTTTACTTCATAAATCTTTTTGTCATCAACGTTGTAAAGTCTCTCCCAGAGGCTCCTGTCAGTCTGGTCAAAATTATCTGACTTCGTTATCTCCTTATAAACTGCATCCCACTCGGGTGCCGTCCAGGTTGGATGATGAACTCCATTGGTAACATAGCCTATGAAGAGCTCTTCCTTGAGGTATCCTGGCCATAATTTGTTGAACATTACCCGGCTTACCTCGCCGTGAAGCTTACTGACCCCGTTAACTTCCTGTGACATCCTTGTTGCCAGGTAGCTCATATTGAATTTTCTGTCGTTATCACTGTTGCATCTGCCAAGGGCCATAAGTTCATCCCACGAGATATTCAGGCGGCTGGAATAATGAGATATATATTTTCTCAGCAGGTCTTCATCAAATGCGTCATGTCCTGCAGGCACTGGTGTGTGAGTTGTAAAGAGGGTTGAAGCCCTTACTGCCTCAATCGCCTGGTTAAATGTAAGATGATACTCCTCGATAAGAGTCCGCATTCGTTCCAGACTTATAAATGCAGAATGGCCCTCGTTGCTGTGATATATATCCGGTTTTAGGTTCATGGCTGTGAGAGCCCTTATCCCACCTATCCCCAGGATAAGTTCCTGGCGAAGCCTGTTTTCAATATCTCCGCCATACAGGTAATGAGTAATAGTGCGGTCTTCAGGTGTATTATCATCAAAATCAGTATCAAGCAGAACCAGTCTGACCTTTCCCACCCTGGCTTCCCAGACACGGATCTTGACAGTTCTGCCTGGCCATACCAGGCTTACTGACAAATGATTTCCGCTGGCATCTTTAACCGGATTTATTGGGAGCCTCGAAAATTCCTCAGCCTCATAAATTGCAAGCTGCTCGCCTTTTGGCCCAAGCTTTTGTGTGAAATAACCATATCTGTAAAGAAGACCTATGCCGGTAATGTTTACATTTGAATCGCTTGCTTCCTTCAGGTAATCGCCGGCAAGAATTCCAAGCCCCCCGGAATAGATCTTCAGGCACGGGTGAATCCCAAATTCCATGCTGAAGTATGCAACGGCCGGTTTCTCGGAATCATCAGGCCGGCTTATATATTTCTTAAACTCCTCATATACACTCTTAAGGCTGGTTACGAATTCGTCATCATCTTCAAGGATCATAAGCCGTTTATAATCAATCTTTTCCAGAAGAAGTTTCGGATTATGCTTTACTTCCTCCCACAAAGAGGGATCCATGCTTCTAAATATCGCCTCGGCATTAATATTCCATGACCACCAGAGGTTATTTGACAGTTCTTTCAACGCTGAAAGTTTCTTGGGAACATCACTCTGCACATATATGTCTTTCCATACCGGCACCTGATGGGGTTTCCTGACCTGAAGGCCGGGAGCCTCAACAAACCTTACAAATTCCCTTGGTTCCTCCCTCCTTTCAGTGCTGCTTGAAAGAGCCTTTTCATAAGCTGTGAAATAGTACTTGACAAGAGAGTCCCACATTGCAATGCGCGATATAGCGTGAGCCTTTTTTCTTGCCTCAACTATTTCATCATCGCTCAATCCAATGAACATGGACATAAAATCCCTTATATCCGTTACAACTTTGCCCTGATTGTCATCAGTCCTTTCAATAATGGCAATGCCATTGCCGGGTTCTTTAAAATAGTCCCTTACCCATAGCCCGAATCCTGACAATGAAGTAGTCACGGTCGGAATTGAGAACATAAGGCTTTCAAGAGGCGTATAGCCCCATGGCTCGTAATACGAAGGGAATACAGTCAGATCGAATCCAATCAGAAGATCATAGTATGGCATATTGAATATACCGTCGTTGCCATTCAGGTATGATGGTACAAAAATTATTTTAACCTGCGATTTCTGGTCATTATTCAGGTTATTGGCTGCTATGCGCTGTAGAACCGGGTCGGTAGATGGATAGTGAAGGCTATGGGTAAGATAATGGTCTCCGCTATTTGCAGCGCCGTTATTATACAATAAATCAATCAGATCCTGCCGCGGACCCTTATGGTAGGCTGGCATCAGGATAAAAGCAATGCACTCCTTCTGAAGTTTATCCTTCTTGCACAATTCGCCCAGTGAATCAATAAAAATATCAACACCTTTGTTTCTGAATTCATACCTCCCGCTGTTGGCAACCAGCACTGCATTATCAGAAACCTTATAACCCAGAACGGCTTCTGCAACACTTCTCAGCTTATCCCTTGCTGCACTTCTTTTATCACCAAATTCATCAGCTCCCGGCACAAATGAGTCTTCAAAACCGTTCGGGGTGACAATATCAATATCCTTCCCAAGGAAATGGCTGCACTCTCTTGAAGTGATTTCACTTACTGTGGTGAATACATCGGCCTCAGCGGCTGAAATCTTTTCGAGTGACTGCTTTGCCACAATATTGAACTCCCGTGCAACCTGGGCAGGATTATAATCATTCATCTTGCCATAAAGCGGCCTGTTGTTTCCGGCAATGCATCTGCCCAGTACCGTGGCATGCGTCGTAAATGAGGTGGCAATCCATGGGGCCTGTTTTTTCAGGTAGAGGATACCTGTTCCAGTCATCCATTCATGAAACTGTGCAACAATATTATGATGTTCATGGTAAAATGTGGTAAAGCTCTCAATCAGCTTCCCGGCTGCAAATCCGAAAAGTGCGGGCTCAACATAATCCCATTGTCCGGAAATACTGTCAAGCTTATAAGTTTCCCAGAAATGAGCAAATATCTCATTCTGTTGTCCGAAATAAGGCGTGAAGTCTATCAGGATCACGATAGGCTTGCCTGCAATGTTCCACCTTCCGGTCTTGACACGCAGACCTTCTGATAATGCCCGGGCTTTCCATTCAACAAAAAGGGATTCATCGGTTAAGAATTCAGGATTCTTGACATCTTCTCTCCAGACATCAGGTCCGATAAGGACATAATTATCGCCAAGTTCATCAATGATATTGAGAGCTTTAGTAGAGATCACAGTATGTATTCCACCAACTTTATTGCAAACTTCCCAACTGGTTTCAAAAATAAATTCAACCTTCATTTCAGATTTTAATTATAAGATGTATTGTTATGTTATTATTTCTTTTTCACCGTCCTGGTTGTTTTCCTGGTGGTGGTTTTTCTTGCCGGAGCCTTTTTCGTTTTTCTTTTAGCTGGACTTTTTTTTACTATGCTTTTTTTTGATTTTGCAGATGCTTCAGGTTCTTTTGATGAAGGCTTTTTAAGTGCATTTTCTGTAATCCTGGCAGCCAGTTCTTTCAATGATGTCCCGGGTTCTTTTGGAGCGGGCTCAATTTCTTTATCTTTTTTTCGTGAATGCTTTTTTTCAAGTTTTACTATTTCTGCTTCCTGTTTTTTGATTATTTCATCTTTTTCCCTGATCATTCCCTCGAGTTTTGAAATCAACACCTGCTCATCAGTATCAGGGAAACATCTTTTAACCCTAATTTCAAAATCGCTAAGGACGTTCATATAATTCATGAACGCTTCATAAGGTGTTTCATAGGGGTTGAAATATGCATGAACAGCACCATCGGAAAAGAATTTTGTTGCCATGTAGTAAAAATGATCGCTCGATTGCAGATATTCCCAATCCCTGTTCATTTTTTCATCATTGCATTTTTTTACCTTCTCTGAAAGGGAATAGAGTTTTTCGAAAGCAGCCGTCTGCAGTTCATTCCCCAGCCATGCAGTTATATCGCGTTCTTCATCAGCCCATGAAATGGGCGACGGTACGCTGATTGCCGAAATCGGCTGTAGTGCATCGGCAACTTCTGAAGGGGTCATGAATTTGAATGGAGTCTTTTTCAGGACTACACCCGGCAAGTGTTGAAGAAAATCAAATATTCCGGTCTCTTTCCAGTTATGTTCACCGAATGTTTCATAATCGAGGAAAATATTTACCAGTTCGCTGTTGGGAGCAAGCTTGCTCAGCCATGATGCATATTTTTCGGCCGTCAAAGGCCATGCGCTCCACTGGCGGTTTGAGAATCTGAAGGCAATATCGTCACTGAGCACAAAGTTCCTGAGCAGAACTTTGAGCCTTGGATTAATGGCATTGCAATACAAGTAGTTTGGACTCTTCCATCCCAGAATATGCTTTGCTCCTTCAGTCAGCATCGATTTGAATCCCATATCAGCAACCCAGGAACCGATCTGGTCGGAATAGATAAGTTCCGTGTTGCGGAAAGATGAAGGTTCAACTCCGAGGAAATTCTTCATCATTTCCCTGTGAATCTCTACCTGATGTTCGAAAACAGTCCGGTTCTTAAGTGATGCAAGCGAGTGGGAATCTGTTTCTGCCAGGAATTCTGCCATTCCTGTTTCAGCAATCTGCCTGAACGAATCGAGCACTTCAGGAGCATAAAGCCGGAACTGGTTTATTACGATACCTGAAATTGAAAAAGTAACTTTAAACTTTCCCTTATGCTTCTGGATAAGGTCGAGTATTATCTTGTTGGCTGGCAGATAGCATTTGTCAGCCACTTTCCTCATAATGGATTCATTCGAAAAATCATCATAATAATAATGATCATTCCCCAGGTCAAAAAAACGATAGCGTTTCAGCCTGAAGGGCTGATGGACCTGGAAATATAAACAGATAGCTTTTTTACCCGGTGCGCTCATATCCTCGAACTATTTATGCCAAATAACACTTTCATATATATCTCTTACATGCCTTGCCGATTTATCCCATTTCAGCCTGACTACCTCCTCCTTGCCGTTCCTGATGAACATGCTCGCAAGGGCAGGGTAGTTAAGAATCCCATAGATAGCGTCGGCCATGGCATCAATATCCCAGAAGTCGATTTTAACTGCATGAGTCAGAATTTCTGCGACTCCGGATTGTTTACTTATGATGACAGGAACATTTGATTGCATTGCTTCCAGCGGAGATATTCCAAATGGTTCTGATACTGAAGGCATTATATAGACATCACTCATTGCCAGCATGGTATATACATCCATGCCTTTCAGGAACCCTGTAAAATGGAACCGGTCGGTAATTCTGAGTGACGCAGCCCGGCGCATCATCCTTTCCATCATATCCCCGGAACCTGCCATAACGAATCTGACATTATTCATCACTTTCAGTACCTTATAGGCAGCTTCTATAAAATACTCAGGTCCCTTCTGAAGTGTTATTCTCCCTAAAAATGTCACAACCCTTTCATCAAATCCTTTATTAACAACAATATTTTCAGTAAGCTCAACATGTTCCACTGCATTATATACGGTTTCGACCTTGTCGGGGCTGATATTGTATTTATTAATAACAATATCCCTTGTAAGATTGCTTACAGTAATTATCTTGGATGCAGCATCCATCCCGTTCTTTTCTATCCTGTAAACATCCGGGTTTACATTGCCGCCGCTTCTGTCAAAGTCTGTCGCATGCACATGAATTACCAACGGCTTTCCCGAGACCTCCATGGCTGCGATTCCGGCAGGGTAAGCGAGCCAGTCATGTGCATGGATAATGTCAAAATCATTTTCCTCAGCAATGACTGATGCCACTATTGAGTATTTGTAGATTTCATCAAAAAGGTTATGGTCATATCTTCCCGAAAAATCCACCATTCCCTTATTGTTGGTCTGAATAAAAAGCTTTCTGCCGGTAACTTCAGATTTAACCTGTTTCCAGAAATCTTCAGGATCAGTATAAGGTACTATTTTGGAAGAGACTTCAATTTTTTCGATTGGTGTGCGAATCCCCTTATAATAAATTTTCTTGTATACTACTGGCACCTTATTGGCACCAACCAGTCTGACCATGCTCTGATCTTCATCGCCCCATGCTTTTGGCACAACAAAAATAACCTCCAGGTCATCCATGGTAGCCATGCCCTTTGTAAGCCCGTAACTGGCTGTCCCCAATCCGCCTGAAATATGTGGCGGAAACTCCCATCCGAACATCAGCACACGCATATCTTTCCTTTATTACAAATCCGAATATTTATCTAAAAGGTTAATAATTCTAAGAACCTCACCAACACTCCAGGCCTGTGAGATAGCACCACGGGGAGCATGAGGCGGATCACCGTCATGGATTTCTGACAATGTTGTTATACCATGTTCGCTCATTACTTCCTCCAGTCCAAATATCAGCCTTCTTACCTTCTCTACACCCTGTTTTCCGTAAACCTTAAGCCATCCTTCACAAAATGGTCCAAAAAGCCATGGCCATACGGTTCCCTGGTGATAGGCACTATCTCTCTCTTCCTGATTGCCGTAATAAGTACCCTTATAATTCTTATTCGCCGGTGAAAGTGTCCGAAGACCCCTGGGTGTAACAAGTTCTTTATCTGCAACATCAAGAATTTTCTTCATCTGCCCGCGATCAAGCATCGTAAATGGCAGTGAAACGGCTATAACCATATTGGGCCTGACAAAAAAGTTCCCCCCTTCTTCATCATTGACATAATCAGCGAGATATCCTGTTTTGTCATCCCAGAAAATATCAATGAATGATTTTTTTATCAATTCCGGAAGACGTTCAAATTCCTGAATAAATTTTTTATCCTTATCAACTTTTGCAATTTCAAGAGCAAAGCAAACTGCATTATACCAAAGTGCGTTAATTTCAACAGCGTATCCTTTCCTCTGAGTGACCGGAATACCATTGACAACAGCATCCATCCAGGTCAGTGATTTTCCCGGAGCATCGGCATATATAAGTCCGTTTTCTCTCATTTGGATGTTGAATGCTGTGCCATTCTTATATGCATAAATCACCGATTTAGCTGCTTCTCCATATCGTTCAACACAATCTGCCCCGCCGTTGGAAGAATACTGCTGAAGAGTCCAGAAAAACCATAAAGGAGCATCTGCAGAGTTGAAGGCGAAATTATTGCCTGTTCCCATGTTGGGGAATAAACCATTCTTCATCCTGTTTACCTGGGTATCGAGAACATCCTGATAAAGAGCCAGCTTGTGCCTGGCCAGCGCAATGCCAGGGAGAGAGATGAATGTATCTCTTCCCCATGAACCAAACCACGGATACCCTGCAATTATCAGTGTCTCCCCATCCCTTTTTTCAACAAATTGCTGGGCAGCATTTCTCAGGTAGTCAATAAAGTTGTCGCGGGGAATTTTTCTGGCAACCGTTTTTGTAAACTTTGATTTAAAACCTGAAGGTTTTTCTTCATGAGTAGAGGCTGAAAATACGATGCTGTCTCCTTTTTTAGCCGTCAGTTCAAAGAAGCCCGGAGAAAACAGGTCCTCGGAATAATCATACCCTCTTTTCTGTTCTTCGATATATTCGACACCGAGGTACCAATCGGGAACATGAATGAATTCAGCCTTTGTTGAAAATTGCATGTGTAATGA
>Ga0187886_1002941_pt1 | contig 13144 bp, 15 predicted proteins | sample June2016WEW_20_1_FD_133001 | JGI IMG/M metagenome (GOLD analysis project Ga0187886, IMG submission 133001) | Peatland microbial communities from SPRUCE experiment site at the Marcell Experimental Forest, Minnesota, USA - June2016WEW_20_150 | ecosystem: Environmental > Terrestrial > Soil >...
ACCATTACCAAGAGTACCACCAAGACGACAACAACAACCCAGCAGCAACAACCGGGTGGCATAATGATACCGGGAGTAGGTGGTGGTGGGCCGCCACCGGGAGGATAGTCATGATTCAGATGGAGAATATCACCAAAGTTTATCCTATGGGTAAGCAGGAACTGGTTGTTCTGAAGGGAATAAACCTCGATATCAAACAGGGCGAGCTTGTGGCCATCATGGGGCCGTCGGGGTCAGGAAAATCGACCGTGCTTAACCTTGTGGGCTGCCTGGATAAACCCACCTCGGGCAACTACTATCTCGAAGGTAAAGAGGTAAGCCGGCTCAGCAGTACGGAACTGGCTGAGGTCAGGGCTCAAAAGATTGGCTTTGTCTTTCAGCAGTTTAATCTGCTGCCCCGGGTTTCGGCGCTGGCTAACGTGGAAATGGGCATGAGGTATGCCGGCGGCATTGACCATGACAAAGCTCTGGAGGCGCTCAAGAGAGTGGGCCTGTCCGACCGTGTCAATCATCGCCCCACTGAGATGTCCGGCGGTGAACAGCAGCGTGTTGCTATCGCCCGGGCTCTGGTGAAAAACCCGCCTCTTATCCTGGCCGATGAGCCTACCGGCAACCTTGACAGCCGCTCCGGTAAAGAGGTTATCTCCATCCTTACCTCTTTACATGCCGAGCAGGGCATTACCCTGGTGATGATAACCCATGACGCCAACATCGCTAAATACTGCCAGCGCACTATCTATATCAGGGACGGGCAGGTAGTTTCGGAGGAAACGTATGAACAAGAATAACTGGAAAAAGTGGCTGGACCCTTTAAGTACCGCCTGGGTGGGGATAGTCTCACACAAGCTACGCAGCTTCTTAACCATGCTTGGTATTGTTATCGGTGTTGGCGCTGTAATTACCCTGATGTCCGTCGGCAAGGGTTCTACGGCGCAAATCCTCTCCAATATCCAGAGCATGGGGGCCAACCTGGTCACGATTCGTGGCGGCGCCTCCACGTTCGGCGGAGTCAGAGGTGCCATGGGTGGCTCTAATACTCTGACTATGGAAGATGCTGAGGCGATAGCGCAACAGGTCTCCAATATATTTGCCGTAGCTCCTTCTTCCTCAAGCAACCTGCAGCTGGTCGCGAACGATGAGAACACGAATTCTCAGGTCACCGGGGTCACTACTGACTATCCGTCGGTAAATAACCTGAAAGTCGCCAGCGGCTCGTTCTTCTCAGATGAAGAGTATCAACGCGGCGCCAATGTGGTTGTGCTCGGCTCGACTGTTGCTGAAACACTATTTGGTGAAACATCTCCGGTCGGTCAAAAGATGCGGATGGGCAGCATGATTGTCACCGTCATCGGTGTGCTGGAGAGTAAGGGCGGCATGATGAACTCATCGGATGATGCTGTTTTCATCCCTTTGACCACCCTGCACCAGGCGGTCGCCCAGACGCGGACCGCCCAGGGGGAGACGGTCGTGTCATCCATATCGTTAACGGTAACTGAAGAAAATAAGGCAGACCAGGTAAAAGAGGAAATTACCAGCCTGCTCCGTACCCGACATCGTCTCGGGGCCAGTGCCGATGATGATTTTAATATCCAGTCCATGAGCGATATCGTCAAGACCCTTTCGGAGGCTTCGGGGACGATGACACTTCTTCTGGGTGCTATCGCCGGTATTTCACTGCTGGTCGGTGGTATCGGTGTGATGAATATCATGCTGGTATCGGTGCTGGAAAGGACCAGGGAGATAGGCATCCGCAAGGCGCTGGGAGCCAAGGAACGGGATATATGGAGTCAGTTTTTAATTGAGGCAGCCTTCCTTACATTGGCCGGTGGTATCATCGGGATTATCGGTGGCTGGGGAGTCTCGTGGCTCATCGATAAGATGGGCGTAGTTTCAACGGTCATAACCTCTGATATCGTTATTCTGGCCGTGTCCGTATCGGTTGCCATCGGCCTGTTCTTCGGCTTTTATCCCGCCTGGAACGCATCGCGTCTGAACCCCATCGAGGCACTGAGGTCGGAGTAAAGCCTTGTTTAAGAAATTAAGAATTTTTAAGCCCTCCACGTCCGATTGTGGAGGGCTTCTTTCTTTCCCAATTCTTCAACACCTCTCGCCAGTGGTCGATGATTTTTCACCGCTCTAATAGGGAAAGTAGTTCTTCCCTAAAGCGAGTTGACGGCAGTCTCGATGCGGCGCAGGGCTTCCTCGAGGATGGCCCGGGGACAGGCGATGTTCATCCTCTGGAAGCCGGAACCGCCGGCCCCGAAGAGGAAACCGTCATCTAGCCCCACCTTGGCCTTTTCCCTCATGAAGCTTCTTAGAGTCATGTCATCGAGGCCGAGCGCCCGGCAGTCCAGCCAGATAAGGTAGGTCCCCTGGGGCTTGATGACACTGATTTTGGGAATCTTTTCGGCAAAATAGGTCCGGGTGAAATCCAGGTTAAGCTGGAGATAGTCCAGGAGTTGTTCCAGCCACTCGTCGCCGTACCGGTAGGCAGCCTCCATCGCTACCAGGCCGAAAAGGTTCGGACCGTGGACCATTCCTGATCTGGCCTCGTTGAATCTATCACGCAGTTTCTTATTGGGGATAATTATGGAAGAAGCGCTCAGTCCGGCCAGATTGAAGGTCTTGCTGGGTGCCATGCAGACAATGCTGTTTTGCTCGAATTCCGGAGATATCGATGCCAACGGGGTATGCCGATATCCCTTAAAGAGGATTTCACAGTGGATTTCATCGGAGATAACGGTGGCTCCGTGACCGATGACGATATCTCCTAACCGCTTCTGCTCCTCGCGACTCCAGAGACGCCCGACGGGGTTCTGCGGGTTACAGAAAATAATAGCCTTAACCCGACTCGGAGCATCGTGCATGCCAGCCTTGGGCTGGAACTTGCTTTCCAGGTCTTCGAAGTCCATCTCATAGCGCCCGTCAGTGAGCTTCAAGGCGTTGGTTACTATCTGGCAGCCGTTCGACCTTACCGAGGGGAAAAAGGGATAGTAAACGGGCTCCTGCAGGATAATTTCATCTCCGGGGTGGGTCAGAGCCCTGACGGCGGCATTAATCGCGGGAATCACGCCGGGGGTTAAGACCACCCATTCCGGTTCAATCCGCCAGCCGAACTTACGCTGTACACGGTCGACGAAGGCCCCGATAAGGTTCGGCCCTGGCTGGGTATAGCCATAGAACTCGTGTTCCGCGCGCTTTTTTATTGCCTCGACAATCGGGCTGGCTGCCGGGAAGTCCATGTCCGCAACCCACATGGGAATCACATCGTCGCTGCCAAAGATTGCCTTCACGGCGTCCCATTTCGCGCAGTTCGTGTTATACCTTGAACAGACCCGGTCGAAATCGTATTTCATGATAAGTCCTCCATTTTGCAGAACCCTCTGGAGAATGAACCTCGGACACAGGTTTGCATCACCAGCCGCTATTAACCTGTACTTTATATTCTATTACCTTGTCAAACAAGATACAATGAGAGTGGTGCTGTTTGCATTTAATTGCTGTGTCATTGCGAGTCCATTCCGCTGCCAGCGGAAGGCGAAGCAATCTCTATCTCATGCTTAATCCATAGTTTGTTGTCATTCCAGCGAAAGCTGGAATCCAGTGGAGGGGTGGTGGCTTAGATATCGATTCAATCGGTATGACATTATTATTCAACCTCGTACAACAAATCACTGAAAAACGGATACCAAAATACTTTATATAGACGCGCCAATTGACGGCTCGGTAGCCTGACATTTATAATACGGAAATAGACCGGAATTAAAAAAATACGCAGGAGGATGAAAAGATATGGAATTGAAAGAATACATAGGTATGGAATTTGATGGTCTAGAAAGAAATATCAAAAGAGTGACTGATGGATTGACCCGGGAAGAACTGATGTGGCGGCCTGCCTGTGGCTGTAACTCCATCGGTTTGATTCTTTTTCACACCATCCGGTCCGAGGACTCGTTAGTCCAGGCCATGCTGCGGAGCAAGCCGGAGGTCTGGGATACAGGTAAATGGTACAAAAAGCTCAATGTGGCCAAAGATGAAGCCGGCTCCCATTACACGGTGGAGCAGGTCAACGCCTTCCCTGTGCCGCAGCTTGAGGACATGCTGGCTTACTATGCTGCTGTCCATGTCCAGATCGTGAAATATGTAAAGACACTCACAACTGCAAGCTTCGAGAAGAAAATCACCATGCCCCACTTCGGCGACCTGCCTGTGGCAGCGATGTTTTCACTTGTCGTCGGCCATACGTCGCAGCATATCGGGGAGATATCCTATCTCCGTGGTCTCCAGCGTGGCATGGATAAATAAAAAAGTGCAGAAAAGAACAACTGGCGGGGTTTAATGCCGAACCCTTGACTTTGCGGGTACGGGTCGGGCGGGTTAAATTGGCTGGTATCTTCTTTGCCGGCTTCTATTAAGCCGTTTATTACTTCTAATAGTGAGGGAATCTATCCCCCTTTTATCTGAGAGGGGCAGGGCTTCAACAACATCAACCACATGGTTCTTCAACATTTTCCCCTTGAGGTTGGCAATGGCGATGGCGCCCGCGGACTTCGAGGTCATTTCAACATATCCGTATCCCCTGGGCTGGCCGCTGCCGATATACTTGTCGTTCATGATAGTTACCGATATCACTTCTCCGAAAGCTGTAAACTCTTGTCGTAATTCATCTTCGGTCATTTCGAGTGATAAGTTACTCACATAGATATTCATAATGTTCCCTTTTTCCGGATGGGTTACACTAAGTTGCTCGACTACGGATGTTCCCGCAACAGTTCACAGTCCAGGAAAATGCAAGGGCGACTTTTGAACGTTGAATTGCTTAATACCTTCGCGGCCCCCCTCTTCCCCCGGAACGGCCGCCGCCTCTATTGCCACCGTAGCCACCACCAAAACCGCCACTCCTTCTATCGCCGAAGGACCTGCCGCCGCCGCCTCTGTCATCAGAACGAGGCCGGGCTGCATTTACGGTAAGCGTTCTTTCCTTGAGGGCTTTACCGTTTAGACCGGTGATGGCCGCCTGACCTTCTGATACTGATGGCATTTCCACAAATGCAAATCCTTTTGACCGGCCGGTATATTTATCCATGATGACGCTGACGGATTCAACCTTTCCATAAGCTGTGAACTCCGTTCGCAGTTCCTCTTCGGTAACATCGAAGGATAGATTGCCTACATAGATTTTCATACTTTGCCCCCTCCTTAACCCGGATGGTATTTTCTTCTGGTAACCCTTCTAACGATATGGTTGGCGCTTGACCGAGTCACCTCCGGGCTGGTTACCCGACCCGGAGGTGACCTGGCGTTTATCCTGACTTATCTGGCTGGTCTGACTTTTCGGTAGCAATCGCTGCAGTAAACGGGTTTATCACCGCGAGGCTGAAATGGGACTTCGGTAGCCTTGCCGCACTGGGCGCAGGTTGCCGGGAACATCTGGCGCGGGGCTCGGTAATTGCTGGTAGTGCCATAACGCTCTGACTTCCTTGCCTGGCGGCAATCCGGACAGCGCTTGGGCTCATTAGTGTAGCCCCTGGACTGGAAAAGCTCCTGTTCGTCGGCGCTGAACGTGAAGGTAGCGCCGCAATCGGCGCATTGAAGAGACTTGTCTTGAAAACTCACCGGATGACCTCCTCTCTTTTAAATTTTAGTTAGAGTTTTGGTCATCCAACAACTGAGATGAATCGGTTTGAGTAGATTCTGTTATGTTTGTAATAACCTAAACTGGAACTATATTTTGATTATATCATGAAAAACAACTTATTTCAAAAACAACACAATACATCGAGAAAATAAGCAATTACAACGGGGAAATGTCGGTTATATTACTTGTATTTTCTATCGTAGGCACGCGCCGGGCCAGCGGAAAAATGGAAAATGGGTCTATCCACCCTTCTGAAAACCAGCGGGCAGTGTTTCAATCCCTTGGGAATGAAAACCAGGCAGCTCTTCGTGAGGATATGTTTTTCATCTCCCAGCCACAGCTCAATTTCTCCACAAAGGTCATGGAAGTCCGCCGGGTTACTGCCGAAAAACGCCAGGACCTCGTCGAAATTGTGGGTGTGGGCTTCCACCTGGACCTCGGATGCCTTATGATACCAGAGGCATTCGGCGTAGAAGCTCCCTTTAATCATGGTGCTATCCAGGTAGGTCATGGGAACACTTATATCGGGGAGTACTGCTAAAAACGCTTCTCCTTCCCTGGCATCGTGCTTAGGTCTGCCGCTGTCATCGGTGATAATATATTTACCGTATTTTGTTTCTGCCATTTTCGCTCACTGTCCTTTCTATTTTTTATGTCCCAGCACTTTAAACCCGGGCATGGCGCCTGTCAGCGACACTATAGGCCGTGGCCGTAGCCTTGTCAAGGCTGCTAAGCTTTCAGGTTTTGCCCCTTTTCCCCCGTTTATACCAGATTATAAGCGGCTTTAGCATTGGGCTGGAGCCTACTTGATTATTTCTCTGAACTCAGATACATCAGGATTGCCCCGCAGGCAGCTACATTCAGCGATTCCGCTTTTTCCGGGATGGTGGGAATGCGTACCCGGTAATCGGCCTGGTCAAGGATAATTTTAGAAAGTCCTTTAGCCTCGTTGCCCAGCGCCAGCATCAGTTTTTTCTGGCGTGATAGAATTGATGGCTCATCGGAACCCTTAAGCTCGGCGGCTATTAAAATATAGCCGGTCTGTCGTAACGACTGTACGAGTTCAGGGTATTGTGCCGTCCTCCTGAGCCAGACGGATAGTAATGTGCCGGCTGTCGCCTGGACGCACTTCGGTGATAGCGGGTCGGCGCAATTTTCCGTCAGAATTACCCCCGAATAGTCGAAGGCCGCCGCCGTCCGGATAAGAGTGCCTACGTTACCGGGGTCCTGTATATCCTCCAGCAGCAGGATTCGGTTACCTGTATCCTGGGGCAGGCGGTCGGTGTAGACATCGGCCGGGATGCGGACAACGGCCATAATTCCCTGCGGCGTTCTGGTGCTGCTGATGTAGCGGAACTGACTATCGGTGACCAGCCTCACGGCATAGTGGGGATAATCGGTCGGCGGCTCATCCACGGATAAAATCTCGGTTATTTCATTCGGGTATGCCGCCAATACCTGCCGGATAGCTTTATCCCCCTCCACGAGAAAAAAGCCGGTGTTGAATCGTCCTTTTTTTTCGGCCAGTTCCCGGTACCATTTCAGGGATTTCAGGGGCGTTGACATGGCGTCTTCACGTATCTCCACCATAAACAATACCACACCCTGGAGTCGGACTGGAAGGCATTTCTCCACGGGTGTGGTTTGATTACACTTTTACCCCGTTGATAAGCGAAAGGGGTGTTAATAATTCTATTGAATGATGTTAAATCTACTCGTTCAGGGCTTTCGCCATCTGCATTTCTTTGACCAGGTCTTCGATGGTAATAGCCGCCAGCGTCAATGGCTGCAACGTTCCTCTAGCGCCCAGCGCGGAGGCTACTCTGGCTATCACTGTATTACTGGGCGCTTCGAGAATGTTCAGGAAATCATACTCACCCAGCAGGGCATACTGGGTTATTATCTTGGCTCCCATATCCTCCACTTCTTTATTCACTTCCCAGATTCTTCCGGGATTCCGCATCATGGTCTTTCTTCCGGCATCTGTCAGCTTTGTCAACATCACATAGTAAGGCATTTCATTCACCTCTTTTAAAAATTATTCCCTTGAGTTTCGGTTCGGTCAATGAGCTAATATTACTATACCGTTTTTAAACTGTCAATGTAAGAATTCTTTAATTTTACCGTTGGTCTACACGATATCAGATAATATCCTCAGTTCTTTTTTACGACTACGGGTATGCCGGCCACCATCAGATAGACCTCGTCGGCGTGCTCTGCTAGCATCTGGTTGGCTTTACCGAGCAAATCGCGGTAGAGCCGGCTGACTTTATCAGCCGGTATTATGCCCAGCCCGACCTCATTGGTGACGATGATGAATTGAGCGTCGGAACGGTCGATGCAATCGAGCAACTCCTTAATCTCCGCCGCGACCGCTTTCTCCAGCAGGGCGGCATCGGCCTTTTCGTCATGCTGCTGGAAGACATTGTTGATAAGCAGGGTAATGCAGTCGATAATCACTGTCCCGGCCATACCGATATTTCGGGTAATCTGGCCGCCGATATGGGTCGTGACTTCCAGGGTCATCCAGCCGGAGGGTCTGGCTTTGCGGTGTGCTTCGATACGCCGCTTCATCTCTTCGTCGCCGGCCTCGGCTGTAGCCACGAAAAGGACAGGGTTATCCGATTTGCGGGCAAGTTCCTGCGCCAGGCGGCTCTTCCCGCTGCGGGCGCCTCCGGTAATGAGAGTAATTTTCAAACCTTCGCCTCCACTAATATTCGTTCTGTCATTCCCGCGAAAGCAGGAATCCAGCAAATACGCCTCCCCCTTTTGTAAAGCCTGCCTGCGCGAAGCCGCTCCGGCGAAAGTAGGGGGGATATGAGGGGAATTTTACTCCCTGTCATCCTGAGCATAGCGAAGGATATCGCCCCCTGCCATGCCTGCGCAAGCTGGATGGATTTCTAAACGCTTTCCTCCATTATCCTGTATATCTGAGTTATGTCCAGACTCCGGCGGACCAGCTCCGCCAGTTTATCGTATTCTCTGTCTTTATTGATGGTGGTATTGCTATTACCTTCGGCAAATCCCCAGTAACGCCGCAGGTTGTTTAAAAAGCCCTGCCGGAAGCCGTCATTATGGAAAAGGCCGTGCATATAGGTCCCCAATATCGTGCCCTGGGAATTCACCACACCGTCAGCGTAGTCGACTACTCCCTGCGGTGTCTCGATGATTTGAAAGGCGTTTGATTTCTCCTCGCTGCGGGTCTGCCCCATGTGGATTTCATAGCCTGTTAGTTCCTGTCCTTGTGTCCCGGCCAGCAGTCCGGAGTCGGATAGCACCCGCACCCTGACCTGACTCGTGGACTTCTCCGGGACGAACTCCGTTATCACGTTGAGCAGCCCCATTCCGATAACCTCCGTCTCTTCCGATTCCACTCTCTGCGTGTCGAGGATTTTTTTGCCCAGCATCTGGTAGCCGCCGCATATGCCCACCACCGGGGTGCCCGCTTTAGCCTTGGTGAGAATGGTGGTCATCAGCCCCGAATGCCGTAGATAATTGAGGTCGGCTATCGTGCTCTTGGTGCCGGGCAGGATAATGAGGTGGGGATTGGCAAGTTCGAAACGCTGGGTGATGTAGTGCACCATGCAGCCTTCCTCTTCCAGCGGGTCGAAATCATCGTAGTTGGAGATGTGGGGCAGGCGGATGACGGCGATATCAAGTTCGCTCGTGCTATGCTTTTCCTCCCTTTCGTCGAGGTAGACCGAGTCCTCCTGGGCGATGCGGATATCCCGGAAATACGGCACCACGCCCAGCATTGGTAGACCGGTGCGTGTCTCCAGAAAGTCGATGGCCGACTTGATGAGGGTGACATCGCCGCGGAACTTGTTAATAATCAAGCCTTTAACATGGCGCCGTTCGTCCTCGTCTAAAAGTTCCAGCGTGCCGACGAGTGAAGCGAAGACGCCGCCTTTATCGATATCGCCCACCAGAAGTACGGGTGTGCCGGAGGTTATGGCTATCCGCATATTGACTATTTCCCGGTCCTTGAGGTTTATCTCCGCCGGACTCCCCGCCCCCTCGATGACAACGATGTCATAAGCCCCGCGAAGGCGTTCTAATGCTTCTGAAACGGTTTTTAACAACGAAGGGGTGTATTTATAGTAATCCCGGGCGGATATCGTCCTGGCCACCTTACCCAGCACGATAACCTGACAGCCGGTATCCGTCGTCGGCTTGAGGAGCACCGGGTTCATATCTACCGTGGGCGCGATGCCAGCAGCCTCTGCCTGTACCACCTGCGCCCTCCCTATTTCCCCGCCCTCGGCGGTAACGAAGGAGTTGAGCGCCATGTTCTGCGCCTTGAATGGCGCCACGCGGTAGCCGTCCTGCCGGAAAATGCGGCAGAGTGCGGCCACCATGATGCTTTTCCCCACCGAAGATGCTGTACCCTGTATCATCAGGGTCTTAGCTTTTTTCATCATAAACCTTATTAAATCGGCCCCACATGCTGAAAAATCACGATGGCAAATGCCAGCGTCATCACCTCCGCTACCTCATTGATAGCGCCGTAGGTATCGCCGGTAAGCCCGGCGAATTTGTACTTAAAATAGAATGATAAAGCTGTGGTAATAAGCCAGACGCCGAAAATCAGAAGAAATCCGGTTACGTAGAACAGGGGATAAAGGGCGGCAGCAATCGCTAAAGTGAATATTGTGGCCGCGGTAAACTGGGGCCAGCGGGTCGCATTTTTAAAGGCTGTCCCCAGCCCCTCGTGGCGGGCGTAGCGGTAGATAAAAATAGCGTAGACCATCGCCCAGCGACTGACCACCGGCATGAAAAGCAGTGTGGCTGTCATAAAGACCGGTGGGATGTTGTTCAGGGAGACGTATTTGACCAGCAGCAGCAGCGCAATGCCTACTACCCCGAAGGCCCCTGTCCGGCTGTCATGCATCACCCGCCATCTTTCTTCGACCGGCTTGTGGCCGGCGATGCCGTCGCAGGTATCCGCCAGGCCGTCCAGGTGTAAAGCCCCGGTAACTATCACCAGGGCTACGATGAGCAGGACATTGACTACCGATGCCGGTAGGATTAAGCTCAGGAGCCAGTTCAGAGCCGCCAGAATCCCGCCGATGATTAGCCCTACTAACGGGAAGTAGGCCGTGGAGCGTCCCAGTTGCTCGGGGCTGAGGTCACGTTTCAGGGGTACCGGTATGCTCGTCAAAAACTGTAAAGCGGCTAAGAAACTCAATTCTGTGTCTAATCTCCTTCCGAAACGCCGGCCTCGGCGAAGGTAGCCATCTCATTAAGTGTCCTGACGGCGGCTTCGGCCAGGAATATTCCCAGCGCCGCGCCGGTGCCTTCGCCGAGGCGCATATCGAGATTCAGCAGAGGCTTTAGCCCCATGTGTTTCAACATAGCCGTATGTCCGGCTTCCGCCGAGACATGGGCAGCGATGATGAAGTCCTTAAGCTGCGGCGCTAACGCTACCGCAATGAGGGCCGCCGCCCCGGAAATAAAGCCGTCGATGACGACCGGTATGCGTTTGGCCGCGGCTCCCAGCATGACCCCCGCCAGACCCCCGATTTCAAAGCCCCCCACCCCGGCCAGGACGTCCAGCGGTCGAGCAGGGTCGGGCTTATTGACTGCCAGGGCGCGCTTGATGACATCTATCTTATGGGCAAGCTGCTCGTCGCTTAGTCCGGTGCCGCGACCGGTCACTTCTTCGACCGGCTTGCCGGTTATCGCGGCGAAAATGGCGCTGCTGGCGGTGGTGTTGCCGATGCCCATGTCGCCGGTGCCGACGATATCAAGCCCTTTTTCTGCCTCGCCGCTGACGATTTCAATCCCCGCCTCTACGGCTTTTACCGCCTGTTCCCCCGTCATGGCCGGGCCCAGGCACATGTTTTTCGTGCCGTAGCCGATTTTCCTGACAATAAGCTGCGGGCTCGGTTTGAGGTCGCTGGCTACCCCCATGTCCACGAATACTATTCTGGCTCCCACTTGGCGCGCCAGCACGTTAATGCCGGCCCCTCCCCGCAGAAAGTTTTCCACCATCTGGGCGGTGACCTCGCGCGGCCAGTTGCCTATCTTTTCGTCGACGACGCCATGGTCGCCGGCCATGGTAATCATGGCCTTGTTTTCTATCACCGGTCTGGCTGCTCTCTGGATACCGGCGATCTGGATTGACAGTTCCTCCAGCCTCCCCAGGCTTCCCGCCGGCTTGGTCAATTTATCCTGGCGGGCGCGGGCTTCGGCCATGGCTGTTTTATCGAGAGGTTTAATGGACTTGATAGTCTGATTAAGAGACTTCATTCGCTCTCCTTCTTTTTTAGTTATCAGTTGTTAGTAATCAGTTATTAAACTGTAAACTGAAAACTGATAACTTATCATTTATATCTTGGCGACGCCACCGGGCATGCTCGCATACATTCTGAACAGCCTCCAGCGGCATCGATGTAAGTCCGGCAGGCAAATTTATTAATAACATAAGGCTCGCCGTTCTTCGGCCAGTCCAGGGCGTGCGCCGGACACTTGGCGATACAGACGTTGCAGTACCGGCAGGTTTTAAGGGATTCGTCGGCGGTGGATTTCAGGGACGCCTCGGTGAAGCAGACCGCCAGATTAACCCTCGGCCCGAATTCCTGCGTTACCAGCAGGCTGCTCATGCCGATACGGCCTAGGCCAGCGGCCTCGGCGGCGTGTTTATAGGAAATTACCGCCTCGAGGAACCTGCCGTCGACGGCCGGCCCTTGAGCCGGCAAAGGCAGTGCCTTCCGTCCGGCCTTTCGTGAAGCACGAGCGATGTCATAAACGGCCCTGGTCAGCCGCCCGCGCAGATATTCAACGTGGCGATTATACAGGTCGTTCAGGTTAGCGGTTCCCATCACTCTCTCCGGCGAGGTCAGGTCGAGAAATTCTGGGTAAACCTCCATGCCTACGACCACGATGGAGTGCGCCGACGGCAGCAGTTTCAAGGCCGATTCTTCGAGTTTGGTTCCCTTTAAATCTTTCAGACGGGCGACTCCCACCATATCGACATCCAGTGTTGATAAAAGACCTTGTACCTCAGCGTTCACTTTAGCGTTACTCCGTTTTTTCGTAGCCATATCGCTAATCCCCCTGAGCTATTCATTACTTGTGTCCATTATATCGGTTTCTCGGCTCAGGTGGAAACAGCGTTTTCTCGCGCCTTAAAATACTGCCGATGGCTTCTACCAGTCTTCGGCACTCGGGCATCGTCCGGGGGGCGATACGGATATATTCCTTCAAACCGAAAGAAGTGCAGTCGCGCACCAGGATGCCCTTTTTGAGGAGGGAGCGGCGGCACTCCGGGGCGTTGCCCACCTTCACGAGGAAGTAATGAGCGTCTGAAGGCAGCACCTTGAAACCCAGGTGGGATATCTCTCCGGTCAGGAACTGTTTGGCTTCCCGTGTCTGCTGGAGGCTTTGCCTGAGGTACTCTTCTTTTTCCAGGACGTCCACGCCCACTTTCTGGGCGATAGCGTTGACATTCCAGGGCGGCAGGACTGGCCGGAGGCTATCGATAATCTCCCGGCCGGCAACCGC
>Ga0187886_1002942_pt1 | contig 13142 bp, 8 predicted proteins | sample June2016WEW_20_1_FD_133001 | JGI IMG/M metagenome (GOLD analysis project Ga0187886, IMG submission 133001) | Peatland microbial communities from SPRUCE experiment site at the Marcell Experimental Forest, Minnesota, USA - June2016WEW_20_150 | ecosystem: Environmental > Terrestrial > Soil >...
GCACCTCTGCGATCTTCACGAACAGCTTTTTATTTTCGGGATGAGCGTTCACGATCTCCGTGGTTGAGGCGCCGCAGGCGCGGCTCACTTTTGGATGAAGCACGACCGCAGCGCCTTTTGGGGGGACCGAAGCAAGCGAAAGATTTTGTTCCTTAAGCATCGCGCGCGATTCTTCGCCGAGTTCTACCATGTGGAAGATCGGTCCGCGCCGGAGCGGATTTTTATTTTCTTCGCGGACGAGCTCGCGGACGGTGCGGCGTCCGTCGCCCGTGACGGAGGGCGGTTCGCGGCGCATGATGCCCGCGATCTTTCTGCCGACGAGCGTCACGCGGAACACGGACCCGGGAAGCTCCTCTTCAATAACCACCCAAGGAGACAATTCTTTTGCCTTTAAAAATGCGCGGCGGAGCGTTGCAATGTCCGTGATGTGCAGATAGGTATGGCGGCTCCGCGAGCCGAGGTTCGGTTTTACGACGACGGGGCCGCCGATGGAAACGAACGTTTCTTCCGCACGGGCGTATGTCGTGCACGTTTTTCCGCGGGGTACGGGGATGCCGGCCTCCGAAAATCGTTTGATGATGATCCCTTTGTCGTCCATCCAATTAAGCGAGGCATTATGGGCCGCGCGCGGCCGGGGAAGGCCGTCAAAAGCGATGGTATCGTCTTTGTAGGTAGCGAAGAAGAATTCCCGTGCGAGGCCGAACGGTCGGAATTCTTTCATGACGATGCCGCGCCGTTCCGCTTCTTCCCAGAGCACGCGCGCCCGCCAATTCGTTTTTTCATCTGGTTTCACGACGATCGTTCCGAGGCGTGCCGCCCTAAGACAGCGCACAAGGGGCGGTGCCATGCGGCCCAAGCGGAACGGCGCAAGGACGGGTTTTGCGCCGCGCAAGATAAGGTCAAAGGGCTTCGCGAGGCGGTCAATGAGCACGTCCATCCTCACCGACCAGCGTTCCACCCAATGGGGTACCGCGATGGGGCCGCAATCGGAGCAGTGCATATTATGCGAATCCCGGGAAAAAATCGGTTTTGATGCGGCGCGCGGGAACGCCCATCGTGCGGAGCGTTCGGTGGAAGGCGGTGATCATGGCGTGCGTGCCGGAAATATAGAACATGCGTTCATGATAGTCGGGGATCGTCTGCGCGACAAGTTTCGCGTTGATGCGGCCGCGGTAATACCGTTCGTCGGGGAGCGTTTCGTTCGCATCAGTGATGGTATAGATCGTCCGCATGCCGAGTTGCGCCTCCGCCTCGTCAAAAACTTCGCGGTAGGCGATCTCGGCCACGGTGCGGTTGGAATAGAGGAGTATGACGTCGCGCCGTTCGCCGCAGTCAGTGAGATACTTGATCATGCTGCGGAAGGGCGTTATGCCGATGCCGCCCGCGACAAAGACCAGTTTCCTCCGCTTGTTCCGCGGGAGCGTGAAGTCCCCGGCGAGCTGCCCGCCCACGATCAGGTCGCCTGGCTTCATCACAAGTAAATTCTTCTTGAAGCTGCTCGGGGGATCGTAAAATTTTATGCCGAGCCGGAGATCGGCCTCGGTGGGCGAAGAAGCGATGGTGAAGTAGCGGCGGTTGCCGCGGCTGTCGCTCTTTTTGTGCGCGAGCGTCCACTCCATGTATTGGCCCGGGCGGAAGTGCGGGGGCTCTTCGTTTGCGAATACGAAATCAAGCATATCCGTGCCGATCTTTTCTTTCTGTTTTAGCTTAAGGACATATTTCCCTTTGGGGCTTACGAGATAGGAAAAGACATTGCCGGCGATAAGCGCAAGTTCCGGCGTGGAATAGACGGAGCCCACGTGGATCGCGGGCGCAAAGAGGAAACCGACGAGCGCACCGTAGATGATGCGGAGCGTCCGCGTCGGCGGCGTGGTCAAGGGCTCCGTGATCATGATGAACGCGAAAAAGAAGATCGGCGCGTGGAGAAACGCTTTTTGGAGCGTGACAAATGGGTCGGAAGCGGTGTTGGTGAACACGATGGTCAAGAGGCCCACGGCCAAAAAGCTTGCCACGAGATCAAATCGTCGTATCTTCCGCGTGACCAGGAGCCCGCCCACAAGCACAAAGGCGAGCATTGGCAAATTGCCGCCGACCCACCAGCTTGCGGATTGGTTGATGGTGAATGCGGTCAAGGCCACCGCGAATGCCGCTGGATTGAAAAGGTGTTTCTTTTTTATGGCAAGGAGGTATTTGCACGCCATCGCCCAGATCGCGGCCCAGACAAGGAAGGAAATGCCCGTCGGGTCCTGCGGCGCCACGGGCGTGATGATGAGCGCCAAGATGAGCGCCGTGATATAGACGGATTCGGCGTTCGGCTGCGCGCCGAAGGTCTTTGCGAAGAGTTGGTTCGTGGTCCAGGAGACAAGAACGAGAACGGCAGTGGAGAACACAATTGCAGTCGGACTATAAGGGAGAATGCCCGCTGCGCCGAGAACCACTGCGATCGCGAGAAGCGCGGCCAAAAAATAAAATACCAGGCGGTACATCGTGATCCGGTTGAGAAATTGGTCGATGAAATTAATCACGGGTGTATTTTTTGAATCCTTTTGTCATGATTGCCACTTTGTTTTTTTCTATCATATATCCTTCTGTCCCCTTGAATCGTTCTATAAAGCGGATCCCTTCTCGCCCCATCGCGAAGGCGGCGGTCGCGAGGCGGTCTGCCTCATAGATATTCGGGCCGATGACGGTGAGGCTCACGATTTCATCCACCGCCCTGCCGGTCTTCGGATTATAGATGTGTTCGCCGCGGATGTAGGTGCCCGAGGTCGCGACACCCTCGTTGCTCACATACACCACCTTCACATTTTCTTTTTCATTGAACGGATTTTTTATTCCTACCGCCCATTTTTTCCCGTCGGCATTCGTGCCGCACGTTTGGATGTCCCCGCCGGCATCCACATAGAAGTTTTTGCAGCCGCGCTCTTCCATTTGCTTTGCGGCGTTCCAGATCGCCCACCCCTTCACGAGCCCCGACGGATCGTATTTGCCATCCGGCCGCCTGATGTCAAAATAGCCGTCCGCGAGTTGCTTTGTTTCTTCGGCGAGCGAAAAAATGGTTTTCATGTCGTCGCTTGCCTCATCCGGTTTGAGCCGGCCGTCGTTTATCGCCGTGATCTCGCTCGTTGGTTTGTATGTGCTGAATTTTTCGTCAATATACTTGAAATAATCGAAGGCTGCGCGGATGATTTCTTCTGTTGCGGCCGGTGTTGCGAAGTGGTCCACGACCTCCACGGTGACCGGCATGCCCATAATAACCCTCGTTTCTTTCATACGAGAACGTTGCTCGATTTGGTGCTGATTTTCGGAATATCCATTACAATCTAACCTATGATATCACGAAAGAAAAAGAACGTCCGCCTCCCGGCGCATATCGTTCCCATGCGGTACGACATTACCTTAAAGCCGGATCTTGAAGCGTTCACTTTCGAGGGAAAAGAAACCATCCATCTTTCTTTAAAAAAAGCGGCCAAGAAGATCACATTGCACTCGAAGGAGCTCGATATACGATCCGCGGAGATCGTGAGGGACGCCGGAAAAGGATCCGCGAAAGAATTCGCGTTGCGGATCAGCTATGACGAAAAAGCGGAGACCGCCACATTCGCTTTTCCAAGAAAGATACCGCGCGGCGATCTTGAATTGCGGCTCATCTTCAGCGGAATATTAAACGACAAAATGCGCGGTTTTTACCGGAGCCGGTACGAGGTCCGCGGCAAAACCCGCCACTTGGCCACTACGCAATTTGAGGCAACCGATGCGCGGCGCGCCTTTCCTTGTTTTGACGAGCCCGCCCTGAAGGCCAAGTTTGATGTCACTCTCGTTGTTCCGGAGGAGAGCACCGCTATTTCAAACACCCTGCCCGTCGCGATAAGCGAGCACGAGGGGGGTTATAAGGTGGTCAAGTTCGCCACGACGCCCGCGATGTCCACCTATCTTCTGGCTTTCATCGTCGGTGATTTTGAATCAATAGAAAAGAAAACAAAGGAAGGAGTGCTCGTGCGTGTGTGGACGACGCCCGGCAAAAAACACCAGGCGGCGTTCGCGCTTGATTGCGCCGTACGGACCCTTTCGTTTTTCGGCGGATATTTCGATATTCCCTATCCCTTGCCCGTTCTTGACCTCATTGCCATTCCCGATTTTGCCGCCTTTGCGATGGAGAACTGGGGCGCCGTTACCTATCGGGAAATCGCCCTACTTGTTGACCCGGAACATTCTTCGGCGGCTACCAGGCAGCGGGTGGCGATGGTTATTGCTCATGAATTGGCGCACCAATGGTTCGGAAATCTGGTGACTATGGAGTGGTGGACGCACCTGTGGCTGAACGAAGGGTTCGCTTCCTATATGGAGTACTTTGCCGTTGATCGTCTTTTCCCCAAATGGGACACACAGACCCAATTTGTCATAGGGAGGCTCGGCGACGCCCTAATGCTCGACGCACTCATGAACACGCATCCGATCGAAGTAGACGTGCATCATCCGGATGAAATAGGGGAGATCTTTGATGACATCAGCTATTCAAAGGGGGCAAGCGTTATTCACATGCTTGCAGATTACCTTGGCAAAAAGGATTTCCGTGACGGCCTTCGCTATTATCTTAAAAAACACAGTTACGCGAACACTTCCACTGTTCATCTTTGGAAGGCGTTCGAAAAAATATCGGGCAAGCCGGTTACGAAGATGATGAGTGGCTGGACACGAAAGCCCGGCTATCCGCTCCTTACTGTTTCGGAAGGAAAGAACGGCCTCGCGGTGCGCCAAGAGCGATTCTTTGCGAATCCGGTTTCGAGATCGCGCAGCAAGGCTGCGGGGCCATGGTTCATTCCGGTAAGTGTCATGACGGATCGGCAAAGACAGAAGAAACAATTCCTCATGAAAGAGAAAAACATATCCCTCCCAAAATACGGCGGGGCTTGGTTTAAATTGAACGCGGGCGAGGCGGGAGTTTTCCGAACGAGCTATCCCGAAAACATTTTGAAGGCATTTAAGGAACCACTTCGAACCGGGCGGTTTGATGCGCGGGACCGCTTGGGCTTGATCCGGGACGTGATGGCGCTTGCGGGAGCGGGAAAAATCGCCACGACGGACGCTCTAGACTTCGCTGCATTCTATAAAAAGGAAACCGATTATGCCGTTTGGACGGAGTTGGCTTCAGACCTTAATACCGTGGCCCTCCTCATCGCGGATGAACCCTGTGCGGAAAATTATCACCGCTTTGCCCGGGATATTTTTGCCGGCATCGCAAAAAAAGTTGGATGGCAGAAGAAAAGAGGGGAAGACCATCTGCAAACACTCCTGCGCGGCCTCGTTCTCCTCCATTTCGGTATGCATGGCGATCCAGAAACGATCGCCCGCGCGAAAAAAACGTTCTCCCGTGCGACGCACGTAAAAAATTCCCTTGATCCTGATGTAAGAATGGTGGTCTACGCCATTGTTGCAAGATACGGAGGGCGGAAAGAGCAGGCGAAACTTATGAAAATGTATAGGTCGGCGGCGCTTCACGAAGAAAAAAACAGGATCGGAAGGGCGCTTGCGGCTTTTAATGATAAAAATTTGCTCAAAAAAACCCTTTCGTTTTCATTGTCGGGGCATGTTCGGCTGCAAGATGCGGTGGGCATTATTTCTTGGGTGTGGGTCAATCCTGCGGGGAAGGATTTGGCATGGTCTTTCGTCAAGGCCAACTGGAAAACATTTTTGGAACGTTACGGCGGGGGGCACGATCTTGCGCATCTCCTCGCTTTGGCTAGCTGTTTCACTTCATTGAAAAAGGCGAAAGAAATAGAACGATTTTTTAAAAAGAATCCGGCTCCGGGAGCGGCGCGAACCATAGCGCAAGTCCTGGAAAAAATACGTGGGAACGCTGCCTGGCTCGCGCGCGACCAGAAAGCGATTGAAAAACATTTAACAGAATTTTAATGCCCTGCGTGGTACCATGCGGGGATGAAAAATAAAATTATTTCTGCCGCAACTGCGGCGGCGGTTTTCGTGGTCGGGTCGTGGGGTGTTTTGGGGCCAGTGCGCGTGGCAGATGCCACTTACCACTTCTCCGGATTTTTGGGCAAGCCGCCGTTGCATATTTTCCGTTCCGCGCAAAAGGCTCCGGCGGGCCTTACGCCCGCAGAGGTAAAAAGAATATATAATATCCCGTCCAAGGGCGGACAGGGGACTATTGCGATCATTGATGCCTATGACGCGCCGAACGTCGAAAAGGACCTGGCTGTATTCAGCGATACCTATGGGTTGCCCGCGTGCACGACAAAGAACGGTTGTTTTGAAAAACATACAATGGTAAGTTCCACGGCCACGAACGGCGGATGGGCATTGGAAGAATCACTTGATGTTGAGTGGGCGCATGCGATCGCGCCCCAGGCGAAGATATTGCTTGTGGAAGCGAAGACCGCAAGCGGGGCGAATCTGCTCGCCGCGATCGACTACGCGGCCTCAAGGAAAGACGTAGTGGCGATTTCCATGAGCTGGGGCGGCGCCGAATTTTCAGAGGAAACATCGCTTGATTCACATCTAGTGAGCAAGTCGGGCGCCGTATTTTTTGCGGCATCCGGCGACGACGGCGCGGGCGTTGAATGGCCGGCATCGTCGCCGAACGTGGTAGGCGTCGGTGGCACGTCGCTTGAATTATTTAAAAGCGGCGCTTTTATTTCGGAATCGGCGTGGTCGGGAAGCGGCGGCGGCGTGAGCGCCTACGAACCGGAGCCGGACTATCAGAAGGCCTACAGCATCCCGAAGGCGAACGGCCATCGCGCAGTTCCCGACGTTGCATATAACGCCGATCCACAGTCGGGCTACGCGGTGTATAGAACAACAGGTTCGTCAAAGAACGGATGGTATACGGTTGGCGGCACTTCTGCCGGAGCGCCGCAATGGGCAGCGATCCACGCGCTCAGCTTTTCAGTTTCTTTGCCGAAGCTCTATGCCGATAAATCATCCGCCGACACGCTCAAATTTTTCCGCGACATCACAAGCGGCGCGAACGGCACCTGCAAATATTACTGCAATGCCAGGGCGCGGTATGACTACGTGACCGGCCTCGGGGTCCCGCAGACGGCGGCATTTTGAAGCAAATCAGGCAATTTTTTGGGGTTCATAAACGCTTGGAAATTTGGGCAAAAATATGCTAAAATAAGATATCCGTTCGAGCGGGATTATTTTTTGAAACGGCCTGAATATGCCCGAAAAACAAGCGAAAAAAGAGGACAAAAAGGATAATAATAAAGGTAGCGCGTCGTACGCCGCGAAGGATATTTACGTCCTTGAAGGGCTTGAGCCCGTGCGCCGCCGGCCGGGAATGTATATCGGTTCCACGGGAACGATCGGCCTGCACCATCTGATCTGGGAGGTGGTGGACAATTCCATTGACGAGGCGATGGCCGGACACGCCAAGAACATTGTGGTGGAGCTTTTGCCGGGGAACAAAGTGAGCGTGACGGACGACGGGCGCGGCATCCCGGTGGATATCCACAAGCAGACGAAAAAATCGGCGCTCGAAACCGTGCTCACCACGCTCCACGCGGGCGGCAAATTCGGCGGCGAATCGTACAAGGTTTCGGGAGGGTTGCACGGCGTGGGCGTGTCCGTGGTAAACGCGCTTTCCGACTGGCTGAAGGTTGAAGTGGAGCGCGATGGCGGATTGTTCGTTCAGGAATATGAGCGCGGAAAGCCGAAATATAAAGTGAAAAAGATCGGCGCTTCCAAGCGGCACGGCACGAAGACCACCTTCTCGCCCGATCCGCAGATTTTTTCCGAAATGGGGTTCGACGACAAGACGATTCTGGACCACCTGCGCCAGCAGGCGTATCTCACGAAGGGGGTGCGCATCAGTGTATTTGACCGGCGCGAGAAGGTGCCGATCTTCTATGGATTTTGTTTTGAAGGAGGACTGCTCTCGTTTGTAAAATTCCTGGCGCAAAAAAAGAATGCGCTTCATGAAGACGTTTTTTATACCGACAAGGAGCAAAATAAAGTGGAGGTGGAGGCGGCATTTCTTTTTGTTGACGACACAAAGACCCAGGAAATGAGCTTTGCGAACAATATTTACACGCCGGACGGCGGCATGCACCTGACCGGCTTCCGCTCGGCGCTTACCCGTTCTTTGAACGCCTACGCACGCGCCGAAGGTTACCTTAAGGAGAAAGATGAAAATCTTACGAGCGACGACGTGCGCGAAGGGCTTATCGCGGTGATCTCCGTGAAGCTCCGCGAGCCGCAGTTCGAGGGTCAGACGAAGGCAAAGCTCGGCAACCCCGAGGCAAGGACGGGAACGGAGACGGTCATCAATGAGTCCCTGAAAGAATTTTTGGAAAAGCACCCGCAGGAGGCGAAGGCGATCATCGCGAAGGTGCTCTTGACCGCGAAGGCGCGGCTCGCGGCGCGGGCGGCGCGCGAGACCGTGCTGCGCAAGGGCGCGTTCGAAGGGCTCACGCTGCCGGGTAAGCTTGCGGATTGCATTTCGAAGAGCGCGGCGGAGTCGGAGCTTTTCATCGTGGAGGGCGATTCGGCCGGCGGCACGGCGAAGCAGGGGAGGAATCGCCACACGCAGGCGATCCTGCCGCTGCGCGGGAAGATCTTGAACGTGGAGCGGGCGCATCTTGATAAGATGCTTGCGAATGCGGAGATCCGCGCGCTCATTGTGGCGATCGGCACGGCGATCGGCGAGGAATTCGACTTGAGCAAGCTTCGTTATCACAAAGTCATTATCATGACGGATGCCGACGTGGACGGCGCGCATATCCGGACGCTGCTCCTCACGCTCTTCTACCGCTATTTCCGGTCGGTAGTGGATGGCGGGTATTTGTACATCGCCCAGCCGCCGCTCTATCGCGTCCAGCTCGGGAAAGCATTCCGCTATGCCTTCTCGGACGCGGAAAAGGACAAAGCGATCGTGGAATTGCAGAAAGAAAAACCGGCGCAAAAATCTTCTTCAAAGAAAAAGACTGCGGCGGCGGAAGAGGTCGGAATGGAAGCGGCCGAAGGCGAAGGAGCCGTCACGGAAGGCGAGGGCGACAGCAAGCGTTTGCCGAATATCCAGCGCTACAAAGGCTTGGGAGAGATGAATGCCGAGCAGCTTTGGGAAACAACGATGAATCCGGAACGCCGCATCATGAAGCAAGTGACCGTTGACGACGCCGAGAAGGCCGATAAGCTTTTCGATACCCTGATGGGCGATGCCGTAGAGCCGCGCAAGAATTTCATCCAGGCCCACGCGGCGGCCGTGCAGAATCTGGACCTTCAGGCATAAGGTATAATTGAGGCATGAAACCGTTTCTTAGAATCCTTTTTTTCCTCGCCCTTGCGGGACTTCTTTTTTCCGGCTACTTGAGCGCTGTCAAGCTTTTCTCCGGCTCGTGCGCTTTCAATGAATCCTGTCCGTATTTCCTCGGCTATCCGGCTTGCTGGTATGGTTTCGCCATGTATCTTTTTATGTTCATTACGGCCAGCCTTGGATTCGCCGGGAAGATATCGCCCGCCGCTACGCTCAAGGCGAGCGCGGTGGTGTCGTTCATCGGGATACTCTTCGCGGGCAGTTTTGTTGTCCAGGAACTGGTATTTTCCACCTGCTTCTACGGCCTTGTTTTTTACATTGCTATTTTTATAACGTCCCTTGTTGGTCTTTTAAGGCGCCATGTATGAGTGGTTCTTAAGGCCGATCCTTTTTTGTTTTGATCCGGAGCGCATCCATGATTTTTTTATTTGGGTGGGCGAAACGCTCGGGAATTTTTCTCTCGGACGCCGGCTCACAGGCGTTTTTTGCGCATATGATCATCCCGCTCTCCATACGCGGGTCTTAGGCATTGATTTCAAGAATCCCGTAGGGCTCGCGGCGGGCTTTGATAAAGATGTTCGCCTCACGGAGATCATGCCGTCCGTCGGATTCGGCTTTGTGGAAGTGGGCGCCATAACGCACCATCCCTATGGAGGCAACAAGGGGCTCCGGCTCGCCCGTCTTCCCGCCGACCAATCGCTTATCGTCTATTATGGCCTCAAAAACATCGGGACCGATGCGGTTCTTCACAAACTGCAGCGGCTGCATTTTTCCATTCCCGTAGGCGTGAACATTGCAAAAACGAATCGTGCGGACATCAAAGGGGAAAAATCGGTGGAGGATTATGCGGCAACGTATCGTATGCTCGGAAAATATTTTTCCTATATAACCCTGAATGTTTCCTGTCCGAACGCGCAGGACGGATGTATGTTCCAGGACCCGCGCCTTTTGGAAGGCCTCTTAGCCGCGATCGCGAAAGAAAAAAAGACGTGCCCGGTGCTCCTCAAGATTTCCACACACCTTACCAAGAAGGAGGTAGACGACATTCTCGCGGTCGTTAAGAAATATCCTTTCGTTGACGGGTTCGTCGTCGGCAACCTTGCGAAGCAGCGCGATATTCTCAATTTAAAATCTTCGCGGGAGCACCTGAACCGCATTCCCGACGGCGGCATTTCGGGAAAGCCCATCCGCGAACTTTCCACAAATCTTATCCGGCATATCTACCGCGCGGCCAAAGGAAAATATACGATCATCGGCCTCGGCGGCATCTTTACCGCAGAGGATGCCTACGAAAAGATCAAAGCCGGCGCATCCCTAGTGCAGATCATCACAGGTCTTATCTACAGAGGGCCCACGGCGGTCAAAAAGATCAACCGGGGGCTTGTGGAACTCCTCGCGCGCGACGGCTATGCGCACATAGGCGAGGCGGTGGGAAAGGAAGCGCGGGGTAATCTTGCATAAAACAGGAGCAGAGGTATACTGGTGGCAGATAGTGGGTATGCTAGTGATAGCTAGGTGAGCAGACCCCGCTCACCAATCCCTTCTGAGGACGGGGCCTGCGACCACAGTATTTTTCTCACGCAGGCCCCCTTTTAGTTTTTGTCGCCATTGTTTTAGAATTTTATGGACCATCCTATGCCAGTCCAAAAACCATCAGCTATCCGGCGCGTCATAGTGCTTCTTAAGGACCACAAGCTGGCAGCCGCGTTTTTGCTCGTCCTCATCACGATCGCGCAGGGGGCGAACATTGGGGTGCCGTTCATCATAAAAGTTTTGATCGACGCACTCACGAATTTTTTGAAGGTCGGCGGCGCTTTGCCGTGGAACGTGCTTATCTACTCAGGGATCGGCATGCTTGCTGCGACCGTTGTAGGCAGCGCTATCCAATCAAGCTACAATTATCATCTCTTTAAGCTGGTGACCACGGTGGAAGACCGGCTGCGCCACGCCGCGTTTGAAAAATACCTTCAGCTGCATACGCTGTTCCATCACGGTTCTTCAAGCGGGCAGATCATCGGCCGCATTGAACGTGGCGGCACGTCGGCATACGTCATTCTGAACGACATCGTTGGGCAAAACCTGTTGCCGCCGCTCATTATCTTTATCGGCTCGTTTGCGGCGCTCCTCTATCAAAACGTCTGGATCGCGCTCGCTATCCTCGTTCCTTTCCCCATCTATTTTTTCGCGACGCAGCATCTTTCAAACCGGATCTATCTGATCGAACAGCGCGCGAACGATGCGTTTGAAAATGTTTCAAAGGAAATGTATGACGTGGCGGGCAACGTTCTTACGGTGAAGAAATTTTCGCAGGAAAAAGCCGAAGCGGAACACAAAAAGGGGCTTTTGGCGGCCGCGCGTGAGATACAATACAGCGCCGAGCGGCTTTGGGGCGTGATAGAGAACGTGCAAGCCGCGATCGCGACCGTGGGCCGCGTGGCGGTCCTTGGCCTTTCCGCATGGTTCGTTTTTAACGGCACGGCGACGATCGGCGACTTCGTGCTCTTTATCACGCTGCAAAATATGGCTTACCAGCCGCTTTCACAGCTCTCCATAATTTTCCCGCGCTTGCGCCGCAACGCAACGCGCGTGGAGCGGATGTTCGCCATTTTGGACGAGCCGGTCAGGGTGACCGATAAAAAGAACGCCCCTTCGCTCCCGCCGCTCAAACGGCAGATCGCCTTCAGGAATGTTTCATTCGGTTATCGTGACCGCGAGCCCGCGCTCAAGAACATCAATCTTATCATCCCCGCGGGAAAAACCTTCGCGCTCGTGGGACGCTCGGGCAGCGGGAAGACCACATTCATCAATCTGCTTTTGCGTTCGTTTGACCCGCAGAAGGGGCGCATTTTGATAGACGGCGTTGATATCCGCGATGTGACGCAGGAAAGCTTGCGGCGGCAGATCGCCGTCGTTCCACAGGAGGTGGATCTTTTCTCGCGGACGGTGGCGCAGAACATCGCTTACGGCCGGCCGACGGTGACGCAAGCGCAGATTGAAAACGCCGCAAGGACCGCCCTCGCACATGATTTTATTATGAAACTTGAGCACGGTTACGACACGGTCGTCGGCGAACGCGGCATTAAGCTCTCCGGCGGCGAACGCCAGCGCGTCGGCATTGCCCGCGCCGTGCTCCGCGACCCCCGGATCCTCATTCTTGATGAAGCTACGAGTCATCTGGACACCGAAAGCGAGCGCCTCATTACCGAAGCCACGAACGCGCTCATTCAAAACCGCACCTCCATTGTGATCGCCCACCGCCTCTCCACCATTTTGAACGCAGACACCATCGTCGTGTTCAAAAACAACGAAATTGAGGCAACCGGCAGCCACAAGGAACTTCTCAAAAAGAGCCCCACCTATCGGCGGCTCTATGAGCTGCAGTTCTCACGGCGGAGATAACTTGACTCATGACCCCTGTCTTGTTATAAGACTTGTGTATGGGGCAGCCCCGTGCGGAGTATTGGTAAGACTCCTTAAAGAACTTCCTGACTGCGCCGGCGCGGTGCGGCAGTGGGAGGCTGTTTAAGCAGTACGGCTTCGACCTCCTTACCAAAACCATTCGCCCCTTGAAAGGAGATTGCGATGAGAAAAAACTGGTTGCTGTTTCCGGCAAAGTTGTTTGTGGTCTTTTTTTTGCCGTCCCTTTTTACGCTGCTTGTAACACAAGAAGGATGCGGCAGAGAGGGGGTCTACTTCGGGAGCCGACACGATCGGTTCGCCATTAACCCACTCACGGTGAGGCTGAACGCGTATAAGGTGTGTGAACCCGCTTGGGGTGGTTGGTTCAATACTTGCCAGGAGCGGCCCGTCGCGGAAGGCAGGTGGTTCTACGAAGAGCTCTTCCTGCGGGCCGAAGGAAAAACGTTCC